>Ga0182030_10001266_pt1 | contig 51628 bp, 42 predicted proteins | sample 812S3MmetaG_FD_121299 | JGI IMG/M metagenome (GOLD analysis project Ga0182030, IMG submission 121299) | Permafrost microbial communities from Stordalen Mire, Sweden - 812S3M metaG (Illumina Assembly) | ecosystem: Environmental > Terrestrial > Soil > Wetlands > Permafrost | place: Sweden... | reverse complement strand
TCGAAGGTCAACGCCTGCGACTCCGAGAGGCGGAGCTTCAGTGGCCTGTGGGTGACGTTCTTCAGCGTCACGGTGAGCTCGATCGAGGCTCCGCGGCGGAGCGTCGACGGGAACGACTGGACGTCGACGTCGAGGTCCGACTCGGAGTCGTAGTCCTTCGCGCCGGGTGGGGAGCAAGGCGCGGGGTGGACGGGGAGGGTCACGTCGGTCACGGCGCAGCTCGCGAGCGCGGGCGCAGGCGTGAGCGTGGGCGTGGGCGTGGGCGTGGGCGCGGGCGTGGGCGCGGGCGCAGGCGTGAGCGTGGGCGAGGGCGACGCGGGCCGAGCCGCCGGCGCGCCGCATGCTGCGAGAAAGGCGACGAGAAGAGACCAGCGGCGCATGCTTCACGTATAGCCGCGCAAGGCCGCGCCGGGAGAGCCGCCAACCAGCGCGGCTCCCCCGGCGTTTCCCCTTCCTGCTGCTACTGCGTGGCTACGACTTCGTCGTCGCCGGCACCAGCGGGGTCACCGCGGGGGCAGGCGTCGTCGGCGTCGCGGCCGGCGTGACGGGGTCCGGCGCAGCAGAGTGCCAGTGACGGCCTTCTTCTGGACGGAACCCATCGTGTGGCGCGCTGCCCGGGTAGCAGCCGCCTTCTTGGCCGAAGCCGACTTCTCCGCCGCGGTCAGAACGACCACCTTCTTCGGAGAGAAGCCGAAATCAGCCTGTGTATCCACGGCACCCGACCCGTACTTCAGGGTGACGTAGGCCTTGAGCGCGGCGAGGACACCCATGATCAGGGTGTTCAGCGCCGTCTCCTTCTGCACCGCGAGAAGCCATGCGGCCCTCGCGGTGACGGTCGCGTCGGCCGCATCAATGAAGCTCTGGAAGAGCGCCATCAGCGTGGTCGGCGTGTAGTCGGTCCCTTCGAGCGTGATGGTGGTCACGCCCGAGAGGTCCTTCTTGACGCCAGCAACCGCATTGCGACAGCGGTTCTGGAGCGTCGCCCGATTCAACACAGTCAAATCAACAATCTCCTCGTCTCGGAACACGAGGGTGTGGTGCCGGGGCGGGCCGCATGCTCGCCACGTCCATGCCCTCTATGAGGAGAGGCCGCAGGCGGGGCGGTTTCGTTACAGAGTATTTTCGGGATCGCTCACGAACGACCGGGCCGCCGGTATCATGCGTGTGCGACCCGATGCCTCACCGGCTGCGTCTCTCCTTTGAGCATGGGCCGACTCCCGTGGTCGGCACGCGCTTCCAGGACGCATGGGCGATCCTCGCGATCACCGTCCTGGCGGCGCATTGCGGCCCTTGCGCGGCGCCGCATCCCACTCCAGCGAGCACGGCGCTCGCGGAGTCCCGCGCCCTCAGCCTCGTTCTCGACGCCGCGGGCGGCGACCCCGGTGCAAAGGAGGTGGCCGGTGAGTCGGCGGCGTATGGGAAGCCCGTGAGCGACCTCCCATCGTGGCTCGATCGTCACGGGGTGACGGGTAAGGTCGCCGGCAGCGCGTGCTTCGAGGTCGGCGTGGGGGCGCCTCCCGCCGTGGGCTTGCTTTGCCGCGCAGGTCCTGCCGACGACCGGCCGGTCGTGTTTGGCGCTGGGGATCGGACGGTCGAGCGCGTGTATCGGGCGGATGGCACCCGCCTGGTCGAAGTGTGGAAGGGCACGGTCGGCATCTACGCGAACTGGGTGGACCTCATCGTCGACATCGAGCCGGACGGCGCGCGTCTCGAGCTCCGGGATCGCCTGCGCTGCAGTTGCGAGAGAGCATTTCGGGAGGACGACGAGAAGACGGCCTCGTCGGCTCAACCAGCGGAGTTGAGCAAGGAGCTGCGCCGAGCGTGCAAGGCGCGGGGCTTCTACGTCTGGTCGGGCACGAGGTACGTCAGGGACACGGATGCCTCGGCCGGCGCGCCGGATGCGATCGGGTGTCGTGACACGCCGTGAGCACCAAACGCGCTTGGCGCCGGGCCGTCCGCGCCCGCAATTGCCATCGCGGCCCCTCCCTTGGTCGCGCCCGACGCCGGCATCCTCCCCTGGCACATCGAGGCTCCCCCCGGAAGACGCGCGACCTGCGGCCCCTGTCGTGAGTTCGGTCTCGTTGCCCACGGGTGCACGACCGATGCGAGCGTCGCTCTCAAGCTCTGCCCCGCGCGGCCTCACCCACGCCGCTCGCCGGGCGATCGCTCCTCCTCGCCGCGTCATCGCTCCTCCATCTCGAGGAGCCGCGTCTCCTCGACGAGCTACCCGCCCTCGGCGTCGAGGAGCCGCGACTCCTCGAGCGACACGCTGCTCATCCTGGCGATGCTCCTCCTCTACGCGCTCGCCACCATCGGCCCCGCCCGCAACCCGCCGCCGCCCGCCCCGCTACCGGCGCCGACGGTGCATCAGGTGGCACCGGTCGCGCCGACGGCGACGACGGAGGCCGTCCCCGTCGATGACGGCGCGGGCCGGAAGCCGCACCCGAGGTAGTCCGAGCGGCGGGGCGGTGGGTCCTGACCGCAGTAATCCGATTCACGCCTGCGACGCCGCCCTGCGGAAATTTCGGGGGAACCGCCCCGCCGCGAGCACCGAACCGACGACGGCGGGCGTGGGCCCCCCAGTCCTCTCGGTCTCGCTCTTCCTCTCGCTGCTACGCGTGTCGCCTCAGGCCGTCTTCGCCTTGGACTTCCGCTCGACGGCGCCCAGCATCGCGCGCTCGATGGCTCCCGCGAGGTCGGCGGGCACGCCGTCCCCCCGGGCCCACTGGTCGACCTTCACGAGCGTCGTGTGGGCGGCGTGGGCGACCTTGCCGCGCCTGTGGCGCGAGAGCTCACGGAGCTTGTTCTGCAGGTCAGTGGTCAGCGGGCGCAGGGCGGGCGTGCGGGATCCTCTCATGGCGCGCCCTCTATAGCTCACGATCTACGGCCCGAACAGGGCAACCTGGCATTTCACCTCGGGCGTGAACGCCACCCGCGCCGCGCCGAGGTCCCGCGAGTCGAACGTCAGCCCCCCGCGGGCCGTCACTTCCCCCGCCACCTTGGCCAGGCCCGCGCCCTCCGCGAGCTTCCGCAGCTGGTAGGCGACGTCGAACGGATTGCCCGCGCCGAGCGGCGCCTCGAAGGCCGCGCACGGCACGGCGGTCGCGATCCAGGCGAGGTCCAGCCGGAAGCCGTCGTCGTACGTCTTCAGCGTGCCCGTCATCGCGCCGACCATCGGACCCACGGCGAGCTTCGCCTTCTTCACGTCGAGCCCGGCCTGGCGGTCGCCGCTCGCCGTTCCGTCCCACGACACGTCGAGCGCCATCGGCAACCCGGCCTCGATCCCGTAGAGGCCCCCCTTCGACGACGCCTCGCCGCGCTGAGCCCCCATCGCCCCGTAGTGGGCCGTCGCCTCGGCCTGGAGCGCCTTGCCGTGGAGCCCGACCAGCTCCGGAGGCACTCCGAGGCGTGACAGCGGCGAGCGCGGGATCTTCACGTCGACGCTGGTCGTCCCCTCGTCGTTACCGACGACGAGGACGGTGCATGCGTCCGGGACGCCCGGATCGAGCGCGAGCCGCAGCCGCGACGTTCCCGGCGTGCGATCCAGGTCGACCCTCCAGGGCCCGAGCTTGCCCCCCGGCACGACGACGACCACGTTGTCCGAGCGGACGTGGACCGCCGCCGTCGGGCCGCCCCACGTCATGTCGAGGTGCGTGTTGGCCGCCTCGACGCGGGCGTTCTCCGCGAAGGGCGCCTGCCAGAGGACGCGCGACTCGTCGACCACCAGCGCGGTAGGCCCCCACGCTCCGCCCTGCCCCCCCTGCGGGCTCGCGCGCCACGCCGAGAACGCCGCGTCGACCGTCCGGAAGGACCCGGTGAGCGTGAGCTCGGCGCGGCGCAGCATCAGCCGGTCGGGGTGGAGGCCGGTCGTCTGCACGTCGATCTCCGGCGCCTGCGCCCGGGCGCCCGGGAGGGCCGCCGCGGTGGCCTTCACGCCGAGGAGGTGGAAGCCTGCCCCGTCGAGCTCGACGTCGTCGATCGTCAACGCGATGCCGTGCGCGGCCGCCTCGTCGACGCACTGGCGCCGGACGTACCAGGGCAGCACCCAGACGACGACCGCCGCCGCCGCTGCGCCGAAGACGACGAGGAGGCCCGTGACACGGATGAGCCACCGCCGCGCCGCTCCCTTGCGCCGTGCCGGGCCCTCTGCCCGCGCCGCGACGCCCGCGGGGAGCACCTCGACCGACGACGGCAGCTCGAGCACGAGCGGCAGCGGCTCCGGCGTCGGTCCGAGGTCGACCTCCCGGGTCCGGCGCGGAGGGGGAGGCGGATCGCTGGGCGTGGTCACGCGGGGATCGTAGCGCGTGATACCCTCGGTGCGATGCGCGCGATCGTCGTCACGCGCTCCGTCGACCTCGCCTCCCCGCCGGAGCGTGCCTGGCCCTTCCTGGCCGACACCGAGAGGTTCAACCGTCTCATCGGCAGCCACGACGTGCACTACCGCCCGATCGAGGAGGGGAGCACGTCGAGCGCCCGCTTCGTCGCGGAGACGCGCGCGGGCGGGCTCAAGCTCGTCTACGAGGAGTACCCCTTCGAGTGGAGCCACCAGCGGACCTTCGGCGTGCACCGGCGGATGCGGGGCGGCGTCATCGAGTCGTACTCGTGGCGCTGCACGCTCGAGCCGACGCGCGCCACCGACGGCAACGGGGCCCTCGAGGGCGGGACCCGGGCGACGGTGCGGATGGAGATCGTCCCGCGGTACGCTGTCTTCGCGCCGATCGCGTGGCTCAACGCCAAGCTCTTCACGGCGAAGTTCGCCAAGCTGGGCGCGCTCGTCGACGCGCATGTCCTCGAGGGAGCGAAGAGCCCGTACGTGAAGCCCGCGTCGCCGGCGGACGAGCAGCGCGTCGCTGCGGCGGTGCAGCGGCTGAAGGACGACGCCGTGGCGCCGGTGCTCGCCGACAAGCTCGGGGCGCTCGTGCGCGACGCACCCGACGCGGATCTCGTGCGCATGCAGCCGTTCGCCTTCGCCGACGCGTGGGGCGTCGACCGGCGCGAGGTGCTGCGCGCCTTCCTGAAGGGCGTCCCGGCGGGGCTGGTCGAGATGCGGTGGGGGATCATCTGCCCGAGCTGCATGACGTCGTCCCAGCAGGCGCGCGCGCTGGAGGACATCAAGCCCGAGGGGCACTGCCAGCTCTGCGACATCACGTTCGACCTCGATCTCGACCGCGCCGTGGAGGCGACGTTCCTCCCTCACCCGGCCGTGCGCGGCGTGCCGGACGCGATGTTCTGCATCGGCGGCCCTGCCCGGACGCCGCACGTCCTCGTGCAGGGGACCGTCGACGCGGGGGCGACGCGCTCGCTCGACGTGCCGCCCGAGGCGGGCCGCTACCGGATCTTCGCGCGCGGAGGGGCCGCGGCGACGCTGGAGGTGGACGAAGGCGGCGCGAGCGTCGTCGACGTGACGATCGACCCGACGACGGTGCACCCTGCCCACCTGCACGCGTCGCCGGGGGGCGAAGTCCGCATCCAGTCGAAGTGCGACGACGCGCGGCACGTGAAGATCGAGCGGCTGAACTTCGCGAGCACGGCGGCCACGGCGCACGTCGTGTCGACGCTGGGGGAATTTCGCACCATCTTCTCGAGCGAGCTGCTCAAGCGCGGGACGCCCCTCAAGGTGGCGCGCGCGGCGGTCCTCTTCAGCGACCTCACGGGATCGACGGCGCTCTACTCGCAGGTGGGGGACGCCGCCGCGTTTCGCCTGGTCGACGACCACTTCGACGTCATTCGCATCGTCGTGGATCTCCACGAGGGCGTCTTCGTGAAGACGATGGGCGACGCGGTGCTCGCGGCGTTCGTCGACGCGACGCAGTGCGCGCGCGCGGCCATCGACGCGCTGGAGCGGTTCGAGGCGTTCCGCGCCAAGGAGAAGCACGGCGCCCTCGTGGGGCTCAAGCTCGGTCTCTTCGCGGGGGCCTGCTACGTGGTGACGGCGAACGGCGCGCTCGACTACTTCGGTCAGACCGTGAACGTGGCGTCGCGCGTGCAGCACCTCGCCGGCTCGGGCGAGATCGTGATGCCCGGAACCGTGTTCGACTCGCTCGACGCTGCGGACCGGAAGCGCCTCGTCGAGAAGGAGCGGCTCGAGGCGCACGTGAAGGGCGTCGAGGGGACGCTCGAGCTGGTCCGCGTGGCGCTGGCTCCGCTCCCTTGACGCGTCGGCCGACGGGCCTTACGCATTGCGTCAACACCGGCCGGTAGAGACACGCATTCCCGGGGCAAGTCCGCGGGAAGAGGAGGACCAATCCATGGACCGCAATTCGTTCCGCGCGCTCGCGGCAACGCTGGCCGCGGTATGCGCGGCAGGCTGCGGGGGGACCACGGCAGGCGTCGGCCTGGCGTCGAACGAGGCGTCGACGATGGCCGAGCTCGAGTCGGGAGCCACCACGCAACACGCCTACCTCGGGATGGACAACCGCCTGACGCTCGGTGCATCGCCGGTGCTCGCCACGATGGATCTGCTGGGAGGGTCGCAGCTCGAACTCGAGGTGGTGACGCCCGACGGCTCGCCGGTGCGGTTCGAGGTGTGGCGGGAAAGAGGCGACGGCACCGTGACGCTCGAGATGCCGGTCGACGCGAAGTCGGGCTTCGCGCTGGAGGACGTGGATCCGGTGGAAGACGGGACGTGGGTCATCGCCTTCGCGGGGAGCCAACGCGGGGACGTGATCGTGCACACGGACTGCGTCGCGGGTCTCCGCGGCTGCGCGCAGACGCGGCAGCCCGGCGAGACGTGCCCGCCGGGCTGGGCGTGCGACGTCGGCCTCGCGTGTGAATTGCCGGGGGCGGTGTGTGGGGCCCCGCAGGCCGCGCGATGAAGAAGCTCGGTCTGAAGCTCAGGTCCAGGTCGAGCCGAGCCTCCGGCGGAGCGCGGTCGCTTCCGGGGTGAGCGCGTAGCGCACGACGTCCCCCGCGAAGGGGTGCCCGAGCACGGCCGCCAGCGCGTTCGGGCCCGAGGACTCCGTCGCGCGGTAGAGCGTCTGATCGAGCGGGCGCATCTCGTCGACCATCGTCAGGAGGTCCCCCGTGATCACGAACGCGGCGCGCAGCTCGGCCCGCGCCAGTGCGTTGACGAAGACGTCAGCCGCCGGCGGACGCGACTGCGGCGCCGCGATGTGGGGCGCCCGCTCCTCGAGGAGCTTCTTCTGGCGTCGCGAGAGAAGCTTCGCGATCGTCGGCTCGTGCTGCGCCACGAGCTTCAGCGTCATCACGTCCACGTCGTCCGCGCCGTAGCCCGGGACCACCTGGCGGGCGGCGGCGACGAGCAGCGCCTCGATGTGCGGCGGCGGAAGCTCCTCCAGCCAGGGCACCCCGTACGCGATGCGCGTCACGGCGCGCGCGATGCTCGCCATCTGCGCCATCTCGGGCTGCTCCACCAGCGACGGCGGGACCACCACCCACGGAACGTCCTGCGCCAGCACGCGCGTGCGCGTCACCGACGGCGCGATGGCCAGCTCGACCTCGCCGACGCCGAGCTGGCGCGCCACGCGGTCGAGGATCGCGCGGGTCGGGTGGCCGCTGCGCGACGTGATGCGGTCGCGCGACGAGATGCCCAGCTCCGACAGATCGCTGCGCATCATCTTGGCCTCGAGCCCTGCGATCGCCGCCGCGACCTCGAGCAGGATGTGCTGCCCCTCGATCGGGAGGACATGCTGCACGAGCGCCGGCCGGTCGAGGACGCCATGCTGCCCGTCGAGCGGCGGCAGCCGGCGGGCCCGCAGCCACGCCTTGCGACCGTCGTCGAGCTCCCCGCTGAGGGCCCGCAACTCGCTCACCACCACGGCCTCGTCGACGCGCCGCTCCTTCGAGAGCGTCTGCTCGAGCAGCGTGAGCCCGGCGGTCGGATCGGCGATCGAGAGGAGCGGGTGCGCCGTCGGCGCCATCATGGCGAGGAGCGCCCGCGTCGCCTCCTCGTTGGCGCCCATCTTCGCGAAGGCGCTCGCGAGCTCGAAGCGCGTCTCGTAGAGCGTCGGATCGAGCGCGATGGCGCGCTGAAGGTGCACGATGCCGTCCCGCAGGCGCTGGAGCTGCTGGATCTCGAGCGTCCCGAGCGCCGCGAACCACCGGGCGTCGATGTGCCCCAGCTCTTGCCCGAGGCCGATGACCCCCGCCAGCGCGCGCGCGTAACCCGTGGAGTCGCGACCCTCGGGCCGCCGGAAGAGGCCCGCGAGACGCGCGAAGGCGCGCGCGTTCGACGGCAGCGTCGCGACCGCCTCGATGAGCGCGCGCTCGGCCCCTTTCCGATCGCCCAGGCGTTGATTCACCTCCGCCAGCTCCTGCAGGATGCCCGTCTTCTGCTCGGGGTCCTTCTCGACCTGCGCCAGGCGACCGAGCAGATCGGCCAGCTCTTCGCGGCGCTCCCGGTGCGCGGTCTCGTTGTCCTCCACCGCCTCGGCGGCGACCCGGCGGAGCAACGCCCGGAGCGCGCGCGCGTTGCTCGGATCGATGGCCAGCGCCGCCCGGAGCACCCGGTCGACGTCGTCCGGTCGCCCGAGGACGCGCTCGTAGATGCTCGCGAGCGCGAAGAGAGCCGTCAGCTTGGGGGGAACCTCGCGGCTCGTCGAGACCACGGCCTCCAGCGCGTCGACCGCCTCGGGCCACGAGCGCTGCGCGATGCAGAGCTCCGCCAGCGTGAGGAGCGACGGCACGTGCTGCGGCGCCGACGCGCGCACCCGGCGCATGGCGTCGATGGCCACGGTGAGGTCCTGCAGCTCGTCGCGCGCCACGCGGGCGATCTCGGACCCGAGCATCACCACCGCGTCCGGCGACTTCGCCCTCCCGAGCGCCGTCCGGAAGGCGCTCACGAGCCGCTCACCCTGGTGGTCCTCGAGCAGCACCGTGGCCAGGCGCCCGGCGGCGGGTATCGAATCTCCGTCGGAGTCGAGCGCGCGCTCGAGCATCGCCGCCGCCTGCGCGCGACGGTCGGGGACGCGGCCGAGGCGGTCGTCGTCGTCCGGGCCGAGCAGGAGCTCCGCCGCGTCGACCAGGTACCGCGACCTCACGCGCGGCTCGATCGCGAGCTCGGCCAGCGACCGCGCCGCGGCCAGCGCCGCCTCGGTGTCCATCAGCTTGCCGGCCAGCCGCGCCACCGACGTCGACGCCGTGACCGACAGCTCGTCGATCCGGAGCGCGTCGCGATACCGCGTCAGCGCTTCGCGCGACATGTCCTCCGAGGCGAGCGTCTCGGGGGCCTCGTCGGCCGCCGTCTCGAGGAGGAGCGCCAGGCGCAGCTGCAGCGCGAGGCGAGTGTCCTCGTCCGACGCGAAGGGCACGAGAGCGCGGAGGGCGCCGATGACGGTCTTGCGAGCGCGCGGATCGCCGCGGCGGGCGTTGGCCAGCTCGCGGCGCAGCGTCGCGTCGAGCGCGCCGGGATCGGTGGGGTCGAGCTCGAGGATGTTGCGGTACGTCTGCGCCGGGTCGCCGACGGGGAGCCTCCACTCTTCGAGCGCCGCGAGGTTCCACAGGGCTCCCAGGCGCGCCCGCGCGTCGTTCAGCGCCTCGCCCTGTCGGGTCAGCACGCGCGCCAGCGGGGCCGCGTCTCCCGCGCGGCGGCGCAGCGCCTCCAGCGTGCGCAGCGCGGGCACGTGGTCGCCCTGCTCGGCGAGCAGCGCCTCGAGCAGCGACGTGGCGCGCGCAGGCTCCTCATGCATCTGCACGAGCAGCGCCGCCAGCTCGAACGACATCGCCTGCGCGGCGCCCGGAGACGACGCCCGCTCGATGCGCTTCGTCAGCAGCGTCGCCAGCTCCCCGAGCCCCCCGCCGACGGCGTTCTTTCCCCGGCGCGCCACGACACGCGCGAGGCGCTCGGCCGCCAGATCGTCGTCCGGCATCTCCGCGAGCGCGCGCTGGTAAGTGCGCATCGCCGACGCGTCGTCGCCCAGCCGGAGCTCATCGATCTCCGCCGCGCGCGTCAGGTGCCGTGCGCGATCCTCGGGGGTCGTGGCGTGGTTGGTGAGCCGCTCGATGGCGTCGCGGAGCTCGCGTGCGTCGCCGTGGTCCTCGAGGACGCGGGCGATCTCCTCGGGCGGCACCGGGTGCGCGGGATCGATGCCGCGGGCCTCCTCCAGCGACTGCATCGCGTCGAGGGGCCTGTGCAGCCGCGTGTGCTGCATCTGCGCGAGGGCCAGCCACAGCGCGACCTTCTCCGCGCCGGTCGTCGCGTGCTCGATGCGCGCGTGAAGCGACTTGGCGGCCAGCTCCCACCGACCGGCCTCTTCTTCCAGGCGGGTCTCCAGGGCACGCGCGTCGGCGTGGGCCGGCTCCTCGTGGAGCACTTCGCGGACGAGCTGCATGGCGCGGGCCGGATCGCTCTTGGCCAGCGCCCCCGCGGCTCGCGTGCGGAGCGAGAGTCGCGTCGCCTCGTCGAGGGCGATCCGCGCCTCGTCGAGCAGCGCCCGGGCGAGCGTCCGCGCGTCCCCCGTGCGGGCGGCGGTGCGCTGGAGGCCGATCAGCGCGGTCCGGCGATCCTTCTCGAGCTCGAGCACTTGCTCGTAGGCGCGCGCGGCGCGGGAGGGATCGCCGAGGAGCTCCTCCCAGAGGAGCGCCACCTTCTCCACGTAGGCCACCTTGCGACCCAGGTCGCGCGCGTGCTCGGCCGCCTGCGCGTAGAGCTCCACCAGCGAGCGCGCCCCCGCGTCGACCGCCTCGGTGAGCACCGGCGAGAGCAGGCGCGCCAGCGAGTCGAGCACCTCGGCGTCCCCCGGCGCGGCGATCCACGCCGAGCGCAGGTGCCGCACGGCGTCCGCGGGGCGTCCGAGGTCGTCGCAGATCTGCGCCGCGCGAGCCAGCGCCTTGGAGCGGCGGACGCCGTCCTCGGTGCGGGCGCCCTCCTGGAGCCACGTCGCGATGCGCTGGTCGTGCTTTCCCGTCGCGGCGAGGAGGCGGTCGAGGATCTCGACCAGCGTGGGATCGGTCGCGTCGACGGCGAGCGCCCGTTGCACGTCGGCGATCGCCGACTCCAGATCGTCGTCCTTCTCGGCCGTGGCGGCGAGGGCCCGGAGCTCGTAGGCGAGGGCCGCCGGGTCGGTCACGTAGCGGATGCGCGCTCGCCGGGCCCGTGCCGCGTCGGTCCATCGCCCGTCCGCCTCGTGCAGGCGCACGAGCTCGTCGAGCACGCGCCGGTCGATGCTCGGCGTCGTCGGTGCCCGACCCGCCGCGCGCTCGAGGAGATCACACGCGCGGGCCCGGTCGCTCAGTCGCGCGGCGCAGATGGCGGCCGCGTCGAGCTCGAGGCGTGCGGCCCGCGCCACGGTGGACTCGATGCGCGCCTCCTCGTCGAGGAGCCTCGCCAGCTCGCCCCAGTCCGAGTGCGCCGCGACGTGCCGCACGAGCGCCTCGCGCACGGGCCCCACGCTGGGATCCAGCTCCAGCGCGCGCTCGAGCGCCCCTCGCGCCGCGTCGAGCCGCCCGAGGCGTCGCTCGAGGATGTCCGCTCGCTCGACGTGCAGCCACGCGGCCAGGCGCTTCTCCGACCCGTACGCGTCGGCCATGCGCCCGAGGTGCACCGCCAGGGCCTCCCAGTCCTGCGCCGAGTCGCTCGCGAGCGCCCGCGCGACGAGCTCGACCTCGAGCCCCTTCAGCGCGGCGGCGTGGTTGGGCGCGTGCACCAGCGCCTGCTCCCACGTGACTCGCACCTCGGGGCCGCGGTCGCCGACCGCCTCGAGCAGGCGTGCCTTCTCGGCGAGGAGCTCGACCTTGTGCGGCTCGCTCGTGGCCGCCATGAGCTCCGTCTCCAGGTGCTGGAGCATCGTCGCCAGCGCGCCTCGCGCGTGCCGCTTGCGCCGGAGCATCGTGTGCGCGGCGGCCGAGGTCGGGTCGACCTTCAGCGCGGACTCGGCGTGGAGCATCGCGCGCGCGTCGTCCCCGAGAATGGCCTCGCTGGCGATGGCGAGCTCGATGTGCGCTCGCGCGAGGCCCACGCGGTCGTCGGTCCCTTCCAGCGTCGTGACGCGCGCGTGGAGGAGGTCGATGAGCGCGCCCGGCTGCGACATGTCGGCCGGCAGGCGCACCGGCGACGACTCGGACCGGGTCGCGCTCGGCGGGGGCGGCAGCGGCGGAGGGCCCTTGCGGGCAGGGGGGGAGGGGGAGCCTTGGAGGCGCGCTTGCCGCCGATGCGCTGAGGGGCGGGAGACGCCTCCGTGGGCAACGCACCCGACGAGCGCGGGGCGGCGATCTGCGTCGGTCCGAGCTCGAACGGCGTCGGGATGTGGATGGCGGTCGAGGGCAGGCGGGGGCGCATGCCGGTCGCGTTGCTCTGCTCGCCGAGGGGTCGCGTCCCTGCGGCCGCCTTCAGCGTCTGCACCTGCGCGTCGATGTCCCAGCCCTGATCCGTCTCGGCGAGCAGGCGGTCGATGGACCCCGCGTCGTCGAGATCTTCCTCGATCTCGGCCTCGTCGAGCACGCTTCCGGAGAGCGTCTCAGGCTCGCTCCCGGCGCGCTGCTGCGGCATGCCGGCCATGGTAGCGGATCGGGCGATCGGGTGGTCGGGCGATCGGTACAATAGAGCCCTGATGGGCGCGAGCGGTTCCCTCGGTCTCGCGATCGCCGCGATTGCCGCGACTGGAGCGGCGCTCACGCTGTCTTGCTCGCTCCTCGTGCAGTTCCACGACGCGCCCGTGGACGCATGCGAAGGCGGCTTCTGCGGCGACGACTCATCCGCCCCGGAGAAGGACGTCACCACGACGCCGGACGTGGGCATCGACGCGAAGCCCGAGGCGTCGGCCGACGCCGGGAACGTCGAGGCGGCGGTCGAGGCCGGGCCGGACCACTACGCGCCGTGCGGCAACCTGGCGAACGGATTCTACTGCGCCGGGGACGGCCTCCACGCCTACGCCGGTTCGCCGGACGATCTGGTGGTGTGCGCCGACGGCGGCATCGCCAAGATCACGCTGTGCGACGGGGGCTGCCTGCCGCTGCCTTCCCCTTTCCCCGACGCGTGCAACCCGTGCCCGGGCAACCCCGACGGCACGTATTGCGGGCGAAACCTCGCCGGCTTCCCGGCCGAGAACGCGGACTTCCTCATCCAGTGCCAGAGCGGGAACGCCGTGCAGACCGTGGCGTGCCTTCACGGGTGCGACTCGGTCGGGACGAGCTCGACCTGCTATCCGTGAGCGAGGCCCATCTCGCTCGACCGTCCTACCGCTGCGCCAGCGCGAAGGTATTGCCCTCCGTGTCCGTCACGTCGGCCAGCACGACCCCCGGCGCCACGTCGATCGACGGCGCGATGATGCGGCCGCCCGCGCGCTCGACGTCGGCGCGGGCCACCGCGAGGTCGGTGACCGCGAAGTGAAGCCCGATCCGGGCGCCGACGTGCCCGGGATCGAAGGCGAGCCCGACGCGCACGCCCGCGATGCGCAAGGATGACCAGTCCGGCGACGCAAACACCACGACGGCGCCGAGCGCGGAGACGTAGAACGCCGTCGCCCTCTGCATGTCGTCGACTTCGACGCTGAAGAACGTCTCGGTGACCCCCATGGCTCCCTCCCGGTCCGCGGGGATCATACGGCAGATCATGCCCGACGCCGCCGCAGCATCCCGGCGAGCGCCGCACCCGTGAGCGTGAGAAGTGTGGCGGTGCCGAAGGCGTCGCTGTGCGGCGCCGCGCTCTCGCAGGAGCCGCCCGAGGGCGCGGGAACGGCCTGCGGGACGGATCGATCAGGGCTTGAGCCGCTCCGGCTTGTCGGGACCGGCGTCCGGCTGCGTGGGGAAGGCGTTGTCGAACGTGGGGGCGGGCGGCGGGGCTGCGCTCGCGGATGGCACGGGCAGGGGAGGGGGAGGCTGCGGCGGAGGAGCGGGAAAGAGGAGCTGCCACGCGAGGACGATCGCCGTCATGACGGCGCCCAGGCCGACGAGCCAGAGGCCGCACAGGATGAAGAGCCGCGGCTTCTCCTCGTCCATGAGGGCGACGCGCGGGGCGAGCTCCTTGCGAAGCTTGTGGATCCGGTTGGAGAGGGCGCTGACGGTGGTACCGCGCTCGGCGGCGAGCTCGTCGAGGGAGCGGCCGGCGACCTCCTTCTCCAGCATGACCTGCACGGTGTCGCGCCGGACGGGATCGCCGCCCACCTGCTTCTCGAGCCACTTGCAGATGAAGTGCTCGCGCGCGCCCCAGTCGGGGCTCGGGGCGTGGCGGTCGAACTGGTCCGCGGCGACGCCGTCGGGGTCGAGGTGCTTCTCGTCCTCCTTGCGGGCCCGGAAGTAGTGGGCCATGGCTCGCCGGGTGACGCGGAAGACCCAGCCGCGGATGCCGGACACGGTCCACGGCGGCGACTTCCCTTCGAGGCAGTCGACGTGTGCGAGATGCATGAGGTCGTCCAGCATCCCCGGGTCGAGGTCGTTGCCGAGCTTCTGGATGATCACGCCGCGGATGAAGTCGTCGCCCTTCTTCTTCTCCCTGCTCCCGAGAAACTCGCGGAGGGCCACCTGCACGCGGCTCTCGGTCACGCCCGACGGCGGCGGAGCCTCTTCCTCGACCGCCGAGACCGCGTGCCCGGACGACGGCGCCGCGTCGTTCGCCGGCAGGGACGTGTCCGACGAGGGGTCGGGCACGGTGGGATCGCTCGGGGGCGCGGCCATCGGAGGCGAGCGATGCTGTCGTGGGGTGGAGGGGCGTGCAAGTCCGAAGCGGGGGCGCGGTCCTGCGGCGGAGGGATGCGGGCCCGAGGCGGAGGAGGGCGGGCCTCGTGTCGGTGGCGGGTGGGCCTGCGTCGGAGGGGCGTGTGCCTCGTGCGGGGGGGCCGCACGTCTCCGCTGGAGGGACGTGTCCCTCGGACGGAGGAGGGCGTCGCTGGGCGGCGTCGGGACGGGGCTTCGACGCAGGGAACGGGTCCTACGGTGCTGTAGGACGCGGGCCTCAAGTGGAAGGACGCGCGCGACCGGCGGAGGAGCATGCGCTACCGGCCGAAGGACGCGTCCACCATGGGCGAGGAGCATGTCGTACCGGCGGTAGGGCGTGTTACCCGGGCGCGGGGGTGCGTCCTACGTAGGTGAGGAGCACGTTGTACCGGCGGTAGGGCGTGCTCCTCGGCATGGTGGGACGCGTCCTACGTGGGTGAGGAGCATGTTCCACGGGCGCGAGCGCGCGCTCCTCGGGCGCGGGGGCGCGTCCTACGGGCAGCATGCGCGTGCGCTACAGGGGGCAGGGCATGGGCGTTTGCTGCGTCGGGGTGACTCCGATAGCCTCACGGCATCGAGAGGGCCGTTGCTCCAGAGACTCGAGATCACGAACTACCGCTCCATCGCCAAGGCGGACGTCGCCCTGCGACCGTTCACGATCCTCGTCGGGGCGAACGGGAGCGGGAAGTCCAACCTGCTCAAGCTCCTGCGCGACCTGTCTCTCAACAATTCGCTGACGAAGCATCTCGGCCTACCGACGACGCCGACCCGGATCCAGATCACGTCGACGCTTGGCAGCTTCTTTCGCACGGACGACCAGAACAAAAAGGCGCCGGAACTCAACGGCGTACGAGTCTTTTCGATCGACCCGATCCCCGTCGGATCCAGCGAGCCGCTAGGCTCTACGCCGGAGGTCCAGCCCAACGGGGCGGGCGCGGTGCAGGTGCTCGATTCGCTCAAGACGGGTGACCGCGAGGATCTGTTCGACAAGATCGAGGCGCAGCTCCGCGAATTCGTCCCGGAGATCGAGAAGCTCAGTTTCATTCCAGGTGTGAACGCGAAGCGGCTGCAGGTTCGCGAGAGAGGCATCCCGACACCTGTGCCGGTCAGTGAGCTTTCCGAAGGGACGCGCCTGGTGCTCACGATCCTCACGATCGTTCACCAGGAGCGGAAGCCGTCGATCATCTGCCTCGAGGACATCGACCGCGGGCTGCACCCCGCCCTCTTTGGCAAGGTCGTCGAGGTCTGTCGCGCGCTGACCAGGGGCGAGGGAGCACCGCAGATCATCGCGACGACGCACAACCCGTACTTCGTCGATCAGTTCGTCGACGACGAGGACAGCGTCCTGCTCGTCGAGAAGACGAACGCCAACACGACGTTCACGCCGCTGAGCGCGAGGCTCGCGGAGCTCGGAGAACGAACCGAGACGCTGGGTGGTGTCTGGTACTCCGGCCTCGTGGGCGCGACGCCCAAGACGGACCTGAAGCATCTCCCCACGCTCGCGGATCCCCCCGCCGGTGATTGAGTCCGATGCCATTCGTGTACCTCCCGTCGGAGGATGACTCTGACGACCAAGTCTACGTCTACATTCTGGAATCCCTGATCTCCGCGCGCGCAGACATCGCCCAGATGCGCCTGCGGCGCGGCGGAGGTATCGGGGAAGTCCGCAAGAAGCTGCCTTTGCTCCTCGCGGCCATCCGGCGTGGCGGACAGCCGGACGATACGTGCTTCGTGGTGGCCATCGACAACGACCGTGCTCTCGAGCACCCGTCGCACGGGCCGCAGCCGTACAGCCGAGAGGAGCCGTGCCGTCACTGCGGTCTGACGAACGCCATTCACGCGGCGCTGCCGGATGGGTGGCCCATTCCTGGCGCGGTCGCGGTGCCGGTGCAGATGGTCGAGGCGTGGCTGCTGCTCATGCACGACGGCACGAAGTATCCGGCGGAGTCCGAGCTCCCCGCGTGCGGTCGACGGGATCAAGCGTCGGCCCGGCGGTTGTACGGCCCCGATCCCCCGCCACAGCTCAAGGATCTCGTGGAGGCGGAGTGGCGAGCATCCGGCGCAGCATCGAGGGAAGAGTTCGCGCTCTCGTGCATCCTGAAGCTGGTCCCGGACGATCTCGCCGCCCGCTCGCCGAGCTTTCGCCGCTTTCGTGACGACGTGGCGAGGTGGCCGGCTCACCGATAGGCGCCGTCACCCGTCCCATTCGGCACGCATCTTCGCCAGGAGCTCCGGGTCGAGGTCTGAGTTCCCCCCAGGACGAGCCTACCAGCCGTCAGACGGGAGGCTTCCGAGTCCTCCGCCGCCACCCCGACGTCGCCCCCGCGATGTCGATTTTGAAAATAGTCGGAGAGAAGTCGCCCCCGTTTTCCCACTTCCCATGTGAGGGCGGTGGACAAGCCGGGCGCGTGCTCCGGCCACGCCGTTCTCCCCTGGCTCCCGGTCGATGGGGTCAGAAAGGAGAATCTATGTTCATGACGACTCTCAGAAGTTCGAAAGCAACGCAGTCCACCCGCGCGACTCAGCTCATGGCGGGTTTTCAGAAGCATCTCGCGACCGTGGCATCTCTCACGCTCGCGAGCGTGGCGTACACCCCCGCGCAGATCACGGCGGCCCTCACGGCGCTCGTGGCCCTGTATGCGGCGGTGGACTCCGCAAAGTCCGTGGTGAAGGCGAAACTCGGTGCCGAAGCCGCACAAGCGCCCGCTCTGCTCAGCCTCATGGCTGCGCTGATGGCGTACGTGAAGCTGACGTACAGCGAATCGCCTGACGTCCTGGCCGACTTCGGGCTCGAGCCGAAGAAGGTCGCGGCGCCGCTGACGACCGCGCAGCAAGCGGTCGCAGTCGCCAAGCGCGAAGCCACGCGCGAGGCCCGCGGAACGACCGGAAGCAAGGCCAAGAAGGCCGTGAAGGGTGACGTTGTCGGAGTCACCGTCACGCCGATCAAGGCCGCGCAGCCGGTGGCAACGCCGGCCGCACCGAGCACCCCCGCCCCCGCGGGTGGTGCCACGGGCGGCACGGCGCCGCACAGCCCCTGAGTCCGTGAGGATTCGGGGCTGATCGAGGGGGGGGCGCCTCCAAAGCGAAGGAGGCGCCCCCGCCGGAGGTTGGACGCGGAACGCGCACCCGGACCCGGACCCGGACCCGGACCCGGCGCAGCGTCCAAGAGGAACCACTTCTGCTCGCTCGGCTTTCCCAGTTTGGCGCCGTGCTCGGCGTCATCAAGGCCGCTCGCCAGGAGGCTCGCGCCGCTGCAGGAGCAGCGGTGCTGCGCAGCCTTGACGACGCCTGCGCGCGGCGCCTGGCGGTGGGCGCCATCGCGAATCGGCGCGATGGCAACAAGGAGAGCGACGATGCTGCGGATCTACACGACGGTGCTGGAGATGCTGACGGGGCTGCGGCCGGTGATGGCGCAGATCGAGGCGCATGACAGGGATCTGGGAAGGCAGCTGCGAAGGGCGGCGACGAGCGTCGCGTTGAACATGCAAGAGGGGTTCGGGAGTAGCGGAGGGACGCGGAGGGAGCGGTATCGCAGCGCCCTGGGGTCGGCGCGGGAGACGGGGGCTTGCCTCGATGCAGCTGTGGCGCTGGGGTACGTGGACAGCGTGGATGCGGGGCTGCTGGATCGGCTGGATCACGTGAGCGCCGTGCTCGTGAAGCTCACGTAGGAAGCGGGTCCGGGTCCGGGTCCGGGTCCGGATCCGGGTCCGGATCCGGGTCCGGATCCGGATCCGGGTCCGGGGGGCGCGGGTATGCTCGTCGCGTGGCCACCCACTCCACCGCCTTTCCCACCCGGTACGGCGCGTGGGCCGTCGTGGCCGGTGCCTCCGAGGGGCTCGGCGCGGCCTTCGCGGAGGCCCTCGCCGCCCGCGGGTCGAACCTCGTTCTCCTGGCACGGCGGGCCGAGCTCCTCGAGACGCTCGCGTCGACGCTCCGCACCTCCCACGGCGTCGAGGTCCGCCCGGTCGCGTGCGATCTCGCCGATCCGTCGTTCGCGGAGGGGCTCGCGCGGGCAACCGCCGACCTCGAGGTGGGCGTCGCGGTCTACAACGCCGCGTACTCGTTCGTGGCGCCCCTCTTCGAGCGCCCACTCTCCGACGCCCTGCGCGTGGTCGACGTGAACGTGCGCGCGCCGCTCGTCTTCCTGCACGGTCTCGTGCCGGCGATGATCGCGCGCGGTCGCGGCGCCGTCGTGCTCATGTCGTCGCTGGCCGGCTTTCAGGGCTCGCCGAAGCTCGCCGCCTACGCCGCCAGCAAGGCGTTCAACACCATCCTCGGCGAGAGCCTCTGGGCCGAGCTCGCGCCCAAGGGCGTCGACGTCATCACGAGCTGCGCCGGCGCCATCCGGACGCCGGGCTACGCGAAGGCGCTCCAGAAGGAGGCCCCCGGGACGCTCGATGCCTCCGAGGTGGCGGAGCTCACCCTCGCCGCGCTCGGCCACGGCCCCGTCGTCATCCCCGGCGCGACGAACAAGCTCGCGAGCCAGGTCCTTCGCCGACTCCTCTCCCGCAAGAGCGCCATCGGCATCATGGGCAAATCGGTGTCGGGGCTCGAGTGATCGGCTTTTTCGCGCCGTGGCTCGTCGCGGCGGTCGTCCTCGCGCTTCACCTGGTCGTCCCGGCGCGCTGGGTCGACGGGTATGTCCGCGACGAGCTCACCGGCAAGCCCCTGCGCTACCGGCTGAACGGCCTGCGCGTCTTCGTGGCGACGGTCGCGCTCTTCGCCGCCGCCGGCCACTTCGGTTACCTCCCGTGGGACTTCTTCTGGATCCATCGCTGGGAGGGCCTGGCGGGCGCGTGCACTCTCGGCCTCGTCTTCACCTTCGCCATCGTCCTGACGGCGCCCCCGACCGGGCGCGGCCTGCTCGCCGATCTCTACTTCGGTCGCCGGCCGAACCCGCAGTGGGGCGGCGGTCGCGTCGACGCGAAGATGGTCCTCTACATGGTGGGCGCGATCCTGCTCGCCCTGAACGTGCTGTCGTTCGCCGCCCACCAGCGTATCGCCTACCCCGAGGCACCCTCGGCCGGCGTCGTGCTCTATGCCGGGCTCTTCACGTTCTTCGTCTCGGAGTATCTCTTCTTCGAAGAGGTTCACCTCTACACGTACGATTTCTTCGCCGAGAACGTCGGGTACAAACTCGGCTGGGGCTGCCTCGCGTTCTATCCCTACTTCTATTGCGTGGGCCTCTGGTCGGCCGCCTCGAAGCCGAGCCCGCAGACGCCGCCGCTGCTCCTCGCCGCGTACGCAGTCGTCTTCTTCTCGGGGTGGGCGCTGTCGCGCGGGGCGAACCTGCAGAAGTTTCTCTTCAAGACCCGCCCCGACGCGAAGCTCTTCGGCGTGCTCGCCCCCGAGACGATCGGCGACGGCTCCCGGCGGCTCCTGTGCAGCGGCTTCTGGCGACTCTCGCGGCACATCAACTACCTCGGCGAGATCCTCATGGCGGTGGGCCTCGCCCTCGCGCTCGGCCGCCCGCTCGATCCGTGGCCATGGCTCTACCCGCTTTACTACGTGGCGCTCCTCCTCCCGCGCCAGGCGGACGACGACAGGCGCTGCGCCCTGAAATACGGCACGCTCTGGGAGGAGTACTGTCGCCTGGTGCCGTACCGGATCATCCCGAGGGTCTATTGAGCACGTCGTGGATCTCCGGGTCGCGATGGGCGCCCATCGGCGCGCTCGTGGGCCTGGCGGGGACCGGATGCTCGAGCAGCAGCGGGTCGGCCCCGAGCCGCGACTCCGGCGCGCCCGACGTGACGGTCCGCGATGCGGGCGCAGACACCGCGGCGGACTCGAGCTCGACGACCGACACGGGCGTGAGCGAGGCGGGTCCCGCCGACTCGGCCGTGGAGGACGCCCCCGAGGCGGACGCCTGCCAGCGCGCGCAAGTCCCCGACGGCTCCTGCGCCATCGCCCTGGCAACCGGTCTGAGCGCCCCCGCCGGTCTCACCGTCGACGCGCAGTTCGTCTACTTTACCCTCGGGCAGGCAGACGGTGGCGTCTTCCGGGTGCCGATCGGCGGCGGAGCGGTGACGACCATCGCGTCGGGGCAAGCCAGCCCGCTGAGCGTCGCGGTGGACTCGCAGAGCGTCTACTGGTCGAACTCGGGCGCCGATACCGTCATGAGCGCGCCGCTCGACGGCGGTCCGCCCGCGTCCATCATGGTGACGCCGGGCCATCCGCTCTACATCGCCATCGACGCGACCAGCGTCTACGTGACGACCAGCGGCGGCTCGGTGCTGAGCGGTCCGCTCGGCGGTACACCGGGCGGAGGAGCGCCGACGGTGCTCGTCACGGCCCAGGGGCAACCAGGCCTGCTCGCGGCTGACGACACGAGCGTGTACTTCACGAACTACACGGGCGCCTCCAGCGTCGTCAGCGTCCCCAAGGCCGGTGTTCCCGAAGGCGGCGCGCCCACGGTGATCGCGGCCAACGAGAACCTGCCGTTCGGCATCGCCCTCGACGCCACCCACGTCTACTGGACCGCGATCGGAAGCGGAAGCGTGCGCATGGCCCCGAAGACCGGCATTCCGGACGGCGGCCAGCCGACGGTGCTCGCCACGGGCCAGGCCACCCCTGCGGGCGTCGCCGTGGACTCGACGAACCTCTACTTCACGAGCGAGGTGGGGGCGGGCGCGGTGCTCGTGCTTCCTCTCGTCGGCGGCGGCATGCCGGGGCCGTTCGTCTCGAGCCAGGGCTACGCGAACGTCGTCGTCGTCGACCCGACGAATGTCTACTGGACTGACTTCTCCTCGAACGGCGCCGTGATGCAGGTCGCGAAGTAGAGGGCGTCGGTGCCCGGATGCGACGCCGGACTCGACCCTCCGTGAGTTGAGTTACGCTCGACCTCGTGCCGATGAGCAAGCCGCCGCCTCGCTCGCGCACCCCTCTCGGGCTGCGGTTGCCGGAGCTCGACTTCGACCTCGCCAGCGCCGCCCGGCGCGTGATCGAGACGTCGCTCGGCGTGGTGGCGGGCGATCGCGTGCTCATCGTCGTCGACGGCGTGCGCGAGCTTCTCGGAGTGACGCTGGCGGAGATCGCACGCACCGTGCGCGCCGAGGCCGAGGTGGTGGTCCTCGAGAGGCTAGCGCGACGTCCGGTGCGGAACCTCCCCGAGCAGCTGCGGGCCGAGCTGTCGCGGGCGCAGGCGAGCGTGCTGCTGATCGGCTTCGAGGAGGGCGAGTGGCAGATGCGCATGGAGTACGTGAAGCTCGTGACCGAGCTTCGCCTGCGGCACGCGCACATGATCGGCGTCGGCCGCCCTACGATGCTGGCGGGCTTCAGCGTCGACCCGCAGCGCATCCTCGACGCCACGCGGGCCGTGCGCACGCGCATGCGCCCCGACTCCGTCCTGCGCCTGCGGTCGCCCGCCGGGAGCGATCTCGAGGTGAAGCTCGGTCCACAGTTCCGCTGGCAGGAGCGCGTCGGAATCGTGCGGCCGGGACGCTGGGAGAACCTGCCGAGCGGGGAGATCTTCACGTGCCCCGCAGACGTCAACGGCGTCTTCGTCGCCGATGCGAGCATGGGCAGCCCGCTGGGCGGCGCGGCGGGCATCCTCGCGCGCTCGCCCGTCAAGGTGGAGATCAAGGCGGGCGCGTGCCGCTCGGTCCATTGCATCGACCGCGGGCTGGCCATCGCGGTGGAGACCTTCCTGCGCGCGGAGCGAAACGCCGACAAGGTGGGCATGGTGGTCCTCGGCACGAACATCGGGATGCACGAGGCGACGGGCGAGGTGGTGAGCGATCAGAACGTGCCCGGCCTCCACCTCGCCTTCGGGGCGACGCTGGCGGACCAGACGGGCGCGAGCTGGGACGCGCCGACGCAGCTGTCGATGGCCGGGACGCAGGCGGACGTCGATCTCGATGGCGCGCCGCTGCTGCGGCAGGGAAGGTACCTGGTTCTGTGACGCGTGACGGCCTTCACTTGCACCCATCGCCGGTGATCCGCCCTCCCGCGGGCGCGTCGAGCGGCGCAGCGGCGGAGCTGACCTTTCCCAGGTAGGACGTCAGCGCATCGACGTCGATGACCCCCTCCTTCCTGTCCACGCCGCTTTCGAGCACGGCGAAGCTGTCCCCCCCCGCAGCCAGGAACGACGGCACCGTCACGCGGTACGTCTTCGCGGGATCGATCGCCTTGCCATTGAGCCGCAGCTCCGACACCGCCGCTCTCTCGTGCGCGCGGTCGTACGCGTAGAGGTACGAGAAGCCCCTGGACACCTGGAGGATCCGCGGCTCCTGCCGGCTCCCGAACTGACCCTCCAGCAGCGCGAGAATCTGTGCTCCGCGGAGCGTCATCGTGACCAGGGCGTTGGCGAACGGCTGAACGTCGAACACGTCCCCGTAGGTGACGGCGAAGTTGCGTCGGCCCTCGTGCGTCGCGACCAGGTCGGCGCGAATGCCGCCGGGGTTCATGAAGGCGATCTCCGCGCCGGTCGCCGCGCGCATGGCGTCGGCGATGACGTCCCCGAGGGGCGTCTCGCACGACGCAATCCTGGCCGCCCGCGAGTTGCCGGTGAGACTCTTCTTCACGTAGCCGACGACGCGTCCGGTGATGCCGCGCGCCCTGTCCCCGTAGGCCTGGACGATCTGGGCGACCTCCGGGTCCGGCGGCAAGTCGCGCGTGACGGGGACGTTCCGGGCGTGTTTGTCGACGACGCGATGAGCCGAGGGGTCGATGGTGAGGTCGATCTTGGTGACGAGGCGCCCGTAGCTCATGGCGCTGGTGACGAGGCGACCATGGATGACGCAGTCGTAGGCCTGGTGAGTATGCCCGCTGACGACCACGTCGATGGCGGGGCTCAGGCTGTCGAGCAGGGGGACGAGATCGCCGGAGAAGCCCTCGCATCCATCGTACGTTCCGCCGAGCGATTGCATCCCGCCTTGATGGAGGATGAGCACGATGGCGGAGACGCCCTGCTTCTGTAGCTCCGGGACGAGCGCGTTCGCGGTGGCCGCCTCGTCGCCGAAGGAGAGCCCTTTCACCGCGCCCACCTTGGTGACGCTCGGCGTCTGCCGCAGCGTCTCGCCGATGAAGGCGACGCGCGCGCCGCCGAGGTCGCGGATGGCATAGGGCGGGAATACCGTGCGACCCGTCGCGTCGTCGAACACGTTCGCGGCGAGGTACTCGAACGACGCGCCGGCAAAGCTCCCGGCGTCGCAGTCGCCGAGCGAGCAACCGGGCTTCTGGAGCCGCATCAGCTCCGGAAGGCCGCGATCGAAGTCGTGGTTTCCCACCCCTTCCAGATCCAGACCCAGGCGGTTCATCACCAGGATGGTGGGCTCGTCGAGGAAGACGTTCGAGAGCAGCGGGCTCGCGCCGGTGAGGTCCCCCGCCGAGACCACGACGGTGGCCGGGTTCTCTGCGCGGAGGCGGCCGACTTGCGTGGTCAGGTAGGCGGCCCCGCCGGCCGGCACCAGCGTCACGCCCGCGTCCGTGGTGCGTGCGTCCCGAGTGGAAGCCAGCGGATCCGCAGGCGCGACCAGGATGACGCCGTTGCTGGCGGTGGGCGGCTCCAGGTTCCCGTGAAAGTCGTTGATGGCGAGGATCTGCACGTGGACCAGGGGCGTCGCGGCGTCCGGCGCTGGTGTGGCCGTGGCGACGACCGCGCCTCGGGTCGGCGGGACGGGCGGGAGCGGTCCGGCAGAGCACGCGAGGTATCCGCCTCCGGCGCCGAGGGCGAGGGTCACGAGGGCGGCGATGGAGCGGGCAGTGATCACGACGTGGCGCAGATCACCACGGGACGGCGGGCGGAGGCAACGCGCCCTTGCGCGTCCGGCGACGAGCGCCGCAGACTGAGCCCATGGCTCCCATCCACATCTCCGGCATCGCTCACATCGGCATTCGCGTGCACGATCTCGACCGCTCGATGGCCTTCTACTCCGTGCTCGGGTTCGAGAAGACCGCGGGACCCGTGGGACCCGAGCCCGTGGCCATTCTCCATCACCCGTCGGGCATCGAGCTCAATCTGGTCCTCAACGCGCCGAGAGCCGCGGAGCCGAACATCCTCATGGACGTCGCCGAGAAGCACCCCGGCATCACGCACGTCGCGCTCCTTTGCCCGGACCTCCTGGCGGCGAAGGCCTCGCTGGCAGCAGTCGGCTTTCCGGTTCGCGAGGGTCCTGTGAGGTTCACCCCCCAGGCCGAGGGCATGTTCGTGCGGGATCCCGACGGGAACGTCATCGAGCTCCACCAGCGCTCGAAGTAGCTAGAGGGTGCGGTGCACCTCGACCACCGTCGCCGCGTCGGCGGGGTGCGGGTGACCGAGCGGGCCGCCTCGCGTGAGCGCTTCGAGGGGAGCCACGTGCAGCTTGTCCGCCAGCGCCGAGAGGTCGCGGCCAATCAGCAGCGCCGAAGCGCGCAGGACGGGATCCTTCTCGAGGCAGCGCGAGACGAGCTCGGCGAGCACGTCGGGAACGGTCGGCAGGAGCGACCGCGCGTCGGGGGCGGGGATCACAGATGGCTGAAGACGAGGCCGTGCATCGTTCGCCCCTGTTCGAAGGGATGCTTGCCGGTCAGGAGCAAGAAGAGGAGGACTCCCATCGCGTAGACGTCCGAGGCGGCGGTGAGGCCGCGTCCGTAGCGAAGGAGGAGGAACGTCAGCGTCAGCGTGACCACGAACGTCGCCGCGTGGACGGTCGCCACGGCGTCACGCCACCCGGTCACCTGCGGCGGGAGAGAGGTGCGATCTACCGCGGAGGTTCGATAGATGGCGACGTGGATGGCGTGACCGAGGAGGACGAACGGCGCTACGACGAGGAGGCGGAGGCGGTTACGGTCCGCGATCTCGCGGGCGAGCGGCTCCTCGAGGTCCGGGGGCAGCGGAGGCACGAGCCAGGCTTGCAACCGGGCCGGCCATGGAGTCGAGCCCGTGTCGGCCACGGGGGCCGCGTCGTCGCCGTCCGTCACGTCGGGATGGTTTCACCTTCGGCGGACCCAGGGCAAGGGAGACGCCTCAGGCCCCCTCACCGCATGTCGCGCGTCGGCCCGAGCGCGATGCCGCGGAGCAGTAGATCGTAGGGGTTGCCCCAGTCGGGCTCGTCCGGGTCGCCGGACGCGTGGTCCCGCCTCCGCGTCGGGAGCTCACGGATCACCGAGAATGAGCGCGCAGGGCCCGGTCGATCGCCGATTGTGCCCTCGCTGCGTCCTCGCAGCCGCCAGTACCAGACCCCGGGAACCGCCGGCACGCCGAGCTCCCCGCCGCGGACGTCGTAGCGGACGGTCACGGCGTCGTCGAAGTCGGCGCTCGGGCTCAGCTCGACGCGGGCTCCATCGAGCGCACCCGTCAGGTGCCACGAGAGCAATGGTCCCTCGCTCAGCACCGCACCGGGGCCGGGCGACGCAGCCGTAGGAGGGGCGACCGTGCTCTCGGCCGGGGTCCGCGGTGACGTCGAACGGTGGGTCGGCGTCGAGTAATTCGCGATGGTCGCGCCGTCCAGCGCGGGCGATCGCGTGTGCGCCCCCGCCGCGACACCCGCCGTCGCCAGCACCGTCGCGCCCACGAGCCCCGCACGCATCCATGTCCGCATGCATCCCGGAAGAGCAACAGACGTTCCATGGTCGGGGTTCGTGGGGTGGTGCCGCGGTCGTCGGTGTGGATATGGGCCTTGCCACGGGGCGCGTGCTACATCGCCTCCCCCCCAATGACCCCCGCCGACCTCACGCACCTCGTCGGCCCGGCGCTCGCGTCGGCGCTCGCCACGAAGGGGTACGACACACTCACGCCCGTCCAGGAGGCGGTGCTCGACGAGGCGCTCGAGGGGCGCGATCTCCGCATCACTTCGCAGACCGGCTCGGGCAAGACGATCGCGATCGGCTTCGCGGTGCGCGATCTGCTCGACGATCTGACCGCCGTGTACGGCGGCGTCGCCCGACCGCGCGTCCTCATCCTCGCGCCGACGCGGGAGCTCGCGAAGCAGGTCGCGGACGAGCTGTCGTGGCTGTACGCGCCGCTCCGCGTGCGTGTCGCGGCCGTCACGGGGGGGTCCGGCTATCTGGACCAGAAGCGCGCTCTCTCGTCGAATCCCGCCGTCGTCGTCGCCACCCCGGGGCGCCTGCGCGACGCGCTCGAGCGACAGAGGCTCGATCCGTCGACGCTGGCGGCGGTCGTGCTCGACGAGGCCGACTCGATGCTCGACCTCGGCTTTCGCGAGGATCTCGAGGCCATCCTGGCCATGCTCCCGGTGGAGCGTCGCTCGCATCTCGTCTCGGCGACCTTCTCGCGCGACGTCGTGGCGCTCGCGGATCGCTTCCAGCGTGACCCCGTGCACGTGCAGGGTACGCGCCTCGGGGAGGCTCACGCCGACATCGAGCACGTGGTCCACCTCATCGAGCCCGGGCAGCGGGTCAACGCGCTGGTCAACCTCCTTCTGGCGGACGAGGACGCGAAGTCGCTCGTATTCGCCCGCACGCGCGCCGACGTCGCACGCATCGCCGGGGAGCTCGCCGAGGCAGGGTTCGTCGTCCGGACGCTCTCGGGGGAGATGGAGCAACCGGAGCGCGACCGCGCGCTGGCGGCGTTCCGGCAGGGCGGCGTGCAGGCGCTCATCGCCACCGACGTCGCCGCCCGGGGCATCGACGTCCGCGACATCGCGCGCGTCATCCAGATCGAACCGCCCACCGACGTGGAGACGTACACGCACCGGAGCGGTCGGACGGGCCGGGCAGGCAAGCAGGGGACGAGCGTGCTGTTCGTGAGCCCCTCGCACTACCAGGCCATCGCGCGGGGCTTCGCGCGAGCGAAGATCGCGCATCGCGTGGAACCCATCCCGCGCCCCGACGCCATCCAGCGCGCGCGGGAAGAGAAGCTCGTCGCGTGGCTCGCGCGTGAGGGCGACGGCGAGACCATCGATCCGCACGCTCTGTCGATCGCGGAGCGCATCGTGAAGAGCGGCGCGCTGGTGACCGCCCTGGCGCGGCTGGTCGTGAAGGCAGGGCTCCACGGGCCGACCAAGGCTCGTGAGGTGCGCGTGATTCCGCCGCCGCGGGACGATCAACCCGCCGGCCGCGCTCCGCGTGCCGCCGACGGACGAAGCCCCAAGAAGTCCACGGGTCCCGCCGACTGGGTCACGTTCCGTGTCACGTGGGGCGGACGGAACGGGGCCGACGCGCGTCGTCTCCTCGCCATTGCCTGCCGACGCGGGAACATCCGAGGCGGCGATGTGGGCGCGATCCGGGTCGAGGCGGGATGCTCGTTCGTCGACATCGCTCGCACTGTGGCCGAGACGTTCGAGCGCGAAGCCGGCCTCCCCGATCCCCGCGATCCGAGGATCCTCATCACGCGGGCCGATGCACCGCCACCGCCACCGGCCCCCGCACCACCGCCACCGGCCCCTGCACCGCCGCCGCCGGCCCACGCACCGACCCCGCCCCGCCAGGCAGCCCCGCCACGCCCGTCACCGCCGCCGCGACGCGCCCCGCCCGCACGACACGCGCCGCCGCAGCGTCGGGGGCCCCCCCCGCGACACTCACCCTCGCCGTCACCGCAGAGCCAGGCTCCTCAGCGACCCGCGGCCTCCTACAGCGTGCCGCCCGCACCAGCCGACGAAAGTCCGCGTCCGTTCCCGAGGCGACGTACGGTCGACGCCCCGCCGCCGCGCGCGGATCGTGGGGGCGGCGCGCCGTTGCGGCACTCGAAGCGGAAGTAGCGTGCGCTGAGGCGTGACCCTGATGGATCACGCCCCGCGCGCCCGTTCACGGCTTGCCGTTGGCGAAGTTGCAGCCGTTGCTGATCTCGTTGTGCGCGTTGTTCAAAGCGACGATCGCCCTGTCTTTCCAGTTGCCTTTGTTGCTCTCGGCTTTGCCGAGCCAGCTTTGGGCGTCTTCGATGCTGCCCTTCGCGTGCGCCATGTTGGGCTGGTCGAAGCAGGGACCGGTGAGACTGGGCTGGGGATCGGGGTTCTTGTTCGCGGATGCCACCTGGATGCCGACTGAGGCGACGAATCCGGCAGCGAAACAGAGCGCGATGGGCTTCCAGACGTTCATGATGATTCCTCCTCGGGAGTTCTACGGGACGAGCGTCGAGTGAGCAGTCGCTCGACGCTCGGCAGCCTAACTGCGTTCGACGGCGATGGGATCGCCCGATTCACCGGGGGGGGTCGCGCCTGACGCCGCGTGTCAGGCCGTTGCGGCTCAGCTCGCAGCCTCAGAGCGCCCACTTGCCGCTGCGGATCGCCGCGTGCACTTCGTGCGTCAGGGGGACGTACGCCTTGCTCGCGTCGTCGCGCGCGAAGAGCGGCTCGCCGACGAGGCCCGGATCGAAACCCTGCTTCTGCAGGTCGACCTTGCGCAGCTTGAACGTTCCGGTGAGGTCCGCCTCGAGCTGGACGCGCACGAACGCCGGGCACGCGTAACGCGGGAGCCGCTCGCTCACGAAGGCGTAGAAGCTCGCGCCGTCGAAGCGCGCGCCCTCGTGCAGCAGGAGCGCGACCATGCCGGCGCGCCCATCGGTCCCTTCCACGCGCGCCCCGTAGACGTTCGCCATCTGCACGCCCGGGAACGGCGCGAGCAGCTCCGCGACTTCTTGCGTGGAGACGTTCTCGCCCTTCCAGCGGTACGTGTCGCCGATTCGATCGACGAAGTAGAAGTACCCGCGCGCGTCCTGGCGCATCAGATCCCCGGTACGAAACCAGGCGTCGCCCTTGCGAAAGACGCCGTGAAGGACCTTCTTCTCCGAGTCGGCGCCCGACGTGTATCCCTCGAAGCGCCCGAGGGCCATGCGCTTCGAGAAGGGGAGCCGACCGATCATCTCTCCGACCTCGCCGCGCGTGGCCTCGATGCAGAAGCCCTTCCTGTCGCGCGGGTGCGTGTCGCGGTCGACGTCGTAGCGGATGATGCGCGCGTTGCTGATCGGCTTGATGAGGACGCGCCCGACGGCGCCCACGCGGTTGTCGAGGTTCATGAGGGCGACGTTGCCCTCGGTCGCGCCGTAGAACTCGTGGATCCGCGGGATGCCGAAGCGGTCGCGAAACGCGGGCCACACGTCGGGCCTGAGCCCGTTACCCAGGGCGAAGCGAAGATGGTTCTGGCGGTCGTCGTCGCGCGGCGGTTGCGCGAGCAGGTAGCGGCACAGCTCCCCGATGTACTGGAAGCCGGTGACCCGGTAGCGGCGGACGTCGTCCCAGAAGCTGCTCGCGCTGAACTTGCGACGGATGACGAGGGTCGCCGCGGAGAAGAGCGATAGCGCGGGGAGCATGACGCCGCCGGCCGAGTGATAGAGCGGCAGCACGTCGTAGAGGATGTCCTCCGGTGTCGCGTCCGTGAAGACGGAGAGCACGTCGCCGATGGCGAGGAAGCGCAGGTGGCTGAAGCGCGCCGCCTTGGGCGAACCCGTGGTGCCGGACGTGTAGATATAGAGGAGGTCGTCGCCGGCGAGGAGGCCCTTCCGCCAGCGCGCATCGGGGTTCTGCGAGGGGAGAGGAGCGAGGGCAAGATCGAGATCGTGCGCGCCCTCGGGGAGCGTGTAGGGCGAGCGATCGCGCAGCACGTGGGTGGGCGGCGCCTTCGTCACCGTCGCGAGTTGCGTGAGGCACTCGGCGCCGACGACGAGACGGACGGGACGCGCCGCGGCGAGGGCGTGATCGAGCGCGCGCCCGGCGAGGTTCGTGTTCACGAGCGCGGTTACGACGCCGAGCTTCGCCAGGCCGCTCCACACGAAGAGGAACTCCGGTCGGTTCTCCATCAGCAACGCGACGACGTCCCCGCGACGCAGGCCCCGCTCGCGTCCCCAATGCGCGACCTGGTTGGCCCGGGCGTTCCAGTCGTCGTACGTGAATCGCTCGTCCCCGAAGACGACCGCCGGCCTCGCGCCGTGCTCCTGCGCGCGCGCCTCGAGGAGCTCGGCCACGTCGTGCTTGCTGCTGGGGCGGTAGCGGACGATTCGCCCGATGACCTTGGCCAGCATGCGCGCTTCGGACACGTACTCGCGGAGCGCGATGCGCTCGCCGTCGGCAGGGGGCGTGACCATCGACCGTCACGATACCAGGTGCGCGCGAGCTAGATCTGGCCGCCCAGCAGGTTTCGCACGAAGAAGTCTGCGCGGCGCCGCCTGCCGTACGGACTGTCGCCGACGCCGTGGCCGCCGCCGGGGACCACGAGCAGCTCGAAGTCCTTGTCCGCCTTGATGAGCGCGTTGACGACCTGCATCGTCGACGACGGATCGACGTTGTGATCGAGCTCGCCCACGACGAGGAGGAGCTTGCCCGTGAGCTTGTGCGCGTCCGTCACGTTCGAGTTCTTGACGTAGCTGTCGTCGACGGGCCATCCCATCCACTGCTCGTTCCACCAGATCTTGTCCATCCGGTTGTCGTGGCAGCCGGAGTCGGCGACGGCGACCTTGTAGAAGTCCCCGTGAGACAGCAGCGCTCGCAGCGCGCTCTGCCCGCCCGCCGACCCTCCGTAGATGCCGACGCGCGTGAGGTCCATCTCCGGGTGCTTCGCCGCGGCGGCCTTCATCCACGCGATGCGATCGGGAAAGCCGGAGTCGGCGAGGTTCTTCCAGGCGACGTCGTGGAAGGCCCGCGAGCGGAACGACGTGCCCATGCCGTCGATCTGCACGAGGATGAAGCCCCGGTCGGCGAGCGCGTGCTGCTCCTCTTCGAGGCCGAAGCTCTTCGGTACGAAGGCCGCCGTGGGGCCTGCGTAGATGTCCTCGATGACGGGGTATGTCCGCGTCGGGTCGAAGTGCGAAGGGCGAATGATGATGCCGTAGATGTCGGTCTGCCCGTCGCGACCCTTGGCGACGAACCGCTCGGGGACGGTCCACCCGCTCTCGAGGAGCCGGTGGTCATCGGCGCGCTCCAGCTCGCGCACCAGCTTGCCGTCGCTCGCGCGCCGTAGCTCCGTGACGGGCGGCTGGTCGACGCGCGACCACGTGTCGACGAAGAACGCCCGGTCCGGGGAGAACTCGATCATGTGCGTGCCGTCCCCCTCCGTCAGCACCGTGAACCCGGTGCCGTCGAAGCCCACGCGGCAGAGGTGGAGGTAGTAAGGGTCCTGCCCCGGCCGCACACCGCCGGCGAAGAACCAGATCTGGCGCTGCTTCTCGTCGACCCACTCGACGCTCCGCACGACCCACTCGCCGCGCGTGATCTGGTTTTTCACGACGCCCGTTTCGGCGTCGTAGAGATAGAGGTGGTTGTAGCCGTCGCGCTCGGACATCCAGAGGATCTCGTGCGTCTCGGGGAGCCGGTCGAAGAAGAGCTTGCCGCTGTAGTCGATGAAGGTCTTGCTCTGCTCGTCGATGACGGTGCGTGCCTCCCCGGTCCTTGCGTCCACCGACACGACGCGCAGCACCTGGTGGCCGCGCTGGTTGTAAAGGAAGGTGAAGTGTTTCGAGTCGCTCCCCCAGCGAAGCTCGGACAGGGACCACGGCTGGGAGAAGAGGGCGTCGTTCACGGGGATGGCCGTGCGCGTGGCGACGTCGAAGAGGTGCGGCTTCTGGATCGGAATGCGGTCGCCGGGCTTGAGGTAGTCGTACGACTCGACCTTTGGCTGGAGCTGGTCGTGCGGTGACGACTCGACGAGGGTGACCTTGCGGTCGTCGCCCTTTTTCGTGCGGAGCGCGATGAGCCGCGTCGAATCCGGAGACCAGCGGAGGTCGTCCTCGGCGTACGAATCGTCGGCCGTTCCGTCGAGGCTCAGGGCGACCTCGGCGTGGCTCCGCGCGTCGCGCAGATAGACGTTGTGAGCCTTGATGAACGCGGCCCGGTGCCCGTCCGGCGACGCGAGGCCCTTCGGCTTCGCCAGGGACAGCGGGGCACCCGGTACCGGCCGGTCGTCGTCGATGACGTATTCGCCGCCGTCTTCCGGAGTCTCGAACGCCGTGAGCAGGCGGTCGGTCGAGTCGGTCACCACCCACACGTGGCCTGCGTATGTCGACTGCGGGAGCTCGGCGCCGGGCTGGAGCGTCGCGTAGTGCTTGCGATGGCCCTCGAAGTCCATCCAGTAGACGAGGACCGCGCCGTGAGTGCGATTGACGATAGTGAGATCGGTGGCCGGACCGGTCCGCGAGGTGGGGCCCGCGGCCAGGCGAAGCGCCCTGGCGTCCCGGTCCTCGGCCTTCTCGGTCTCCTGGCGGACGGCGTAGGTCTGGAGATCGCAGCGCCAGCGCTTGTCGGCGACGGAGAACAGCATCGTCGTCCGCTTCTCGTCGAGCTCGAGCCGGTGGAGGTGCAGGTGGTCCGGCTTGACCTCCTTGCCGCTCGCCTGGGTCAGCGCCGCGGCGAGGCGGCCGTGATCGAAGAGGGGGGTGCGCTCGCCGGTCGTCGCGTCGACGAGCAAGTACTCGCGCGCGTCGTCGGCGAGCTCGTTCCGGTAGAAGAAGTGGGTGTGGTCGGGGAGCCAGTGAGGCTTCACGTGGTGCGGGAAGACGTCCTTCGCCATGGAAGGGGGATGCGCGGGGGCGACCGCGATGCTCGCCGTGGGTGTCGGGGTGGCCAGGAGCGGGGGCGACGCAGGCGTGGGCGCATGGCAACCCAGCGCGGAGAGTGCCAGCGCCGTACATGCAAGCCACGGGCGGATCACGAGGTGTGGGCGGTTCATCGGGGCCGTAGGGGTGACCGATCGGACGCAACTTCGGCGGATGGCGGCCGATGGGTGAATAGAAGCAGAGTGCGTGCGTCGCACCACATGCTACATGCCGCGCCTCGGGGCGGGGCACGGGAAGGGTGCTGGTCATGCGGTTCGTCAGGTCCGGGGTTCTCTCATGGTCGCTCGCGACGACGGTCGTGGCTTGCAGCGGCACGTTCGGCACGGGAAATGGCGCGGACGCCGGCGGGGACGACGCGACCGACGAGAACCCCCCGATCCAGGGGATGGGGAGCGGCGACAGCGGCCACGATGGGACCGCCGTCGACGCCGGTCACCACGACGCGATGGCGGCCGCCGAGACAGGGGCCGCGGAGACCGGGACGACGACGGGAGGGGAAGGCGGGGGCGTCGCGGAGGCGGGCGACGAAGGGCCGCCGCCGGGTTGCTCGCCCGGGGACCTCGAGTGCAGCGGGGCGTGCATCCCGAGCGACGTCCACAACTGCGGGACGTGCGGCCATGATTGCACCAACCTTGCGCACGTCGCGGGCGCCACGTCGTGCACGGCGACGGGAGCCTGCAGCTTTCCGGCGACCGCTTGCGCCGCGGGCTGGGCGGACTGCGACGGAAAGCCGGACGACGGCTGCGAGACGGACATCACGAAGCCGGGGACCTGCGGCTCGTGCAGCAACGTGTGCCCCGCGAACGATCCCGTGTGTGCCGGGGGCACGTGCGTGTCCGGCTGCCCCACGGGGACGCCCATCCTGTGCAGCGGCACGTGCGTCGACACGACGAGCAACGCGAGCGACTGCAACGGATGCGGGCTCGCCTGCCCGAACACGGTGACCAACGCGCAGCCGACGTGCTCGGCGAGCAAGTGCACGTTCGCTTGCAATGGCGGCTTCTCGGGCTGCCCCTCGGGGACGCCCACGGAGTGCGTCGACGAGCAGCACGACCCGACCAACTGCGGCGCGTGCGGCAAGACGTGCCCCGGCCCGACGAGCGGCGCGGGTCAGCCGGCGTGCGTCACCGGGGGTTGCACCCTCAACTGCAGCGCCGGGTTGACGGCCTGCCCCACGGTGAGCCCGACGGAGTGCGCGAACACGACGAATGACCTCAGCAACTGCGGGAGCTGCGGGGACGTGTGCTCGACGGCTCCGCCCAACGCGCAGCCGAAGTGCAAGACGAGCGTGTGCGGGTTCGATTGCAACACCCCCGGGTATCAGGTGTGCAATGGCACATCGTGCGTACCGGTTGCGGATGGGACCAACGGCGTCTTCGTGTCGTCCATCAGCGGAAGCGGCTCGACGTGCACCGAGACAGCGCCGTGTAGCAGCATCGACACTGCGATCGGGGTGGCCGTCGGACTCGGCAAGACGATCATCTACCTGGACAAGGGTTCGTACGGCAGCGAGCAAGTGACCTTGCCCACGAATGCCGCCAACATCACCATCCAGGGCGGTTGGACGTTCTCGGGCGGCAACTGGACGACGTGCAATAACGGGCTCAGCTCCTCCTCCGTCGTCAGTCCGCCCGCGCTCTCCGGCATGGGCGTGTCAATCAACGCCGGGACGTGGACACTCGACACGCTGACCGTGGAAAACAAGACGACGGCTTCGACGGGGCAGTCGCTGTATGGGGTTTTCCAGAGCGCTGGCGTGCTCTCGATGACCAATCTCAGCATCACGGTCGCGGCGGGCGGGGTCGGTGGCAACGGCGCGCAGGGGACCGCAGGAACGACGCCCACGGGAATGTGCACGGGGACGTCCGGATGCACCGGATCGGTCGCCGGCGCGGCGGGGTCGACGGGTGCGCCGGGGCTTCAAGGTAGCTACTCTGCGACCGGTTTCGCGGCTGGATTGCAGGCTGGTACGGGGGGGGCGACCCAGGCGGCCCAGGCGGGATGCAACGGGACACCGGTCACCGATGGCATCCCCTATACGTCGTGCGGTCTGGCGAGTGACGGCGACGGGTGCGGGAGCCACAGTCTCGTCAGCGGTTCCGGCAATCCCGGCTGCGGGGGTAACGGGGGAGGCAACGGCACGGGTGCGTTCGGCGGCGGCGCGAGCGTCGGCGTGTTCGTGGGAGGGAGTGCAAGCTTCTCGGGCGTGACGGTCCAGACTGGCGTCGGAGGACAGGGAGGTCCGGGCGGACCTGGAGGCACCGGAGGCACCCCGTCGTCCCCCACCACGGGTACGCCGGGCGCGGAGCACACGGGCTGTGCAAATACTCCAACCGGGTGCCACCCGGGAGGCGCACCCCCGTGCGGTTGTTCGTCGGGGACGACGACCTCCGTCAACGGCGGCGCGGCGGGTGGTCCGGGGGCGATGGGAGGCACGGGCGGTGCGGGTGGCGGCGGCTCCGGCGGTGATTCGCTTTGCTACGCGACGGGCGGCGCGGGTCTGGTACCCACACCCCTCCCGGATGCCAACTGCACCGCCGGCGGCGCCGGCATCGGGGGTCTCGACGGGACCGGCAGCACGGCATCCCAGGGCGCGACGGGCCGCGCCGGCACCCACAACTGACGCGTTTACTCGTCCCCTCCGTCGGCGTTCACCTGCGGCGCCGGGGCCGCCACCACCAGCACGTGCAGCCCCTTGCCGTCGTACCCGGCGTCGCCGCCGCTCGCGAACGCATGCGGCGCATTCGGATCGCCCAGCACCGCCAGCAAGTAAGGCCGCGCCTGCCCGAAGAACTGTGTCGGATCCTGCGTGGGATCGACGAGCTGCTGCGAGTCGGCGAGCGACATCCACAGGTGCCCCGCGCCTCCGTCGAACCCCGGCACATCTACCGCGAACCCGAGCTCGCCGTACACCGACAGACCGATGCCGACGGAGACGAGCGCCTGCGTGGCCAGCACTCCTTCCCCCTGCAGCGTCGCCACCGTGCTCGCGTCGGCGGCGCCCTGCGTTCCGAAGGACACCACCGCCGAGCCGCCGTCCCCCAGGAGGGCCGCGAGCCCCGGCGAGAGCTGCGCCGCCTGGACGGCGAGCTGACTCCCGGCGCCGCCCCCGCTCGCGAGCGGCAGGATCTGCGCCTCGAGGTTACCGGCCGTCGCGGTCCACGATGCGCCGCACAGCGTGGCGCTCGCGGCCGGATCGAGCGCGCTCGGCAGACACCCACCCAGCGCGACGACGTTGTTCGCGCCGGACTGCAACGCCACGGGGCTCGTCGTGACGGGCCAGTAGTCGAGGTTGTACCGCAGGCAGGGGAGCGTGCTCGAGCCCTGAGCGCAGATGAGCTCATCGCACGTGTACGGCGTCGGCTGGTTCTGCTCGATCCGCGCGAGGTTCTCCGCGTCGATCGCGTAGAGCAGAAAAGCACCGGTGAGCGTGCTGGCGTCGCTCATCGAAGCCACCCCACCGAGGGGGATGCCGGGGTAGTTGCTCCCGGGCATCACGCCGTCTCCGGGGAATGGAACGATCGACGCCACCGTCGTGCCCGTCCCCCAGCAGAGGCGCACGTCCGGCAAGCTGGGGGACGCCTGGACGAAGAGCGCCGTCGTCGGCACGCCCGTACCGACGTCCATGCCTCCATCGACAGCCCCACCTTCGCTCGCTCCGTCGGGCCGGCCTCCGCTGCTGTCGGGCGCCCCACCGTCGCCGTAGCCGAAGCCGCTGGCCCCCTCCGACGCGGATCCGCACGCCGCCACGAGCGTCGCGACGCACGTCCCTCCGAGCAGGATCGCCGCCGATCCGTAAGCCAGACCACGAAAAGAAAGCATGGGCCTAGCGTAGCTTCGCCCCGGGGCAGGTGCACCCCGCTTGCAGCGATGCGGCCGCTCGCGCATGCTCCGTGGCGAGAGGGATCGCCGAGTGTCCGAGCCCACCACGGGCATGATGGTGACGTCGAACGTGCGCCTCCTACGTCCGCTGGGCGAGGGGGGCATGGGGAGCGTCTGGGTCGCCGAGCACCTCTCGCTGCGGACGAACGTCGTCGTGAAGTTCATGGCCGAGGAGCTGGCCAAGAGCCCCGAGGCTCTGGCGCGCTTCTCGCGCGAGGCGGCGGCGGCGTCGCAGGTGAAGAGCCCTCACGTCGTGCAGATGTTCGATCACGGGGTGCTCGACAGCGGCGCCCCGTACATCGTGATGGAGCTGCTCGAAGGACGCGACCTCGAGCAGCAACTGCGTGCCAGCGGACGCCTCGAGCCGCGCGAGGTCGTGGCCATCGTGGCGCAGCTCTCGCGGGCGCTCGGCAAGGCGCACGAGCGCGGCATCATGCATCGCGACATCAAGCCGAGTAACGTGTTCCTGTGCGACGCGGGGGGAGGGGAGCTCTTCGTGAAGCTCCTCGACTTCGGCATCGCCAAGGGGCCGGGAGCCGGCGGGGGCGTCGGCATCGTGGGCAGCACGACGCGCACGGGGTCGTTCATCGGGTCGCCCTTCTACATGAGCCCCGAGCAGGTCATCGGCGCGAAGACGATCGACTTCAGGACCGACCTGTGGTCCCTGGGCGTCGTGGCGTACGAGGCGATGACGGGTGACAAGCCGTTCTTCGCGGAGACCGTGGGGGCGCTGGCGCTGAAGATCCACCGCGACCCCATCCCCGTCCCGTCGGACGCCAACCGCGCCCTTTCGCCTGCCGTCGACGCGTGGTTCGCAAGGGCCTGCGCACGGGTGCCGGAGGAGCGGTACGCGTCGGCGAAGGACATGGCGGAGGCGCTGGCCGTGGCGGTGACGGGAGAGTTCATCGCGCCGGGGTTGCGCGTCGACAGCGTCCCGACGCCGCGGCACGGCGGGGGCTTCGATACGACGCATGCGGCCTCTCCTGTGGCCTCGACGAAGCGGTCGGGCATCGACGCGCGGTCGGAGACGGGTGCGGGGGTGGGGCTCGGGGCGAGCCAGAAGCTGCCGGTGAGCTCGCGTGGCAAGTGGATGGTGCTGGGGGCGATCGCGGTAGTCGCGGTGGGTGTGGGCTTCGTGGTGCCGCGGATGATGGCGACGCCGCCGACGGCGGTGTCGGCGTCGTCGCCTTCGATGGTGACGGCGATTCCGACTGCGGCGACGGCGGCCGCAACCGCGACGGCGACGGCGACCGCGACGGCGACGGCGACCGCGACGGCGATCGCCGCGGGGCTCGCGACCCGTCCCGCGAAGGTGAAGCCGCTCCCGTCCGCGGCACCGTCGGCGACGGCGACGACCGCGACGGTCGTCAGGCCCCCCGCCGGGAGCGACGATGACATCAAGTAGCCGCGCGCTGGCTCTGTCCCTCGTCGTAGGCGTCGCTTCCCTTTCTGGCAGCCGAGCGTTCGCCCAGTCGCATCCGCCCACCGCGCAGGAGCTGGAGACCGCGCGCACCCTCTACAAGGAGGGGAAGGAGCTGCGCGCCCGTGGCGACCTGCGTGGCGCGCTCGAGAAGCTCCAGGCGGCGCAGGCCCTCGGCAACACGCCCGTCACCGGGATCGAGCTCGCACGCACGTACGTGCTCGTCGGCCAGATCGTCGAGGCGCGCGAGGTGTGCCTCTACATCGCGCGCATGCCCACCGCTCCGGACGAAACCGAGAAGTCCGTCGAGGCGCGCACCGAGGCGGCGAGGCTGGCCGAGGAGCTGCGACCGCGGATCCCGACGCTGCGGGTCAAGATCGAGGCCCTCCCCTCCGGCGAGACCGCGCATCTCTCCATCGACGGCGTGAGCGTCCCCGACGCGGCCCTCGCCGAGCCGCAGAAGGTCGACCCGGGCAAGCACGCGGTCGCCATCCGCGTCGGCGAGGGCGCGGTGGCGCGGGAGGCCCACGGCGAGAGCATGCTCACCGAAGGTCAAGCCGGCGAGGTGACCCTCACGGTGCCGCCGCCGCCCGTCGCCCTCGTCCCCGTCGTACCCGTGCCCGTGACCCCGCCGCCGCGCCTCTCGGGCACGGGTCCCCTCCTCGTGAAGCTCGGCTTCGGTACGGCCATCGCGGGCGTCGTCGTCGGATCGATCGCGGGGGTCACGGCCATGAACAAGGCCAATCAGCTGCCCGGCGAGTGCCCCCAGCACGCTTGCGGGAACGGGAACGGCGCCGCGGATCTCTCGTCGGCGCGGACGTGGGCCACGGCGACGAACGTGGCGATCGGCGTCGGCGCCGCGGGGCTCGTCGTCGGTCTCATCGGCCTCTGGCGGAGCAGGAGCACGACGGCCACGGTCGACACGGCCAGTCTCTCCCCGTGGATCGGCGTCGGGGCAGCGGGGCTCGATGGCCGCTTCTAGGAGGCAAGCCGCGGTCGTCGTCGTGGGCATGATCTCGCTCGCGCTCGCGGCGTGCGACTCGCTGCTGGGCCTCGGCCAGTACCAGGACGTCGCGTGCGCGCCCGACTGCGACTCCGGCACGAAGGAGTCCGGCACCGGGCCGAGCCCCGATGCCGCGGGCGACGTGGACGCCGCGACGGTGATCGAGAGCGGGACGGATGCGGACGCAGGGGCCGACGCGGACGCGGACGCGGGCGTGATCACCGTCCCCGACGCGGGCTGGCCGGTCCCGAGCGCGCACGAGGTCTGGGCTCACTGGAAGATGCCGAACCCCGACGACGCCGCGATCAGCTCGGAGTCGTCGACGCAGCTCCCCAACCCGATGAGCTACGACGCGGGCGCCGACGGCGGGAGCATGTTCGCATACGACGCCGTGACGAAGCTGACCTGGTTGCGCCTTGCTGCCCCCGCGACGACCTACGACAAGGCGTGGGAGGCGTGCCAGCAAAGTGGCGACTGGCGCGTTCCGACGCGCATCGAGCTCGTGTCGCTCATCGACTTCACGCAGCCCTCCGGCAGCCCGACCATCGATCCGACGGTGTTTCCCTCCGTCAAAGCCCAGCCGACGTGGACGGCTTCCGCGGTCGCGGGTGCAGGGGCGCCCACGTACTGGGTCGTCGACTTCGCCACGGGCCTGACCGGGTACGGCGGCGGCGGGCTGCAGGTGCTTTGCGTGAACGGAGGGACGCCGTGAGGCCGCGTCCCTGGATCCGCGCGACGCTTGGCGCCAGCACGGTCGTCATCCTCGCGACGCTCGCACGCGCCGACGCCCCCCAGACCCAGTACAACCTCTTCAACAACAACAGCGACGTCATCCAGGATCTGCAGACCGGCCTTTACTGGCAACGCTACCCCTCCGCGGCCGAGCTCTCCTTCGACGCCGCGGCGGCGTACTGCGGGCAGGTGTCCCTCGACACGCTGACGTCGGGATGGCGCGTCCCCTCGTACAAGGAGCTCCAGACGCTCGTCGACGAGTCGCCGCACTACGAATACGAGAACGGGCAGCTCGTCGAGAAGTGGATCGACGGCAACGCCTTTCTGGGCGCGCTCGCCTCGCCCGTCCTCATGGCCGACTACTGGACTTCGTCGGCATACCCCGTCCTGCCTGCGGGGTACGCCTACACGGTCAACTTCAACGCCGGCGTCGGGCACTCGCAGAGCATGCCGAGCTCCCAGTACGTCCGCTGCGTCCACTGACGGAGCTACAGCGCCCCCAGCTCCGTCCCCGGGACCTGCCCCTGCTCGATGAGCGCCCGCTGCGCGTCGCTGAAGGGCTGCCCCAGCAGCGGCGCGTGGACCTGGCGCGACCGGAACAGGTTCACGATGAAGTTCATGCGGTCCTCGAGCACGCGCCAGTCGACGGAGCCGCTCCCCACGTCCGTCGCCCCTCGCGCGCGGTCGTACTGCTTGATGATGGCGACGAGGTCGTCGGGCGCGGTCACATTCTGGAGCGGCGCGGGAAGGAAGTCCTGCGCCGCGGCGTCCTTCGGGATGTTGCGCCCGAGGGGAAGCGTGGCCCCTCCCGGCAGCGCGAGGTTCATGAGATAGCGCGTCGCCACCCGCTCCCAGATGTCCTCCACGACGTCCGTGAGATCGACCAGCGGCGCCTCGACGGCGTCGACGAGCCGCTGGAAGATGCCCCTGCCGGCCCCCGTGGCGAGCGACGCGTGCAGGTGCTTCTTCAGGATGGTGTCGATGGGCGCGTCCATCGCCTCGGCGATCTCCGGCTGGAGGCGCGTCTGCTCGTGCACGCCGATCTGGCAGTTGCCGGCCAGCACGATGCGCGCCTTCTCGATGTCGTCGGGCTCGAGGATGGCGCGGTAGTAGTTGCCGAACGCGAGACGCAGCATGTCCTGACCCCCGTCGGCGGTGGGACGCGGATCGAGCGTCTCGAGAAAGCCTGCGAGCATCGCGGGCGTGGGCGGGCTGGCCTTCTGCATCGCCTCCACGAACTGCACGAAGAGAGGCGCCAGCTCGGCGAACACCTTGAGGTTGCCGTCTCCGATGCTCTTGCTTACCGTCCCGATGGTCTCCTTCACGGGCTCGAGCAGGAACGAGGAGTGAAAGCCCGTCGTCGGGATGATGTCGTCGATGATCGCGGCGATCGTGCCGAGCCGGTGCATCGCGTCGTCCTCCGCGTCGCCCACGAGGTCGACGACGAAGGGCGGCACCTCCTCGTTGCGGATGCTCTGCCCCGCCGTCTTCGAGGCCCACGTCGCGAACGTGGACCAGTTCACGTTCGGGCCGCCGATCGTCCCGGCCAGGGCCTCCGACAGGTCGTGGTAGCGCTGCGTGATGTAGAGGTTCCGTAGAACCGGATCCGGCATGGCCGAAATCCTCGCGATGTCTCCCGGTACGCCCATGATTCCCTCCTCGCCCCGTCCTCGGGGTGGCGGCGTATGGTACCTTCTCCGCGTCGCGAATGGACGAGTCCGGCGCACCACCCCCGACGGTCTCGAGCGCCAGCGCTCCGGCCACCTCCGCTGCGGCGAAATCGCTGCTCCGCGTGGGCGAGATCGTCGCCGGGCGCTTCGAGATCGTGGCGCTGGCCGACTGGGGCGGGATGGGGGCGGTCTACCGGGCGCGCGACCGGCACTCGGGCGGGGAGGTGGCGCTGAAGCTGCTGCTCGACGAGTCGAGCGAGGAGCGCTTCGCGCGCGAGGCCCGGGTCCTGGCGGACCTCCGGCACCCCGGGATCGTGCAGTACGTCGCGCACGGCAAGACCGAGGTCGGCTCGCTCTACCTGGCGATGGAGTGGCTCGAGGGGGTCGATCTCCGCGGCGGGCTGGCGAAGGGGCCGCTCTCGCTGCGCGATGCGCTGGCCATGGTGAGAGGCGCGGCGGAGGCGCTCGGCGTGGCGCATGCCCGCGGCATCGTGCACCGCGACATCAACCCGCGGAACCTCTTCCTCGTCGGCGGCAGCGTCCGCGACGTGAAAGTGCTCGACTTCGGCATCGCCCGCCCGCTCCGGGCCACCTTCGGCATGACCATGCCCGGCGTCTACCTCGGGACGCCCGGCTACATGGCGCCCGAGCAGGCGCGCGGCAACGAGGACATCGACGCGCGCGCGGACGTCTTCGCGCTGGGATGCGTGCTCTACGAGTGTCTCACGGGGACGGCCGCGTTCACGGCCGACAACCTGATGGCGCTCCTCGGCAAGGTCCTCTTCGAGGAGGCGCCCCGACTGCGGTCGCGAGGCGAGTTCCCCGCCGTCGTCGACGAGCTCGTGGCGCGCATGCTGGCCAAGGATCCGAAGGCCCGCCCGGCGGACGCATCCGCCGCGGCGGCGGCGATCGCCGCGATCGAGGACGAGGTGAGGGACGATCCGGCGAGCGCGCTGCCCGCCATGGAGGCCGCGCCGCGGTCGATCACCGACGTCGAGCAGCGGCTCGTGTGCGTCGTGATGGCGGGCGTCGACCCTGCGGCCGCACCGATCGCGCGCGACGGGGGGACGCTCGCGTCCGCGGGGGCCGAGTCGTCGCGGCAGGGGTCCCCCATCGCGCGCTTCGGCGCCCGGGTCGAACGTCTGGCCGACGGCTCGCTCGTGGCGACGCTGGTGGGCGCGGGCGACGCGACGGACCACGCCGCGCACGCCGCGCGGTTCGCCCTCGCACTTCGCGAGTTGATGCCCGAGGCGCCCATCGTCCTCGCGACGGGGCGCGGCGTCGTGACGGGACGGTTCCCGGTGGGCGAGGTGCTCGATCGCGCATCGAAGCTGCTGCTGGAGTCGTCGCCTTCGGGTGTGCCGCGCACGGGTCCGGTGCGGCTCGACGAGGTGACCGCGGCTCTCCTCGATCTTCGCTTCGACGTCGTGGAGGACGGCGGGTTCGTCGAGCTCCGAGGCTCCCGCGAATCGCACGACGTGGCGCGTTCGGTGCTGGGCCGGCCGACGTCGTGTGTGGGACGGGAGCGCGATCTCCGCACGCTGGAGGCGACCTTCGACGAGTGCGTCGACGAGTCGGCGGCGCGCGTCGTGCTGGTGACCGGGCCGGCGGGCCTCGGAAAGACCCGCCTGCGTCGCGAGTTCCTTCGCCGGGTCCGCCGGCGCGTCGACGACGTGGAGGTGCTCGTCGGGCGCGGCGATCCGATGAGCGCCGGCGCCGCGTTCGCGATGATCGCGCAGACCGTCACCGGGGCGGCGGGCGTCGCCGACGGCGAGCCGCTCCCCGCGCGCCGGCAGAAGCTCGAGGCGCGTGTGTCGCGGCGCGTGCCGGCGGCCGATCGCGTGCGCGTGACGGAGTTTCTGGGGGAGCTCGTCGGCGCGCCGTTCCCGGAGGGCGAGAGCCTGCAGCTCCGCGCCGCCCGGCAGGATCCGGTGCTCCGAGGCGACCAGATGCGCCGCGCGTACGAGGACTGGATCCGCGCGGAGTGCGCGGCGCGCCCGGTGGTGATCGTGCTGGAGGATTTGCACTGGGGCGATCTGCCGACAGTGAAGGTGATCGACGCGCTCCTCCGGAACCTCGCCGGCTCGCCGCTGATGGTGCTCGCCTCCGCGCGGCCCGAGGTGCACGAGCTCTTCCCGAACGTGTGGGCGCAGCGCGGCGTCGTCGAGCTGAGCCTCTCCGAGCTGACGCCGAAGGCGGGCGAGAAGCTCGTGCGCGAGGTGCTGGGCGAGGCCGTGTCGGAGGCGACGGTGCGGCGCCTCGTGGAGTCCGCGGGGGGCAACCCCTTCTGCCTGGAGGAGCTCATTCGCGCCGAGGCGGAGGGCAAGCGGGACGCTCCGGGGTCGGTGCTGGCGGTGGTGAGCGCGCGGATCGATCGGCTCGAGGCCTCGGCGCGGCGCGTGCTCCGCGCGGCGAGCGTCTTCGGGCAGCAGTTCTGGGGCGGCGCGGTGATGTCCCTCCTCGGCACGCAGCGCGCGTCGGAGACGGCACGCTGGCTCCATCACCTGGCCGAGCGGGAGGTCATCGTGAAGCGCGGCCGAGGGAAGTTCCCCGGCGAGGATGAGTACACGTTCCGTCATGCGCTCGTCCGCGAGGCCGCGTACGCGATGATGGTTGGCGAGGATCGGGTGCTGGGTCACCGCCTCGCCGCCTCGTGGCTGGAAGAGGCGGGAGAGCGCGACGCGCTGACGCTGGCGGAGCACTTCGATCGCGGCCAGGCGGCCGATCGGGCTGTGGTCTGGTACCAGCGGGCGGCCGAGCAGGCGCTCGAGGGCAACGATCTCGACGCGGCGATCGCGCGGTGCGAGCGCGCCATCGGCCTCGGCGCGGAGGGGGCGCCTCTCGCGTCCATCCGGCAGATCCAGGCCGAGGCGTACAAGTGGCGCGGCGCGAACGCGGAGGCGGCGGCGGCGGCGCGCAAGGCGATGGCGGCGGCGCCGCCCGGGGGCGAGGCGTGGTGCGCGGCTGCGGGCGAGGTGGCCGCGGCGAGCGGCAAGCTGGGTGACCGCGCCGCGCTGACGGAGGTGGCCGGCGAGCTGCTGGCGCTGACGTCGACGGCGGGCGGGACGGCGCAGACCGTGGCGACGGCGCGGGCGGTGACGCAGCTGGCGCTGGGCGGGCAGGGGGACATCGCGGAGAAGCTACTGGCGCGGCTCGGGTCGGGCGCGAACGCGGCGAGCGATCCGGCGGTGGCGGGCTGGGTGCTGGAGGCGCGCGCGGTGGCGGCGGGCTCGGGGGGCGATCCGGGGGCGCGGGTGCGTCTGGCGGATGCCGCGGCGGAGAGCTTCGAGACGGCGGGGGATCTGCGCAACGCGTGCCTGCAGAGGGTGAGCGTGGGGTACGCGTACAACGAGGTCGGCGCGTACGCGGAGGCGGAGAGGGCGCTCCGGGGCGCGATCGCGGTGGCGGAGCGGATAGGGCTCGACAACGCGGTGGGTACGGCGCGCGCTCAGCTGGGGAGGACGCTCGGGCGGCGCGGCCGGCTGGACGAGGCGCGCGAGGTGCTGGGCAACGCGATCGAGACGCTGCGGGCGCAGAAGAACGTGCGGCTGGCGGGGGTGGCGACGCGGTATCTCGCGTGGGTGCTGTCGGCGCAGGGCGACGCGGAGGGGGCGGAGCGGGAGGCGCGTAGCGCGGTGGAGGCGCTCGGGGGTGCGACGGCGATGCTGGGGGACGCGCTGGCGATGCTGTCGGAGGCGCAGCGCGCGCGGGGCGCGGTGGCGGAGGCGAGGGAGACGGCGGAGCGGGCGATGGCGGCGCTGGGGGCGGCGGGGAAGACGGCGATCGGCGAGGCGGCGATCCGGCTGGCGCACGTCGAGGCGCTGGTGGCGACGGGGGACCGCGACGGCGCAAGGGCGGCGCTGGCGATGGCGAAGGAGCGCATCGCGGAGCGCGCGAAGACGATTCACGATGGGGAGCTGCGGCGCGCGTTCCTGGAGGACGTGGCGGAGAACGCGGCGACGGGGAGGCTCGCGGTCGGCTGAGCCGCGGCCTGCCCGGGGTGACTCCCTCTGCCGCTCAGTGCAGCGGTCGCCTCTTCAGCATGCCGCCGGCCGCGTCGTCGATGCTGTGCTGGACGACGAAGGCGCGAGGGTCGATGCGGGAGACCTCCGTCCTCAGGCGCGGCAGCTCGAGCCGGGTGACGACCGTGAAGACGATGTCGCGCTCCTCGGAGCTCTCGCCCCTCTTGCCGAAGCCGCTCTTGCCCCGGTAGAGCGTCACCCCGCGGCGGAGGTCCTCGGTGATGACGCGCCGGATCTCTTCGCTGTGGTCCGAGACGACGGTGACGCCGGTGTAGGCCTCGAGGCCGAAGACGATGAAGTCGATGGCCTTCGACGCGGCCACGTACGTGAGGATCGAATAGAGCGCCGGCTCGACGCCGAGGAAGAAGATCGCGGCCCCGAAGATGACGATGTTGAGGAGCAGAATGACGTCGCTGACCTTGAGGAGCGGCGTCTTGCTGCTGAGGAGCAGAGCGGCGATGTCGGTGCCATCGAGGACCGCGCCGCCGCGCATCGCGAGGCCGATGCCGGCGCCGATGAAGACGCCTCCGAAGACGGCGGTCAGAAGGAGGTCGGGGGTCACGTCCGGGAAGGGGACGACGGCGAGGCACACCGTCAACCCGACCATCGCGAGGGCGCTCTTCACGGCGAACGCCCGGCCCACGAGCCGGTAGCCCGCGGCGATGAACGGCAGGTTGATGATGGGGATCGACAGATAGAGTGGCCACCGGAGGACGTTCGCGAGCAGCATCGACACGCCCGTGACGCCGCCGTCGATGAAGTGGCTCGAGAGCAGGAACCCCTTGAGCCCGAAGCCGGCGGAGAGGATGCCGAGCAGGATGAAGACGGCGTCCTTCACGCCGGCGGCCACCTTGCTTCCCGAGGTCTCGTCCACCATGGCCGGAGTGGATGCGCGGCCCACGCGTCTGTCCATCAAGTTCGTCTAGAACGGCTTCCCCCGTCCCTGCGCCTCGGCGAGCGTTCGCAGATCGCCGCACCCCCTCGGGCCGAGGTCCACCTCCTCGTGCGGGTCCTGCTCCACGTCGAAGCAGTGCCAGCTCGTGTCGTTCTGCGTGGCGATGAGCTTTCGGGACGCCTGCATCGCGCCCCAGTTCTTGAAGGCGCAAGCGAAGATGGGACTGCAGTTGGTGAGCACGAAGGGGCGGCCGGCCGACCCGCCGCGGAGCAGGCTCTCGCCGGCCATCGCCCCGCGATGGGCCGCGAGCTCCGGCGCGTCCCAGAGGCCCATGAGGTCGAGCAGCGTCGGCAGCACGTCGAGCTGGGTCACCGGCACGTCCTCCAGCGCCCGCACCTTCGCCTGGGCGTCCGCCTCGAGGGGCGCGTCGATCCAGAACGGCACCCGCACCTCCTCGTCGTAGACGCCCCACGTGTGCCCGATGGCGCCGCGCTCCCGGATCTGCTCGCCGTGATCGCTCACGAACACCACGGCCACCGTGTCACCCCCCGGCGCCGCCCGCAGCCCGCGGATCAGCCGGGCGACGATCGCGTCCTGCCTCCTTATCGCGTCGGCGTAGCGGTTACGCACCTGCGTCGCGTCGCCGGCCCCGAAGGCCTGCGACTGCGGCTGGAACGGCGCGTCCGCCTCGTCGATGACGTACGGGAAGTGGGTGTTCGACAGGTGGACGACGCCCACGAACGGGCGCTTCATCGCCGGGAGATCGCGCAGCACTACGTCGACCAGCGCGCCGTCGTCCGCGCCGACCTCGTAGGACGGATCGGGATCGAGATCGGTCGCGCTCACCCAGCGTGTCAGCGGCAGCCCCTCGAGCCACGTCCCCGAGTTGGCGAAGAACATGTTCTGGGAGGTCCAGTACGCCGTGTCGAACCCGGCGGCGTGCGCGTACTCCCAGAGCAGCGGCGCGCTGTGGAGCGCCTCGCGCGACTCGGTGGGCGGAAGGCCGCTCCAGAGCACGGCGAGCGACACCGCCGTCGTCGAGTCGAGCGCGCGCATCTGCGAGAGGCCGAAGCGATCCGGCAAGAGCGCGTTCGTGTAGGGGGTGGTCGCGCAATCGGGCCGGGGAACGCTGCACGCCTCGGTCGCGCGGACGCTCTCGGTCACGATGAAGAGGAGGCTCCGCCGTGTCGCCGCCGGGGCGATGGGAGGCACGGCGCGCGGCGTTCGCGGACCGGGGTGGGCGCGCGCGACCTGAGCGTCGTGCCGCCAGCGGGCGGAGGCTAGGCTGCCCATCGACGCGAGGTAGAGGACGTCGGGCGACGCCGCCTGCTCGCCGCCGCCGGGGACGCCGACGAGGAACGCCGCTCCGAGGATGACGGCGAGGGCCACGTCGAGCGCCCTCCGGCCCGCACGCGCCGGCACGGGCACGAGCCGCCGGAGGGCCACGGCAAGGACCGTGGCCGCCGCGATCGGCGGGAGGAGCGCGCGCAGAAAGCCGGCTCGATCGCCCCACAGCTGCTGCCCGACGCTGGGCAACATCGACGTCCCCACGAGGACCGCCCGTGGGTTCAGGTACGCGTGGTACCGCGCGAAGAAATAGAGCTGCGCGCCGACCGCCAGCGACGCCGCCGTCACGACGAGCCCGCGCGCCGGCCACGCACGCCGGGCCGCGGCCGCCTGGATCAGCGCAGCCCACATCACACCGCCGAGGATCAGCGTGCCGACGTACGCGAGGGTGGTCGCGCGAGGCCACGCGGCGATCTGCTCGTGCCTCGTGACGGCATCGAGGAGAGCGATCCCCACGCCGGGCATGCCCAGGAGCGCGAGGGCTGCCCACCGGCGCGCCCGTGACACCATCGTCACTGCGACGTAACCGCCTCCCGCGGCGAAGGCAAGGACGCGCGGCTAGGCGCCGTGGAGGTGGCACGTGCCGCCGTCGCAGGCCTCGGTGCGTCCGAAGAGCTTGTACCGGTACTTCGCGACGATCGCGTACCCGAGGTCGGCCAGCTGCTTGATGCCCGGGACGTAGTACACGTACGCGAGCCAGCCGATGAAGCGGAGGCTCGCCACGATGCGCGCGAACGCCGCGGCGCCGGCGTAGATGCGCCCATCCGCCAGGACGACGTGCATCTTCTTCATCGCCGCGTCGTGCGTCACGGTGGGGTAGGGCTCCAGCGCCCCGGGCTCCTGGAAGTTCCTCAGCGCGACGCGAGCGCGCCCGAAGCGTCGCTGGATCCCGTGGGCCGACCGCGTGCAGAAGCGGCAGTCGCCGTCGTAGAGCACGGTCATCACGCCGGTGGACACACGGGGATCGTAGGGCGCGCGGCGGAGGACGCAAGGGGAGGCCGGGGGGCCTCGGGGGGGCCTCCACCCCTGGAATTCAAGGCTACTTGCATTCATGCGCATGTATGTATAAATAGACCGGCGTGGCCGACGTCGACGTGTCCTCTTCCCAGCGCTGGGAGCTCTATCGGGTGCTCTCCGAGCCGGCGCGCCTCCGCTTGCTGGCGCTGGCCGCGGACGAGGAGCTCAGTATCGGCGAGCTGGCGGAGCTCCTCGGGGAGGGCCAGCCCAACGTCTCCCGGCACGCCACGGCGCTGCGGCAGGCGGGGCTCCTGAGCGATCGTCGGGAGGGGACGAGGACGCTCGTGCGGGTGCCCGTCGAGGCGGCGCGCGACGCCGTGGTGGCCGACGCGCTCGCCAGCGGCAAGTCGCTGTGCGAACGCGACGGCAGCCTGGGGCGCATCGTGCAGGTGCTCCGGGCGCGTGAAGCGGCGGCTCACGAGTTCTTCGCTCGACCGGGGAAGGCGAGGGCCGACGGCGTCCCCGCCGAGATGGGGGCCTATCTGGCGGCGCTCGCCCCCCTCTTGCCGCGCCGCGGTCTCGCGCTCGACGCCGGCACCGGGGAGGGAAGGCTGCTCGACGTGCTGGCCCCCGTCTACGAGCGCGTCGTCGCGGTGGATCGCTCGGGGGCGCAGCTGGCTCGGGCGCGCGAGCGAGTTGCGGCGCGCGGCTTCGCCAACGTGACCCTCGTCGAGGGGGAGCTCGACGGCAAGGAGCTCCGCCGCGCGCTCGGCGCGAGCGGGGCCGACGCCGTCTTCGCGTCGCGGGTCCTGCATCACGCGCCCCAGCCGGGGAAGGTCGTCACCCAGCTCGCCTCGCTGTGCGCACCGGGCGGCGCGCTGGTGATCATCGACTACGCGCACCACGACGACGAATCGATGCGCGACGAGGCCGACGCCTGGCTCGGCTTCGAGCCCGCCGAGCTGCGACGCTTCGCACGCGCGGCGACCCTCGAGGACGTGCGCGTGACGAAGATCCCCGCGCCCTTGTGCGGCGACGGTCCAGACAAGCACCTGCCCTGGCAGGTGATGACGGCGCGCAAACAAGAGACCCCGAGCGTCAGCGAGCGGGTTGGAGCACGAGACAAGAGAGAAGGAAGGCACGGCCATGGTTGAAAACTACAAGGTGAAAGACATCAGCCTCGCGGCCTGGGGCCGCAAGGAAATCGAGATCGCCGAGAGCGAGATGCCCGGCCTCATGGCCCTCCGCAAGGAGTACGGCGCGAGCAAGCCCCTCAAGGGCGCGCGCGTGGCGGGCTGTCTCCACATGACGATCCAGACCGCGGTGCTCATCGAGACGCTCACGGCGATCGGCGCCGAGGTCACCTGGACGAGCTGCAACATCTTCTCGACCCAGGACCACGCGGCGGCGGCCATCGCCAAGACCGGCGTCCCCGTCTTTGCCTGGAAGGGCGAGACCGAGGCTGAGTACTACGAGTGCATCGAGGCGCAGCTGAAGGCCTTCCCGGGCGGCAAGGGCCCGAACATGATCCTCGACGACGGCGGTGACCTCACTCAGGTCATCCACGACAAGCACCCGCACATGTTCAAGGGATCCGATGGCATCCGCGGCCTCTCCGAGGAGACGACGACGGGCGTGCACCGCCTCTACGAGATGGCCAAGAAGGGGACGCTCGAGGTCCCGGCCATGAACGTCAACGACAGCGTCACCAAGTCCAAGTTCGACAACCTCTACGGCTGTCGCGAGTCGCTCGGCGACGGGCTGAAGCGCGCGACCGGCGTCATGTTCGCGGGCAAGCTCGCAGTCGTGGCCGGCTACGGCGACGTGGGCAAGGGGTGCGCGCAGTCGCTGCGCGGCCTCGGGGCGCGCGTCGTCATCACGGAGGTCGACCCCATCTGCGCGCTGCAGGCGGCGATGGAGGGCTACCAGGTGGCGACGATGGAAGAGATGGCCCCAATGGCCGACATCTTCGTCACCGCGACCGGCTGCGCCAGCATCATCCGCCCCGAGCACATGCGGGCGATGAAGGACCAGGCCATCCTCTGCAACATCGGTCACTTCGACTGCGAGATCGACGTCGCGTGGCTCGAGAAGAACCCCGAGATCAAGGAGGTGAACATCAAGCCGCAGGTGGACCAGTTCGTCTTCCCGGACGGCAAGCACCTCACGCTCCTCGCTCGCGGGCGCCTCGTGAACCTCGGCTGCGCCAACGGGCACCCGTCGTTCGTCATGTCGTCGAGCTTCTCGAACCAGGTGATCGCGCAGATCGAGCTCTGGGAGAACCGCGACAAGTACCAGAAGCAGGTTTACGTCCTGCCGAAGAGGCTGGATGAGAAGGTGGCCTCGCTGCACCTCGCCAAGCTCGGCGTGAAGCTGACCAAGCTCACGAAAGAACAGGCGGAATACCTGGGTATCTCGCCGGAGGGGCCGTTCAAGCCCGACCACTACCGCTACTAGGCGGTGTCCGAGACGAAACAGAGAGCGGTGCAAGGTTCCAGCGTGGCTGATCGGTGACGTGAATCGTTTCGAGGCCGGCGTTGCGCTGGAACAAGGGGGGGGCACCTTGTGCGTGTGAACAGGGGAACCTTCGCCACCACGCTCGTCATCCTCGTGACCGCTGCCAGCGCCTGCGCCAACGGCGGTCCGGATGATCCCGGAGATGACGGCCTGCCCGG
>Ga0182030_10001265_pt1 | contig 51631 bp, 64 predicted proteins | sample 812S3MmetaG_FD_121299 | JGI IMG/M metagenome (GOLD analysis project Ga0182030, IMG submission 121299) | Permafrost microbial communities from Stordalen Mire, Sweden - 812S3M metaG (Illumina Assembly) | ecosystem: Environmental > Terrestrial > Soil > Wetlands > Permafrost | place: Sweden... | reverse complement strand
GTTGGCCTCGGTGTGTTGGTTGGCCTCGGTGTGTTGGTTGGCCCTGATGGTGAGGTTTCGCTGGAGGTTGAAGATGTGCTAGTTGTTGATGAAGTGGGGGAAGTGGTCGTAACATCGGAGGCTTGCCATCGTATCGATACACCGTAGTAATTCAGACCTAACTGGTTAGTCGTGTAAGTTGAAAACAATCCACTACTAATAAGCGAGGTTGCAGTGATCTCCCAAGTCTCCTGTAGGCCATTGATCGTACACGGCAGAGTTTCGGCCACGGTAGAAAGCCATGGCCATTCGGCGTCGGTGGCATAGCTTGTCGAGCAAGTAAATCCTGTCGGACAGCATATTGCTTGCGTCTCTGTTAAAGTTCCAATATTGTTGAGGTTTGTGCAGCCGGTCACGAATCCGCTGGGACATATTCCTGGCGAAAAGTGCTGTGTTGACGAATCCCAGCCCGATGGGAAGCAGTCTTTTCCTGGCTGAGGCCCGAGGTAGTAGGCATTGGCACTGAAAGTACTCCAGGTAAACTCAGAGAGACATGTTGATGATTGCGTGAACGCTGTTGTGAGAGGTATCGAAGCCCCAGAAGTTGACGTCGAAGCCGCTGGTGTGGCGAAAGTGGCCATCGCGAAAGCGCATGTTGAAGAGATCAAAGGACATCATCGAGAACATAAAGGGCATGTATTGAAGGATTTGAGGTTCGCGGCGCAGTTTTGGTCAAGACATGGCCCTCATTGGAGGAGATTTCCGAAGACGAGGTTTCATTGGTGATCGACACGACTGGGGGCTTGTTCCTGGGTTAGAAAACTTGGGGGGCTGATTTTGGTGATTCTACTTTTTGAGGTTAATATCCATAAGACAATATCATGGAATGCTAACAGAAACATTCAAAGTTACGTGCGATTGGGCCAAACTTTTTGCTCTGAATGAATCTCCAATGGTCCTCCTGATCCTCCTGATCCTCCTGGTCCTCCTGGCCATCCCACTCCATCAAATGAGGGGCCTGCAACGACCGGGGCGGCAACCCTAGCTCCCCGGCTGTGTCACAATCCTTGATGCTTGAACAATCGGTAAGAGAACACAAAAGACGTGAAAGCTGAAGGCTTCGACGCCAATCAAAATAACCTAAATGTCATGGTCACGTGATAAGGCTACGTTAGGTACCTAGCTTCTACCTCAGCACCTTAGATTTAGATTGAGAGCTTCTCTCTTTCTTCTTCTTAGATATCTAGAATACCAATAAACTTGTACTACCTCTTTATTTACACCGAATTGAGGCCTATATAAAGCAAGTACTGCGAGTGTAACACTAAACTAGAAAGAACCAAAACAGAGAACTGGAGAATATTCCATTGTTTCTAAATTATCTCAACTATAATTACCATTACTAGTACTCCACCCAAAGAACAACCAAAATATCACAACTCGATTAAATGCAGCCAGTACACACACCCTGCTAAACATACAACTCCCAAACCCATCCATGAAAAAGCCCCTCCCCATCTTTACTCCTCACCACATCCCCATTCCTCACCCACCAGCACCTAATCCTCCCCTAAAACATAGCACAAAACACTTGACACGGTCGCCAAATTCGTGCTCAGCTCTGCGGGACTGCTCACATTAAACGCCGCGCTGCCAGGGACCACGCCCTCGAGATCCTTGTACCCGCGACACTCAATCTGGTTCGCGTTCAGCCCACCACTGCTGCCGATGATGGTGATTGAGGAGGCGGAGCATGGGGAGGCGGAGGCGGAAGAGGAGTTGTAGCAGGGTGTTAGGACGTTAATTTCGACTGGGACTGGGGGTTTGTTAGTTTGGCGGAGAATTGGAGGGTGCGTTGCGGGGTTATGGGGGAGGTACGTACTTGATTCGTAGATCGGGTTGGGGTCGAGACCGTAGGCGAGGTTGAAGTCGAGGAGGACTTCGTAGTAGGGCGTATCCTGACGCTTGGTGGGGACAGCAGATGCGAAGCTTGCTACGACGGCGAGGAAGGTGAGGATGGTTGGAGTGTACATTTTGGTGGGGTTGTGGTGGAGGTAGGTGGTTTGGGGATGATGACTGGGGAATTATTTTGTGGAGATTGGCTTTGTTGAGGATGTGATGATGTGATGGTGTTGTAACTGTGGGATGAAAAGACTTCTTCGGGAGGATTTGAAGCATTATATATAACCTCTTTCGTACAACAAAGCCCAATTTCACTGAACTCACTCGAGCTCGTAAACATATCCAAACAAACATCAAAGTAACAAGGAAAAAAGACATCATAATCAGCATCGCCGCTCGTACAGTGCAGCACCCGTCCCGAAATTCTCCTACCCCCTTCAAGAACTCAGCCTTGTGAGTAGCAACCAAACATCGTCACCTGTCAAACCCTGACACTTTTCATACCCCGCAAGGCACCCTGCGGCACTTGCGCCACAGTTTACGGGGTTGTTCCTGTCAAACACGGAATTTTACCACGTGATGTCAGAGATTCGTAGGAGGGAGCGAATCAGAGAATTTGATGATAGTGGGGCGCAGGGGGACCAGGTATCTATAATTGGAATTGCGCAGGGCAAAATGACTCGAATTTTCGGGGAGAGCGGCAGCACAGGTTGTGGCTGGTTGCTTGGTGGGGGATAAAACTAACTACCCGCCAAATGACTTGCAATGCTCGAATGCCGAACAAATTATTCTAAGGCGATAAGTATATACAATGCATATCAACGTTTGAACTGTGAGCAATGTTAGCATCTTAAGTCTTCGTCTTGAGGGAATAAACTCACCACTCTGCCAATCAAATACCACATGGCGCCCACAAATTTAAAACTCGACAACCCCGCAACACTCCACAACACCACAATCAAATAAACCTTTACCACACCGCTCGCAGCCCCCTGCTCCGTCACCACGTCCTTCACACTCAACCTCTGTATCCCACCACTCTTCAAAATAACCGCCACCAGCGCCGCATTACAAAACATCCAAGCGAGTACCACATAGCTCCTAAAATTTGCATCTATGAAATCACCCTTCGCTTTTTCTGACAAGACGGGAGCCGCTTCTTCTGGGGCGTGAGTAGTGATTTTCTGGAGCTCAGCGTCGTAGAGGGCATCGAGGTCGTGGGCGGAAATCTCGGCGTCCACGTTGTCATCGTTGCCGGAGCCGATTTTGGTAGATCCGAGGTCCTTTTTGGGATCGGCGTCCCTGGTGCCCCAGGATACATCATGCACGTTGCAGAACGCGTAGATATTGATTGTATTTACGTAAGTGGGGGAGAGGATGAAGTATTGGAAGGACTAGGGGGGCGTAAGTAGGTGGTGGGAATGAGAGAGGTGTTCTTACGGATGTGATGATGTGCCATGCATCAAGCGATATCACAGAGATGAAGATCCAAAGGACGTAAGTTGACAAGAGAGATACGATGAGGGCGAAGAATATCGAATTGGAGAACAAAGTCTTGAACGTGAATTTCGAATCCGCTAACTGGGACTTCACTGCTTTGTATGGGATCAGGACTAGCGCAAATGTGAGGTATCTGAAAGGTATTAGTGGGGTTCTGCAGGAGTTCGTCAAGGAATCAGACTAACATCATGATTCCACCAAAAATCCAGGAGGTTGCCCGGTAGAATCGCGGAGATCCTTCAGGTTTGTTTCCAAGCGCAAGCACAAAGCACGTCACCAGCGTCCCAAGATATATCCACTCGATTATGACAGATAATATCTCGCCAGTATTCCCGAGCAACTCCTTTCCGCCCAACGAAGTGGTAAGGATTTGAAACACGAGAAAGAAGTTTCCGATAGCAAACCAGGCGAAGATCATGTTAATAAATTGGAACAAAAACTCTACCATGAACATGATCTTCCTCGTAAAGCTGTGCGAGCTAGAGAAAACTTGGTAAAAGTGCGTCAGTGCATAGACAGCAGCAAAGAACGACCCATTGAGCCAACGCCGTCTCTGTTTAATCAGCCCCACTGTGGTCTCAGGAACATCCGTTTCGCCGGTGGCTGACTTGACATAGGTGAGGACCCAGCTGGCATTCTTCTTGGCCACTAATTCGAAGCAGAGAATTCGATCCTCGGCAAGGTACATATTTCTGGTAAATATACCTGCGCTGCCATGCTTGGCCTCCCCAGCGAAATATTTCTCAAGCGGACCAACTCCCTCTTTGTTATTCTGCAACGCAATATATCTGTATGCAGAAAAAGCTCCCGGCAGGACCGAAATGAATCCGAAAGCTGATTCCATGGGCTTGTCCAATAGATTACTCATCTTGTACTCGAAATTTTGACAGGCGACAATTGGGTTCTGGAGCGCGAGTTTCATGCCCTTTCCAAGCATTGCCTTGATCTCCCCACATGCGCCACCGCAATTCTTATCGAGAAGGAAAGCACGGTACAGCTGATAAATGCTGGTCTTTCCGGGTCTAGTTCCCGCGTCTAAGAGGACGACAATATTCGGGGCCTGCAGTGCCTCTCCAATGGCTTGAAATGCCCATCTATGCGAATTGAGCTTTCCCTTGTTCTCCTCCTTGAGACAGAAAATCATTTGTACCGGGCAATCCGTTCCTGGTTTCGTCTCCACGATTTCCGTCGACTTATTGACTGTCAGTCCGACTCTGGTTGTGTATTCATATATATGGGCGGTGACGGCCTTTCCGTTCAGATCTTGAGTTCCAATATCTTCTTGATACACGCCGAGAGCTGTCATGACGGCTTTCGTCCTCTCGTTGAGTTTTGCACGGCCATCACTGACCACGCAGACCACGATTCGCTTCCAACCATCCTTACCAAAGGAGCCACCGTACTTACCCGTTCCATTGCACATGTACTCGATGTTCTCAAACACGCCAGCCATCGTCCTCGCAAATAGCAGATCATCTTCATTGTACATAGTCACCACAATCATGAGCTCGGTCAACCGCTTCTTGGTGAAGAGTGTCTGCCGAAGTTCGAAATTTTCCGTAACAAAATCTGCAGGATCGCATGTCGCAGCAGTATATCGCATATGGGTGAACTCACCACGACCGGATTGAGTTGGTCGCGCGTAGGTCTTCAGCAGTTTCGGAGGTATTGGACAATCCCGTACTAGGTTCCCTTTATATAATCGCCCATCTATCTTCTGTTCGGGGCTATACTGAGTAGTGCCAGAAGCCAGGACTTTGGGGGGTAATTCGGGGTTCGGTGTGGAGGTTTGGAATCTTTCCATAGAGGGGTGATGCTGCAGAAATTGAAGCTCATCGTCTCGTGGATCATAAAGCGTTTGCGTTGATGGTCTTTGCATCAAGGGTATATCTTGTGGGTCTGCTTGATATTGTTCATGGTAGGAGCCCTGTTGACCTCCGTGAGGATAGAACGCTGGATCTTCATGGTGCTGGTCATATTGCGCGTATCCCTGTGATAAATCGCCTTGGCCTGGCTCTGGGTATCCGGCGCCATTGTATGATTGCCGTAAGAAGGGAGCTGGAGTCTGGATAGTAATTAAGTCGATGGTATATGAGTGGGCGGCTTCTGTCAAATACATACCGGCATTGGTGTGTGCCGTCGCGGCTCTCGACCATCTGGCGAGTATATTTGTTCGTGCCCGTCATGACCAAGTCTGGAATACATGCTCAAAATATGGCAAACACTTCGTATTTCGACCAAGGAGACTTAAGCCGCGGCGGTCTAAAGATGGATTGTGGTCTTTCCCTCGCAATTGACGTCGAGAACGTCTATCGTACCAGTGTAAAAGAAAGAAGAACATTTTGACAGGACGCGGGGAACTGACAGATCATGTAGTAACCAAAGAAAAGAAAGCCACGATCCACTGAACACTACAGCGGCTGGGAATAGCACGAGTACTTGTGGCGTTTTCTTGGCATCTAGAACTTCAGCCTCAGCCTCATTTTCGCGAGGAAGCTATTCCTGCTTTCCTCGAATTTAATGCTCAATTCAAAGCTCTTACCGTTCATTACACTCTTCAGAGTGGGGTTTGTATCAATAGCTTCATCAGACAGCCCTACTCACCTTCTCCGAAAAGCCTGGCAAAGGCTCTCAGGAAGACTATTCCGCCTACAGATTGAGCTAAATTACGGCTGAGGTGGAGATGTCGAGATTTGGCGAGGGCAGTACAGAACGTGGCGTCAAGCCACTCGGAGTCTTACTCGTCCAGACCAGAATTCCTTCGGATTTTGGCTTTATTGATTTCCATACTTGTAGCATCTTGTGATGTGTGTCGCACGGGAATGAGACGCGAACGCGTTGTGGCCGAGTCGGTGTCGCATACGCGTCGATGCAGAGCCAGAAACCTCTACGCGTGATGCATTTATCGGTGCTGGTCTATATGAACCTCTGAACAGTCATGAAATCGTCTAATGTAGACGACAAATACAGAGAGGTTGCTGTGCAGATGTCGTGACTGAGAAGCGGCAATTTAGGCGCGAGTCGCTCCTCATGCCGCTTTTAATGTTAGTCACGCTGCCTTTACTGGTCCACGGCTCCTGATAGCTCAAACAATGGTGCCACTACCAAAATACTCCTTTCCTTCTCACTTTCACACACTTCTTTCCACATATATCAACTGGTTATAATACGCGAATCCTAAATTCAGAGCAAAGCTGCTTTAAAGTTGAGTAAGGGTAATCTCATAACGTGTACGAAAGAAGGATGAGGCGAAGGTGGGAACGTGTTTCGACTGCGCAGTTATAATTGCTATCGTTGGCTAAATTTAGGAAGTGTTTTTCATTTTTATGATGAAGTAACGTACACTCAAAGTCGCCAGTCATTCACAATCTCCGCTTTCTCATCTCTGATGGCCTCTCTAGTCGCTTCCTCCCCTCTTTTAACCAAGGATTATTTTCAAGGGAGAGGGTCTTGTCAATGCCCGCTGAGCATTGCTCTATACATCCCTCCAATTACACCATATGGGAAATGGGCAAGTAGATTTCGAGGTTTTATCCAATCTTAGTCCTGTAGTATTAGGGAAGCCTCAAGGAATGTACCGATTTCTGCTTTATTATCAGTATTTTGTTTCTACCAAGTCTGATATCTGGAAACTGACCCTCTGGTTTCGTAAACACTATGAGAAGATACTTCATTTTCCGTTCTTCTAGTGAAAGAGGTGGCGATCCATTCGTTTTCTTAAAAATAAGCATTAATCCTTTCTCTTGTGCATTCTCTAAGCTATCTTTGTCATCTCGAAGTGATAAAACTATTAGGCGTGAATATTAGCTTCCCCACAGTGGAACTGCTCCAATATAGTCTTCAGCGGCGTACCAGAGTGTTGAGAATACTGTCTATCTTTTCCGTTGCGGAAGAAGTGGATCTCCCGAACCCCATCAATCTCCCATAGCTGGAGAATCTGGCTCTCACACAATGGTGTGGGGCTCCACTTCGAAGAAATCGACTTGACTTCGAACCAAATCACGAGATTGCCGCGTACAATTTTGTTTTGGAACAAGCGATAATCTAGATTTCGATTAGGTCGTGTACATGCTTGCAAGAGCTTGGACAGTACATACCTTCAACATCACTGAAGGAGTAGTAGTCTGGAATCATAGTCGCAGGATCTTCACGTTCCCGGAGAAAGCTCACGCAGTTTCTGGCTTGGAAACGACCTTTCTTGAGATCCCTGACTTGGCGACTGTGCACTGGAAAAGGGTGGTTGAAAAATTTGAGAAAGAATTTGTCATTAGGAACTACCAAACAGTCAGATGTATTTTCTCCCGAAGAGGAAATACAAGGTCGAAATTTTGACAAAGAAAATCTTACGCTCGTGTTCCAAGACAGCATCATCAAATCGAGTCGAATGAATGCCACGGAAGTTGCCCGACCTATCTCTCAAGATCGTAATAGTTTTAACAGAATGTGGCACCGACCCTCTTGCATCTTCATATTGGAACCATCTGAATTAGACTTTCAGTGAATGGACTTTCAAAGCTTCCGTGACCTGGAAGATTCAAACGTACACTTTGACATCACCTACAGTTCGGAGCATTTCAGGGACTAGATGTGGCGAGGTATATGGCGGTAAAGTCAAAGCCCGCGCGATTTGAACAGGAGGGGCCCGAGTTGATGCGGAACTGACATTAGCTATTGACCCGGTCTGAGACCTTGTCGGACGGACCGGGACTGGCGGCGAAGGAGGTGGAGACGGTGGTGCATTTACAGTTTGCCAGGGGCGCGACAAATTCTGAGTCGTCGGCGGGAGTGGGGTGGGGCTTGAAATGCTGAGACACGTTGCTGTTGTGAGGGTTGCAGCTGGAACTGATGATGAAGATGACCCACTCTCTGTGTTAAAGGTCGATAAGGGGACTGCCGGCTGGGCTGGGACAGGAGCAACAGGTGCAGGTTCCCTCCGAGGCTCGTTTGAGACTTGATGGTTGTGTCTATACGATAGTCAGTCCGGATTCGAACTAAGGACACACCCTCAAAGAGTGCGTACATGCAGAGCAACAACTCCGTATTGACACTTCGTCCATAATCCGATAATCTTCTTAGCAAGTCTTTCACAGTGCCCGAGTATCTGCTGTCGACCACCCATCTGACATTCTGCCTGAAAGCTGAGAACGGAGCAAACCTCGAAGCGCCCTGGGTATTGAATCGACTAAGGAGGCTGAATATGTCATTCAGTATTGTATGGAGATTAGACCGGAGTGCATCCAGAGCGGTAGCCCTAAACTCAATGGGACCTTCAATTTGATTTTGGCGTTTTTTCAACAAGTCTTCCAGACCTTCGAGCTCACTGCTTGCCGTTTGTAAGCTGTTTCTAAGGTCATTCACTTCCCCTCGCACTGAGTTCAACGCGATAATGAAGTCGATTGTCCAAGCGACCGCGCCGATTAAATCACTGACGGAAAAGCCTGGAACGGACATATTGAATGGGGCATGGACGATCTCGCCATACTATTATGGAAATTTTTAATGAAGTCGAGGACGCATACTGATGCGTGGATGGTGCATGATGGATGTTCTATTCAGCTGCTCTGAGATGAATCTCATGATGGGTGAGGACAGGAAGATGTGGGCGAGGCTCGAAAAAGAATGGCGTAGGGAGATAAGGCACAGCCTCATGGTGCGGCATCCAGCTGGTACTTACCTTGACCCTAAAATTCTAACCTACTAGTTTGTTGTGTCTGCCCGACTCTTGTGCGGTGACTATTAGTAGACAAACCCGTGCGCAAAGCCAATCATAACCTCAAATTAAGTGAGGCGGGCGACAATAATGCTGCGCAGTAAGACTGCATATTAGTAATATTATTCGTCAACGGTCTGCAAGACATTTTCTTGGCTTTTTGGCGCATTCAAATGGGGAACTCCGGACGAAGAAAACGACGAAGCTGTGAAAAATGGGCGAAATATCAGCAGTAGTTGTTCGTTCAATGTCTCTCCACAAGCGCACAATTCTCTAGGTTAGCTATATTTAGTGTCAATTGCCGGCAGTGCTTACTAGATGAGGCATTTTTCCAGAGCCTTGGTGGAACGCCCAGTAGAATGCCTTGCTGTTTTGCTTTGGTCGCAGGGGCGGCCCTCAAAGGCACGGACCGAAACGGCTCCCAAAAAGCAATATCTCTCAGCCTCACTAAGGGTGATTTCAGTTTTATTCTTGATTCCTTCCTATTCCTTAATTTTCAGTTTGATTCTTTATTCAGTGTTTGGTTTTTTTTTATTTAATTTGTCTATTTTATTCTCACCGCTGCAAATTCGCATCGAGACATCAAGCTGGCCTTCTCAGCTTGTCTTCACAATGCCTATGTTCTCCTTGTTTTGGCGAGACTATGTCAGACCTTCTGAGCACCTCAAGGTATGCATATATCCAATTATTATCAACTCCCTTGACTGATTCCACCATCAGACGTTGCGAGAACGACGGAGAGATGTCTACGAACGCATTGACGAACAAAAGTTCGGATGGAAGGTTGTTATCGTGGCTGGGGCTGGATTCATGACAGATGGTACGCATTTCACAAAACCATTCGCTTGCTATTCTGTGGAGTATTTGAATTATGAGACATGCTGTAACTTCCAAAGAATATTACTAACTGGAAGATTTTCAAAGCGTACGATGTAAGTATACCGAGACGAGAAATTGATGTGAAGTCAATTAGCTAAGGATTCTCCCATTCTAATTACCTGTCTCTAGATCTTCGCGGTCAACATGGTCTTACCTATGCTTGAAATCGTTTACTGGCAAAACAATCTACCCGCTTCACATGAGACAGTAATCAACCTCGCCACGCTAGTCGGAACTATCATTGGGCAATTGTCATTTGGAATACTTGCAGACCGATACGGGCGAAAGAAGATGTACGGATTCGAACTTCTTATCGTTATCGTTGCTACCGTGGGTCTCGCATTGTGCTCAAAGGGAGCGGCTGGCTCAGTTAATATCTTCGCCTGGGTTGTGTCTTGGAGACTACTTATGGGAATAGGCATAGGTGATTTCATGATTTGAATGAGATTATCTATAGGCGGAACTGACCCTTCCTAGGAGCTGATTATCCACTTAGCGCCGTCATTGTTTCTGAGTAGGTCACTTGAGCACTCCTGTCGTTGGTAGTGCTGCTAACCGCCATTTCTTGCACTGTAGGTTCTCTCCAAGGAAGCATCGGGCACGAATGCTTGCAGCTGTCTTCTATATGCAACCAGTTGGACAACTAATAGCAAATATTCTTGCAATCATTGCAACCTCGATATCGCATGATTACATATACAAAGATTCCGATCCTTCAAACTGTACTGGAGACTGTATGGAGATGACGGATAAAATCTGGCGATGGATAGTGGGCCTCGGAGCAGTTATACCTGCCATCACCTTGGTTGCCCGATTTCTCATCCCAGAATCGCCAAGATACCTTCTGGAAGTTGAGAAGGACTCCCACACGGCGGCTCAAAATTCACTGAAGTATTTTACCAACTATGCGGATCCTTTTCGAAAGCCAGGCCAGTTCTCTGTGCCTCCTGATCCCTTCCGATCAAATACGCGGACAGCTGGTACTGATGACGGCGACGCTGTATCGCATAGGGAAATGCCAATATCGCCGGATAAGCTGTCACGAGTTTCAGATGGCGATTTGGAGTATCAACAGCCTGCGGCTATCGCAAGGGACCATGCTGTTTCCCCATTGACCGAAGATCCAGACCAGATAGAACAATATCCTGATCCTTTCTCTCATCATCTCAGACCGCAAGGGCCCGTCACCGGAGAAACGACTCTTAATACCAGATCTAAAATTTTCAATCCTGACTCGGATGCACGAAAGAGTGATCCTGTTGTAGGAATACACTCGATTGTACCCTCGAATGCGTCGACCAACCATAGCGTCCATGGCGAAAATTACGAAGACAAAGAGGGACAATCCGAAGACCCTCATGTACAAAATCATGATCCACTTACGATAGAAAACAACAACGCCAGTGGAACCCAAGACAAACTCAAGACTCGAAAAGCATCAGTAAGTATAGCGAGTTCTTTGTCTCTCATCCCTATTTGAACTTCGTGTCTCATATTCGTGTACTGTGTTCTAGTATCAATTTTATCAATACGGCCAATTTTCTCCATTTTGGTCTTGAAATGGTCTCTAATTTGCATTTGCTTACTCTCTCGTTATCCAGTGGAAAGAATTTTGGAGAGGCTTCAAGATATATTTGAGACACTCGGAGCCCATAGACGAAGCCACGACCAATGCATTCAACCTCCCTCCCCAACTAGGTGCCTCCATCCGCCCTCCCACATCTGGGATACAGGGGAAGAAATGGACGGATGGCAATTGGACTGATTTAGCAGGGACCTCCATCTCATGGTTCTTGCTTGATTTTTCCTTCTATTTCCTAGGCATCAATAGCTGGAAACTCATTGCCCAAGTCTGGGACACGCCCGTCTATTCTTCCGTTTACGAGCTCATAATGCAATTCTCTTGGCGCGCATTAGTTTCGGTGTCGGTCAGCTCGATAATTGGAGGTGCACTGTTCATTTGCATGGCACGGTATAGGCATAATCTCCAGATATATGGCTTTTTAATCCTGGCAGCATTTCTAATCGCAGTCGGTGCAACTTTCGTCACGATTTTGGGCGGGAAATACTTTGCGGCTGTCATCGTGTTGTATTTTTTCACCCAGTTGTTTTTCGACCTGGGTAAGCCCTTTGTTCTCTGCCTTTACACGCGAAAGACTGACTTAGATTTCAGGTCCTAATACCAGCACATTTATCGTAAGATGCTAATACAGTAAGCTGACACAATCTTCTAATATTTTCTCTTAGATACCAGCTGAAGTCTTCCCAACTCAATATCGAGCCACGTGTCACGGAATCTCCGCCGCATCGGGAAAGCTAGGTAGCATCATTGCGCAGGTGATCGCACAGTTCTTTTTGAATGGCAACAACCCAACAAGACTTGGAGCGGCCTTGATTGGGTGAGCTCTCTAATTAGTCCCCTAAAAGCCGTATTACTGGCTAATAATATATCCATAGATTCTCGGTACTGATGATAATCGGAGCTGGGGTGACAAAAGTATGGGTACCAAACCCATGCGATGCCCTTGGAGAATCTAGGAGTCTAGAAGATTTGTCTAAGGGCAAGAAAGCAAGGCAAAGGATGGAGCAAGAGGAGAGGCAAGAACAGAGGCTGGCGGAACAGGCCAGGTATGGAAATGTGTAATGAAATGTATTCCTATAGATGAATATTCGAGAGAAAATAAAAACAAAACAAAGAAGGGCGAGAACTATGCCAAGTCGACGCGCAGCTTTCAAGACAACAATCAGAGATAAGCCTTCGGCGAAGCACGTTGGAATGCAAGAAGTGTGGTGCCCCGCCACTCGCTTGAGAATCAGAATATACCTTAGAGGAGTAGAGGTTCAAACAGAGAGCACGGCTATACACTTATATTAAATATGTGAAATAATACAGCTTGTGGGATCTCCTTAGGGACCGGCTCAGCGGCACCTGAAATGGAGTGGATCGAAGGCGGTAGTCACGTGCACAATATTCTGGAGTGCGCCTCAGAACTAAGGTAGGCACTGGCGCAGGTCGCTAGACATGCTCTTTGCCCATGATTTTTGTAATGTTCGAAGTAGAACTCACGAAGAATATACAGTATATACTTTACAATGCCTCGTTTATTATATTCGATAGAGGTCGCAGTCTTAGCGCGTAGTCGGCAAAGGCGGACCGGACCCACTAACGATTATCCCAAACGCGCGGTACGAATCTCTGCATCATCAAAAATATCAAATAATTCCTATAATTTACATTCCATTCATAGACTTAATCATTTTATACCAGCTTTTAGTAGTCCTCGAGCCTCTTGCCCATTGCAAAGCCAATCCAGAAACCAGAGAGCTTGAAGCACGCGGCCGCTCAGGCTGGAAGGAAAAAAAGGGGCTCAGGATACATCAAGCAAGATCCTGAGCTTTGGAAGCTTCGTTTTCGTGTATCGGTGGGAATCTATCTTAGCAACTTGCTGCTGTGTATTCAATTGCTTACACGCCACAGATTCAACAAAGCCTACGGAATGCCAATCGCTATCTATAGAATCACGTGATATCAAAATCCTAAGAAGGTGGAGAAGGATATTGTTCTTCTTGAGAGTTCAAGCATCCTCATGATCCGATCATCAAAGATGTCACGATACGACCATTCCGATATCCCGGACTTCCTTCAAGACTCGCCATTCCTTCCCGTTGGCAGTCACAATGACGCGTTCTCCAAACCGCCACCTCCTGTTCCCCGGCCCACGATCCGGCAAATCCTAAAATCGAAACGGGTCCGCAGAGATGTAGCTTGTGGCATTCTCTTAATCTTATCATTTCTCTTATTGAGACGAATCCACAGCTTCGTGATAACACGATGGTTCTCTGGCCCCAGATGTCTTGTCAACCCACCAATCATCCCACCAACCACGTACCCTGTTGAGGGCATTGACTGGTCAAGATTTGCATATGCTCAATATGCTACGAATGCAAATTATCTCTGCAGTGCTGTTATGCTATTTGAAACGTTGCATAAGCTAGGGAGCAAAGCGGATCGATTACTGCTGTTCCCAAAGACCTTACGTGGTAGCTCCGTGAGCCGACTTTTGGAAAAAGCACACAAAGAGTATAATGTCAAAATTGTGCATATAGACACAATACATAAGAAAAATGCATATTGTGCGCTCTCCTCTCCCCAGCCCTCACACGACACAGCTAATAAACACAGATTTCTGGGCCGACAGCATGACCAAACTAACCGTCTTCAACCAAACCCAATACGACCGTATCCTCTACCTTGACTCCGATTCCACAATCCTCAATCACATGGATGAATTATTCTTCATGCCCTCCCACCCCGTGATCCTTTCCCGCGCCTACTGGCAAGACTTCCCGCAACTTACATCCCACATAATGCTCCTCGAGCCCTCCTCTCAATCCTCCTCCCGTCTCTCCAATGCAATCTCTAAAGCCAGCCCCGAAACCTACGACATGGAAATCATAAACCGCGTCTTCGGCTCCAGCTGCCTCGTCCTCCCGCACCGCAAATACGCGCTCTTAACAGGCGAGTTCCGATATCCGGCAAGAAGCCCAGAGCATGAGAGGTATATGGGAAAGGAGAAGTGGGATGCGGTGGAGATTTATAAGGAAGCGAAGTTCGTGCATTTTAGTGATGATCCGTTTCCAAAACCGTGGATTGAGGCGAGTGATAGTCTAGTGCAGAGGTATAAGCCGGTTTGTTCGGTGGATGAGGCGGGCGATTATGATTGTAGGGCTAGGGAAATTTGGTTAGGGTTGTATGAAGACTTTCAGGAGAGGAGAATGGTAAGTTTTGTTGATCTCTGGATAAGTGTTTTACTGACTGGTTGCTTAGAGTGTTTGTGGAATTGCACGGGGACAGGGGGTTTAAGATATGATGGACAAGAGATTGCGGAGGATGAGATGTCTTAATCATTCTCTACAATGAGATGTCAGGAGATGAAGACAGAAGGGTGCATCCAGCAGTGCCACAGATTGACTGTTTTAACTCTTCGCTTAGTGGTCTGCACTTGATCGACAGTGAGAAGAGAAATCTGGTAGTGTGGGGTTTTGATAAAAGTATATGTTTTATTTCTTCTATGTTAGAATCGTTTCTTTAGATCAATGTAATTTAGAAACGGCAGCTGAGCAGCCATATACACAGGCGCTGATCGTCTGATCTTCGTGCAACATATAGTTTAATTCAGAATCTTGATATAAGTATCCCCATTTCTTTCTCTAGACGTAACCTATGATTACTTTAGACTGAACTGTGGGTGAGTAAATTAGTCTATGGACGTGGCCTGTTTTGACTCCTTGGCGACAACTGCTGTACTGGCTAAAATTAGGTAGAAAATAGTGCAAGATTTCATTAGATGCAAACATTGTATCCCATAGAATCAGTGATAACAGAAAGCAGTGAGAGGTTTGACACCACACCTCGGAATCATTGCTATGACATTGATCGGGAATCCAATTGCAGGACAGATTGTGAAGAGTTGGGGGGTTTGAAGCGGTGATCGGGTTCGTTGGTGCCATGCTTGCCATAGTAACGATATAGCAGGCATCCATGAGAATGGCGAAGGTGGGTTAGAAAACTACCTTACCATCAGATACTTTATTTAAACTAAGGTACCATAGGTTTTTTAGTTATTACAAATTTTAAAAATCTATTATCTTTTGTGACTAAAGAGAGGAGAAAGATAGGATTTTTATATATAAAGAAAGGTGTAAAGGCGAACGAGACTTTTTTTTTCAGGAGTTTTACAGGAAAAAGGCTGTCGAGTCTATGTTCTGATACAAAGGATATATAGAGTTTTGAATGGACTCGGAATAGTCTACCAGATTGTAAATATAGGTTATCTTTTGTTCTGCTGGGTTTTAATAGCTTTTGAGGAAAGCTTGAGGAAAGTTTTCAAACCCGAACCCTACTTTCAACATTCTAATTGCAAATGGCGGAATGGGATTTATATATGTTGCGGTGGTTTCGAAAAAGTTAATCTAGTTCTAATAAAACATATTTTTTGCCCAATCTGCCATCTGCAGTGGTTGCTGTCGAGGAAACTCTGGCCTCACAGTTCCAAAAGATTCCGGTAATTTAAGCCTGAAAGTCCGTTCCTCTAATGTCCCCTCGCGTACCTCCTTTATAGCTCTTCCATCCATATAGCCATCCAGATAAGCACTACACCGCATAGCAGAATCCACCACATCCTCACTACTAACAATATTCTTGCTTGCTCCAATGCCGCTCGTGCTTCTTTTGACAGTAAGAACAAATGAACAGCCCCAAAATACACAAAGCATATCCCCACAGCGCGCATTTTTGCTCGCAGCTCCAATCCGCCCTTTCTTGGTGAGGAAGATGCACGGACGACTCTTGTCCATAGCCGCAAAGAAAGGCCGAACATAAACCCTAGCACGCTCAGCCGCTGAGAGTTCTTGTGGCATAAAGTTATCTGGAACGAGAGAGGGGCCATTAAGAATAACCTGAAAGACGGTCTTCCATTCGTCCGGAGGCATCGCTCCAGACGCCGTGCGGTTTCCAACCAAGGCCCTCCAATACGCTTCTATCCGTTTGTCGTTATGTTTCGAAGGTGTGGAATGCGTTGAGAGCGCTATTACGGAGGTTTTCATGATGAATGCGAGGCCGTGCTTGATTTCTTTCACCACGGCGATCGCATGTTCCTCTTTCAGCCAATCCGAGGATTCGACGGGGTATCGAGTGAAAGTTGGGTCTGTGGGCGGGAGGTTGAGTGAGCGGAGGGGCTTGTAGATTTGGCTGCGTGAGAACAGCAATGATATGTTCTCGATAGTATCGAGACCGAGGCCGGTGCAATAGATATTTATAGCCAAAGTAACAACGGAAACAAAAAACTTGGCGATGACGAAGAGGATGAAGAAGAGCGTGACAAGATTTGTATGGTGGGAACGTAAGAGTGGAATCCGTGTTATTTGTGGGAGCCAGGGGGTCGAAACGATGTCGGGGCCTTCTGTGAGCTCAGAAAGGAAAGCGACGATCTCGTCAATACGGCAGCCTTTTGCAATCACTACGGGCCTGGTTGATGAGAGGATTTGTCCGTTTTTAAATCTTCTGAGCATTCGATGTAGCAGGTCAGTTCTAGGTAGGAGCTGAAAATTGGCGTTGGGAGCAGCGTTCCCACTTGCATTGGACTTGGGCATCAGTCTTGCTGTATTTTGTAGAAGTCCTGTACCAGTTTGGCGCAATAGTTCAGCATTCTCCATATCGGGCCTACAAAGGTAGTAGTCACGGGTCCAGGACAGGATACCAGGCAAAGAGAAAAAGACATGGTCAAGCGTTCTGGATGCTTGAAGGACGAAGTTGGCGGCATAGCTACTAGCTTCGCTTGCTGATAGAGTGTAATCGATATTGAACTCAGATCTCTGGCAATCAGCCGCGAGGCCCACAAGGGCGTAGACTTTATCGCGCCGGTCGGAAGCTTTTCCTGTACTATGAAGGCACATAAGTTCGAATAATGACAATTTCATGAGCGGGCTCCTTCGGGCTTCCCGATTAATATCCAGAACCTTTGGGCCGATGGCTGGCTTTGAGAAGCTCTCTGGAGAGCGCCTAAATCTTCGTACCACCAACAATTTGTCGACTACTTGGAAAGCACTGTCGGCATAACGAAAGAATCGGTTTTTGGAACGACTGAGTCCCTCGTACTGGTACCATTCGTTTTGACCACTTGTCATGAGCTGGCCTTCCGGTCCAAAGAGTGAGTCGGCAGCAACGAGGGTCGACCAATCTATGTAATTCTTGCCGCAGAGAACAGATATGGAACGAGCGGAAGCGAGTTCCTGAATAATCCAAACCCTTTTCCAATAGTCCAGCTTCAAAAGCATGCTCAGTTCAAACCAGCATTGCCCATACTCATTACAGCCAATGGTACTGGCTAGCCATGCTTCAGGATCGTGAAATGCTTTGGCCTCCTCTAAGAACTTGATTGCTTTTCCATACTTGGAGTCGCTACCAAGCCAGACCACGACACCCCCCTTCGCTTTGGTATAAATGCCGCGCATCAGTTGAACCTGTTCGTTTCGCTCCGTATACTTAGACTGATTGATACATAACGCATCAATCCAAATGAGCCGCTGACTCTGGCGTCGCAGATGCTGCAGCGCATTTGAAAGATTCGCAGTGACCAGATATGATCTCCCATTTACCACAATTGGATGACTACGTACTGAAGCTCCCCAAGTGTAGGAGAGTGCCTCGTACTGCAGTAAATCGTCATCGATGCAGGCGTGTATCAACTCGCATTCAATTTTGGACGATGATCCGGGAAGAATCCGGAGGAGACGAAATTCTCGCCTCTGGCTGTTGAGCTCTTGGTAGAAATCATTGCAGTCGTTGTAGAAAGCGCCCCAGATAGCCTGTTAGATCCTATAGTAGATTTCTTGTATTTTACAGAAGAATCTAGTCTCAGCAAGAAGCCAGAAAAGAAGTACGTGAGCGGCTGAAAGTGTTCGTAGGTAGAAAACCACAGTCCAGAAACGACTGAAGAAGGACGGTCCGGATCGATAGACAGGGCTCTCAAAAAGTAATGGGAGACTCGCCTTCGGAGGCGTATATATCAGAGGCGGCATAGTTGAGTTGATATTAACCTTGAAAAGGGTATCAACGATTGAGAATCATTGAGGTGGTAGAGTTTGGATCAGGTGATGGACCTCGTCTTGTCGCTTAGCCGATTCACGAAGGAGTCCGTAGCACGCAGCGAATATAGTGGTTGCTGAGGTGATGGAGCGGGTGACACCCAAAGAGATATTAATTTCTCAAAGAGATGAATTTTAATAAAGCTGAGATTGTAGAGGAAGTGACGATTGGATTTTGTGTTGTGAGGCTGAGCAGTCGAGCGATTGGCTTGGCGCTTATGCATGACAGGGGCGAGATGCTGCGCTCATCCTCACAGCAAAACTGGACCAATGTCGCCTCAATTGAAGTCCATATAATACCCAGACGTCCAGTCGATTGAGTTTAGCCACTCAAGGTCGTCCATATCCCCCAAGGGCCAAAAGTCGTCGGTCATTTCAACTTGCTGTACACACTCCCTTTCTCCCGAGGAGCTTCCAACGCCGCCGCTGGTTCAAATAGTTGATCGAGAACGCGTCGGATGACCTTCGCAAGAGGGCAGCATAGCTTGTAATTGCCAGCACTGGGTCGAATCCAGTCCAAGAAAATAATCATCAGGCTGAGATTCCGTACGATCTCGGAGACGGTTAGTTTTATTTCGACTAAATCTGGACGCTGCATTTGCTTGAGGAGCTCAGTGCAGAGGATTCTCATTGAGGGCATGCCGTAGCACATTATCTGGTCCCGAATATTAGCAACGTGCATGCGAGGGAAGATGGTATAGCTAGGCGTGAGAGAATACATGCCATGTAGTCATAATCGTGCACTATATCTATCGATCGATCTCTGTGTACCCATAAGAAGACCGTCAGGTCTAGTGATTCCCTCGCCACTTCAAACTGTTCACGCTTACTAGCTCCCCCACGTTCTGTGGATAACCGTTCTAGAAGAAGGTGAAGTTTCAAATAGTTCAGACGACCGCACAGCAATTGCCACATACTTCTCTCGTCTTCGCAGCTGATCAAATCCGCTTTGGATACCTGAAGCTGGATTGGGAAGCTGGAATGCATTTTCCGAGTCCGGATCTTTAGGTTTCTGCGTTGCGTGTCAGGCAGGCTCTTCAAATGTCACAATATAGATTCCAGCAACTTACTCCAGACGCTCGACTGACCACTGGGCTTGAGTTCCCACAAACATCTCCATGATCTCATCCTGAATCATTGCATACATAACCATCATTCTGCATATAGTTGCACCGTAAACCTCTCCTTGGGTATTTCGGCTATTCCTATCTAAACTGTTGATGGCGTGCTCCAGTCTCTCACCTCCAGTCGTCAAATCATCGGCGTCGAGATCGAGGGGAAGCGGGCAGGAAAAATACCGGTGGCTCAGAGATGGAGGCCGTCCGGTGAGCATGGATATCTCTTTGTCGTTCCAGAAGATAGCACAACTCAGGCGTTTTGCGGTTTCTGACTGAACGGTGACCTTAAAGCCTGGACGGTAGCAATGAAGACCATTTGCTACAGCGGTTCCAATAAGGTCGTTGTGTAAACGCCAGGTTGAAAGAACTTAGCAGAAGTCAACATCGCTAGAGTTTTCTGAATGATTATGAGTAAAGGACAGACATACTTACTGGCATCCCCTCTGAGTACTGTCTCGAGAAGCATGTCTTTGTACAATAGATTGCACACTAAAGGATTCAGGAAGCCTCGGCATAACTCAACACAGCCTTCGATACAGCCTTTTATTTTAGCGACCATCACGTTTTTCTCCTCACCCTTTTCTCGAAAGACTCTATGGATTTCTTCTTCGGGCAATGACAGCAGTGCGCAAGCGAATGCATAGAAAAGTATCCCGACTGTTTCCCATCTTGTATTAGTTCCAGAAAACGATGAAATCCATTCTACGGGATCATCCACGCTTTTGAGAGGAACGGAGGCGTTGCGGAAAATTTGTCGTGGCTACTGCCTGGAGATTTGAAGACTTGGCCGGAGCGTGGAGTTGCTGGCCAAATGTCTGCCGGTAGAGCGCTCGGTTTGACGATCATTTTCGGAGTCAAATAATTCCCTATATATACAGATTAGGCGAATCGCACAAAGGTTCCTTTATCCACGTCCTCCCACTTGGCTTCGCTAGCCAAGCCTTCCGACATCTCTCCTCGCATAAGAGCCGCTAATTCGGGGGATTGGTTTGCGAATGCCGCCTCGTGAATTATAATAGGAACCTCATCTACGCCAACAAAGAACATAAAAGAACGAGAAAGGAGAATCCTAGGAGGCGGCTGGCTAGCATAAATTTTGCTATCGCGGTGTAAAACTGCGGCTGGTGCGTTGTGGCTGAAAATGTGGGGTTTGGAGGACATAAAGGGAATTCAAAATCCAAAATAAGACAAAATACTCTGTACCAGTACACTAGTACACTCCATCACCCCTGGCCAACTACTGTACCAGTACTCGAGTCCAACTCACCCCACCCCAGTCAAAAACTGTACCAGTACTCTGAGTTTACTCCTCCCCTCTAGTCAACCACTGTACTAGTACAGGAAATTTCTGGAACAGGGATTTTTATAGTACTAGTACATTTTGGGAGGGGTTTGCCTGCTCCAGTACATCGTCTCTTTCGACGAGGTAAATTGAGAGGGAAAGAGAGGGCGAGGTCTCTGGGCTAAACTGGGGTGGTGTCTGAAGCGCTAGAGGATGCAAAATATCAAAGCCACCTAAAATGCGAGTGGGCAGCTTTGTACAGATAGGCAGGGCTCTACATCCTCCACTCTAATGAGAGACTCAACCTACCCTAAGAATAGATGCCGGGAAAGAAATAGTAAAGGACTATCTGGAAGACAAAGACTTGGACCATGAGTTTGGCATGACAAAAGTGGTCTTATCTATATATAGACTAGTCCTATTAGACAATCCAATGATCACAGCCAAGCCAATAATGTTTCGGTAGGAACTTGTCGAAATATTCAATAGAATCGGATGTAAAAATAAAGGCAGGTTAAAGTATTGGTCAACTGATATTAAGTTTGTAAAAATTTTGTTGCATGTCGCGATGCTGCCCGAATACTTGGGCTGGTATGTTGTCTCACAGTCTGACTCAGATTTTTGATGGAAGAATTTTCTGGAACATTATTGGGTAGAGCCAAGTTTTGTTGCCCATCGCAAAACGACAAAAAAGGGGCGTGCAGCCGTTTTACGCCTTACTCAGTAAGGCAAAAATGGGATCCCAAAAGGCACGTCGTTCTGAAAATCCTGTTTGAGCTCTAAAGATATCGCTGATAAGTCAACAAATCAAAAAGTCAAGTCCTTTTCTAATGACGAAACCGTTACACATGCATAGAGCACATCCTCTTAGAGATCATTTATCTGTAAAGACTTTCTACACAGAGTACCAGGTTTCTGGGGAGAAAAAAGAAAAAAGTATCGGGATACGAAATAAATTCCTACCAGTCTTGAGCTGGAGGGGAAGGTGCCTTTTTGGGCCCCTTTGGAAGATTATTGATTTCTGGTCAGATGGCCCTTGACTGCGCTGCCTCACACGAACAGGGCACAGCCGAAGTTACCCACGCAAAGGGGCGCTGGCCACGCGAAAACGGGGACCAAGAGGTGCGTAGACACAGAGAGTTCAAGAACTGTAAGGATAGACTTGACTGAGACTTCGTTAGTAAACATCAGGAAACTTACCTATCTAATGACATGCTTGTGATCATTAGGGCTTCATTCCCCCTTCCCCATTACTAGCAAATGTTGACTAATAAATCCCGTCCCCTGCCAAACCTACCAACTTTCTAGGACTTTGGCTACCCATGGCTTGAAGATTGCTTTTGCGTTCATTTATTTTATTGTTCTACCTTAGTAATTGAGATTAATGACTTGTTCCGTTATCGTATTCGCAGAAATACATCATTTGTTTTAGCAAAGAATACAGGCCCAAGCCAAGGCGTATCTATCACTTTCAACATGTACTTCACCGTACTCGCTTTGCCATCTTTCAACTCAGTCAAGACCTTCTTAATCCCTGCGAAGCTTCCTTCCTTGAGTTTGTAAGGCTGTGGATCAAACCATTACTTCTCTATACCTTTGCCAATATACTGAGCCCAACAAGCCCGAAATCTTTTAGGTCCTGTCCAAGCCAATGCATATCACCAACATGAATAATTGATCTTCCAAGGGAATTCAGTATCCCATCATATAAGTCTCCCAAGGCGGTATTAACAAGCGTTATCCTGTTACCTGGCTCAAGTGGAACTGAATGCATTGCGGAGATCACTTCGTAACTTGAAGACTCTGCTGGTTGGGCAACCGATGCTCGACCTCCTTCAGAAGCAAATTGAAGACGCTGATGCCTACTACAAAAAGCTCATCACCGAATCGAATGGCCAGTATAAAGAGTCTAGAATCGATCTGAAGACCAGAGGCCTGACATCGAAGCAATTCTTTGAATGGCAGCGTGCTTCATGGAGGGGATGAAAACGCCAGAGCAAAGACACGGCTTCTTCCTCAACACCGTTGCACCTGCGCATCCTGAGCGCTATTCCCTTCTTCTGTATGACATGGGCATCATCGAAACCATCGGGGAGCACATTGCTCATTTGCGCGTTCACCGCGATTCCGAAGTCCCGGAATTCGTGCTGAAATACGGCAACCCTTCGTACAATCAAGTGCCGCCTACTGGAAGCTCACACGACGGCAGCGTCTTTCTCTACGTCCTTCATGAAATGCGGGACACCGAGGAAGGCTGCGACTTTATCTTGCGACTCTTGTTTCCTGCGGCAGCACCTCAGGTCTTCTTTGACGAGCACGCGCAACATTTAGCGGTTGAATTCAGGGGTTTCCTCAATGCGGTGTTCGAAATGAATCAGTAGTTCGTTAGCTGATAAGAGTGCAACTTAGCATTCTTATTCTTGTGTATTCTTATTCTTGTGTATTCTTAGTCTTGTGTGCTTTATTGAGGTTGAGGGGTTGAGCAGTAAATTGATAGTGTGGTGGGGGAGACCCGCATCACGTGCTTTCACTTTACTCAGTAGAAGTCAGGCCCCACTTTTCTGTTCTTTAAAGGGCACCCCTTTGTTATCAGTTCACCATAGACACATACACACTCTTTTACTGCATTGAAGACACCTTATTGTGATACTGTTTGGTCGTGGAGTGCTTCTTTAAGGTTATGCGTTGGAGACTACTCGGCTTCTTTCGACTTCGATAATAAGATAATATATTCTGAATATGGTGCCTTTGGACTTTTTGGCACTGTTGGCGTTGAGACTGGTGTGACCGAAGGGGCATCTGTTTACTGGACTGCGAACGTTTGGGATAGCTAGAGTAGCAAAACGCGGGAGCGGAGATGTATAGCTTTAATTTGAGAATTCAGAGCTAGACGAGCTCTATATCTAAAATTCTAGAGCTTGCCAATCACGTAGTATCTTCATTGTATCCCCTGCTACGCCAGTGTCAGTCTCCATACTTGTTTAATTCTACACACAAAGCAATAATATCCAGGTCATTCGTGATTGTCTATCTAGCAAGACCAGTTCTTTTAAAGAGCATTGAATATTTTCCATTCCGTTCAAACAACCATTGTGGTAGGTGTCTTAAGCTCCAAGGATAAAAAATCCTAGTGGGAATGTTATTGAATATTAGGAACGGGGAAGTCATTGGTCAGCGAGCCGAGCGTTGGTTCCTCTAGCCGCCAACTCGGAATTAGGCCCCCCATCCTCTTTCATCTCCAAGTCATCAAGACCTTCATCCTTCGCGGATTTATCTATGCAATGGCAAATCTCCTCGATCTTCCACCTGAAATCCTTCGGGAGATCATCCTTATTGTATTTCATCAGGTCCAAATCGATGATCAATTCCGGTATGACGGGCAAGGCCTTACTGCGAATCCACTACCAGCCTACGCAGTCCAGAAAATCATCAACAATTCCTTTGCTCATGGTATGGAAGTACTCCCCCAATACGAAAGGGAGAATATATTTCCCGAGTTCCACGTTTATTCCGAAATGCTTCACCACCGCATCTGGAGAGAAAGTCTCAGGGCCATGTCCCTATCATGTCGGCTGCTACACGGTGTGATCCAGGCCATCCTATACGTATTCGTCGAGCTAGATGAAATGGGAACGAGCGCCTCAGAGCGGCAAGAACCGACTCTTGTAGAGAAATGTCTCCGTTCAATTGTAGCGCAACCTCAAGTAGCACGTTACATCCGAGCGCTCTCAGTCCGCGCTTGCTCAGACGAAATATTAGACCAATTCAACGGCGATTACCAGAGCGTAATGGGTCGCTTGATGGATGACCTTGCAGTCCTGGATTCGACGTCGATAGTCGAGGTTGATCGGTTTATTAATCTTGTTAAGCCATCGTTCCAGTTGCCTTTACTGCTTAGTCTTATTCCAGGCCTGAAAAGTGTTAGGATTAGCATGGAGTTTGCGTCGAGGCTTCTGGGGTATATGGTTGACTCTGCCCCGGAGAGGGAACGAGCACCGGTTGCTAAGAAGTACCTCTCAAATTTTCAGGACGTTGAGGAGATCTCGCTTATTTGGGATGATCCTGATATGGATGCGTTCGATTCGATAATTCTACTTCCTCTATTTATGGCACCGAAGTTACGCACCTTATATTTTGGCAGCGCAATGGCAGGTGACATTTATTGGTCGTCTAACGATGTTGTGGAAAGCAAGTATATTGAGGTATCTTCGGTAACAGAGCTAATTTTCGACTTCTCTATCGTCAATCCGAACACATTAGCTACGCTATTGAAGATTCCGAAACAGTTGGAGAAATTTAGATACTCGTTTGGTGGGGAATCGAATCGCGTTGAAGCGCCCTCTATGGCAGAAATCGTCACAGCTCTACTGCCACAAAGAGAAAGTCTCAGAAGCATTGACATCAGAGGATGTCGGCATTCCAGAGTAGAAGGCGACAGCCTGAAAATTCCCAATGGGTTTCGTCCCTTTCGATACTTGGAAGAGCTTTCTTTTCCGTTTATAGTGTTCGGTCTCGATCAGTCAAAAAGCCCCGCCCTGTCCAACATTTTGCCACCACGTTTGAGAAGATTGAGGCTTTACGCGTATGATGAAAACAATCTTTACTTGTTGGAGATGGCATTAATAAAAATGTTTGACCAGGGAAGAGGAAATCATTGGAAATATTTGGTACATGTTGGCGTAGATTTCTGGTACGACGAAGAGCTCCACAGAAGAGAGATCCGTGAGAATTATCTGGCTGTAGATGGTGTTGAAGCTAGTGATTTGAAAAGAACTTTCGATCGTAGAGTCACCAAGTTGGTCAACTTGGGAAAAGATGTTGGGGTGCACGTTGAGGTGAATATCGACGAACGATGAGGGGTCAGCGAATTGATGCGTCAATGTACATCCTTACCCAATAACTATTTCATTGTGGAACTTACCTCATAACTATCACGCTGATTCTAGAAACGTGGGCTCAGTGTGCTCCACAAACTCATCGACAGACACCGTCTTTTTTGTCGTGTTCTTTTGTAACCACAACCACTTCCAAATGCGGAGCTCAATTCTTTGACGCGCCCTCCACATTCAACTTCCTCCTCAACAAAGCTCCATTGAGGGCAAGGCTCCCAACATAGTTTCAGAAACTCAGTTCACTCTATCACAATTATTACCTAATATCTTTTATACCTGTCAAGTATGTGATCAGAATGACAATTCCTTTAGCTAGACAAAATTGGTTCAATTCAGAGCCTCAATGGCGATTTTGTCTTGGTGGTGCCTTCACAGGCGTCAGTACATGTGAGGGCACGAACCACGGAACTGTCCTTAGAAATTATTAAAATGCTGATGTTGCTGCCCAAAGGCCTGTTAGGTTTATTTCTGATGTGTTCGTGAAACGGTATGTACAATTCTGCCCTATGACTTTACATCATCTCAGGGGTCGATCTCCTGAAGCTAAGCTTCAGATACCGCCGACTCCTAAGCTCCTTAAAGCTCTGTGAACAGCCCATATTTGTTGCTCTATGAGCAAGATTATGTTAGCGAGCATCCCCGTTTTCAGGATGCTCAAGGACAAAAAGAGGGCACACCTAGCGAAGGACTTCGAGGCGAAGCAGAAATACATAGAGTGATTGACCCCGCCACTGGCGAGTTTACTGTCAAGATGATACGAGGTTTAGATGAAGACTTTTCTCAACATCAAGTAAAGCCCGGAGATAGTAAAGGTATAGTCGAGCGGATCTGCCTTGAATATTGCCCCTCAACCCTAGAGTAAGTGCTGAACCAGTTGAACCCTCCGATCCTAAAATTGTGCTTGAGGAAGAAGAAGTTTGGTGAATCTTTCGATGTCTTACGATCGCCATTGGTGTTCTTCTCTGGGGCTCTACACTCGTCGAGCGCGCGTCTATTGGGGAACTCGTCAATCGGCCTTTCCCGCCATGGCCCCGTAATATTATGCATTATGACATACATGCTGAGCATGGTGTGGCTTTCTACTTCCTCTTCCAATCATACCATAGACTAATATTGAACAGTTTTCATGAATTGCTACGAAGAAGAAGGTGATAGGCTTCCCATCTTCAAGGTATGTTTGCAGAAGGTTGGTTCAGTCAGAAATCGTACTTATATCTAACTCTCAGCTCGGTGACTTCACAGCCGCTCGAGACCCAGCAGAAATTCCCGCTTGCCTGAAATATGGGCTCAAGAGGATAACGCAGCTATTGATCTAATGGTCAGGGTATATCCCCACGGTGACGATGCTGGCAACTCATGGCATCCTGGAACCTGGTATACCTTTCTTTGCGATCTGCCACAATCGATGACTGTTCTAAAAATCAAGACTCTGTTGGAAAGAAAGCTAGTTGGAAAGATTTTTCGATTTAGACGCAATAATCAGTTTGCATTTGGAGCCGCAAGTGTTGCTCAGGTCATTCCTGTACCCTCTCAGGACCTACGACTTCAGGGCATACCACTAGTGAACATTGAAACAACAGCTGATACTCTTGGGTTTGATGATATGGAGATGCTTGATTGTAGATGAAATGGTCCAAAGAACGAGCTTTATTTTGGGCCAGAATTGGATGCAGAAGGATCAAGTTCTGTAACTCTGGTTGGACCTGGTTCAGGTTCGAATACTGGATCCAATAATGGGTCATTCGCAAGCTCTAGGTCCAATTCAAGAGCTATCTCAAATTCTGGAAACTCACCAACTGCTCCCAATGGTGTACCTAGTAGAGATTACGATGCAGACGTATCTGGCTCTGGCTCTCAGGCTAGCACAGGTGCTCTTGAGCTTTATGCGACATTAAATGGAAGTAACTTGGGGTCAATTCCTGAGTATTCAGAAGCCCACGAAGAAGACCCAGTAGCCTATCCAAAACTTCTAGAGGAAGTAGTCTATCCCGACCTTGGCTCACAAGCTGATCAAGACGACGACGACATAGAAATTGAACAGCCAAAGGTAGACGCCAAAGGCAAAGAGGATGATCATTATCTTTCTGAAGACTCTATGGAAGGGATCGAGAATGGTGATATCTAGCTGGCAAGATTGTCTGGTGGTAAGTGTTCCCCACGAGAATTTCTTGATACTATATCTCAGGTAATCTGGAAGGAATTAGCTTACTGTAAACTTAGATACGTTAGTTTGTGAGCAAAAATTAGTTGGGAAAAAAGAGTTGCTTCTAGTATTGAAATTAAACCCATTTATCGCAGTTTCTTTAGGACTCGTGCCATTCCTTTGTTGTGTCAGCCATATCTTCATTTAGTCTGAAAGCATAAATTTTCTTTAAAAACGAGCCGCATATAGCTGACCCGATGTCAAAGAAAGCCTTCCAACAAGGGAAGTGTCGAATAAAGTCTTTCCAATCTCAGAGTTTTAACCATTATCTTATTCTATATTCTCGCCAACATCACACCAGCCTTCAAAATGGCAGCGCCCAACAACTCCTGGCTAGGATCCGAGGACATCTGGCGTTTCCGCCTCGGCGACTCCTGGACCGGCGTTTCCGAAAAATACCAAGACTCCTCCATCCTCGGTCTCTTCACCTCCTCCCCCGCTGTATTTCCCCAACTCCCCTCGATCCTCGTAAAACAAGCCGATTCACCCGGCGAAGACCCAGCCTTCCTCTCGCCCGATGACGACGACTATATTCCATCACCCCGCACCCTTCGCGGCGAGGCACGTATCCACGAAATTTTAAATGAGGTAAGTAGTAAATATATAACTCGAATGTATCGTCGCCTCCATGAAGATGTAAGTACGAGATGTGGGAACAGGAATGAGGGGATGGGAATGGTAGATAGAATTTATTTGGAAGCGTATTCTGGAGGGGGCGTACAGGATTTTATGAGTGAGTTATCAATGGGGCCAGATGCGAAGGCTTTGGAGGAAGAGGATGTATGGTGGATTTTTAGGTGTTTGTCACGAGCACTTTCGGTGCTCGATAAGGGGGTCGAGGAGGGGGAAGGGTGGGGACAAGATCATGAGATTGTGCACTTGGATATTCATAAAGGAACGGGTAAGTTTGATGAAAGCTCTTCTACGGGGTTTGGAGACTGACGGTGCGGGCAGTTTTTATGGGGGCTTATGAAGATGAGCAGGCGAGACTTCCGGTTTTCAAGGTAGGGCTATCTGGCGTCCATGATTCAAAGGTTTTAGTGTGTGAGGTGCTGACATCTTGGTGTTGTATAGATAGGGAACTTTGGTGAAGCAATCGATGCTTCAAAGTATCCAGATCAAGAAGGTAGTGCGTTGTTTAGAAGCAAGATACGTTTGCTGCCAGAGGCGCGTTCGGCGCCGGTAAGTCTTCTATCCCTCGGTTTGAAATTAGATCTCGTGTATTGATCGGATTCAGGAAGTGTCTACTTTCGTTGACGTTGCAAATGTTCCGGTCCAAGATTGCCGAATTGGCACTCCAAATAGTAAGCAGTCCAGTATCTTTTGTGCTGGCTCAAAATTTGTAAAGACAGAAGTATGCTAAGTCAGACTAGATGTCTGGCAACTTGGAGCTCTCATGTTTCAATTCATCACCAACATCCCAACCTTCGATTCCCGAGATAACGGAGCACAAGCTGCTCAACCTGGACCCTGCACTTTAAATGAGTACCTGACCAATCTCCCAGAGGTTTCCGGCAGGCCCCAATTCCACGGCGCCAGCTTATTCCAAAACCAAGACTGGACATTCAGCAAAACGCTCCTGGCGCTCATAATCGAATGTCTCCTCCGTGAACCTAGTCTCCGGCCCACCACTACCGAGCTCCAACGCCGCACCGAAGAAGGTTACCAATTATGGAAAGGAAAATCCAACTCCCCTATCCGAGACGTCCCAGCATTTCGCAGCGTCCCAACAAATGAAGCGCTAGTGGGTACCCTTCCACCTCCTGAATGGGCGATAGCAGATGATACTGCCATCGATCTTATGGTTATTGCATCTACAAATGTGTTCGAAGAAATGACACCACATGACGATAACGAGTTTTTGCACTATCTTTTCCTCCATGATCTACCAAAGACAATGAATATATTGCAATTGAAAGTTTTGTTAGCGAGGAAGCTGGTTGGGAAGCCGTATGTTATCAAGATCCGGGAAACAATTGAAATGCATCCTGATCTCGACATGGACTTGAGATGGGCGGGCGCAGATGCACCGCCGGTACCGGAGAGATGGGTCGAAAATGAGTTGACGGATGATGATCAGACGCTGGAAGATCTAGGGATTGGGGATATGGGGACGCTGAGACTCTATAGGAAGAGAAGGGTGGAGGGGCAGGCGAAATTAGATGAGTTTCAAACTTCGGACGATGATGAAGATCAGCTTTCGGAGGATGCTTCGGGGAATGATGCAGAAAATCTGGAGCACGATTCAGAGCCTGGCGTGGTTTCCTATCCGGAGCTTCCAGAGGATGATCAAGATATGATTTAGAGGGCAATGAAAATGATGATATGGATGTTGCCCCAGAGGGAGCAGCGGAGGAACAAGACAAAGGGGAAGAAGATAAAGGAAAAAACGTACAAGATAATGAGGGATACGACGACATTGGAATTTAAGGATCCAGGGAAAGTGTTGTTTGATTTATTTATTTTTGCTCCGTTTTATTGTCGTATGTATTCTAGTTTTGTGCTATTTTCGTTCTGAAGAATCATAGTAATTACCATTCATTCCTTTATTATTGCTTAGCTGGATGGAATTAGGTCATGATGCTATTTGCGTTTCAATTAAAATGTATCTTTGAACAGAGCCTGCGCTGTAAATCCCCCCCTTTTTTATACCCAGCATTCCAAGCGAAAGACCCCGCAATTTCAATATAAATGCCACAAAATCTTATTCACATGTATGAATTGTGTCTCGTGTGAGCAGTATGCCAGAAGAATTGACTTGAGGGAACGTAGTTTAGTGTTCATCCTATCATCATTAGAGGAAAGCCTCATTGGTTCAACTTGCTCTAATCCCTACGTTGTTGCCAAGCCAAACGAGGCTCTTCTGACAACCTCTATGTGCATAAGCTCTAAGACTAACAAAATTTCGCAATTACTCCAGCCTCGCCAATGACGGAGCATTAGTTTCCATCAGAATTGTTACTCATGTTTTCAAACCTTGGCATGATATCCTAAAGACTAGGTAATTTCAGGATCTTGGGAACTTTCGTCTGGAACTTGAAGAGTTGAGCAGCCAGCACTCCTCGATTTCACTTTCAACTGTACCAATGAACTAGATATCTCGCAGTTCCTAAACCTCACATGGGCAACAAGACATCATCGACAGATCGAGGGGCACTAATGAATTACCTCGGAAAACGAACTCACTAACAAAGATCGTCTGAATCTAACAGCGCCATCCCGTTTAACCTCCATATGACTTGCATGCACAAGGTAAAGCCCAGCTGGTGACATCGATTTAGTGGCCCGATCACCCCAATCAATCCCCCGTGGGGATCAAAGAGACCCCCACTGTCAAGATAGATCTGCACCCACCAAGCCTCTTCGTCACATCTTTCCAAGGACACGAAATCACTCCACGAACCATTTGAGGCTCCACCGGGTACCTGCACGAAAATGCCTCGGACATCCGTCAACGACGTATTCAAGTACTCTGACGTCCCCTGGTCTCATCTCGCGACTTTGCTCCCGGAAACACCTCCTAAGCACACAACAGACCCCGACAACACGAATCCGCAACAATGGCAACGGTACATTCTGACTTGACGACGAGGGCGCTGAGTTTACAGCCCACAGATCTAGACCGATTGAATAAAGCGCCTACAGCTCGCGACTTCCACCCAAGTAGCGAGAATCAGAATAATGCAGGACCGCGCGATATGCAGGAGAATGGACAAGGCCTCGATCGTGTCGATAGTTTGAGTTTGGATCCTGCGGTGTTTGAGAAGTTGTTCTTGACGCCGCAGACGCTGGTGAAGCATGATTTGCGGAAGATGTTCGCGGTTCCGACTCCATTGTGCGTTTGTTTACCTCTGTTCCCCCACATAGCAGAGAGAGCGAAAATGAAAACTAATGCGCTAACTACAGATCGCTCGTCGGGTTTGGAATCGCTTTCACGCCTCTTGCATGCTGCCTAATGGGCTGGCGTGGCTCCGACCAGCAGAAAATGGGCGCTGCAGATATGTACATCCCCTCCCCTTTCCCAAACAAACAAATCCTAACCTCCCTATTCAGCGGTGCATACCTCTGGTTTGGAGGCCTATGCAACATCCTCGCCGGCCTCCTGGATTTTTTTCTCGGAAACACATATCCCTTCGTCTTCGCCATGGGCTACGGAGCCTGGTTCCTCACTTACGCAGCAACGTTGCAACCTTTCTACCAAGCAGCCGGCTCCTACGCCAATGCCACGCAGATATTTGGAGCGCCGACGAACCCGCCGAGTCAGGGGGTTTTGCAGATGAATGGGCAGTTGACGCCTGGTTATGTTTCATCTTTCGGTACGCTTACACCCTTCCAGCTTCCCCTCTTCCCCAGATTCCCGAATTCTCCAAATCCATCGAACTGACGCTCAATTTTCTTCCCAGCATTCCTAATAGTGTTCATGACTGTCTTCACATTCATCCTCTTCATCTGCTCCTTCCGCGTAAACCTCATCCTCGTCATCGCCCTCTTCGCCGGAACCCTCGCTTTCTGCTTGCTCTCCGCCGCCTTGTTCATCGAATCGCAAGCTTTGGAGTATTATGTGCGTGTGGGAGAACTGCAGAGCACGGGTGATACGTTGGGGGCGTTGGGGCTGCTGACGGTCGGAACCGATCGATTGAATTTGGCGTTGAAGTTGGTTACTGTAAGTCCCCACCCATTTCGTTTGGGTTTGGGGGAATGAAGCTGATAGGTGTTTTAGGGCGGTGGTGGAGCTTTCTTCGCAGCAGCAATGTTGACCTGGTATTTAACCCTGGCGATCATGTTAGCGATAGTGGATTTCCCGATCTTGTTACCAGTGTTCGATTTGAGTACTGTGATTAAGGGACGCTCGGAAAGGTTGGTGTTGAAAGCGCAGAAGGCTGAAGAGCTGAAGTCGCAGTGAAGAAAGTATTGGGTAGGAGAATAAGTTCATTATTGGTATTCGTATTTGAGGAGGTAGAGTGGGGAGGGAATAAGGAGTTGGGAATCATCAAGATCATTACTTTGGGGGGGTGAATATGAATACACGGAACATATAGATGAATTTAGAATGTACTAATACTAGACGACATAGAGGAAGAGGAATCCAAATTCATGGTAGCATCCTAAATGGCACAGGACAAACCAGACCAATGAAACGAAAAGTGGTGGGGGCGGTCTTCTCCAGGAGGTGTGGCGTACCCTCTTGCCTAAAGGCAACTATGCCTCTCACCCCACCCCCTCACACTGCCTTCCCAAAAGCCCCTAACAACATCGGAATGCCCAAACGACTAGGAGGGATGACAATAACACCTCCAGTATTCTGGTTACTCGTCTGAATATCCGTAATATTCCTATGCGTAACACTAGATCCACTCCCCCCAAAATAGAACCCAAAAATAGAAATTCCACCCCCGGTATCACTCTTGGCATCCTGAATAAACTGGCTCACGCTCTTCCAAGTCGCCGAATCAGCGACCGTGATCTTGCATCCAACTTCATGGCCCAGCAACAATTTAGTAAGGCGTATATGCCCCGAAAGTTGGTTGATGCCGTTCGAAGTAAGATGAGGGTATGTCCTCCGCACAGAAGGGACGTCCCACTCCCCCGTAGCGATACTAAAAACGGTTGGCGCACCATTCATTGTCAACTGCAAACTGATACTGTTTACCGACGTGGAAGTCCACTCGTTAAACTGTGTTTCCACATTGGTCCCACTATGCGTGGCACTTAGAATCGAGAAGAGTGAGCCACCGACTTGGGACACGGATGTGGAGTGGCCCAGCGAGGACCAGTCCTGGAAGTTACTAGTTTTTAAGCTCCAGGTGTAGGAGAAGGTGCCGCCTGTGCCGTTAATCCATGAGTCACAGGTTTCGGAGAAACCGCCCGTGAGAGTGTAGAGGGGTTTGTAGCAAAGCCCGTCGGTGATAGTGTGCGGGGCAAAGGGCGTAAATTGGACGTTGTAGGTACCGCCGTAGTCAGGCATATTATATCTGTTAAATACAATAATCAGCGTCGTGTTTAAGGAAGAGATAGGGAAAACACACCCAGGCTGCAACTCGGTCCCATCCTGTGCCAAAGTTTCAATCGCCGCCCTCTGGTCTGTAAGAGTATTGTACGCCGGGCCATAGACCTGCAATGTATAGGTCTGTAAGGCAGAATTAGCAGTTCGCATGGCATTCTTGTACGCGGTATACACCGGATCTTTCTGTACGACCCACGCAGCGAAAGTCTTCTTCGTCGCCTGGGCCTGAGGATCGGCCGTGTATGCTGCGTAAGCACTGTCAGAAACCGACCAGAACTTCTCCTGGGCAGCAAAGAGAGCATTTTGAAGCTGGGTGATTTTGTCGAGTTGAGCCGGGGTAGGGTTTCCGATACCCAAGTCAACGGAGTTGAGGTAGCTGTAAGAATCAGTATAAGTCACGGAATTGGAATGGGAAACTTACTAGTCGAGACTTTGGACGTAGGACGCGCCTGAATTATCGAGGAGAGGATCGTTGATGGATTGAAGGGTGTCAGCAAACGACCAGAGATCGCCGTTGGTCACTGCACCAGGGCAAGGAGTTCCACCACGAATGGCGGCGCTTGTTGGTGGAGTGACAAAGACAAAGTCGGTGCCTTGCTTGAGGGGGACCCCAGCGGTAATGTACCTTGAAAGTCACCTGATTAGTATTGATTGGAAAGGAAGAAAATGGTCAATTTTGACTGCAAAAATGAATAGCGATTCCTCAGGATACTTACTGCTCAACAAAGTCTCCATAAGCTCTCCATGCCATCATGGTGGCATCACTAAATGATAGAAGAGTCTGTGCTTCAAGCGCCTTGATCAAAGGCAAAAAGGCCACTAGATGGCGGATCTCGAAGAGTTTCATCTTGACTGAGTAACGAGAATGTCTCGGGTCACGAAAGAAGTTTTTTTTTAGATTGATAGAGTTCTTTGCGAGATTGTCTTGATTTCAGAGGAAATTCTGGCCCTTATATACAAATGAACGGAAGGAGAGGAAAGATTGCCAGAGCTGATCAATCGACCCCCCAACAAGCTAAACTTTGCGGCGATCATCGAATGTACGATGCTCGTATTCTCGGTTCTTCATGAGATTTGTATGTAGCCAGCCTATTGATGGACCGGTATCTCATTGTCTCGACCTCAGTTCTTCAAGTTCCGTAAATACTCACGGATCCAAAAGTGTAATACAAAACGCCACGAAAGGTACAAGGGCAAGAACCTTTGCGCTCACAATAAGTACAGCTCATGGAACGTATGTTGATATTCTACCAGTCAGAAGGCCAAGCACCAAATAGTGCTTATTTTAGGTTTCGTGTGCAAGGTGACCGGCGAAGAGGAGATATCTCACTTGAGTACAACAACAACCCCTGCGGCTGGTGGCACTTCAAAGCACGTGATGATACAGAATATATACAGTATATAGACCTGTTGAAAGGAAATGAGGGAAATACGTGAAGAGGAAGTGAGCAGCTTTCGAAACTACGAGTCCACGGCGAGAACGATACCATGACCATTGGAAAGAGACCAAGTCTTAACGCGATAAAACTGCATGACTGCTGTCAGTTCTAACAACTGATGCACTCATCTTTGGCATGTACATTCATATACTGACATATTGGGCTCGCCGTTAGGAAAGTTGGTAGCGGCAGGAATGCTGTGCATCGGAAGACTATATGTGGAACAAGCCAAATATAATATACGAACCCTGCTGCAGCCTTCCGATTGGGGACCCCGCTCTGTACAACAGAGGTGGGAGGATGTTGTAAATGTACCGTGATGAGGCTGAGCCAAGACGGGTAGCAGCCCCTTGACCACCAGATTTTGAGTGGTGGGATGCATTAATCTGATAGCAGTAACTGCCGGCTGGACAGGATACGGGCCACCTGAGAACATCGTGCGACTCGTTGGAGAGATTATCAAGCCTATCCCAACAAGGACCAAGTAAGCATACTTGTCCAGCAAGTTGGAAATAGTCACGGGTTGTATCCCTGATAGGCATCTTGAGGTAGGCGATTGCAACGTATGATTCTGGCATTAGTCTTTCGAATGACCTTCAACAGTCAATTTTCCGATCCAGATCAGGCTGAGTTCGCCCACAAGGTCTTGACGCTCTCCCAGTACGTCTCCTGATCCTCGATCATATGCTGAGCACGGGAAATGTCTGTCTCCCTTAGAGTCGTGACATCCCATCCTTTCTCCCTCGCCTCCATCGCATGCTCTTCTACATCCCCTGCTACAACCATCTGATCAGCTTCACTGTATACATAAATTCCCTTTGCATTCTTTTCCACCAGCTCCTTATCGTTTAACCATGCTCTCGTTTGCTGAATCAGATTTGGAACACGAAAGACATGCGTCCCAGTCTATGCCAGCGCTATCACAAAAGGGACGACAGCGGCAGCTGAGCACCACAAAATTCCTTTTTGGCAGTTCAATCGACATTGCAGCCCATCCATCTACTGAGGTTGGATTGCGAACTGCGATGTCGAACACAATGGCTTGGACGGGAAGGGTCTGCGCGCGCTGCTGTTTGTACTCATGACAGATATCAGCGAAGGATAATGACCCGCCATTGCTGAATAAGTGCACCAAGATCCGCTTCTCTGACGAAGGATCGCTGCCGATCGCCGAGACTATCGGCTCGAAGAAGCTGCGCGAGCTGAAGTCGAGGTCGTGATCTAGAACTTGGGGAGTGCTCGAATTGAAGTAATCCGTGCGAGCGGATAAAGAGTACGGTATTGTTGGTAAGCTGCCATGATTGATCGGGGTATGTGACTCGCATCCACCCATTGACAAAAGAAGATCGTTGTTGGATAGGTATCTCGCGCTGTAGACGTGTTGCCCCGGGTGGAGTGCAGATTGATATGAGCGAGTTGAGCTTCTCGCACGAGATATTTTGACCGATACTTCCATTGTACCACTAACTCCGATATTTTTGGCAGATCAAGATTTTGCTACCGAAGAGCAATTGAAAAGGAACGTCGAGCATTCCCATGATCTTATGTTTTGGCCTCATGCGCTGACGCTCATAGCTGATGAATTGACTCACGCACATCTTACACTGCACCAGAAATTGGAAGCATGCGACAAAGGCCGAAACGGGACGACACAGTGTCATCTTCCCTTACTGTGCCTTCACCGCGGAATCTCTGGCGATTTTTCAGATGTTCAAGCCCCAAGTCCACTATTACTCTTTATGGACACGATAAAATCCTCGTACTCAACCCTAGGAAGGTTGATATCGCGTTACTGTAGTTTTGCATCATTGATCAAGACGGAGAGTAGCTCGTGGTCACGTGATATTATCGACAACGCCAGCAGACCTCGATACCTCGACGGGCACCAGCCAAAATTCTATATAATATCCGAGGTTTCCGGTCTCTTGGTCCACCAAAGATTGCAAACGTTATATCTAGGAACTCTCTATATAGAGCGAAATCCCTTGGGATTTTTGACACAGCTGCAGCCTCTGTGAGTAGCCTCTGTGAGTTTCCTCTCGATTTGAGCTTGAAGGAGGAGGTTGCCGGTAAAATTCTTATGTCCGGCCATCTCAAGGCATCTCATGAATCCCACCCTAACAACTGCCGTGTCTGTTTTGACTTTCGTTGCAAAGACATACACGTATCGTTAGAGTTGAGTAAGGGACATTGTCATCACTTCGGCATTTTCTCCTCTCACATCTGCCGAGCCTCTCGTTTCTCCAACATTGATTTTCAACCAAGTCCCCACCACATCTCTCTTCCTGCACGCACAGAGGTCGTGCACCCCTCAAAGCTAAATATATCCCAGATCAATACTTCGTATACTGGTTGCTTATGACGGCCCTATGAACGCGCTCCAATCGCACCGCTCCCTGTCAGCCACAGATGGCGGAGTTGCAGAGTGTTTCTGTTCATTGACGCCATGAATTGCCCGTGCTTTGTTTGACAGGACCCACATCTCCATCGTCAAGATGCATGCATCTCCGAGAATATCTGCCGTATCAGTGACCGCAGGCAATCATTCCCTCTCGTTTGACCCCCCTGTAAGCCTCGTTAGTTTCAAAAAGACTCCAAATACTACGCGCTGTCACTAAGTGGAAGTACTACCAGTGTAAGACCAAAAGTTGGCAGAACTCGGCAGCTGTCTTATACGTCGTCTTCTCCTCTATGTGGAGGCGGATGACTGGTCAGGAGTACGACTGAGTTGTCTAAACGCTCACGGCGGCATTCCCGAGCTGTGCCGTTGGGGTACTTCTTTTAATATGTGACAGCGGGTAAGATGTGGTTATCTCCATTTTAGTATTTCGGTGTATGTCGTATAGTCTTGGCCACAGAATTTCATTTCATATTAAGAAGGTTGACCTTTTCTCGAATTTGTCTTCTTGTTGTTCGTGACGAGTCAGATATATTTCGATTAGCTGACTGCGCCGTACCGAGTCCCGTCACCATGGTTGCGGAATCGTTAATGGAGGCTCTCATTCGCCACTGGCCAGCAGTTCTGGTCCTTGCTATCACGGCATACCTCATCAAAAATCGATTCAATCGTGGATTAAACAAGTATCCAGGCCCATTCCTTGCTTCTTTGACAGATTGGTGGAGATTTTACGATGTTTCTAAACGACGGCCTGAAGTCACGCATATCAAACTTCACGAGAAACATGGAGATGTTGTACGGTTGGGACCAAATGTGTTGTCATTCTCTGACCCAAAAGCGTTGAAAACTATATATGGTCTAAACAAGGGCTTCACGAAGGTAAAATCCATCCTTGTTCCCATTTTCTATTGGCATCAAGTTCAGTTATCTAGAGATTCTGTCTGACAATAAACAGTCCGAGTTCTACCCAGTCCAACAATCCATCGCCGGCGGACACCGTCTTCCCTCTTTATTCTCCACCACCTCCGAATCTTTCCATGCATCCCTCCGCCGGTCCGTAAATAGTGCTTTCAGCATGTCAACCCTAATCCAATACGAGCCCTTCGTCGATTCTACCACTCTCTTGTTTCTCTCCCAAACCGAGAAGTTATACTCCAGTGTGCGAGAAGCTTGCAATTTTAGCAGATGGTTACAATTCTATGCATTTGATGTTATCGGAGAGATGACTTACTCCAAACGACATGGGTTTCTGGAGGACAATAAAGATATCGATGGGATTATTGGGTATATTGCCAATCTGTTTGATTATGTTGGACCCGTATGTCTCCATTCCACGTACCATCAATTTTCGGTCATCTATTTCGTCAGAAAAAAAAAGCTAACCCCTGCCCCTCAGGTCGGGCAAATTCCCATTCTCGACCTCCTCCTCCTCAAAAATCCTCTCTATCTTCTCCTCGCCAAATACAACCTCATCGATGCCACCTTCCCCGTCGCCCGCTTTGCCAAACAGTTCGTAAATATTTAATCTCCCCTTCCATGTCCCCGCCCTCTCATTCCCCCAACGAACAAACAATCTCATACTAACCAACCATTTCTTCACAGACGAATGGCTGAAAGATTCCCCAAATCAGACTCCCAAAAATCAATTCTTCCGACCTCAGCAGATGAACTCAAACCCGTCTCTCAGCCCGACTTATTGTCGAAATTCATTCAAGCAAAAGCCACGCACCCTGATTTCATGACGGATAATTTGGTGACGACAATGGCTGTCAGCATGGCGTTCGCCGGCTCAGAAACCACCGCCATATCCCTCTCATCGGTATTCTACTATCTTCTCAAAAACCCCCATTGCATGGCCAACCTCCTCTCGGAAATAGATACGAAAGCAAAAGAGGGGTATTTCAAAGATAACGAAACCGGGTTAGTGACATGGCAAGAAAGTCAAAACCTCCCCTACCTGGACGCAGTAATCAAAGAAGCGTTCCGGCTCCACCCGGCACCCGGTCTAATCCTCGAGCGCGTGGTCCCCGCCTCCGGCGCCACGATCGCAGGGCGTTTTGTTCCTGGAGGTACGATTGTAGGGTGCTCGGCTTGGGTGGTTCATCGACGGAAAGAGATTTTCGGGGAGGATGTGGAGGTTTTTAGGCCGGAGAGGTGGCTGCTTGGTGAAGAGCAAGATGAAGAGATAGAGCTGGGGAAGGAGGATAAGGAGAAAGAGGAAAAGAGGATCAAGGAGATGACGGGAACGATGTTGCAGTTTGGGATGGGTGCCAGGACGTGTATTGGGAAGAATATTAGTTTGTTGGAGATTTATAAGTTGGTTCCGAGTTTTTTGAGGAGGTTTGAGGTGAGTTCACCCCTATTTTTATTCATTTTCCCCTCTTTGGTTTCAGGGTTGGGGAACATGGATGGGGAGAGGAGCGAGTGGAGAGATGGTAATGGGCTAATGGCAAATAGGTTCGATTAAAAGATCCAGAGAGAGAATGGACGCTTCATAATGCGTGGTTTGTAAGGCAATTGGATTTCAATGTTGTATTCGAGAGGAGGGAGATAGTGAAGCCGATTGAAGCGTGAAAGAGGGTACGAGGCTTTCAATATGTAGCCAGATTATGAATGACGACCAAGCAACAGAATCACAATACCATAGCATCGCATAAAGAAGGACTAAAGCAGATATACAATATTATCATTCGATTACTTTTCACTACATATACCAGATACATTTCTACACAATCCCCTTATCACCTCCATCCCTCATTACACTATAGATTTTGCACACACTTTTCCTCTACTTGAACCAACAATGCAACCATCCCCGCAACAGCAGCCACCACACCCCCAACCCTAAAATTCTCCGCCCCACTCGCCTTCGTCGCACTTGCACTCGCACTACCCGCCGCACTGGTCGCACTGGTCGCACTACTCGCACTCTTACTCGCAGCACTCGTCGCACTGGCCACACTCCCTGACCCCGACCCCGTCGCCGTCGCCGTTGCCGTCCCCAACATCCCGCCCTCCACACAACTCGCAGGCGCACTCACGCCCCCCCACGACCTTCGCAAAACCATCCACGGTGACATTCACCAGCGGATGAACCACAGCCAGCATGCGATTCCGACAATGTTGTTTCGCAGAACAAGAGCTCCACGACGGAGCTATAGTTGTTACAGGGATGGACAGAGAACGTTTCGTTCGTTGCTAGTGGATTTGCCGGTGATGTAGCCGCTGAAGAAGGAGGAGGTGGGGGCAGGGAGGCAGGGGGAGGAGTAGGAACCCCGAACGACGGAGTGCGAGCCTGAGCCGGAGGAGAAGTGGAATGCGAGACAGCAGGGCTAGTCCCTCAGTAAGGCGATCGAAAGCTATATAAACCTCCCTACCCCCTCCCAGTCCGTCACCTAAGGAAAATCCCTATTCCGCATTCTGCTACAGCCGGCACTACCGCACCACGTCTTCCTTCCCGCGCTCAGGACCAAAAGCACGATCTTGGTCTTGTTAGGAGATGATCTATTCGGATTTTCAATCTCCTCGGTTTGTTTTTGCAGGGGCGTCCAATGCGGAGATGGGGACTATGCCTCCTTCGTACCTGTACCGTGGAATTCTGGAAGGGGGCTTATGGGAGGGGATCAGATAATTTGCTGATGAGGCGCTATTGCAGGATGGGCGAATGTAGAAGAGAGGATGGTACGGGAAGGGGATGGAGGAAGGTACAGCAGGAACTGCCTAGAACAGGGACCGAAATAAGGTCTCGGCTTGGCGAAGATTCGGGGGAGTTGGTGGATTTGATGGACTGTGTCACGTGGGAGACAGGATTTGAGATGACCCCTAGGGATTTGAAATATGGGGGTTTGGTAGCGAGGGGGTGAGTTTTTGAAGGTGTTTAGAAAGGGATTACTGAAGAGGTAGTGGGTGAGCTGGGCACAGGAACTTGGCGAGATTCCTCGCGGGGTGGGAATAACTTTGGGAGGGAGCAGAGATTGGAGGAACGGGAATGTTGTTGATCTGGCCAAGTGGCGAGGAAAGAATCGCCTCGAGGCTTGAATAGCAAAGAATTCAGGAAGCGACGTGTAGCTGCAAGTGCAGTGAGAACGGGGAACATTCAATTATTGAAAAGGTGGTACCAAACAAGGAGTTATCATTTTCAATTGGAAGCCTCTAGGAGGCGAATCTCAACTTAATAGCTACAATTAGCCTTGACAGGGTTTCCTGTCGTACATCTAACCGTAGTTTCATCATCTTGACTTTTGTATCACTTATTTGTGTGCTGTAAAACATTAGTACGACTCTGAACCAAGAAACTAAACTTACGAATGCCCTCCTCACCCATAGGCTTGATATCTTCTACCTCCGCCGCTAACTTCTCTTTATTCTTACTAGTATCTTCCTTCATGAACGGGAACGCCAGTACCTCCTTAATCGAATAATTATCCGTCAAGAACATCACCAATCGATCAATGCCCATTCCCCAACCACCCGTAGGTGGAAGACCAAACTCCAAACTTTGACAGAAATTCTCATCAATCATCTGTGCCTCGTCATCACCTTGGTCCTTCTGTCTTGCTTGCTCCTCGAATCGAAGTCGTTGGTCGAAAGGATCGTTCAACTCGGTATAGGCGTTTACGATTTCCTTCTTGCAAACAAATGCTTCGAATCGCTCACAAAGACCGGCTTTACTGCGGTGATATTTGGCGAGAGGGGACATCATTTGAGGATGGCCGGTGATGAAAGTTGGGTTGACACAAGTCTCTTCGATGAATTCTCCGACCAACTTATCGAGCATGCGGGCATTCGTTAGAGGTGGCGAGCATTCAACCTTCATCTTCTTGAGAACCTCCTTGAAGAACTTATTGGTCTCCGGAGTGTGAAGTTGGTCTCCAGGTGGGAATTTCTCGCCAGTGGCTTCTTCGAGAGCGGGTATCATCTCAACTCGTCGCCAAGGAGCAGCCCAATTGACCTCGTACTCCTCTCCGTGTTGGGTGTGAAATTTGGTTGTAGTACCGCCAGTAACGTGCTTAACCAATCCTGAGACTAGCTCCTCCGTCATGTCCATGATATCATAGACATCAGCGTAGGCCATATAAAACTCGCAGGTTGTGAATTCAGGGTTATGTGTGAGATCAATTCCTTCGTTTCGGAATTGACGTCCCATTTCGTAGACTCGGTTTAATCCACCAACAACCAACATCTTGAGGTATAATTCCGGTGCCACTCGCATGAACATGTCCATATTGAGATCATTGTGGTGAGTAACAAATGGCTTTGCAGTTGCGCCCCCCGCAATCGAATTCATCATAGGAGTATCGACCTCTAAGAAATCCTGCTCATCGAAGTACTTGCGGATATATGTGATCATCTTGGAACGAGTAATGAAGACATTACGAGTAGAATCATTCATCATCAGATCCAGATATCTCTGACGATGTCTCTTCTCCTGATCTTGGAATCCATAATATTCATCCGGCAACATATGCAAACATGGTGTAAGTAAGACGATTTCCGTTGCGAATATAGAAAGCTCTCCCTCTTCTCCTTTCTCAATCTTGTTCTTGGGTGCGGTTCGTCCTGGGTATCCAACTACACCGATGATGTCTCCACGACGTAGATGCTCGTGTTGTTCTGCGAATGGAACTCCACCCTCCTTGGCTTCTTGTGCTTGGCACATAACCTGAACTTTAACACCCTCCGTTCTGATATCGTAGAAGACAAGCTTGTTGCCAGATGCGCGCTTGTTGTAAATCCTCGCCCCGACCCTGATCTGCACATCCTTCTTGTGTTCGCCCGACTTGAGAGAGCCATAATCCTTGAGGAAATTCCTCAAATCGTAATCGACAGCAAACCTGTGTGGATATGGATCAGGATTCTTGGTTTCTCGGAGCTTGTTAATTGTGCGAGATCGAATTTCGAAATATTGCTGTACCCCGCTATTAGCATGATGATCCTCGAATCTCGAGCCCTATTGTGAGAATAAACCCTACATTTGGATTCAACTCTTTCTCGTTGGCCTCAGTATTTTCCTTCTTTGCTGCAGCAGGCTTGGGAGGCGCGGCATCTTCTCTCTCCTTCTTGGCTTGCTCCTTCTGTCTCAGCTTCTGGCGCTTCTTCAATTCAGTCTTGGAGACTCTTTCGCCGGTTACTTCGTCAAGATGTAAGTTTGCCAAAGAATCCGCGGCGGCGGAGGGATTTGCCTGGTCCGCCATGATTGTGTTTTTGTATTATAATCGAAGAAAAGCGCGTTTGGTGGGGGATGAGTCTTTTCTTTAAACCAAAATTATTTGATGGTGGGGTTGAGTCACGTGTGAGTCAGAGTTTCAAAGTTTGCTACAAGTTTCGAGGGACCTAAAGTGCCTCTCCTGTTCGGTGAGGACATATATATCAGGGCTCATCTCGTGTTTTTCAAGTATCAATAACTTCGGCATTTATCAGTGGGGGATATCAAGATATAGAATGTATCCCGCTCGTGGTGAAAACCTAGGACTTAGACTGTTCATTATAAGTGAGATGAGATTATGTACAAAGGCTATCTCTGATCGAATCGAACCCTTTCTATGGTATATAACATCCCGCTAATACACAATATCATACACATCAAATACATCTGCTCAAACAGAAGGCAAAGGTCCATTCCTATTCAAGGCCTTCAAATCCGCTTTCATCTCAGCTTTTCCAAGACCAAGCTTATGATGCGTAGCTGGCGAAGTAGCAGCTTGCTTAAGCTTCCTCTGTACTATTCTCAGACTCCTTTGTGGAACCCAAACTCTGCTTCCAAGAACCATGACCCCTGACAACAGGGCTAAGCTCCCAGCCTGGTGAGCTGCGGCCAGTGGCACTGGTACCAGATATATGAGGGTGCTAATGCCCAGGACTACTTGCAAGGATACTAGATGTACTACTCCAAGCATTCCCTTTCTTCCTGCACTTGGAAGGGCAGCCCTGACTTTCTTATTGAATCTGGAATATGCCCATAATCCCATAATTGTTGTGAATGTCGTGGTGGCCAGTATTCGATGATCGAGTTGGACTGTACTTGGATTTTCAAGCATGTTCCTCCACCAAATATCACTTCCATCTTCTTTCCTCGAGTAAAACTCTGAAAACAGTTCCGACGCCGGAGGTGCGAAGCCTTTCCCCATCCTTGGAAATTCGTTGTAAATCAGACCGGCATCTAGACCGGCAACTAAGCCTCCAGACATCGCTGTAACAAAAACAAGCAGAGCTAGTCCAGCAACAGATTTCCGAAATACCGAAAGTTGTGGGGAGAGGAGTTGTTGGAGATTCTCATGGCCTCTTGAAGGGTGGGCGAGGATTCTATTGTCCCGGAGGATAGATAGCCCATTCCAGAGCATAGCGGTATAGCAGACGAAAGCCGCACCAAGATGTGCTGTCAAACGGTATTGACTAACTCGTGGGTGTGAACCGGGAGCGAATAGATCATCCTTCAATCCAGATTTCACCATCCACCATCCAAGAGCTCCTTGGAAACCAATTAACCCTGATATCCCCAATAGTCTCCAAGACATGTTTGTTGAAACCTTCCTCCTCGCCACGAAGTATACAGCTGGTATAACAAACGAAAGCCCTACAAATCGCCCCCATAATCGATGGCCCCATTCCATGTAGTAGATTTTCTTGAACTCTTCCAGGTTCATATGAGGATTCAAAAGTTTGAATTCGGGAGAGGCTCGGTACTTGTCGAATTCAGAATTCCAGTCTGCGGTGGACAGTGGAGGAAGGGATCCGGTCACTGGCTTCCATTCTGTGATGCTCAACCTGCTTGGATCAGCCCTATTCCTTTGCCACGAGAAATTGTGCTTACCCCGATTCTGTCAGCCTCGTGAGACCCCCAAATACCACTATACCAAAGACGCTAGCTGCACTTCCTAATAACCAATATGCCACCGATTTTGAGCTTGTTTCCGGAAAGAACGTTCTGCTTCTCGCATGTTTTATTTCCGAACTCGTTATTGTCTGACTGAGGGAGCTCAATGGGGTTTGTGTAGCAATCCGACGGGAATTGATAAGGCTTTGGGTCTGCGAGTTTCGGGAGGCATCTTTTGGGAGCGCCTTACGGCTGGTATACCATCGTAAGTGTTGAGGTGAGGACTTTTGGGTGATGCTGCCGGATAGAGATTTTTGGCAATTAAAACATGTAAAGAAATCTGGGGGCAGACGAGGAGCACCTCTACGCAGTCCCAGAAATAATGAAGCCATTGAGGGAATGGATTAAGTGCTGGAGAAGAGAAAATCGAGGGAAATGGAACGATATCAAGCCCGCCTTGATTTTGTGGAGCAATCACCTGAGAAATCGCGGAACTTTCGATTCAAAACGCCGACGTGTTTTTCCTGTCGACACAGCCGCGTGTGCAAAAAATACCTCGAATGAAGGATCCATATTGCGATTAGCTTCAATTCAGATATGTCAAATTTACGATACTATCTAACAATATGAAGCATTTATAATTCTCGATGTTCTCTGCAAAAAACACAGATACTCCCAATCCCTTCCGGCCCGCTCTTCAATACCTCCTTTCCGCTGGCAAACCTCGATCCCAACACCGCCAGAGCAGTTCCTCAGGAAGTCTGGATTCCGAGGGGGACATTCCACATTCGAGGATGTCCTCATACAACCCAAAATCCTCAACTGAGTTTCGAAATTCTCCAATTCCCCTGATCAACATCTCGAGATCACCCTCCCCTTACCTCAGACGAGACTCGAATTCGAATCCTGGGTCGGAAACAGATGACGATGACTGGGGTGATTCACATCAGTCGTCTCTGCAACCCTTCCTATCACGAGAAGGATATAAGCTCACGGGTTGGAGAGGTCTTGTACAAGGTGGAGGATTTGGGCAATGGCTCTTCACAACAAATCTGGGATGGGGGGTCTACATTGCAGTCCTGATTCTCTGGCTGGGAGGATGCCAGATAGGTCTTACGATAATGAACAGGATAATTCTCTGGAGTGGGTACCTTCAGGATAATTATACGTCCCATACAAAGCTGATGGAGTTAATAGCCGGCGTATACAAGTTCCCTTACCCCTTAACGACCACCCTTTTTGAAATGCTCATCACCCATTTCTTTGTCACGCTTTCGGCATATATAACGAGATGGGTCAGTCCTTGGTTGATAACGGCGGGCCTCTCGGGAATGGTGGCACCTTCGAGGCCTCTACAATCGACTTCTTCGCCAGGATTTAGGGGTCAGCAGAAGCACGGAGTGCTGAGCGCAGTATCACAATTTGTGGGAACCGGAACTGGAGGAATTGCAGGAGGCGGATTCTTCGAATTCGAATGGTCCGTCGTTAAGCAGTGCCTGCCCGTGGCCATCATCTTTGTTGCGAAGGTGACACTCAGCAACCTCTCCTTCGCATACGCACAACTACCAATATACGTTCTGGCACGAATCGGGATCGTACCTCTCTCATTGATCTTTACATCCCTACTGTCTCAACAACAGCACTCTGTTTCGACCCTCTCCTCTACCCTCACAGCCACGCTCACCCTTCTCGTCGCAACTGTCCGTTCAAATGTCCGTGTGACATGGGAATCCATTGTCGCCGGAGTGTTCTCGTCATTTTTCGTGGCCCTTTACCCGGTACAGGTTCAACGCACCTACAAATCCCTCCTAGCAAACCTCGTCCCACAGGGCGACATCCTCACAACCTTCCCATCAAACACTAATCCCAACCTACCACCCGACCACTCTGGCTCCCGAGAAGAGTCCCGTGCCTACTGGCGTCTCTTACATTATACGTCTACACTCTCAATCATCTTATTCGCGCCTCTTCCCTTCCTCGCCGGCGAGATAGCCAACATCAGCCGAAATTGCTATTTCTTAGATGTCTTCTTTCACTGGCTAATGGTCCTGTGCGGGGGCCTAGGGTCATGGGCTGTGTTTTTCAGCACGATTGCATTGACGAGAGCAACGAGCCCTCTCACAACGACATTTCTATTTATCCCGAGAGCCGCATTCCTGCTTCCCATCATGCAGGGGTTTAAGATGCCGAGTTTCGCATGGATTGGGATGGGTATGTGCTGGGCTAGTTGTGCTTGGTTTTTGAAAAGCAGGAGAAAGGAAAGTGGAAGATTTAAGGGGCTGAGATGATTGTCATATTGGATTTATTGGATAGATCTTTTGAGCGTTTACACAATAGCAAGATCTGGGATACGGTCGAATGTATGATATTATAGACGACACAATTGAGCGTCTCCACAAGCAGGCCCTGTATGGGTATGTTTTCGTTGCGCATTACGTTTTTGCCGTCTCAGGAGATTTGCTCATGTCAGCATGGTTGGAAATTCATCCACCATTCATTCTCCATTGCCAACAATGCTACCAACTCCAAACGAAGTTTATCTGATAACTGCGTCTTGTCGGTCCTCTATTCATTCCCCTGTACACATTCCTACGGGGACTATCCCAATCACGTGAATACCACAACCCTGGATATCCCTTGCTTGTCTACTGTACCCCTTAATTCGGCGACCTGGGCAACCTATCAAATCACAGCACAGATTTCACCAACCCGCTCCCAATTTTCCAACCCATTATTGGAAACACGTTCGTTAAAAAGCTCCGCTAAATAAATTGATATCGCCGACCTCAACTTCCACAACGTGTCAGCTGCGAGGCCTCGCGAGGCTTAAGTCACAGCCACGTACGTGAACAAAGGAAGGCTTGAATCACGCAATCTATCTGCACAGGAATATATCTCCGTATGATCTCCACAAATTTCCCATGGAGTAAATTATCCTGTGATTATAAGTAGTGAGGGTTGGAGCTGGATTTAATTGTTATTGTTTTTGATGGTGGATTGAATATGCGACGGCGAGAACGACCCCCCTATTCACTCTTTCCTTTCTTGGTGATTTTGGAGATGACTGGGTTGAGGGAAGAACTTCACCCAACAATCATCCAACCAACGGTCATCCCGCAATAACAACAACCAATTAAAGACCCACAGTTAAAAAAATATCAAAACGTACCCAAAGCAACGCGCAATCCTTTGACATCAATTCAAGCTCACAATGTCTGTCACACCTGCAGCTACTCCTTGGAGGTACTTCCTTGCTGGCGCCTCCTTCGGCGCAGCATTAATCGCAGCAGGTGTCTACTCACCAGCCATCATCATTGGGCAAATGGAGCTGAACAACTTTCACATGCTCAAGGCATTCCTCAATGCAAGCTTAAGCAGCTCGTTAGCTTCCCCTCCTCAGCTTTAATCACTACTTTCTAACCGACCTCAGAGTTATTATCTTCATTCTAAGCGAGATTATTCATGTCCCAGGCTATCCTCGATCGCCTAAGATACAACGCTTCACCACATGGGATGGCAATGTCCTTGGCGGTCTTCTGTTGGGAGCTGGAATGGCACTTTCGGGAGCATGTCCAGGGACATTGCTACCACAGGTCGCGACCTTTGTTCCGTCTGGAATCCCTACCTTTCTTGGTGCCTTGCTTGGCGGAATTGTCGTATCCAAGGTGGTGAATACCTCAGGGGACTACACTCACCTCCGACCCGAGACCAACGACCGGACAATCTACGGTGTATTACCAATCGACAAATGGGCCGCCATTATCTACTACGTTATCGTCTGTTACGGTATCGGTAAAGGGGTCGATTACTTCAAACTGGGGCAAGAAGAAGGAAATTCATTAACCGAGCCTTTTACAGGAGGAATATTGATCGGTGCTACTCAAGGAATAAGTCTCTTGTTGATAGGCAGCACCTTGGGTGTCAGCTTAGCTTACGAAGAAGTCGGCAATCTGTTCTGGCGTGCTTTTTATACACCCACTGCGCTTGAGCCCACCAACGATATCTCAAACTACAGTTCCATGTACTCGGTCCTCGGAATTGCCGTCGGCAGCTATGCTCTAAGCCAGATCGTCGAGTTACCCGCCGGTAACGAAATCGAGATCAGCTGGCTCCGCGCCGCTCTTGGAGGATTCAGCATTATCTTTGGGGCGAGAGTGGCAGGTGGATGTACGAGCGGACATGGAATTAGTGGGATGTCGATGTTGAGTCTTGAGAGTATGGTGACCACGGTTATGATCTTTGTAGGTGGGATTGGAACGGCTTATCTTCTGATCGGATTGGACAAATTGTTGTGAATATGGCGGATGATAGTTGAGAGCGGCTGCTTTGCTTGGTCATGGAAAAGGGGAGTTGGAATTGCGATGAGTTTATACATTTCCTTTGATTGAAATATTGTTTGTCGATTGCTGAGAATATCTCTACCTGAGTTTGTAGAGATTGTTTCTGACGCATCAAAAATGGTAGTAGCGGTAGTCATTCAGATATCCTCTTTTATACCCAAATTTGAGCGCAGCTTTTATCATTCAAGTTACATCACAACACCTGTGACTTCCCTCTAACTTCATTATAAGTTTATGACTTCTTCACTCATATCTAATCAAGATATCCCCTGACTAGACTGCACAACAGGTACCCATTCATAGGGTTTTGGCATTGAGCAACCTATCCATAGATACCTGCCCACCAGAACGGATTTTGAATAGTATAGAAAATGGAACCTACTTAGTGAATATTCAATAGATTCCCAAAAACCCACTAGATTATTAAAAGCCCAGTAGATACTCAGTAGAGTAAAATTTTATTAACTCAACTAGACTATACTTTATATAAAATTACGTGATTTACTAGTCTATATAAGACTAGTATTTGACCTTTCTGTCTTTCTATTTTATTATAATATTTACTTTTTAAATTACTAGATACCTCATAGATACCCGTAAGTACTCTGAAAATTAAAATCCACCTACTGAATACTTAAGGGCCCTCAAAATCTGATCTGTGGGGCACCTACTCACCAGGTACCCAACCCAACCCAACCACCAGGTACGCAGTGTACCCTTGACCCATTGTCTTTACATTAGTACTCTACCCTCACTTTTCCACGCACCATTTCCCAAGCATAGGTAACTCATACTAACAGCTTGTGTGGAAAATATACCTGACACTCATATTCACAGACTTTGGTACACAATGCCAATTTCCACTCCTGAAAGCATTGACTCATTGAAGTTCTGGACACAAGCTTGTTCTGCATAAGGGTGCTCAGGCTCAGATAGTTTAAAACTAAGTGGCGTGCTTAATCTCCTTCCTTGTGCATATAGAATCCCCCCCCAAAAAAATCGTTATGAATATTATTCTTTCTTTTCAATCTTCTCAAACAAATCTTTACAGTGTATTTCCTTTTTTTACAGTATTCACATTCTTTAAGCCTTTATACAAGGTCTAATTTGCTTTGAGTCTGTATAATATACATCTATACCAGGTCCACAAACTTACATTTGCAATCTATTTTTAAACCTCTTTTGTGCCCTTACGCCATTGCAATAAACAATATTGTTAAATTAAACACTATATATCTGACTTCCATCATAGGTACATATAGATGCCTAATGAAATTAAAAACTAGAATACGTTTTTGGACATGAAATGTTAGTTAACACAACTAAACAAAATACATGGCTTGTCTCCACATCTATAGTATCTTCTTGCTTATAACACCACCTATTTAACCCACTGTGAACTGTACACTCCTATGATGAAATAGGTTCGCAATTTGTATCTTGCTTTGATATCCTAGGCCTAATAATAGTTTAGATACTATAGGCGGGCGATGTTTGTCCTAGATTTGTGATGGAGATGGAGGATT
>Ga0182030_10001264_pt1 | contig 51644 bp, 41 predicted proteins | sample 812S3MmetaG_FD_121299 | JGI IMG/M metagenome (GOLD analysis project Ga0182030, IMG submission 121299) | Permafrost microbial communities from Stordalen Mire, Sweden - 812S3M metaG (Illumina Assembly) | ecosystem: Environmental > Terrestrial > Soil > Wetlands > Permafrost | place: Sweden... | reverse complement strand
GCTTAATTAATGGCGTCACCGTTTGGGGAGTCGAAGCCTGGCGGCTTCGCTTCGTGTTTGTCTTCATATACCAACAGCTTCCCATCGGTGGCTCCTTTGCCAACTGCATCGTTACGGCTGAGCTTGTCGAAGGACCTCTAACTATTTTTCTGCTCAGCAAAAAACTACGGCCCAAAAGGCCCATCCGGCGTCAGTTGCTGATATTTTTTGCCTGCGGGATCGAAAGCCTGAGAAATAAAATTCGTCACGACGCCGTCCAGCAGCCCGTCGTTTTTGAGCCATGCCGCATTATTACCGTGATAGCAAACAGCGATGCCTTTAGGTCTGTTTTCTGGCGTTAAGAAAAACGGCACGGCACTCCCTCCAGGCACGTAGTTAATTCGGTAGCCGGTTAAAAAAAACACCGGCAATAAATCGGAGGAATTGGCATCAACCGGAACAGTCACGTCGAAACAGACGTTTTCGGGCTTGAGTGTTTTGGATGTTGCCTCGACCTTCCCGCTGATCTTGAGTCCTCGCGTGTACAAAAGAGCCGGGTCAGAAATGTACCCGCCGTCGATCAATTTTTGAAAAACATCGGTGGAGCTTTTTCCTGTTGGATAGGCGCCATTATGGTCAATAGAATACGAGAACAAGGCCAAACCGATTGTTCGCGCATCATGTACAGAAGAACGCGAGCTGGGTGTCGTTATATTTCTGACCATCGGAGCCAATGCGACTGCCACCACAAAGAGCAATATCAAGCTCGCCCCAATCCACTGGATGGGGTTCTTCAACGATTGCACAAAACGAGAAGCCTCCGCCATGGTTCCATCATCTTAGGGGAGCATACTACATTCAGCTATCCCAAAAGGCGCTGGCGCAAGGGCCTGCGCCGGCTACCTTCTGAATTTTGTTAATCTTGTTAATCCTGTCCAAAAAATGTCCCCTGCTTCCCCATTCCGTTAATTCCGTTATTCCGTCAAAATTCAGTCCGCCGTTTCCCCCATTATCCTAAAAATCCTAAACGGCTTATCTTTTTAAGCGTTTTAGTCGGTTTAAGCCGTATAGCGCTACCGCCTTCTCGCATTTCCATGTGAAGATCGGGCCATGACAGCATCCGTTTTACCGAAATTCTCAAGTCGCTCCCGCGCCGTTCGCGGGGCCCCAAAGAATTTCGCCCCGTTGTCCCTTCCTGTCCTGCCTCCAATTCCGTTAATTCCGAAAAATTTGGTAATTCCGTCAAGATTCCCCCGGCTTCCTGTGCTAGGTTTGCGGGTTATGGCCATGGAGGAAATCCGGATTGGCGGGGCCCGGCAACACAATCTCAAGAACGTGTCGCTGACCCTGCCGCGCAACAAGCTCGTCGTCTTCACCGGCGTCAGCGGCTCCGGCAAATCGTCGCTCGCCTTCGACACCCTCTACGCCGAGGGCCAGCGCCGTTATGTCGAAAGCCTCTCCACCTACGCGCGGCAATACCTCGAGCAGATGGAGAAGCCCGATGTCGATTTCATCGACGGCCTTTCCCCCGCCATCGCCATCGAGCAGCGCACCGCGGGTGGCAATCCCCGTTCCACCATCGCCACCACCACCGAAATCCACGATTTCCTGCGCCTTCTCTTCGCCCACCTCGGCCAGCCGCATCATCCCAGGACCGGCAAGCCGCTGCGGCGCTGGTCGGTGCAGCAGATGGTTGACCGCGTGCTGGCTGCGAAGGAGGGCACGCCCATCCAGATTCTCGCACCGGTGATTCATAAGCAAAAAGGCGAGTTCCGCGACGTGGTGGAGAAACTGCGCCGCGAAGGATTTGTCCGCGCCCGCATGGATGGCCGTATTTACGAATTGGAACAGCCGCCGCGCCTCGACAAGTCGCGCGCCAACACCATCGAGGCGGTGATCGACCGGCTCAAGATCAGCGACGCGATCAAGACACGCCTGACCGATTCGCTCGAACTCGCTCTAAAGACCGGCAATGGGGTCGTGACCGTTCTCTTCGGCCCGCCCGATGCCATCGTCGAGGGATTGACCCTGAGCAACCAGAACTTCGATCCCGAAACGGGCTATCGCTTTGCCGAAATCACCCCACGCCATTTTTCCTTCAACAGCCCGCAGGGCGCGTGTCCCGTTTGCGACGGGCTCGGCACCGAATCGGTCTTCGATCCCGCGCTGCTCATCCCGGACGGCTCGGTCACGCTGGAAGAAATGCCGGTCGCGCCGTGGCGTCGCAGTGCGCCCGCCCTGGCAAAACTCTACAAAGGACAATTGACTGCCCTGGCCTCAGCCTACAACGAGCCCATGTCGCGTCTCTATCGCGAATGCGGCGATGCGTTTCAGCGCGCCTTGATCGAAGGAACGGGTGACGAGAAAATCAGTTTCACCACCACGCGCAACGGCAAGACGGTGGTGACGGAACGGCCCTTCGAGGGGCTTGTCGCGCAATTGACCCGCCTTCATGCCGAGAGCAAAAGCGAGCTGACCCGCCACCGGCTGCATCAGTACATGACGCGCATCACCTGCCAGACCTGCGGCGGCGCACGGCTGCGTCCCGAAGTTTTGGCGATCACGCTCGGCGGTCCGCCTTGTAGCCGCGCTCGTGAGAGCGTGGACTCGGAACCACCGACTCACGTCGGCGGCTACAAACCCGGAATCAATATCGCGCAGTTCAGCCATCTTTCCATCATCGCCGCGCAACGCTGGCTGGAGACGTGGACGCTGACGCCGCAGGAGGAAAAAATCGGCGGCGAAGTGCGGCGCGAAATCCTGCAGCGGCTTGGCTTCCTCAACCAGGTCGGGCTCGGTTACCTGACGCTCGACCGCGAGAGCGGCACGCTTTCCGGCGGCGAGGCGCAGCGCATCAGGCTGGCGACGCAAATCGGTTCCAAGCTCACCGGCGTCCTCTACATTCTCGACGAGCCGAGCATCGGCCTGCATCAGCGCGACAACGAGCGGCTGCTCGCCACGTTGCGCGAATTGCGCGATCTCGGCAACACGGTGATCGTCGTCGAGCACGACGAGGACACCATCCGCGCCGCCGATTATCTCGTCGACATGGGGCCTCATGCCGGGGTCCGTGGCGGGCAAATCGTGGCGGCGGGCACCGTCGCGGAAGTGCTGGCCAATCCAAAATCGCTCACCGGTCAATTCCTCAACGGCGCGCAATCCATTCGCGTTCCGAAGACGCGCTTGAAACCGCAAAACGGCTGGATTCGCGTCATCAACGCGCGGGAAAACAACCTGCGCAACGTCACGGTCGGTTTTCCCGCCGGCCTGATGACCTGCGTGACGGGCGTGAGCGGTTCGGGCAAAAGCACGCTGGTCAACGATGTTCTCTGCCGGGCCCTGTTCCGGTATTTTTATCACTCGAAGGAGGTGCCTGGTGCGCACGACGGCCTTGACGGGCTCGACCTGATCGACAAGGCCGTCGTCATCGACCAGACACCGATCGGGCGCACGCCGCGTTCCAACCCGCTCACTTACACCGGAGCGTTCAATTCGATCCGCGATCTCTTCGCGCAACTGCCCTCGTCCCGCGTGCGCGGCTACGGACCGGGCCGGTTCAGCTTCAACGTGAAGGGCGGGCGTTGCGAGCATTGCGAAGGTGACGGCGTGATCAAGATCGAGATGAATTTTCTGCCGCCGGTCTACGTGACCTGCGAGGCGTGCGGCGGACGCCGGTTCAATCGCGAGACGCTGGAGATCACTTACAAAGGCCTCAACATCGCCGACGTGCTCGCGATGACAGTCGACGACGGCCTCAACTTTTTTCGCAATGTGCCCGCCGCCGCCGACAAACTGGAGGCGCTCGCCTCCGTGGGGCTTGGCTATTTGCATTTGGGCCAGCAGGCGACCACGCTTTCGGGCGGTGAAGCACAGCGGGTCAAGCTCGCGGCGGAACTGGCGAAACGGGCCACGGGCCGCACGATGTACATCATGGACGAACCGACAAGCGGTCTCCACTTCGCCGACATCGAGCAGCTTCTCCACGTCCTCTTCAAGCTGCGCAACGCGGGCAACACGCTCGTCATTATCGAGCACCAGCTCGACGTCATCAAATGCGCCGACTATGTCATCGATCTTGGCCCCGAAGGCGGCGAGGGCGGCGGTCAAATCATTGCCAAGGGCACGCCTGAATACGTGGCCGCGCAACCCGCAAGCTACACAGGACGATTTTTAAGGAAGGTACTTGAAAAGTAGGATCGTTGTATTTCGAGCGTCCTTCGCTTCAACGGACAGACGTCTGCTGGTGCGCGACGATACGACTATTTACAGTAAAGTACGTAATAACTTGAGCCTAAGATATTTAGCTTTTTGATTTACTTAAAATATCGCCTCATTAGATTTAACAGGCTGCCCCTGAATTCCGCTTATCGGGGCGTGTTCGGAAACACGTAAAACTCTGAGGAAACAACGATGAATACGAGAGTACTTGGACATATCATGGCAGCAGGGCTTCTCGCCCTGAGTGTGGGTCATTTGTCCGCCAACCCGACTGGTGGCCAGGTCGTCGGAGGTTCGGCGGCGATCACCACCGTCCCCGGTACGGTCACGATCAACCAGTCGAGCAATATCGCCATTATCAACTGGCAAACTTTTTCCATCGGCGCGGGTGAGCTTACCAAGTTCGTGCAACCGTCCAGTACCAGCGCAGCGCTTAACCGTGTCCTGGGCGGCCAGACGTCCATCATCAACGGCACCCTTTCGGCCAACGGCCAGGTCTATTTGATCAACGGCAACGGCATCGTGGTCGGGCCGGGCGGAACGGTAAATGCCAACAGCTTCACCGCCAGCACGCGCGACATTTCCGACAGCGATTTCCTCTCCGGCAATTTTCACTTTACCGGCAGCAGTTCCGCCGGCGTCCAGAACCTGGGCACGATCAACGCCTTGGGCGGCGACGTTTACCTGATTGGCAAGACAGTCGATAACCAGGGCACGATCAATGCGGCCAATGGCACCGCGGGCCTGGCCTCCGCGGACGATGTCGTCCTGAACCTCTCCGGGCAGGAGCATGTCTTTGTCAGCCCGTCGTCCACGGCGGGCAGCGCGTCGAGCCAGACCGCCGTCCATAACAGCGGCACGATTGCCGCCGCCAGCGCGGAGTTGAAAGCGGCCAACGGAAATCTTTTCGCACTCGCCATCAACAACGAAGGAACGGTCCGCGCGACGGCCGTGTCACAACATGGCGGTCGCATTTTCCTGACGACTGATGCCGGCTTGATCCAGAACTCCGGGACCGTCGCCGCAACGTCGGGCAAGGCCGGCGGGAAGATCAAAATCACCGGCGGCTCCCTTTGGAACCAAAAGACCATCGATGCTTCGGGCGAAGACGGCGGCGAGGTGACGGTCAACACGCAAAACTTTCAGAATGACGGCACCATCTCAGTCAAGGGGACGCAATGCGCCGGCGGCTGCGTCACGGTGACCTATTCGGGCAACGCGCTCGGCAGCATCACCGGCCTGATTGACGCTTCGGGCAAGACGAAGGGCGGCTCGATCCGGTTCCTGGGCACCAGCCTGACTTCGGAGGCGTATCTTTCCCTCACGCTCGACGCCAGCAGCCTCCACGGTGCGGGCGGGTCGATTGGCATCGATACTTCCACTCTCTATCTCACGGGCGCGACGCTCACGGCCAACGGCGCCACACAGGGCGGCCGCATTTTCCTCGGCGAGAGCGATCCGGAATCGGGCCCGCTGCTGACCTTCGCACAGACCGTGTTTATCAGTGTCGGCACGTCGATCCTGGCCGACGCGACATCTTCTGGAAATGGCGGACAGATCGGCGTCGCGAGCGCGGGCACGAGTGAATTCTTCGGTTTCGCCGAAGCGAAGGGCGCGGGCGAAGGTGTTGATGGACTGGTGTCCATTCCCGCCAACACGAGTTCATCCAGTTCTGGTTCCGGCTCCGGGTCAGGTTCCGGCTCCGGCGGCGGATCGGGTAATTCGGCCAATACGTCGACCGCCAGCGCCAACTCCTTTGAATTCGTTGATCCGGATCCCGGCGCGGGCAACGGGTTCGGCCGGCCCTTCACCGGTCTCTTTAATCTTTCGACCAATAACACGCTTATCACCAGTCCGGGCGACAGCTTTGGCGGCGCGGGCGCCGGTGCGGTCTATCTTTTCAGCGATGGCAACGGCGCGCTTCTCAGCACTCTGCGCGGATCTCATGCGGGCGATGCGGCGGGCTCGGCGGTGCAGACATTCCCCGGCGGCAATTTTGCCGTGGAAACACCGAACTGGAATGGCAACATTGGTGCGATCACCTTTGGCAACGGTCGGACTGGCTTCATCGGCGGTGGCGGCGCGATCTCCTCCGCGAACAGCTTGATCGGAAGCGCAAGCGGTGACCAGATCGGCAACGGCGGCCTGACCCGGTTGTTCAACGGCGACTATCTTGTGCTCTCGCCGAATTGGAATGGCAATGCAGGCGCGGTGACGTGGGTGGATCCCGCCGTTGGACTGACCGGGGTGGTCGGCGTTGGCAACAGTCTCGTGGGCGCTTCCTCCGGTGATGCGATCGGCAGCGGCGGCATCTTCCAATTGAGCAACGGCGCGAATTATCTTGTCCTCTCGCCCTTGTGGAACGAAGGCACGGGCGCGATTACCAATGAGAGTGACTCCAACGGCGCAGGCGGCACGGTCTCAGCCGATAACAGTCTCGTGGGCGCTTCGACCGGCGATGGCGTCGGCGGAAGCAATTCTATCCTGGACACGGGCTTCGGCTATTATCTGGTGACCACCCCCCACTGGGGTTGGGGCAACACTGGCGGCGCAGTGACGTGGAACAGCGACAGCATCGGCACCGTCGGCGTCATTTCCGCGGCCAATAGCCTCGTAGGCGAGACCGAAGGCGATCAACTCGCCAGCGGCGGGATCACTCTTTTAAATAGTGACCACAATTACGTGGTCAACTCGCCGAACTGGAATCACGATACGGGCGCGGTCACATGGGGCGATGGATCCCACGGCGTCACGGGCGACGTCAGCGCCTCGAACAGTCTCGTGGGCCAGGACAGCGGCGATCTGGCAGGCAGTGGCGGAATCACCGTTCTGTCCGACAGGGCCGCTTACGTGGTGAGTTCGCCGAACTGGCACAACCAGGACGGAGCAGTTACCTGGGCCAGCGATTCGACCGGTATTACCGGAGTCATCGGCTTGAACAGCCTGATTGGCGAGAGAAACCATGGCGACCGCATCGGCAGTGGCGGCATCACCGTTTTAGCCAACGGCAGTTTCCTGGTACTTTCGCCGGCCTATGGCGGTGGCGCGGGCGCCGTGACCTGGGCAGACGTTTCCAACCAATATTTGGGTGGGGTTCGCAGCGACAATAGCCTCGTGGGTGCTTCCCCCGGCGATGCCATCGGAAGCGGCGGAATCGTTCAATTGAGCAACGGCGCAAATTATCTTGTCCTGTCGCCCTTGTGGGGTGGCGGCAAGGGCGCCGTGACGGAAGCAAGTAATTCCAGCCGCATCGCCGGCATCGTCTCCGCAACAAACAGCCTGGTAGGCGCGGCGACTGGCGATGGCGTTGGCGCGAGCGGCTCGATCACCGACCCGACCACCGGTTACTATCTGGTGAGTACTCCCAACTGGGGTGGTGGAGCGGGCGCGGTGACGTGGAGCAGCGATGGCACCGGCACGACCGGCGTGGTTGGCGCCTCGAACAGCCTGGTTGGAGCGACTCCCGGCGACAATATCGGTAGCGGCGGCATCACCGTTCTTTACAACGACAATTATGTGGTCACCTCGCCAAACTGGAACAACCAGACTGGCGCGGTGACCTGGGGCAGTGCACAGAGCGGTGTGACCGGCGTGGTCAGCGGCTCGAACAGTCTGGCGGGCGCCGCCGCAGGCGACCAAGTCGGCAGCGGTGGAATTTTCCAATTGAGCAACATCGGGAATTACCTCGTCCTGTCGCCGTCATGGGGCGGTGGCAAGGGCGCCATCACAAATGAGAGTAGTTCCAGTGGTGTCGCGGACATCGTTTCCGCCGAAAACAGTCTGGTGGGCGCGTTGACCGGCGATGGCGTAGGTTCAAGTGGTTCGATCACGGATCCATTCACCGGGTACTACCTTGTGAGCACCGCCAACCGGGGCAACGGAGCGGGCGCGGTGACTTGGAACAGTGACAGCGGCGGGACGATCGGAATCGTTTCCGGCTTGAACAGCCTGGTTGGCACGAGCAGCAGCGACCAAATTGGCAGCGCGGGAATCACCATTCTTAATAATGGCAACTACCTGGTTGACTCACCAAACTGGAATAACGGCACCGGGGCTGTGACATTGGGTAATGCCTCAGGTGGTATTAATGGTGTTGTTTCCACCTCGAACAGCCTGGTTGGCGCGTCCGGCGGCGACCAGGTCGGCAGCGGCGGGATCACGGTTTTATCCAACGGCAATTATCTCGTCCTGTCGTCTCTGTTCAATAACAGCACTGGCGCAGTGACGTGGGGCAATGAGTCAACAGGCGTCGTCGGCACGGTCTCGGCTTCCAACAGCCTCGTGGGTGCTTCCCCCGGCGATGCCATCGGAAGCGGCGGCATCTTCCAACTGAGCAACGGAGCCAATTATCTTGTCCTGTCGCCTTTATTTGGGAGCGGTGGCGAAGGGCCCGGCGCAGGCGCCATCACCAACGGGAGTGAAGCCACTGGCGTCGCAGGCATCGTTTCCACTTCAAATAGTCTGGTGGGCGCTGCGCCCGGCGATGGCGTAGGTTCGGAAGGTTCGATCATGGACCCTCTCACCGGCTATTACCTTGTGACTGCCTCGAATTGGGGCGGCGGCGCGGGTGCGGTGACTTGGAATCGCGACAGCAGTGGAACGACCGGCGTTGTGTCCGCATCGAACAGCTTGGTCGGTTCAAACAGCGGCGACAATCTTGGCAGCGGCGGAATCACTATTCTAAATAATGACGATTACGTGGTCAACTCGCCGAGTTGGAACAATGGAACCGGGGCCGTTACGTGGGGCAGCGCCACAAGCGGTGTTGGCGGCGTAGCCGGCGCCACGAACAGTTTGATCGGAGCCGCAAGCGGCGACGAAATCGGCGGTGGTGGAATCACGCTTCTCAACGACGGCAATTATCTGGTTCGCTCGCCACTGTTTACAGGCGGCGCAGGCGCGGTGACATGGGGCAGTGAGTCGTCCGGTATTGCGGGTGTCGTCAGCGCAACGAACAGCCTGGTCGGCGTCGGCGGCAACGACCACATCGGCAGCGGCGGGATCATTATTTTGCCCAATGGCAATTATCTCGTTCAATCGCCCCTGTTTGATGGAAGCGCCGGAGCGGTCACATGGGGCAGAGAGTCGACCGGCGTCGCGGGGCAGGTCGGCGCCTCTAACAGCATCACCGGCGGCAGCTTCGATGCAGGCGAACAATTCGCCGGGCTTTCGAGCGACGGCAGCATTTATCTGGTCGCATTTACAACCGACACTTCGGCCGGCGGCGACGGACGCGTGTTCGCGGGATCGGTAAATGGGCCATCTTCCTCCGTAGTCGTGCCACCGCTGAGGAATTTCTTTGAGGACCAGGCGGTAGTGTCATTTGAGAACTCAGGCTTCAACCATTTGCTCTCCAGTCTGACCTTCTACATTTCGGATCCCGGGGCGCAGGGCCCGGATACCGTCAGCGTCGATTCGCTCACAGGTGGCGCACTTAATGACGGCAAGGGAAGCAATCTCGCGGCGGGCAGCAGCACTTCCGGAGCCCCTGGTCCTCAACGGCTGGTCATCCCGGGCAATGGCATTTGGAATATCTTTGGCGGCATCGTCCATTCCGCGCCGCCGCCCGCTTTTGTCTCCCAGCAACTTCAGCTTAATCTCAACCCGGCGGTCTTAGCGCAGCTGCATGAGATTGTCTTCGGCAATCACTAGCCTTTCTCCATGCCGCGACGCTTTTTTCTCTGCCTGACGACAGCCCTTGCCTTGATCGGGATGATCGCCCCGGCCCAGGATTTCCAACGGGAAGGGCCGAAAGCCGTCACTCCGGTCGCCCCGGCGAATCCTGTTCCCACAGAAAGTTCAGCGAAGCCGCCTGATGACAACCAGGTACTCCTGAAGGAACTCAAGGGAGTCATCTTTGTCCCGACACCTCACGATGTCGCAGAGGGTGGGACGCGGGCCAGCGGGGTCGTGCTTCGCGGCGTGAAGGTGCCGGCCCCGAAAAAGTTCACGGCGTGCGTGCAGCCCTACCTTGGCAAGATACTGACGCGGGGCAAACTCAACGCGCTGATCGCCGACGTCATCTCCTTTTATCGCAAGCACGACCACCCGATTGTCGACGTGATCGTGCCGCAGCAGGAAATCACCAGCGGTGTGGTGCAGCTTGTCGTGCTCGAGGGATGCGTCGGGTCGGTGACTGCCGAGGGCAACAAGTGGTTTTCCAGCGAGGAACTCGATTCCGGTGTGCGCCTGAAAAGCGGCGACACCATCAGTTCGCACCGGCTCCAAAGCGACATTGATTGGCTGAACGCGAATCCGTTTCACACGACGGACGTCGTTTATCATCCCGGCAAGGGCCTTGGCGAAACGGATATCGTGCTTCAAACGAAGGACCGTTTCCCCGTCCGCTTTTACGGCGCTTACGAAGACAGCGGCAACGCCGCGACCGGTTTTGATCGCTATGAGGGCGGCTTCAATTGGGGCGACGCCTTTCATCTCGGACTCGGCCAGCAGCTCAATTACCAGTACACGACGAGTGGCGACGGCCAATCGCTGCGCGCTCACGCCGGCAGCTACGTGATCCCGCTCCCGTGGCGTCACACGCTCACCTTTTTCGGCAGCTATGCGGATACCAAGGGCGAGATTCCTCCGTTGCTCGATCTCAAGGGCCGCAGTTACCAGATCAGCGGCCGGTATGCCATGCCTCTGCCGACGCTGATGCTGTCCGCCCTGACCCTCAAGGAAACTTTCAGTGCGGGGTTTGATTACAAGTACAACAATAACAGCCTGGAGTTCGGCGGCGAAGGCGCCGGTTCGACATTGGTGGATGTCGACCAGTTTGTCTTCGTCTATGACGGCACGGTGACCGATCCCTACGGTCAGACAACGCTCAATGAATCGCTTTACTACAGTCCGGGTAATTGGGGCGGCAACAATAACGACATGGCATTCGACGCCTCGCATTCGGGGGCCAGCTCGGGTTATGTCTACGACACGATCTCGCTTCAGCGGGTGACGCGGCTGCCTGAAAATTTCAGCCTGCTCCTGCGGGGGACGCTGCAATTCAGCGACGGCAATCTCACACCCAGCGAGCAGCTTGGTTATGGCGGCTACGACACCGTGCGAGGTTATGACGAGCGCGAGGTCAACACGGACGAGGGCTACGTTTTTACGACGGAACTGCGCTCACCGCCCCTCAGCTTCGGCCAGATTTTCGACTGCCCCGAATGGCAGGACCAGCTCCAGCTCCTGGCCTTCTGGGATTGCGGAGAGGCGTACAACCATACGCTTCTGCCGGGCGAGACGAGCGAAATCGGGCTTTCCAGCATCGGCGGAGGAGCGCGCTACACCATCAACAGCTATGTCTCCGTTCGCTTCGATTATGGATTCCAACTCGTCCACACCGGTTTCGACAACGATCACGGTTCTCGCTCTGATCTCGGAGTCGTGGTAAGCTACTAACCCAAACCTCACCATAAATAATCATGAATCAAGACTCACGCCGTTTTTGTTTGGGTGTTGCCGTTCTTATGATCGGCCTTAGCGTCACGGCCCTGCGGGCCGAGCAGGTCAAGGCACTGGTGGAATCAGTCCACGGATCAGTCGAATTCGCGCCGCCGGGTTCGAGTTCGTTTGCGCCGCTCAAGAAGGGACAGGAACTCGCGGTTGGCAGCACGATCCGCACAGGCAACGACGGATCAGCTGATATCATGACGACGCCCGGGTCGGCCATTCAGCTTGGCGCAGATTCCAACCTGCGCCTCAATGCGCTCGCGTTTGCAAAGTCGGGATCGACGGTCACGCAGCGCGAGGCGCATCTTCAACTGACTTCGGGAGTAGTGAGCGCGCTGATCGATCCCTCCACGCCAAAGATCACCGATTTTCAGGTACAGACGCCCGAGGGTTCCGCCGCCGCGCGCGGTACGTTCTATGCCGTGATGGTCAGTCACGGAAAAACCTACGTAAGTGTTGAGCAGGGCAAGGTCGGGGCTATCGCCAATTCAAAGCGCCATTGAGAGCCGATCTTTAGTACCTTATCGGCAACGGATTAGAATGGCGTTAGGCAAAAACGCCACTTATAGAACTTCGTAAATAGGTAATAAATACCTATTTTTGTGGCAAAAACTGTTGTAAATAACTTTTCCACACATTTGAAGGCCTTAAAAATGGGGTCTTTTTTTCAGAATTCAAGAGCGATTTTGGTAGGGAAGATAAATCATAAGCATTTACTTATAAGCATATTATGAGCCAATAATCCGCGCTCATAATCCCTATTTATTTCGTTAAAGAAGTATAGGCACAAGTTGCCCCTCGTTCGAGGTGGCATTCACTTTGCATCAAGTCGACCACTGCCTCATTACAAAACGAATTTATGAAACTCATTATCCTGTTAGCAGCTTGTTTAACTATCGGTTACTCATTGCCCGTAGTGACCGCAGAATGGGAAGCCCTCCGTCCAGCAGGCCACGCAACTCTTGGTTCAACAGAAAAAACAGCGCTCAGTTCAGCAAGACAGGAAGTCGTCGTTTCAGCAGAACAGGAAGCACCCGCTCCAGCAGGACAGCTAGCTCTCGGTCAAGTCGAGCAGACGGCGCCCCCGCCAGCAGGACAGGCAGCATCCGTTCCGGCTCCGGCAGCACAGGTAGATCCCGGTCAAGTAGAGCAGGAAGCACCTGCTCCGGTAGAGCAGGAAGCATCCGTGACGGCAGAACAGGCTGCGCCCGCTCCAGCTGAACAGGCAGCCCCCGGTCAAGCTGAGCAGGCAGCGCCAGCATCGGTAGGACAATTAGCTCTCGGTTCACTAGGACAGGTAGCGCCTTCTCCAACCGGACAGGCAGCGTTACCTCCGGCAAAACAGGAAGCGCCTGCTCCGGTAGGACAGGAAGCGCCCCCTCAGTTACAGGTTTTGGTCCCAGAATCGGCGGGCTCAAGTCCCCAAGACAACGGCGTTCGCTCTCACACACGCCTCCGCGTCTTAGTGACTGCCAATGCCACGTCTTCGAGCACTTCGCAATTTAACACGCCGGCGACTATCCGCAGTGTCTACAATCTTCCGGCCACGGGCGGCTCCAATGCGATAGCTATTGTGGATGCGTACCACTTCCCGACGGCGCTGGCCGATTTCAATTCGTTTGCCAAGTATTTCGGGCTGCCTCAGGAAACTTCCACCAATGCCAACGCAGCGGGAAATAAGGCGTTTCAGGTTGTTTATGCCAACGGCTATACGCCGCTGTCGGGAGGCAATTACATTGCCAGTTGGAATTTGGAGGCCGCTTTGGATATTGAATGGGCGCACGCCATGGCGCCCAACGCCAAAATTTATCTGGTCGAGGCAGCCAGTGATTCCAACAACGATTTGGATTACGCCGTGCGGGTTGCGGCCACGCTGCCGGGCGTCAAAGAGATCTCAATGAGTTGGGGGGGGAGTGAGGCATCCTATGAGGCGATGTTTTTCGACCCCAATTTTACAGCCCACGGCATTGTTTACCTGTCATCCGGCGGAGATACGAGCGCCCTGATGGAGTATCCGGCGGCCTCGCCCAATGTCGTCAGTTGCGGCGGTACGAGTATCAATCGTAACACGACAACGGGCGCGTTCCTCAGTGAAACGGGTTGGAATGACACCGGTTGCGGTCCCAGTGTTTACGAGCCCCGCCCTAGCTATCAAAATGGAGTTGCCCCGGTTGTTGGCGCCAAGCGTGGCGTTTCCGATCTTTCTTTCGACTCGGATCCTAATACCGGGGTCTACGTTTTCGATAGCACCCCGCTTTGGGGAACAACCGGCTGGTGGATTCTGGGCGGCACCAGTGTGGCCAGTCCTTCCCTGGCCGGCGTGTTTAATCTGGCGGCCACTTCCGGCAACGGGTTCGCAGCAAATACGGCTGCGGAGCAAGTCCGCATTTACGGTAATTTGGGAAATGCCAACGCGTTTCGAGACATCATCTCGGGTACCGATGGCAAGTACTCATGCAAGGTCGGTTATGACTTTATCACCGGAGTTGGCAGCCCGATCGGCCTGGTTGGGAAATAGAAGGCAGCCGTTGGCAGGGACGAGATCGTCCCAAAATATATGGGACGGCAGAGACTGCTGTCCCTACCAAACAACGGCTTATTAAAACCCTTGCGGGTCTTCAGATGCTTTCACTTTGCCGGTGTAGAGCCGGGAAATAAACCAGAAGTAAATGCAGGTCAGTACGAATGCGGCCGGCCACCAGATTATTGCCAGTTCCAAGCTCGTCTTGCTCGCGGCTGTGTTGTAGACGGTGAGGGAATTTTCCGGAGCCAGCGTGGAGTACAAAATGACCGGGAAGATCGTTGCGGCTCCCGTGGCAAGAAGACCGAAGATCACCATGCCTGAACCGATAAAAGTCCTCACCTCCAGGCGTCCGCGAAGGCCCGTGAAAACGGCAATCGCTCCCGCCAAAACAAAGAGATTGGTCAGCCATGCAATCGGGTTATGCGCCATTTCCCCGGCGAGCGCCGGACGCACATACCACGTCGCTGCCGAAATGATGGCGAAAAGCGCGGGGACGATGGACCAAAGCCGGCGGGAAATCGTTGCGCACCGATCATGCACCGGCCCCTCAGTCTTGAGGGTCAGATAAGTCGCTCCATGGGCGGTGAGCATGAGCAGGCTGACCACGCCCATCAAAACCGTGTACCAGTCGAGCAGCCCGACATTTCCGCGTACGCCGAAGTCGGTGAAAAAGGCCATGGAAAAGTCGCCGTTCGGGTCAATCGGCGCCCCCCGGGCCAGGTCGCCCAAGGCGACGCCAAAAAGAACGCCCAGGAGGACGTTCGAGAACGCAAAGACAAAGTCCCAGAAGGATTGCCACATCCGGTCGTTGAGGTGTCCCCCGACTTCCAGTGAAATTCCGCGGAGCACAAAGCACCAGAGAATCAGGAACAGGGCGAGGTAATAACCGGAAAAGGACGCGGCGTAGAGACGCGGAAAGGCCACGAATAAGGTCCCTCCAAAACTAAGCAGCCATACTTCGTGCCAGGACCAGAGCGGCCCGATGGCGGCGACAACCTGCCGCCGTTCCGCCGGGGTCCTGGCCACGAACAGATGCAGCACCCCTATACCAAAATTGCGTCCATCGAACACCACGTAGGTGATCAGCATGAAAGCCATAATGATATACCAAAGCTCAATCATGGGCACCCCCCGGTCCGTGGTAAATTTCCCGGCCTACCAAATAAAGGAAGAGCAGGCCGAGAACAAAGTAGAGGCCGGTAAATCCGATGAGGGTGAAGACGACGTTGCCCTGGTTGACGACGGCGCTGTAGCCATGGTCTGTGCGGAAGAGGTTATAGATGAGCCACGGCTGGCGGCCCAATTCAGCGGTTATCCAGCCGAGTGTGTTCGCGATGTAGGGGAAGGGGAAAGCGAGCATGAGTGGCCAAAGCAGCCAGGTGCTTGTTTCCAGTTTTCCACGAAACCGCTGAAGGTTTGCCAGGGCCATGAGCAGGATGAAGATCGTGCCCAGCAACACCATGAGATGGAACGCGTAGTAGAGCAGTTCAATGTTATCGGGCCACATGTCCGTGCTAAACTCATCGAGGCCGCGAATATTGCTGGTAAAGGTGCCCGTGGCGAGAAAGCTCAGGCCACCGGGTATCTCGATGGGATTGTCGAGCCGCTGCTTCTGCACGTCTGGCTGGCCGATGACACAAAGATCGGCCATGGGGCCGCCATGAAACCGGCCTTCCATCGCCGCAAGCGTAACGGGTTGATAACGCGCGACCATTTTGGCCTGTTGATCACCCGTCGGAAAGGCGACCAAAAGCGAGGCGATGAGTCCGACCGTCGTGCCGCATTGGAGGTAGAGGCGGGCTTGATGCGTATGAAGCCCGCGAAGCGTGTAGAAGGCCCCTATCGCGGTGATGGCAAAGGAACCGGTAACCAGGGAGGCGATTTGATTATGCGCGAATTCTGTCCAGGCCCAAGGGTTAAGCAAAAAAGCGCCGATGTCCGTCAGTCCGAGGGAACCGTCCGCGGTGATGGCATGGCCCGCCGGGTGTTGCATGAAGGCATTGGTGGCGATGATGAAATAGCCTGAGAGCCAGCTTCCAAGTGCCACGGCGATGGCGGCAATGAAGTGGTTCCGGGGGCCCAGGCGTTTTTCTCCCCAGATGAGCACGCCGATAAATGCGCTTTCGAGAAAAAAGGAAAACATCCCCTCCATCGCGAGTGTTTGTCCGATGACCCCACCCGAATACCTCGAAAACGCCGCCCAGTTCGTGCCGAACTGAAATTCCATCGGAATCCCCGTCACGACGCCAACGGCGAAATTCAGGCCAAAAATCCTGGCCCAAAATCGGACCGCTGCGTTGTAGCGCTCGTCTCCGGTCCGCAAGGCGCGCCACTTCCAATAGACGAGGAACCAGGCCAGACCCATCGTCAACTGGGGAAACAGGTAGTGATACGTGATGGTGAAGGCAAATTGGACCCGGTGCCAGAAAGCCGGATCATCAAACACGGAATGCACGATTCGGATGTTATCGAAGGGAAGCTGAAGTCCAACAGCTAAGTTGCGGCGTCCGAGCGAATTAAGTTTGGGGAAGAAACCGAGATGGTTTTCTTATAGGAGTAGCAAATTCGTTCGCAAGCCTCTTGCGGAAGACGCATCACCGGTATTAACTTAATGATGGATGAAACCTCGGTGGTTTCACTTTAGCCTAAGCTTATGAGCGCCAAACGATTCCTCATCCGGCGGATTAAAAGGGTCACCGGGATGGAATCCCAAGCCACGCCGGATCAGCTTGCATTGGAGGAACCGCTTGAGATTCAGGTGGCTTCCGGGCACGAAAACTCGCGCCAATGGAAAACGGTGGCGATCACAATGCGCACTCCCGGCCATGATCGCGAACTTGCCTCTGGATTTCTCGTCGGCGAAGGGCTGCTTCGTTCCCTCGATCAAATCGAGGCGGTGCATTCGCGAGGCCCCCGCTTTGGCGAGGAAGGATGGCAGCACAGCGTTCGCGTGACGTTCCGTCCCGGCGTGAAACTCGATCTGGCCCGGTTGGAACGATATTTTTACACCACGTCGAGTTGCGGCGTTTGCGGAAAAACCTCGATGGAGGCCCTGGAGATGAACTTTTTTCCGCCGCTGCCTGCGGCTGACTGGCAAATCGACCGACCGACGGTCTGCGCGTTGCCTGCGCGTCTGCGCGAAGCCCAGGCTATTTTTGATCAAACCGGGGGATTGCACGCAGCGGGATTGTTCACTCCTGAAGGACGGGCCGTGGTGGTGCGCGAAGACGTGGGGCGTCATAACGCCGTGGATAAAGTCGTTGGCGCGCAGTTTCTTGCCGGACACGGCCCGCTGTCCGATCTCCTGCTGGTCGTCAGCGGCCGGGCTAGTTTCGAGTTGATGCAAAAAGCGCTCGCGTCAGGTATTCCGATGCTGGTCGCGGTGGGTGCTCCCTCGAGTCTTGCGGTAGAAGTCGCAGAAAAATTTGGCGCTACTCTCATTGGCTTTACCAAGCCAAATGGCTTCAATATCTACACCGGAGAAGAGCGCGTGCGACTCGATACGGGTGAATCGGCAACCGTGGGCTCAATCGATGCCAATGCCATCAGTTTAAAGGATCCTTTGTCATGAAACTACGCCTTCAATTCAATTCCATCCGTCTACGGCTCAAGCGGGGTGAAGTCGAGCAGTTGGCGAAAACCGGCCGCGTGGAAGAGAAAATTATCATGGGAAGCGGGCCCGACGACACCTTCCATTATACCTTGGAATCGTCAAACGCGATTTCCACTCCACAGGCCTTTTTGGGAAAGAAGGGGATTCTTGTCCATGTGCCCGTTGAGGCCGTATCCCGCTGGGCGACGGGCAATGATGTGGGAATCGAAGCCGTCCTGCCGCTGGGAGATCAAGGACAGCTTCAGGTGCTGATCGAAAAGGATTTTGCGTGTCTCAATGGTCCGGAGGAACAAAACGTCGACACGTTTCCCAATCCTCTTGCGGGAACCAACTGCTAAGTTCGGTTATGGCTGACAATTCCTTTCCTGATAAAAAACCGGCTCTGCCCTCCGCACAGCCGCCCGATGACTCGAAAGAGGTTCGCGTGGGAAAACGGTGTGAGGTGACGGCCGGGGTGCCCGCCCTCATCCAGACGATGCGATTCACGTTGCGGGAAATGGGCGCGGTGCGCGGGATAAACCAGTTGCTGCATCTCAATCAAAAAAAAGGTTTCGATTGCCAGAGTTGCGCCTGGCCGAGTCCGGATGAACATCGAAGTATGACAGAGTTCTGTGAAAACGGGGTGAAAGCCGTCGCGGACGAAGCCACCACCCGGCGAGTCACGAGGGAATTCTTCGCGCAATATTCCGTGGCGGAACTGGCCGCCCAATCCGACCACTGGCTCGGCCACCAGGGCCGCCTTACCGAGCCCATGGTGTTGCGCGCGGGCGCGACACACTATGAGTCGATCACTTGGGAACAGGCCTTTTCTCTCGTCGCAAACGAGCTTAACACGCTGGCCTCGCCCAATGAGGCGTCGTTCTATACCTCGGGCCGCACGAGCAATGAAGCGGCCTTTTTGTACCAGCTTTTGGTCCGTCAATTCGGCACCAATAACCTCCCCGATTGCTCGAATATGTGCCACGAATCGAGCGGCTGCGCCTTGAGCGAAACGATCGGAGTCGGCACAGGCACGGTTACGCTGCACGACTTCAACCAGGCCGAGGCGATTTTCATTGTCGGCCATAATCCGGGCACAAATCATCCCCGCATGTTGACCTCGCTGGAAAGCGCCAAGCGAAAGGGATGCAAGATCGTTTCGATCAATCCCCTGCCCGAGACGGGAAATTTTCGCTTCAAGAATCCGCAGGATTTTAAGAACCCGCTCAAGGCTATTCCGACGTTGCTCGGCGAAGGCACCCATCTTTCCGATCTTTGGCTGCCCGTTCGCCTCAGCGGCGACCTGGCTACTTTCAAAGGTATCATGAAAGAGATGCTTGAGACCGAGGCGCGGAACCCCGGTGCGATCCTTGATTCAAAGTTTATCCGGGAACGAACGATCGGTTTTGACGCGCTTAAAGAACGGATCGACGCAACCTCGTGGGAAGAAATTCTTCATGCCAGCGGATTAACCCGCGAACAAATCGCGGCGGCGGCAGAGATCGCAATTAATTCCCAAAAGACCATCTGTTGCTGGGCCATGGGCCTGACGCAACAGCCGGAGGCAGTGGCGACGATCCAGGAAATTATCAATTTTCTTCTGCTGGGCGGGAACATCGGACGGCCCGGCACCGGGGCCTGTCCCGTGCGAGGTCACAGCAATGTTCAGGGTGACCGCACGATGGGCATTTGGGAGCGAATGGGTGAAAAATTTCTCACAGCGCTCGATCGCGAGTTTGCTTTCACTTCGCCCCGCGAACACGGCTTCGATGTGGTACAGACGATCAAGGCGATGCACGACGGTCGCGTCAAAGTTTTCTTTGCCATGGGCGGCAATTTCCTTTCCGCCACGCCCGACACGGAATTCACCGCACAGGCAATGCGTTGCTGCCGCCTGACGGCCCACGTTTCGACCAAGCTGAACCGGGGCCATCTCATCACCGGCGAACAGGCCCTCATCCTGCCTTGTCTCGGCCGTACCGAAGTGGATCGGCAGGCAAGAGGAGACCAGTTTGTCACCGTCGAGGATTCGATGGGCATAATTAATCCTTCGCGCGGAAATCTTGCGCCGGCTTCGGAGCATCTTCTCAGCGAAGTTGCCATTACGTGTGGTCTAGCACGCGCCGTGCTTGGGAAGGAAAATCCAATTGATTGGGAGGGCTTGCAAGGCGATTACAGCCGAATTCGTGACCACGTCGAGAGAGTGGTTCCCGGCTTTACCTCTTTTAACCAGCGCATTGCCGAGGGCCCCTTTTATTTGCCCAACGCCGCGCGGGATGGACATTTTAACACGCCTTCGGGCAAGGCTGTTTTTACCGCGCATCCGTTACCCAATCACGATTTGCCCGACGGACGGTTCGCCTTGATGACCATGCGCAGCCAGGACCAATTCAATACGACGATCTACGATCTCGATGACCGGTATCGGGGCATTTACAACGGACGCAGGGTCATCTTTCTGAACGAGAAAGATGTGTCCGAGCTTGGCCTGACCCGGGGACAGATTGTGGATTTAACCAGCCATTTCAACGGAGAGACCCGCACGGCGGAGCACTTCATGGTCGTGCCTTACAACATCCCGCGTCGTTGCGCCGCCGCTTATTTTCCGGAAGCGAATGTACTCGTGCCGGTGGATAGCGTGACTCCCAAAAGCGGCACACCCATTTCAAAATTCGTGCCTATCACCATCGCCCCGTCAGCGAATGCGGAAGCCGCCCGGGCCCGCATCCGCAACGAAGCCCTGGCCGCTGCGCGTGTCTAACGAAATGCCCTCTTTTTCCGCTGTCCTGCTTGCTGGCGGACAATCGACGCGAATGGGGCGGGACAAGGCGCTGCTGCCCGTGCCCGACTCGGATCTTTTGCTCTGGCAATGGCAGTTGCGCGCCTTGGAAGAGTTACAACCTGAAGAAATTTTCTGGTCGGGCTTTCATCGTCCGGGCGTTCCGAAGCACGTCCGTGTGATTAATGATGCGGTGGAAAATGCGGGGCCGTTGGCTGGAATCAGCGCGTGCCTGAATCTCTTGCAAAGCAATTTATTAGTGGCGCTGGCAATTGACCTGCCGCGGATGAACGCCGCATTTTTGAAAGATTTATTGGCGCGATGTTCACCATCATGCGGTGTCGCGGCCCGACACGGCGATTTTTTTGAACCACTGGCGGCGATTTATCCGAAAGGTCTCCATGCTCTCGCGGAAGAACATCTCAGCCAGAAACGCTATGCCATGCAGGACCTGATTCGGGAGGCTGTGCAGCGGGGGTTGCTTCAAGCTTTCCCGCTCAATGAAAAGGATGTCCCTCTTTTCAAAAACCTGAATTCAGCGACTGACCTTCAAGAGAAATCTTAATTATGCCATCCGCGGATCGCAGCCATTTGTCACATGAGTCAATTTACGCCACCACACCGCTGGCCAAGGTTGGCTGGAAGTGAGGCGGCTCGGACTCGGGCGTGAGGAGTTGCACGTCGATTTGTTGGAGCCCCGCGGCGGCAAGCCACTCGCGGAGGTCGGCCTCGCTGAAACCGAGCCAGTAATCGCCATAGAGGTCCCGCGCCTGGTCGAAATGATGCTGGTTGAGATCGAGCACGATGAGCCGCCCGCCCTTGCACAACAATTTTGCGGCGGCGGCTATGGCCTGCTGGGGATTCGCGGTATGGTGCAGCGCCTGGCTGAGAATGACGATGTCCACGCTGTGGGCGGGAATCGGCGGCGCGGCCAGATCGCCGAGGCGGTATTCGAGATTCGAGATGTGTTTCTTCTTCGACTCGGCCCGGCCAAACGCGACCATCTTGGGCGAGTTGTCGACCGCGATCACCTTCTCCGCCCGGCGCGCCAGCAATTGCGAGAGCCACCCTTCCCCCGCGCCGAGATCGGCGACGACCACATGCGGGACCAGTTGCGCCAGCAGCGGACCGATCTCAGTCCATGTGCGTCCGGGACAGAAGCTTTTCCCGAGTCGGCCCGCGACCCGATTAAAATATTCGCGCGCCGTTGTACGCCGCTTTTCCAAAACGAGTTTCAAGCCGGACGAATCGGCCCTGGCGCCGGGGACTTCTGATAAAGTCAGCAGGGCGGAGTCGAGGATTTGGCGCGTCTCCTTGTCCAACTTTTTCACCAGCGAATAATAGGTGCGCTTGCCCTCGCGGCGCGGCTGGACGAGGCCGACCCTGCGAAGATGGGCCAGGTGGGTCGAGATGCGCGACTGGCCGAGGTGCAGGATTTCCTGCAACTCGGCGACGGAAAGCTCCTCCTCCTCCAGCAACGCGAGAATGCGCAGGCGGGTGGGATCGTGCAGGGTCTGCCAAAGGGCGCGGAAGGACATGGTTTTCTTAACTGCCATTACATCCACGCATCGAGATGCGTCAATGGATTTATTCCACAAAAAATTCAGTTACGGAAGCCAAGGAGGCGCAGGCCATTCAGGCAGACGAGGACAGTGCTGCCTTCGTGGCCGACGACGCCGAGCGGCAGGGGGAGATGAAACCCGAGCGCGCTGATGATGAGCACGACGATTACGCCGAGCGCGAAGGCAAGATTCTGGAAAACCACGGTGCGCGTCCGGCGGCTGAGCGCGAGCGTGAACGGAATGCCGTCGAGCGCGTCGCTCATCAGCACCACGTCGGCGGTTTCCATCGCCACATCGGTACCGGCGGCGCCCATGGCCACGCCCACGTCGGCGGTCGCCAGTGCAGGTGCGTCGTTGACGCCGTCGCCGATCATCGCCGTTTTGCCGGCCAGCTTCAGGTTCGTGATCACCCGCACCTTGTCCTGCGGCAGAAGATCGGCGTAGACCTCATCGACGCCGCACGCCTTGGCCACGGCGGCGGCGACTCGCGGACCGTCGCCGGTAAGCATGGCGATGCGCTTGACTCCCAGCGCGCGCAGCTTGGCAATCATCGCGGGCGCTTCGGCGCGCACCTTGTCGGCCACGGCGATGAAACCGAGATAGCGGACGGTCGGCGCATAGGCCTCGCCAAGAATTTCCCCCACCAGCATTCCCGTTTTGCCCGCGTCGTGGAGCAGATTCATCTGCTCCTCCAGCGCGGTCCGTTCCGGCGATTCGTAGCCGTCGAAATACTTGAGATTTCCCACCGCGATGCGGCGCCCCACCACCTCGGCGCTCACACCGTGGCCCGCCACGGATTGAAATTTCGTGCAACGCTCGACCGGCATGAAGCGCCGCTTTGCCTCGGCGACAACCGCGCGGGCGATGGGGTGTTCGCTGCGCGCCTCGACCGCCGCCGCAAGCCAGAGCAATTCCTCCTTCGAGCAGCCGATTTGCTCCGCGCTGTGGCCGGGTTGGATGATGGCCTGGAGATCGGTCACGACGGGACGGCCCTCGGTCAGCGTGCCGGTTTTGTCGAACGCGACGATTTCAATCGCGGCGGCTTTTTCGAGGTAAACGCCGCCCTTGAAAAGAACGCCGCGCCGCGCCGCCGCCGCGATGGCGGAGAGAATCGACGCGGGCGTGCTGATGACCAGCGCGCAGGGCGACGCAACCACCATCACGGTCATCGCGCGATAAAAGGCAGACCGGAACTCCTCGCCGAAAATATAGATGGGCACGACGATCAACGAGATGGTGAAGAGAATCACGCTGATCGCATACCATTGTTCCGCCTTTTCGAGAAACCGTTGCGTCGTCGCCTTCTGCCCCTGCGCTTTTTCCACCAGCTCGATCAGCTTGGCCAGGGTCGATTCGGTGGCGATTTTAGTCACGCGCATTTCAAGGCCGCCCTGCTCGTTAAGCGTGCCGGCGAAGAGCGTATCTCCAGGTTTCTTTACAATTGGCATCGACTCGCCGGTGATCGAGGCCTGGTTCACGCTGCTCGTGCCTTCGACGACGATGCCGTCCACGGAGATGCTTTCGCCGGGCCGAATGATCACCCGGTCGCCGACAATCAGTTCCTCGATCCGCACCGTGGCGGTTTCCACGCCTCGTTTGCGGAGCGCCGTTTCAGGACGCAATTTCATCAGCGCGGAAATAGCGGAGCGGCTCCGTTCGAGCGCCAGCACCTGCAACGTGTTCGAGAATGAAAAGAGAAAGAGGAGTATCGCGCCTTCAAAAGCGTGGTTGACGTAGGCCGCCCCGAGCGCGGCGAGGACCATGAGCAGATCGACATCGACCATCCCGGTGAAAAGGGTGCGAATCCCCTTGATCGCGGCGCGCCACCCGCCCGCGAAGTAGGCCGCGAGGAAAAACCAAAACTTGAGATCGTCAGGAAGTCCGAGGGAAGTCCCAAAACCGCCCAGCAGCATGAAGATGAGCGTGGCCGCGACGCAGAGAATTTCCGGGTCGGCCCAGTTGATCCCGGAGAGAAGGCCGGGCATGGCCGCCGGACGCTTCGCAAGGGGAATCTCGCGGAGAACAGCGTCGGCCGCAATGGTCCGCGCCGGGTCCGCGACCAGGGACTCGGCCATGGCAACGGGGAGGGACGGCTCTTTGCTCATCGGGCGCACACTAGCGCATGAGTCGATAGTGCAAAACGATATTCGCTCACCCGATCTTGGCGCTTGTCGGCATGATTTTCATGGTCGAAGATGCGGGCATGAATCCATTGCGTCTTGTTTTCGCCCTCGTGGCCGGTTGCTGTTTTCTGCATCCCGAATCGCTCGCCGCCCAAGGCGCACCGCCGTTTGCTTTTGCCAAACAATACAGCGCCGACGTGGCCACCACAGCCAAGGACCATACCTTCGAGAGCAAAATGTACATGGACAACGGAAAGACACGGAGTGAAGCGAACGTGAATGGCACGTCCATGGTTATCATCATACGGCCCGACCTGCAGAAGTTTTATCAGGTCATGGTTGACCGCAAGACGGTGACGGAGGTGCCCGTCAATCCCGAGACATACAAAAAGACAATGGGGCCTTTTGCGCCGGAGAATAAGTTCGAATGGGTCGGCCCCGAAGCGGTCGATCACGTAGCCTGCACGAAATACAAAGGAACTGTCGGCGAAGGCAAGGTTTGCTTCCTGTGGGTCGACGCCACGAAGCAAGTTCCGGTGAAAATGGCGGCGGAAGATGGCACCTTCACCGTACAATGGAAAAATTACAAGGCCGGCCCGCAGGATGCCGCGCTCTTCGAGCCTCCCGCCGGTTACCAAGTCATATCGACACCAAGCAGACAATCTGGCGGCCCGCATTAGGGATTTCCTTTGTTCGCAAGGCGGAAGCGAGGAAAATGTACGCTTGCGGGGATGATGTTGTCAGTCGAAGATGCGCGCATGAATCCCGTCCGTCTCGTTTTCGCCATCGTGGCCAGTGTTTTTTTATTGTGTCCGACAATTCTGCCCGCCGAGGACGGAGCGCCTCCCTTCGCGATGGACAAACAATACAGCGCCGACCTGACCATCACGACCAAGGCCGGGATGTCCATCCCGACCAAGACCTATGTGGATGGGGACAAAATGCGCAGCGACATGACGATGAGCGGGGTGGAACTGGAGTTTATTGTGCGCATGGACCAGAAAAAGATTTACCAGGTCATAGCGGCCATGAAGGCAACCATGGTAATGCCCTACAACCCGGATAAATTAAAGGGAACCACGACGGCCTCCTTCGGACCGGAAGGCAAATTTGATTTGATCGGGCCGGACACCGTCGACGGAGTGGCCTGCACGAAGTATAAGGTCACTTCCGACAAGGACAAACAGGTTTGCTATTTCTGGGTGGATGTGGCTCACAAGCTCCCCGTTCAAATGGCGGCGGCTGATGCTTCCCTCACAGCGAAATGGAAAAACTACAAGGTTGGCCCACAGGACGCCGCGCTGTTCGAGCCCCCCACAGGTTACCAGGTCATGCCGATGCCAAGCTTGCCGGGAATGCCAGGAGGAACGGGTGGCGGACTGTAAGAATCCACTAGCCGCAAAAGAACGCAGAGAACACAAAGATGGGGAAAGAAAAACAGGCTGTTCTTCCGTTCTTCTTTGCGAAGTTATGTTCCTTTCAGCTAAATTGATCCTCCATCGACAAGCCCAGGTGGAGGGATATAATAAGAAGCCATGTCCTTCTCGGAGACTTTTCGTGATCCGGTCCTGCTGAATAGCCGCGTGCTACACCGTTTTGCCTCGCTGCTCCAACCCAAGGACGGCGTGGAATTGGAGACGATGGCGCGTGATGCGGAAAAGCTGACGCGCCAGAATTTTGGCCGCACGATGCGGCTTTTCGCACCGATCTATCTCTCCAATGAGTGCATCAATAGCTGCAAGTATTGCGGCTTTTCCCGCGACAATCCGATCCTGCGCGTCACGCTTTCCGTCGATCAGGTCGAGGCCGAGGCGCGCCACCTTTGGGCACAGGGTTTTCGCAACGTGTTACTTGTCGCGGGCGAACATCCGAAGTTCGTTTCGTCCGATTATCTCGCGCAATGCGTCGCGCGCTTGAGCAAATTCGTCCCGGCCCTCTCGCTCGAGGTCGGGCCGATGGAGACGGTCGATTACGAGCCGTCGGTTCGCGCGGGCGCGGAGGGGCTTGTTGTCTACCAGGAGACCTATGACCGTGTCGCCTACGCGGAGCTTCACACCGCCGGGCCGAAGAAGGATTTTGACTGGCGTCTCGATTGCCCCGAGCGGGCTTACGCGGCGGGTTTTCGGCGACTCGGGATCGGCGCGCTTTTCGGCCTCTCACCGTGGAAGGAGGAGGCGTTGCGCCTGGCCGCGCACGTCGATTATCTGCTGCGCCATTGCTGGAAGTCATCGGTGACGGCGTCGCTGCCGCGCCTGCGTCCGGCGGCGGGCCAATTCGCGCCAAGGCACGAGTTCAACGACCGCGCAATGGTGCAGGTGATCCTCGCGCTGCGGCTTTGCTTTCCGCAAGTCGGCATCGTGCTTTCAACGCGGGAGGCGCCCGCCCTGCGCGACCGGCTGATGCGCCTCGGCGTGACGATGATGAGCGCCGGTTCGCACACCGAGCCGGGTGGTTATACCGGTGCAGGGGAGGAATCGATTCACCAGACCAAGCGTGGCAAGGCCGTGACGGTCATCGCTTCCGAGGGCGAACATCTCACCGCAACAGAGCAGTTCGCCATTGCCGACGAGCGCTCACCCGCCGAGGTTTCCACGCGGCTGCGCGAGTTGGGGCTGGAACCAGTCTGGAAGGATTGGGACGCGGCGTTGGCGGGGGTTTAATTCCCATACTTCTGCATATAGCGCGGAACCCACCACATCGTGATGTCGAAGCAGGGACGCGGCGCGAACATCTTCACGTTCTGGAAGCGGTCGGAGATGATCGCGATCTGATGCGGATTGATGAGAAAACAGACGGGATAATCGTCGTGGATGATCTGTTGCAACTGGCGGTAGATGGCAGCCCGTTTATCGTCGTCGTATTCGAGCTTGCCTGCGGCGATCAGCTTGTCCGCCTCGGGATTTTTGTAACCGATGAAATTGGAACTTTTCTTGAGGTCGGCCTGTGAACTGGACCAGATTTGAGATGGGTCGCCGTTGAGGTCGGTCGCCCATCCTTGCAGCGAGGCATCGAATTTCCAATCATCAACGCGAGCGATCAACACATCGAATTCAAGCCGTTCAAGCTTCAGGTCAATCCCGGCTCGCTTCAATGATTCCTGGATCAGTTCGGCCATCTTCCCGCGGCTGGGGTCGCCGCTTGGGTAAAAGAGAGTGAAACTTAGCGGTTGGTTGTCTTTATAAAGGAGGCCGTCACCGTGATCGTTCTTCCAACCCGCATCGTTCAGGAGTTGGAGGGCCTGCGCGGGATCGTAAGGCGTGGGCGGGATGTCGTGGTTATAATTGGGCGAGGCAGGCGGATCATAGCCTGAGGTCTTGCTGGCATACTGGTTAAGATAAACTTGGGAAATGATCTCGTCGCGCGGCATGAGCAGGTCGATGGCATGGCGAACGCGGATATCGGAAAACATCGGCAGGCGGAGATTGAAACCGACGTAATTGTAGGCGGGAAAGGGATAAACAATTTCGCGAAGATGGCCCATCGAGCGGCTGTTTTTCAATTCGTGTTCCCATTGAATCGGGGTCACCTTCTCGAACACATCGATCTCGCCCTTCTTCGATAATTGCGCCGCGACATAAGGCTCTTCGAGTACCTGGTAGACGAGTCGTTTGGGATAGCGGGAATGGGTTATATCCCAATAATCGTCGTTGCGTTCGAGGGCGATTTGAGCGCCGGTGTCCCAGCGGACGAATTTATACGGCCCCGTACCGATAGGGTGGCGGCCAAAGGGATGCTTATTGAAATTGGGCTCGCCCTTTTCAAAAACATGCTTGGGAACAATCGGCATCTCACCCAATTCCTCCAGGCTTTTGAAATAACGTTCCGTGGCGTTGAAGCGAACGGTATAGGGGTCGAGGACTTCGCACGATTTGATGTTGGAAAAGTAGGTGCGCAGTTGGGCAGCATCCACTTTCGGATCTTGGACGCGATCATAAGTATATTTGACATCGTCGGCAGTGAAGGGTTCGCCGTCATGCCACTTCACGCCATGCCGTAAATGAAAGGTATAGGTAAGTTGATCGGGCGAGATTTCCCATGTTTCGGCCAGGCACGGCTTGAGTTTGAGCGTAAAGTTATCCATCTGGAGCATGCCCTCGTTGATTTGGCTGCTGATTACTTGCGCATTCGCCAACTCTAGAATGACCGGATTCAGTGTGTCGATATCGCTATCGATCCGCTGCACGACCCAATCGCCCTGGACTGGATGGAGATCGCTAACGAGCGGCCGGCCTTGGGCGGGGGGTGCCGGAGCCTCGTTTTGACGCGAGCACCCCTCCAGAAGCAGGGTCATCAGGAGAACCGCTCCTAATAGGTGATAGCGAACCGGGCAAGACATGGAACCCGAAAATGAGCGAAAAGACCTCATAAGTCTACACCGCTTTGCGGTAATGGGAAATGAAGTGCGCGAATTATTAACACCTCTGCTTCTTTTTTTTGCGCATAGCAGTTCTCAAACCAGAACGGCAAGAAAACATAGCCTATAGTTTTAGGCATAATAATTCATATCATTCTTATATCCAACAAGTAACACCTTACGAATGGCGATCCTCATGCCGAATTCTGTGAATTAAATTTATATCATGCAACGCGGGTTTGACACCCTCCCTGCCTGAACCGAAACTTAGGCATGATTTTCACCCAGGAACGACTCGATCAGGGAGCCCAGCTCGCCGTGGCGCAAATGCCCCACGTCGAAAGCGTCTCCGTCGGTTTCTGGCTCGGCGTGGGTGGGCGACAGGAATCAAAGCGCCAGAACGGCATCTTCCACTTCCTGGAACACATGCTCTTCAAGGGCACGACCAAACGATCAGCCCGCGATATTTCCGAGGCCATTGAAGGCGTGGGAGGTTACCTCAACGCCTTCACGGCGGAAGAGATGACATGTTACTACGCGCGGGCCAGCGCCACGAATCTGCGCACCGTGGTCGATGTGCTGACCGACATGCTCCTGCGCGCGACGTTTCCCGCCGCCGAAATCGAACGCGAACGCGGCGTGATCCAGGAGGAAATCCGGATGTACGAGGACCAACCGTCGCAATTGGCGCAGGACATGGCCAGTACGCTGCTCTGGCCAAACCATCCGCTCGGCCGGCCGTTGCTCGGGACGAGCGATATCGTCCAGCGCATGAAGCGGCGCGACCTGCTGCACTATCGGCGCAAGTTTTATCATTCGGGCAATCTGTGCATTACCGTGGCGGGCAAGACCGACCTGGCCGAAGTGAAGGAGTTGCTACGGCCCTTGCTGCGACAGTTCCCAACCGGACCGCGAGCGATGTTCACGCCCGTGTCGCGCCGGCAGACCGCGCCCCGCTTTGAGGTGGTCCGCAAGGCCATCGAGCAGACGCAATTCGTGGTCGGGATGCGCGGGGTGTCGCGGCACGATCCGCGCCGTTCGGCTTTCCGGCTCATGAGCGTGATGCTGGGCGAAAATATGAGCTCGCGTCTCTTCCAGAACGTCCGCGAAAAGCACGGCCTGGCCTATTCGATCAGCACCGGCGCGAATTATTACCAGGAAACGGGCAGCTTCTACATCAACGCGGGCGTGGAAAACTCGAAGACGGCGCAGGCGATCAAGCTCACCCTGCAAACGGTGCGCCAACTCGCCCGGCGCGCGCCGAGCGCGCGGGAATTGCGGCGGGCGAAGGAATATACTTACGGGCAGATTCACTTGAACCTCGAAAGCACCGACAACCAGATGATGTGGCTCGGCGAAGGGTTGCTCGGTCACAATCGGGTGATCAATCCCGACAAGCTCATCCGGCAAATCGAGGCGGTAACGCCCGAGGAAGTGCGGGCTGCGGCGGAACTGCTCGTCCACGATGAGCGGCTCAATGTCGCTGTGGTCAGCCCGACCGCCGAACTCGCCGAGATCGAAGCCGCCGCAAGGTTTTGAAATGTAACGACGGCCTCCCTTGGAGGGGCTGGTCCTATTGAGCTTACCCATCCAACCGCTCTGCGTCGGAAGCCAGCTAAAAATCAAAGCAGGGCGACGTTGGCACGAAACTTCCCGCCTTTTTCGCGCGTGAGAAAACCGACGCTGACCGGCGCGCCTTTGTTGCCCCGGCCCGCCGAGCCGGGATTGAACAAATGGATGCCGCAATGCATCTCATCCGCGGGACGATGGGTGTGACCGAAAAGGAGCCAGTCGCTATCGGGCGGCATCCGCCGGGGCAGGATATGGATCAGATGGAAGCGTTCCCCTCCCCGTTCCAGGTCGAGGCTGACCGGCAGGTCGAGGCTGAAGTCGTTATTGCCCAAAATCACCGTCAGCTTGGGGTTGATCGCGCGCAGTTCATCGAGGATTGGTTCCCGGCAAACATCGCCCAGGTGCCATATCTCGTCGACGTCCCGGAAGAGCTCCGCAACCCGTGGAATCCATCGGTCATGCGTGTCGGCGAGGACGCCGATGGAGTAATTTTGTGGGGTGTTCATCAAATTTTTTTATCCAGAAATTATCAGCATCCGCAGCACCAAGCTTGACTAAGTATCCGTTTCCCGCAACAAGTCTCTTGTCTTATGGGACAACAGTTGAATAAAATTCAGAAACGCCGCCGTCGCCTCAATTATAAAAAGAGGAAGAAGCTGGCCGCCAAGACCACAGCCGCTACCGCCAAACCCGCTGCCGCCAAGGCTGCACCGGCCAAAAAGCCGGTTGCTTCCGCCAAACCGGCGCCTGTTGCGGCAAAGCCTGTGGTCGAGAAACCGGCCGCCCCCACCGGGTCGCCGACCGCGCCTTCCGAGGCATAAAGCCGCCGAGGGTTTCCGCCATGAGCGCGCGCTACCTGGTCATTGACGGGCATAGCGTGATTTTTGCGTGGCCTGATTTGCGGAAGCTCCATGACCGGAACCGTGCTGCGGCCCGCAAGGCGTTGATCGACCGGCTCCAGCATCTGCACGATACGAGCGACTGGCGTGTAACGGTGGTTCTGGATGGCAAACTGGGAACCGCTGTTTCTTCCGGCGACCGCAAACCGACGGATATGGTGGTCAGTTATGCCACGGCGGATCAAACGGCGGACAGCATCATCGAGCGCCTGGTGGGAGCATCAGGGGTGGCGAAAGACATCGTGGTCGTCACGGCGGACGAGGCCGAAAAGCTGACGGTGGAATCCCAAGGTGCCGCGACGGCATCCCCTTCGTGGCTTCGGAAGGAACTGGAAATGGAGGGAAGCTCATTCGCGGATGACTTGGAGCGTGTGCACCGTTCCGCCCGGTGGAAATGAGGAGCCAACTCTCGGAAGTTGTTGCTTTGACAAGGAAAAACTGTCATTTCCATTATTAGTGTGTAAGAATGAATTGACATATGATCGCCGTTTTGAGATTTCTATGAATCGTTTTAAGTCAACGACCTAGCCAACTTATCACATGTCACAACTTGGAAAAATACTACTTTGGGTAGCGCTTGCCGGTGCAATCGTCGCTGGCGTCTTTGGTGGACTGCTGATATTCGGTAAAGGTGGATTCAACGAAACGAAAGCAAATCTCGCTCAGACGACCGCGGCTAAGATTGCGGACGACCAGACAATTGTAAAAGACAAGGCGGAATACACGGCGCTAACCGCTGCCAAGGCCGATAGCGATGCAAAGCTGGCGACCGCCAATACGACGATTACGGATCTGAATACCCAGCTCGATGCGGCGAAGAAACAGGCGGCGGATTCCGCCACGGCCCTGGCCACGGCCAACGATTCGCTCAAAACCGCCCAAGACACTTTGAAGCAAATCAAAGACGCGCTCGGTGACGAGACACCCGAGCAGTACAAGGCTGATAAGGCCAAAGCCGCATCCGACTTGGCGGCGGCGCAATCCGAACAAAAGATTTTGCAGGATTCATTGCAGACGTCCCAAGCCAAGGTCGCTGATTTGATGGACGCCATCAACCGCTCCAATATGCATCCCGCAAAAATGCCCGGTGTCAGCGGCAAGGTCACTTTCGTCGATCGCACCTGGAATTTTGTCGTTCTGGATGTCGGTCTCGACGCCGGCGTTGTGCCTAATGGCGAATTGATCGTCTACCGTGGACAGAGCTTTTTGGGCAAGATCCGTGTCACCAAGGTCGATCCCAACGATGCCGTGGCGGAAATTATGCCTGATGTAAAAGGCGATATTCAAGTCGGTGATAAAGTGCTTAACTAGGCGTATGAGCCGCCTTCGTTTGATCCTTCTTCTTGTCCCCCTGGTTCTGTTCCAAGTGGGTTGTTCCAGTTCGGCGACCACGCCTTCCTCTAACAATGTGGATGCGAGTGGACAGCCGGTTTCTTCTGTCCCCTGGAACAAGCCTGAATCGTGGGAAACAACCGGCCAGTTGGGCGGCATGACGCAGTAGCCGCGCTTATAAACGCGGCCCGCGAGCGCCCTACAGCGACGGCTCCATCCGAATCTGCCGCAACGCCTCAAAGAGGACAATGGCGGCGGCTGTGGCCAGGTTCAGGCTTCGGACGCGGGGATTGGACATCGGAATGGTCAGGCAAGCCTCGGTATTTTCTCTAAGCAACGATTCGGGCAGGCCTTTCGTCTCGCGCCCGAAGACCAGGAAATCATTTGGCTCAAAACGCGCTTCCGTGTAGGAACGGGCCGCTTTTGTCGTCAGGAAATGGAACCGTGCCTTGGGATATGCGGCGCGTAACGCGGCCAAATTGGGCCAGGCATGCCAGGTGACGTGTCGCCAGTAATCCATCCCGGCGCGCTTCAGCGAGCGATCGTCCAGTTTGAACCCGAGCGGTTCCACCAAGTGCAAAACGGTATGGGTGGCTGCGCAGAAACGGGCAATCGCGCCCGTGTTTGGCGGAATCTCGGGCTCGACCAAAACAATCTGTAAGTTGGGTTGACTGAGACTCATGTGACTTATAGGACGACTAGGACAAATATATCGTGAGAATGGATTACGCAACAGCCGGTGGCTCATCCGTCCCATGAAGCCCATAAGTCACATTCATCAGGTAGAGGCCGCAGGCGGGAGCCGTTGCGGGCGCCTCGGAGCGCGAACAGGCCCGCAGGATTTTCCCGAAATCGTCCGCGGTGATTTTGCCCAAGCCGACTTTCGCCAGCGCGCCGACCAGATTTCGCACCATCCGATAGAGATAGCCTTCCGCAGTGAAATGGAAGACGAGAACCGCGCCATCACGCACGACCGAAACGCGCTTCATGGTACGCACTGTTGATTCCCGTTCATAGCCGGGATTGCTCGTGAACGAGGCGAAATCGTGCCGGCCTAAAAGCATTCGCGCGGCCCGGCGCATGGCGGGCAGGTCGAGGGGACGCGGCACATGCCAATGGGTGTCGAGCGTGAACGGGTCCTGCACGAGGTGGTTCCAGATCAGGTAACGGTAGGTCTTCCCTTTCGCGTCGAAGCGGGCGTGGAACGCGGGCGAGACGAGGCGGCATTTCACGACGCGGACATCGCGGGGAAGATTCGCATTGAGCGCGCGCCGCAGGTCCGTGGCGACATGACGCCGGGGCGCGTTGAAGGACGCGACCTGGCCGTGTGCGTGGACGCCGGTATCGGTCCGGCCCGAGCCTTGCAGGCTGATTTTTGCGCCCCAGATTTTTTCCAGCACGTCTTCGATGCAACCCTGCACCGTCCGTTTGGCGGTCTGCCGTTGCCAGCCGGAAAAATCAGTGCCGCGGTAGGCAATGGTCAGCTTGTGGCCTTGTAACTCCGGGTCAAAGCGGTGCGGACCGCGCTTGCGCAATTCGCGTGAAGTAAGCGATGAGGTCATGCGTCGGGGGGCAAAAGCGGAAAACTTTGCTGCGAGTCGAGATATCCCTGGAGCAACACGCAGGCGGATTCGCTGTCGATTTGACCGCGCTGTTTCCGCGTGTTCTTGCCCGCTTCCTGCAATTGGCGGCTGGCCTGCACGGTGGAAAGGCGTTCGTCGATCAATTGAATCCGGATCGGTGTGGCCTGGCCGAGGAGCGCGGCGAAGACCTGCACTTTGGCGGCCGCTTCCCCAACCGAGCCGTCCATGTGACGCGGCAGGCCGAGCAGAATCAGATGGGCATCTTCTTTCTTCGCGAGCTCGGCGATTTCGCGCGCGAGTTTGACGTCGGCCTTCGCAGGCACAAACGGCAACGGACGCGCCAGCGTGCCGGTCGGGTCACTCAGCGCGAGGCCGATTCGCGTGCTGCCGTAATCAATGGCCAGGATACGCATGTCATTTATGGAGGGTCGGACTCCGTCCCGACCCCATCTTTTACCGATCATGGAGGCGAGCGCGCACCACGAATGATGCGCACTTGCCGGGGAAAGTCAGGGTCGGGACGGAGTCCGACCCTCCAACAAAGGGTTAATCAACGATCTTCACCGAGGTGATCTTGTCGCCCTGCTTGATGGCATTGACGACTGCCATGTCCCTGGTGCGTCCGAAAACGGTATGCACGCCATCGAGGTGCGGCGTCGCAACGTGGGTGATGAAGAACTGGCTGCCACCCGTGTCCTTGCCCGCGTGGGCCATGGAGAGCGTGCCCGGCGTATGCTTCTGGGTGTTGATCTCGCACTTGATCTTGTAACCGGGTCCGCCGGTGCCCGTTCCCGTGGGGCAACCACCCTGGATCATGAAGTCATTGATCACGCGGTGGAAAGTGAGTCCGTCGTAGAAGCCCTTCTTGGCGAGCGTGACGAAATTCTTGACGGTGTTGGGCGCGTCCTTGTCGAAGAGTTCGAGGTTGATCGTGCCTTTGCTGGTTTCCATGATGGCTTGTGACATAAAAGTTCCTTTCGGGAAATGAGGGTTTGCGGGGAACGAGAGTACCCTCCTCCATCATTGACTGACAAGAAACTCCTGCAAACAGACCTATTTCCCAGCAAAGCAATTACTGACGTCCGCAGGACCATTTCATTGCACACCAGAGCTTACACAGGCATATTGACCAACAAGTTCAAACCGATGATTGACCCCAAGATACACTGAACCATGGATGTACGCGCGAACCGGTTTTTAGAAGATTTTTCCCCCGGCGGCCGTGAACGGCTCATCGCCCATTTGATTTATCAGGACCTTGTCGCGGGCGAGTATCTTTTTCATGAGGGCGATCCGGCCGAGGGAGTTTGCCTCGTGCTGGAGGGCGTGGTGGACGTCAGCAAGGCCGCCGGTGAGCACGAACAACTTCTCTCGTCCATCCAGGCGGGAGATTTCCTGGGCGAGATCGCCGTGCTCGACGGCCATGGACGCAGCACCGACGCGCGCGCGCGGAGCACCGTCTCCGTTGCGTGGATTCCGACCGCCGACCTGATGGGGGTGCTCATCAGCGAACCGGTCACCCTGACGCTGCATATTTTTCAAAACGTGCTTGCACTCCTGCGCAAGACGGACGAACTCTACGTTCGAGAGGTGGTGCGCAAGGAAAAGCTCTCGCTGATCGGTGAAATGGCGGGTTCGCTCATGCATGATTTGCGTACACCGGTTCAGGTCATTCTCTCCTCGATCGACGTGATGCGAATCACCCATTCCGACGCTGACACCGCCGATTGCTGCCAGAAAATGGAGCTTCAATGCGACCGGCTGGTCGCCATGGCGGGTGAGCTGCTGGAATTTTCGAAGGGGGAAACGAAGCTCCACCTGGAACGCACGGACACGAGCGCGCTGATCCGGCAGTTCATGGCCTACAACGAGGACGCCTTCCGTCCCGTCGGGGTCACACTCACTGTCGAGGAGGAACCGGCGGACATCGAGGTCGATTCCATGCGCCTGCAGCGTGTGCTTCAAAATCTGGTCAACAATGCGGTGCAGGCCCTGAATTCCAAGCCGGGAGGCCGCATCGACGTGCGCGCCTGGGTGGCCGACTCGACTTTATACCTGTCGGTGCGTGACAACGGGCCGGGCATTCCGCCTGAAATCCGGGACCGGATTTTCGATCCGTTTGTCACTCACGGTAAAACGGGCGGCACAGGTCTCGGCCTGGCCATCGTAAAGAATGTGGTCATCGCGCATCGCGGGAAGATTACGTTTGAGACGCAGATCGGTCAGGGAACGGAATTCCTCATCCGCATTCCCCAGGACGCAGGCAGCAGGCCGGTGGAATAGGCTCTGCGGACGACAATCCGTCAGCCTGAGCACCACTGATAAAAGAATTTTCACTCACACGACCTGAATGCTAGCATTAAGGCATGGGCACATTTTACGTTGGAGCCAAGATCGAAAATATTTTGGATCGCGACAACGGGGCGACGATTCCCAGGCTTTTAGTCGATACGGGAAGTGAATATACGTGGGTGGCGAGCGCTACGTTGGAAAAACTGGGGATCAAACGGGAAAAGAAGGACTTGGCCTTTGTCATGGCTAACGGCCAATTGATTACCCGAAGTGTCGGCTTTGCCATCGTCAAGGTTGATAAGGCCTTTACGGTCGACGAGGTTGTATTTGCCGAGAAAGGGGACATGCTCCTCTTGGGAGCGAGAAGCCTGGAAGGACTCAACCTCGCGGTTGATTCTCGAAAGAAGAAATTAGTGGCCGCAGGCCCGCTGCCCGTGGCTGGAGCGCTTGGGTAACACTCCGTCATCCTGAGCGAAGTCGAAGGATCAGTTCAGCCAGTGTAGCTGTCGCAACTGGTTAGACATTTCTAATTGCCGTGTCACTCTGAAGATTCTCACAAACGAACTCTATCCCAGAAATTCCTCGGATCGATGGAAGAGCCACGAATACTGCTGGAATTTGTATGCCAGTTACTTTTGCCAGAATCACCCAAGCTTCATTCACCCAGATTGCGTTTCCAGTTAGCGTGCCCTCTGTATGGTCGTAGCTTCCTGAGCCATGAAGCTGTGTGCCTTTAACAGAAAAAGTGATCGTCGGGGTGTTAATCTCCTCGGTGACGTCTGAACCTATGATTGGTCTCTGCCAAGTCTCATCCTGTCCCAGGATACCCTCCTCATCTAACGCCCACTCCCAAATAGGATACTTCAAACAATCTTCGAGCGTGATGTCATCTAGACTCTTTGCCCTGCCGGTTTGGTAGCTCATCGTGTTGCACCTATAGCCAAGATAGGTTGATAGTTCAAGGTACCAGCGGAACTGATCCTTCGACAAGTTGACTCGGTTTGCTCCCGCGAACCCTCGCCCTACGGGATCGCCTTTGACGATTCCATCTTGCCCGTTCCCAACGGGCAAGATTCAGGATGACGGAACTGGGAAGAGTTACTTCTCTGCTTTCTTTGCCAACGGCTTCGACTTGAACTCGAGTTCGCCTTTGGTGGCGACGACTTCGACGCGCGAGTGGTCGGTAATGTCGCCTTTGAGGAGCGCGCGGGAGAGTTTCGTTTCGAGTTCGCGCTGGATGATGCGCTTGAGCGGACGCGCGCCGTAAACCGGATCGTAGCCGCGCCGGGCGATAAGTTCCTTCGCGGTTTGGGTGAGTTCGAGTTCGATATGGCGCTCGGCGAGCCGCGTGCGGAGCAGGTTGAGTTGCAGGTCGACAATGCGCTCGATCTCGGCCAGCGTGAGCGGCTTGAAGAGGACGATTTCGTCCACGCGGTTGAGAAACTCGGGCCGGAAATGGTTTCTCATTTCGGCCATGACCAGGTCGCGCGTTTTATCGGCGATCTCGCCGCTTTTCTCCGAGGCATTCTCGATCAAATGGCGCGAGCCGATGTTCGACGTCATGATGATGATTGTGTTCTTGAAATCGACCGTGCGGCCCTGGCTGTCGGTCAAGCGTCCGTCGTCGAGGATTTGCAGCAGCGTGTTGAAGACATCGACATGCGCCTTCTCGATCTCGTCGAAGAGAACGACGCTGTAGGGCTTGCGCCGCACCGCCTCAGTGAGTTGGCCGCCCTCGTCGTAGCCGATGTAGCCGGGAGGAGCGCCGATGAGCCGCGACACGGCGTGCTTTTCCATGTACTCGCTCATGTCGAGCCGCACCATGTTCTCCTCGCTGTCGAACATCGATTCGGCCAGCGCGCGGGCGAGTTCGGTTTTGCCGACGCCGGTCGGGCCGAGAAAAATGAACGAGCCGATGGGCCGCTTCGGGTCCTTGAGCCCGGCGCGCGCACGGATGACCGCGTCAGCGACAGCCTGCACGGCTTCGTCCTGGCCGATGACGCGCTCGTGTAAAATGGAATCGAGCCTCAGCAACTTCTCCTGCTCGCCCTCGATCAGCCGCGCGACGGGAATCCCCGTCCAGCGCGCGACGATCTCCGCGATTTCGTCGGCAGTGACTTCCTCCTGCACGAGGCGCGGCGCGCCCTTGCCGTCCTTCACGGACTTGGCAATTTTTTCCCCGGCTTGCTTTAACGCTTTTTCTTTTTGCGGCAGGACGCCGTACTGAAGCTCGGCGGCGCGGTTGAGATCGTTGGCGCGCTGGGCCTGTTCGATCTGGCTGCGGACCTGTTCGAGTTCCTCGCGCAGCTTTCCGGTAGCCTCGATGGCCGCCTTTTCATTTTGCCACTGGGCCTTGAGCTTGTCCCGCTCGGCCTGGACATTCGCGATTTCCTTTTCCAATTCGGCGAGCCGTTCTTTCGACGCGGCGTCCTTTTCTTTCTTCAGCGCCTCGCGTTCAATAGCGAGTTGCGTGAAGCGCCGTTCGAGCGTCTCAAGTTCCTCGGGCATCGACTCGTTTTCAGTGCGCAATTTCGCAGCGGCCTCGTCCATCAAATCGATCGCCTTGTCGGGCAGGAAGCGGTCCGTGATGTAGCGATGCGAGAGCACGGCGGCGGCGACCAGCGCGGAGTCCTGGATGCGCACGCCGTGGTGCACCTGGTACTTTTCGCTCAGGCCGCGCAAAATGGAAATGGTGTCCTCAACGCCCGGCTCGTCGACCTGCACGGGCTGGAAACGCCGTTCGAGCGCGGCATCCTTCTCGATGTATTTGCGGTATTCGTCGAGCGTGGTCGCGCCGATGCAATGCAGTTCGCCGCGCGCCAGCATCGGCTTGAGCATATTGCCTGCGTCCATCGCGCCCTCGGCCTTGCCCGCGCCGACCATGGTGTGAATTTCGTCGATAAAGAGAATGATCTGGCCCGCCGCCTTGACGACTTCCTGAAGCACAGCCTTGAGCCGTTCCTCGAATTCGCCCCGGAATTTCGCGCCGGCGATGAGCGCGGCGAGATCGAGCGCGACGATCTTTTTGTCCTTCAGGCTTTCCGGCACGTCGCCGGCGACGATACGCTGCGCGAGGCCCTCGACGATGGCCGTTTTGCCGACGCCCGGCTCGCCGATAAGCACCGGATTGTTCTTGGTACGCCGCGATAGGACCTGGATGGCGCGACGGATTTCCTGGTCGCGACCAATGACCGGGTCGAGTTTGTTCTGGCGGGCCGCTGCGGTCAGGTCCCGGCCATATTTTTGCAGCGATTCGTAGGTCGCCTCGGGGTTCTGGCTGGTGACGCGCTGGTTGCCTCGCACCTCCTGCATCGCACCGAGGAAAGCGTCGCGCGTGATATTGAGGTCGCGGAAAAGGCCGGCGATGGCGGTGTCCTTTTTCTCGTTGAACATGGCCAGGACGAGGTGCTCGACGGAGACGTAGTCGTCCTTGAGTTTTTTCGCCTGGTCCTGTGCGTGGACGAGAAGTTGGTTGAGCCGGTGCGTGATGCCGGTCTGCCCACTTGCGCCGGAACCGCTGACCTTCGGGATTCGGTCGAGCGCCGATTGTGTTTTGCTGAGCAGCAGATCAAGCGGAACTTTCAGGCGCTCAAAGAGGCGCGGGATGAGTCCGTTTTCCTGAGTGAGAAGCGCGTAAAAGAGATGCTCGACGTCCACCGCCTGGTTACCGAGACGGGTGGCTTCTTCCCGGGCAGAACCGAGAGCGGCCGTGGCCTGTTCGGTAAATTTGTTTAAATCCATTCCTTAGAATATCACCAATAATGAATATGCAAATCACCGGAAAAAAGATGCGTGGTATTGCCGCGGCTATGGCGCCCTGAGATATTTGTCGAAAAAGGCGAAGACGGCTTTTGTGATTTCGGAGTCGCCGGGATCGATGGTTGTGCCCGGTTTCGGCTTAAAGCCATGGTCGCCATTCTTGACCACCAAAAATTGATGCGGCACCCCGGCCCTGGTCAGGGCTTCGTCGAATACGGTCGATTGCGCCAGCGGCACCAGGCCGTCGGAGTCGCCATGAACGAGGAGCATGGGCGGATCGCCAGCCTTGACGTAGAAAAGCGGACTGCCGCTTTTCCAGAGGCCCGGATTTTCTTCGTAAGGAACGCCGAAAAGCCCCTCGGTCAGTTTGATCGCAGGCGGGCTGAAGATGTTGGCATGGGTGAAATCGGTCGGCCCGAAGAAATCGACCACGGCCTGGACGGCGCTGCTGACGCCAGGATAGCCACCATCGCCCTCGTATTCTTTCACGTCGGCCATGGTTCCCAGGCAGGCAACCAGATGACCGCCCGCGCTGGAGCCCCAGACGCCGATCCGGTTGGGGTCGACATTGTACTTGGCCGCGTTGGCGCGCAGCCAGCGGACGGCAAGTTTGCAGTCCTGGATCTGGGCGGGCCACTTGGCGACATTGCTAAGGCGGTACTCGATCGAGGCGGCGAAATAGCCCGATTTGGCGATGTCCCTGAGAGGCGCTTGAGTATCGTTCCCGCTTATCCAGCCACCGCCGTGAATAAAAATAATTGCGGGCATCGGTTTGGCGGCGTTACCGGGGTAGGCGATCTCGGCATGGAGGTCGTTCATCCCGCCCTTGCCGGTAATGACATTATGGAAGACGACAATTCCGTCGAAGAAAGCAGGGAAAGCCGGGGCGGGGCTTATCCCCGGCGGGTTTATCTGCGCTTGGGCGAAGACCGGCAGCGCGAGGAGCAGAAAAGCGAAAAGGCAGCCGCGGAATTTCAGAAAGGGCATGTGCATGGAACCGTTATCCCGCGTCAAAGTTTCCAGGCATGAGGTCACTTTGCGGAAGAACCCAACATACACGAATTCCACCGTGGAGCGGAGACAAAGAAAATAATCGGAAACCCGGCCAGCAAGTTGCTTTCTCCCATTTACGCGCGTTCCGCCTGGTTGGGTCATAGGCTGGTACGCGCCAACTGCCGCTTGAACTTTATGAAAAAAACATCCCGTCGTGATCATCCGAGTGAACCCTCGAATCGGAATCGGCAGGATTGTCGCCGGAACGGCAGAAGCGAAGGCCGTTGGGAGTTCATCACCAGTGGAAGCATCTTCACCTTTGGCTCGAACGGCACAGCGCGCCGCGCGGCTTATCGCACCGCCGACGGCGAACTCCGTTTTCTTCCGCTCTGATCATCCGCGCCGCTCCCACTGTCTTTTTTTCTGCCGGGCGATCTGAGTCGTGGCGCGCAATTCGTAACGCGCGCCGCCGAGAAAGGTTTCCAGGCGCGCCTTGAATTCAGGAGTCCACGCGACGCCGTAGTGATCGGCGGGAGCAAGCTCCACGCGGGAGCGCACTCCGCCGCCATTGGCGCGCGAGCAAATGAGCCGCAGCTTGACCGGCCCGGGCGTGTCCATGACGAGTTCGCGCAATTGCGCCCAGCGCGCGGGATCAAGCCAATCCTCGAGCGGCAATTGGAGCGCCAGTTCGCGCAGAAGTTGCTCGTGGGCTTCGGGCAGCCAGAGGACCTGAACCGCACGGAGCTTGGGCTGGTCGTCGCGCCGGTCGAGCGAGCCGGAAATGACGACGACCTCTCCGGCCTCAAGCGGACGCGGCAACGCGGCGTAGGTGTCCGGGAAAACGAGGACTTCAATCGAGCCCGTCAGGTCCTCGAACGTGACGCGCGCCCACGGCTTCCTGTCCTTTTGCGTGGTGCGAACTTCAACCTTCGTAACGAGGCCGCAAACGCGCGTATCAATCTCCCCGGCCGTCTCCTTGAGCTGCGCGACGGTATGAATCTGAAACGCGGCGAGATCAATCGCGTAGTCGTCGAGCGGATGGCCGGTGATGTAAAAGCCGAGCAATTCCTTTTCGTAGCCGAGCCGCTCGCGCAGGGAGAAATCGGGAACGCCGTTTGCCCCGGCCTGAGCGTTCGTTTTTTTCGTGACCGGTTCCATCGGGCCGAGCAGATCGAGCAGGGACGCCTGGCCGGCATCACGATCGCGGGCCTTCGCGCTCGCCTGCGCCAGCGCGCCGTCGATCTGCGTCAGCAACGCCGCGCGGTTCGGGCCGAAGTCGTCGCAGGCGCCCGATTTCACCAGGCTTTCGACGAGCTTCTTGTTCATGCCGCGCGATTCGACGCGTGAGCAGAGATCGTGCAGGTCGCGGAACGGGCCGTCCTTTTCGCGCGCGGCGATGATCAACTCCACCGCCGCCTGGCCGACGTTCTTGATTGCGGAGAGACCGAAGCGGATCGATTTTTCGCCGACGGTGAAAACGCTTCCGCTTTCATTGACGCTGGGGGCGAGGACTGAAATTCCCATCGACCGCGCCTCGGCCACGAAGAGCGCGATTTTGTCGGTGTTGTCGAGTTCATTGGAAAGAAGCGCCGCCATGAACTCGACCGGGTGCCGCGCCTTGAGCCACGCAGTCTGGCAGGTGATGACGCCGTAGCAGGCGGCGTGGGCCTTGTTGAAACCGTAGCCGGCGAATTTATCGAGCACGTCGAAAAGCTGGTTGGCCTTCTCCGGGGGAATGCTGTTTTTCTTCGCGCAGCCCTCGACAAAAATCGCGCGCTGCTTGGCCATTTCCTCCACCTTTTTCTTGCCCATGGCGCGGCGCAGCACGTCGGCGCCGCCGAGCGTGTAACCGGCGAGGATTTGCGCGGCCTGCATGACCTGCTCCTGGTAGACCATGATGCCGTAGGTCTCCTTGAGGATCGGTTCGAGGAGCGGGTGGTCGTACTCGGTCGGCACTTCGCCCGCCTTGCGCCTGGCATAGAGCGGGATGAATTCCATCGGACCGGGACGAAAGAGCGCGCCGATGGCGATGATGTCCTCAACCACGCGCGGCTGAATCTGGATGCACGCCTTGCACATGCCGGGCGATTCCACCTGGAAAAGGCCGACGTTTTGCGCGCGGCTCATCAGGTCAAACGCGGCGGGATCGTCGAGTGGAATCTCGAGCGGCGTAATTTTTTTGCCGGTCGTCTGCTCGATGAGCCGCAGCGCGTCCTGGATGACGGTGAGCGTTTTGAGGCCGAGAAAATCCATCTTGAGCAGGCCCAGTTCGCCGAGCGGCTCCATCGAATATTGCGTGACGATGCCGTCGTGGTCGTCCTTGGTCAGGGGCACGTAATCGGTCAGGTCGTGATCGGAAATAACAACGCCCGCGGCATGGACCCCGGCCTGGCGGGAGACGCCCTCGAGGGTCAGCGCCGAGTCGATCAACTGGCGGGACATATCCTCCTCGTCGTAGGCGCGCTTGAAATCGGGGCTCTCGTTGAGCGCCTTTTCGAGGGTCATCTTGGGATCAAACGGGATCATCTTCGCCAGGCGATCCACCTCGCCGTAGCTCAGGCCCATGACGCGGCCCACGTCGCGGATGGCCATCTTCGCGCCGAGCGTACCGAAGGTGATAATCTGCGCGACCGATTTTTCGCCATATTTCTTGCGCACATATTCGATGACCTCGGGGCGGCGGTTGTAGCAAAAATCGACGTCAATATCGGGCGGCGAAATACGTTCGGGATTGAGGAACCGCTCGAAGAACAGGCCGTATTGAAGCGGGTCGATGTCGGTGATCTCCAGCACGTAGGCGATGAGGCTGCCCGCCGCGCTGCCGCGTCCCGGTCCGACCGGGATGTCATGCGTCTTCGCGTAGTTGATGAAATCCCAGACGATGAGAAAATAGCTGGTGAAGCCGGTCTTGTTGAGGACGCCGAGTTCGAAGTCGAGTCGCTGGCGCAGGGCGGGTTCCCGATACCGAGCCGGGAACCGCTTTTCCAGGCCCTCGTAGCAGAGGCGCTGGAGATAGCCCTCGCGCGTCTCGCCTTCCGGCACGGAGTAGGCGGGGAATTTGTTTTCACCGAGGACGATCTCGAGTTCGCATTTCCCGGCAATCTCGATCGTGGTGGCGAGCGCATCCGGCACGTCCTTGAAAAGCGCGGCCATTTCTTCGGGCGTCTTCAGGTAAAACTCCGGGCCGTGATAGCGCATCCGGTTTTCGTCGTTGATCTTCGCGCCGGTCTGGATGCAAAGGAGCACATCGTGCGCGGCGGCATGTTCCTTGCGCACGTAATGGACGTCGTTGGTCGCGACGATTTTCAGGCCGAATTGCCTGCCGAACCTGAGCAACTCCGCCGCGACGGCGTGCTGCTGGGGAATGCCGTGGTCGGCAATCTCAAGATAAAAATCGCCCGGCGCGAAGATGTCCTTGAACTCGCCGATGGACTTTTCGGCCTCCTTCATCCGCCCGGCCATGATATAGCGCGCGACTTCACCCGCGAGGCACGCGCTGGTGCCGACGAGGCCATCACTGTGCTGCGCGAGGATTTCCTTGTCGATGCGCGGCTTGTAGTACATGCCCTCGAGGTGCGCGGAGGAGACGAGCTTGACGAGGTTCTTGTAGCCGGTCTCGTTTTTGGCCAGGAGGAGGAAATGAGAAGAGGCTTCCTTCGCGCTGTTCGCCTTGCGGTCGAGACGGCTGCCCGGCGCGAGATAGACTTCGCAACCGATGATGGGCTTGACGTTGACCTTTTTGCACTCCTTGTAAAATTCGATGGCGCCGAAGAGATTGCCGTGGTCGCTGAGCGCGAGCGCAGGCATCTTCAGCTCCGCGGCGCGCGCGGCCAGGTCGGGAATGCGGGACAGGCCGTCGAGCAGGCTGTACTCGGAGTGGACGTGAAGATGGACGAAGGTTTCTGGCGCGGGCACGGTTCTAATTTAGTGTCGATTTGCGGACGGGCGAGGAGAAATGATGAAGGTGCCGCGGGTTCGGTTGCTGACCCCGGGGTTTCTGGTGAAAAAAAATAAGCGAATAGGGCGTATGGGATACGTTTAACTGTTCGCGGTGAGGGTTCAGGCAGAACCCCGGAAAATCGAGATGAAATTCAAGGAAGCGATTGAAACCATAGGGGGGGGTATGGAGATATTCCGTTATGAAGTGGTATGAGATGGTATGAGGTCGTACGGCGAGGACCTTTCGATAGAGTTCCGTCCGGGCGGGGGGCATGGTGATATTCCGTTATGGGATGGGATGAGGTGGTAAAACGAGGACATTTCGATAGAATTCCATTTGAGCGGGGCGGGGTTTTGTTCGCGGCGCCACTGGAGGATGTGGGCGCGGTAGAAGCGCCAGACGGACATGCGGGAGGTCTTGATGCCGTGGCTTTCGCAGAGGTCGGCCCCTTCTTGCCAGCGGGCGGCGGTGCCGGGCGGCGGGTCATCGAGGAAGAAGAGAAGCTCGTCGAGGAGGGGGATGGGCTGGCCGTCGGCATCCCTGGCGTGTTGCAGCCGGTGCTGGAGCGAATCGAGTCGCGGGACTTTCAGCAGCGTTGTGGCCGGTTGGTTTTGGTTGGTTTCGGGAGAAGAATCAAAATTTAGAGAATTCATAAGGCCGTCATTTTGCGGCAATCCCAATGAAACGCGGTAGGCTTAGATGGCTTAAAAAGCTTATAACGCTTAAAAAGATGAGTATTTTAAGCCAAATAAGATAATGGGGCGGAATTTAGCCGCGAAAAAAGGCGGGGAGCTGGCAGGAAAAGATGCCTTCTCTGAAATCTTTCTCGTGTGCTTGCGGAAGGTCGTGGTGCCAATCGGTGTCCAACCCTTCTGGATCAAAGTGGGTCCAGGGATTCTGGCGGACGTAAGTGTAGAGGTTGGGGCCATCGACGAAGCCCAATCAGGAATTTCGGGTGCTATGGTTGGCTTGTGGAGTTCACTTGTTCACTTGTAAAATCCTACCACCAAAAATAAAAAGCCAAATGGCATTAGCATAATCACGACAAGGCTCAGCTTCCACTTTGCTTGCTTTGCCGGTTCCCACTCGTCAAAGATTTTCTTATAATAATCTATCCGCTCCTTGGATCCTAAAATAATTCGGTGGAGCCAAACCATCCCCACAACGTAAATTATTAAGCATTCCGTCGGAATAATCAAATGAGGCACCTGTATGCCAAATATAAATTTACCTACGAAGTCATAGACTGCTATCAAACCGGACACCTCTGCAATCACAAGTGCGAGAATCGTCTTGTAAATTGAAGTTGTTGGCGAAAGTTTATATTTCCATTTATTATCCATTTCCATCATACAATAACAGGCAAACTGGATGAATTGCATGGAAAAAAGTGTGTTGTGGGGAGTAAAAGATGGCATGGTGATGGTCAAGGTGCCCTGAAGAGGGCACCTTGACACATGAATAGACAAACAACTAACTCCGAAAGCCAATCGGAGAAAGCATTGGCTAAGATAATCCTGTTGGGGCTCGATGCCCACGCCGACTCGATTACGGTGGTGAGGCAAATCGAAGGCGGGATGCCGCAGCCGGCGCAGAAGTCCAGTGCGACCGGTTTGCTGGAATGGGTGCGGCGGCAGCACGAGCAGGCCGAAATGGTGTGGAGTTGTTACGAGGCGGGCAAGGCGTTTGGCTGTTTAAGCGGCAAGAGGGCACGGCACTCAACTTGATGGCTAAACCTTCGCCGATAAAAGCCGGCGGTGACGCCAGAAACAAAATAAGCAACCGAGGCCGCCAAACACAATCCAGACCGGGAGGAAGACAAGGCTGCGCTCAACCGCGTCCTGCGTGCTGCCGCCGTCCCGGACCGCCCTGAGGACGAGGGCGAAGACGAGGCTGATAAACCCGTAGCCGAGGTTGATGGCGAGGCCCTTGAAAGAGAGCACGGTGGCGCGATGACCCGAATCAACCAACGCGTTGAGGTAATAGGATATGATGTACCCGAGCGCCATCATGGCCCCGCCCAGCGGCACCATAAAAATGACGCCCCAATAGGTCCATCGACAGGCCACGCCGATAAGCCCGACGAGAACGGCCGCCCCGATAAGGCCATAATTTCGCGCCACGGAGTTGGTTGCGACCATGCGCCGCGCGAGGGGTGAGACGACGAGGCCGAGGCCGCCCATGACCGCGCCAATCACGCCGAAGCTCGCTTCGGGGAGTTCAATCACGCGGAAATAGGAACTGGAAAAGGTGAGGAAGAGCCGAACGACACTGTCGAACAGCACTCCAGCCGTGATCACGAAAAGCGCGACCGGGGTCTTTACGATCCATGTTCCCGCGTTGACCACGAGATGCCACGCCGTGACTTCCACTCCGCTTCGGTCCCTGCTCTCAGGCAAGACGCGGGGCTTGCGCACCCCGGGTTCGCGCAAACCGAGGGCGATCCAGAGCGTGAGAAGAGCGGTGATAAGATTGAGGTAGACCGGAAAGCGAAGAGTTGTCCCCTGATCGAAGTGAAAACCGGCGCCGAAGGACGAGAAGAGCCGTCCCATAAAGACGGGATCATAGACCGCTCCGCCGACGAGCATGGCGATGACCATGCCGACGCCCTGCCAGCGCATGACCTGGTCCAACACCAACGGCCATTCGTCGGACCGGCCCCGCTCAGCCAGCGAATCGAAGACCAGCGCTTCATCCGCGCCGTTGGCCATGCCCTCGGCCATGCCGCTCAGGATGCGGTTCGCCAGGCAGCAGAGGAGAAGGACCATGCCGCCGTTACGGGGGGCCAGGCCGAGCAGGCCCATCTCGAGCACCATGAGGAAGGCCGCCGCCACCACGAGAGGCTTGCGACCGATCCGGTCAGCCAGCACGCCCGCGGGCAAATCGGTGAAGACGATGGCGAGCGCCCAGGCAAAATTGAGCAGCGTATATTCGGTCGCGCTGAGGCCCAGATCAAGAAACAGGATGGCGAGGACCGGGTAGTAAAAGCGCGAATTGAAGAGGACGCGAAAGAGGACGAAACGACGCCAGTTCCGGTCGGCATCGCTCATTTTTTTGCGCAATTCGTCGGTCATATCTCCTGCATGGATTATAGCATTATGCCGGGAGTTGCGATTTATTCTGCTGGTGGCCCGGACAACTTGCCTGTCCGGGTGGCCGAAGGTCACAGGAGGTGACCGGAATCTGGTATCACCTGCCGACCTCCTGCGCGCTACGCGCGCCCGGACAAGCAAGTTGTCCGGGCCACCAATTAGCCGCGCCTTAAGTTCGTTCGCGGGGCGTAATCCAGAGATGGACGATCTGATGTTTCCGCAGGACGGTCAGGCGCGATTTGCGATTCGGCTCCCGCAAAACCAGGAGGCGGTGAAGCTCGTGAACCGAGCGGAGTTCCTCGTGATCGAGCCAGACGAGGATGTCATTGACCTCCACGCCCGCCTCGGCCGCCGCCGAATCTTTCTCGATGGCGTAAACAAGGATGCCGGAGCGCTGGCGCAATTGATGGAACCGGGCCACCCGCTCGTGGATCGAAACGTCCCGGCCGGCGACCCCGATGAAACCGCGACGAATGCGTCCTTCCTTGATCAACCAGCTTGCCACGAATTCGGCCGTTTTGCTTCCGATGGCAAAGCTGATTCCCTGCGCCGCCTGGATGATGGCGGTATTGACGCCGATGACCCGTCCGCGCGTGTCCAGTAACGGACCGCCCGAGTTGCCGGGATTCAAGGCCGCATCGGTTTGCAGGACATTGTCGATCAACCGCCCCGTGCGGGCAGGAAAGGTGCGCCCCATGGCGCTCACGATTCCGGCGGTCACCGTGTTGTCGAGGCCCAGGGGATTGCCGATCGCCACGGCGATCTGGCCCACGGCGATTTTTTCCGAATCGGCAAAACGGAGATGGTGTAAATCGGGCAGATTGATTCGCAAAACCGCCAGGTCCGTGTCGGGATCATCACCGATCACCGTGGCGTGAGATTCCCGGCCATCAGGCGTTTGCGCGCGCACCTCTTCCGCTCCGTGGACGACATGGCTGTTGGTCATCACGAACCCATCCGGTGAAATGAGAAAACCCGACCCGCTGCCTCCCCTGCCCTTCTTCGCGGACAGAGCCTGGATATGAACAACGGCCGGGCCGGCCTGTCGAACGGTCGACGCCACGGCATGAGAATAGGCGTCGAGGAGGTCCGTATCTGACGCCGGGACGGCCAACCTGGAAGGTGACCCGGCCAGGGAATCGGTGATCAACTGAGCTTTCATGAGCCAGACTACAACATTGCAAGCGATTTGCAAGTAGGGGGTGGCACCTGGTGCGCGGTACAGGGTTCGAACCTGTGACCTTCCGCGTGTGAAGCGGACGCTCTACCGCTAAGCTAACCGCGCTTTTCCGAGGAGATAGCCTCGCCCAGGTTCGCATGACCTTAATGATTGCCACGTTTTTTAATTCAGCAGCAATCGGACGATGAAGCCCACAAAGTCATACGAAAAGCCGACGAGACCATTGCCCCTTAAGATGCGCGGACTCTACCGACGCGGCAAGATTTTTTGGTACAGCAAGATGGTCGAGGGAAACTGTCCCATGCGTTCGCCCCTACCCGCGAGAGTTCACTCCGGCAGTTCCGCGGGCCAGGCCTATGAAGACTTTTCGACGGCGAGTGATGTGGAATTAACCCGGCTCATGGAAGTTGCCGGACAATAAATTTTATTGCAGATGTTTCAAGAGGACAGACATCTGGGTTTTGTCCACCGGAGAACCTTCGTTCAGCCCGGCAGGCTCAACCGAGTACATGTAATTGCCCCACCGGGAACCGGCCGCCCAATAGGTGTACCCGATCCAGACATCCTTGTTCCGGTCCATGTAGCTCAGCATGGCATCGCCTTCAATATTCGCCTGGGGATTGCTGGAATTTCCATCCCAGCCGAATTCACCGAGGACGGCCTTGACGTGGTGTTCCCTGGCCCATGTGGTGAAGGCAACAAGACAGGTCGAGCCGATGCCGGAAACCACCCCGGGATGTGTTCCGGAGCTGTCCTCGTCGAGGTATTGGTGCACCTCGAAGGCGAAGTTGTTTCCCGGATCCTTGAAATTCTCAAAGGCGGCCGCGTTGCCGGTTGTGATCCAGGCATGCGCGCCGGTCCAGTGAGTGCCCGGGACAAGGATCCGATTTTTGGCCCCTGCGCCCCGGATCGCGTTCACCGCCGATTGCATGGTATCCGCATTCATTTGCGCCGTTTGCTTGAACGGCTCGTTCATCAGGCCGAACCAGACGAGGGGATTGTCCTTGAAATGATTGGCCAGTTTCACCCACAGATCATTGAAGGCATCATTCGGTAATTGCGAGTCGATGCCGACCAAGGCCCCTTTTCCGTCAACAGGGCGTCCGCCGTAATTATGAGGATCGAGCAGGACGACGAGACCCAGCTTGCCGGCCGTGCTGACGCAACGGTCAAGTTCAGCGATATTTTGCGGGTCCAAGTCGCCGAGCAACTGCGGCTGGACGCGCTCCCATTTAAACGGGAGGCGGATGATTTTCAGTCCCTTGCCCTGGAAATAAGTGAATTCAGCGTCCGTGGGATAGACAAAGTCTGAGTTTAGCGATGAGCCGCTTCCAAATTCGGCTCCAGCAAGATTGACTCCTGGGAAATAACCGCCGGGGCCGTATTTCGAGGCAGCGGTAGTCGCGGGTTGCTGAGGCGGTGGATTTGTCGGGGCGGCAGGCACAGACGCGACAGGGTTAACGGGAGTCGCATTTGTGCTTGCAAGCGGTGTGACGCTGGAAGGAGGAGGAGGTGCGGCAATCGGCGCTGTTATCTCAACGGCGGCCGCGTCGACCTGGTAGACGCCATTGGAACCGTCCGGCAACTGAACCATGATGACGACCGTTTGCCCTGAATGTTTTAAAACCTGAACGACCTGTTCAGTTTTAAGTTGGATGTCGTGAGATGGTCCAACCGTAAGGTCACGCGTCAGCCGCCCATTTTCCACGTCTCCCCACGCACCAGCCCCGAGGGTCGCATCAACCATAAGCCAACAAAGGGTCAAGAGGATCAGTTTGTTCATGGTTTTCAGACTTCGTTATATTTACGGCCGGGTGACGTTCAAGCAAATGAATTACTTCTTCGCTCCGGTTAGCCTGGCTTGCCGTTACCTCGATGTCATTGTTTGATTCTCGTCCAAGCTTTGAGGTGACCGGAGACGAGCCTGGTGAACTCGAACATCGAAATCGTCCTTTTTCCGTTAAAGACGGGCTTGAGCCTGGCGTCGGCGTTGATTTGGGTCCTGACCTTGGCGTCCTTAAGTTTGTGCTTTTTGATGTAGTTGCAAAGCTTCCCGGTCACTTCGATCCGTGGCATTGGCTTGTTTCCCGCAATAGCAGCCAGAACATCATCAGGCTGGACGGGTTTGAGAAATGCAGCATCAGGTTTGGTCCGGCTTCTTTTTCATGGGTTTCTTTAAAGCTGTATTTTTCCATCATCCTTCCGGTAACGTCAGACTGTTGTGCAGAGATCAATAATTGACTTTGGCCCGCTGTACAAGCGGGTATCGTAGTAAAATAGAAATGAAAACCCTGACACGAATGGCACTAAGATAAGCGTTTTTTGAATGGTAATGGAAGCAAAGGGAATAGAGTTTGCTTAGGGGGTAGATGCCACCAACCACCCCGTTTTTCAAAGCGTTTGGACCGTTATTATTTGG
>Ga0182030_10001263_pt1 | contig 51645 bp, 32 predicted proteins | sample 812S3MmetaG_FD_121299 | JGI IMG/M metagenome (GOLD analysis project Ga0182030, IMG submission 121299) | Permafrost microbial communities from Stordalen Mire, Sweden - 812S3M metaG (Illumina Assembly) | ecosystem: Environmental > Terrestrial > Soil > Wetlands > Permafrost | place: Sweden... | reverse complement strand
TCCACGAATGGTCGGTAACAACCTTGCCCTTCCGGATGACCCTGTGAGGAACTGCCCCGGTTTTGGTGTCTTGGTGAATGATGCCATGCCAAAGCACGCCTCCGTCGTCGCCGAACACCGTGAAGTCGTCGCCCTCTTCGAGACACCGAAGACCCTCATAACTCCAATTGCCATCCTTGTCAGCAAAGCCGTCTTCCTGTATAGCCCACCAGCCGCCTTCCGTGCCGGTTTCACTGTGGAGGAAGCAGACTCCTTTCATCTCCTTCATCATCTGACTCCTCGTAAAATCTCGGTCCCCATCGCTAATCGTCCGATCGCGAAGCGGCTTACGTGCCATCTCGTAGCCGAGTTGCGAGGACCTCCGGAAGCTGCGCCCGTCGAATCCGTCTCTGTGCAGTGAGCACCTTGTATGGCACGCGGTACCAAGTAAGAAGCGACCGGTCATCATCGTAAACGGCGAACGCAGCACGCCAGTCGCGATCGCGAGGTTGGCCGACGGATCCTGGATTCAAGAGATAACGATTCTCAGTGCGCAACTGCAGCTCAAACTGAACAGAACCTGCGCTGGACTGGAAGCTCGGTTTTGTGAAAGTCAGCTTCCGCCGATTTGAAACCCAGCCAAACTGTCCGTGCGTATGGCCACAGAGAATAATCCGAGCGCGAGTCGCTCGAAAGGCAGCCGAAACTGCCAAGTTGGAAAGAACGTATTCGTCCTCGTCTCGAGGTGATCCGTGGGCGCATGCGACCTTGCCCCCAAGTGGACTTAAAGGGCCACGGGGCAACCGTGACAGCCAATCGGCGTTTTCCTTCGTCAGAGTCTCTTTTGTCCAATCGGCAGCATATCGCGCAATAAAGCTTAGGTCGAGAAACTCGTAAGCTCCCATGTTTCCACTGCATGCTCTGTCGTGATTCCCACGGACTACAATCCCGTTAAGGTTCCTGGCCAGATGAACCACTTGATTAGGGTTCGCGCCATAGCCCACAATATCGCCAAGATTCCAGACCACGTCGTAGTGCGGAGCAGCAGCAAGGACTGACTCGAGAGCGGGCAAATTGGAATGAATGTCGGAAATGACAAGCGCGCGCATGTCGGCTTCACTTTCGTGTTTTGGCTTTGTTTTCGTCTCTGAGAGGCGGCAGTGACGCGATTGCCCTGCGCAATCTCGCGTTTGGAGCTGGAGCCGGGCCGAGGAGGAGCTTCGACAACGCCAAATCTTCACGCTGTCCACGGTCGGCCTGTCCGCTCTTAAGCGCCTGACGGCGAGCTGGACCGGGTTCCCGGCTCTCTTTGCTCATCACTGCCTCTACCATCTTGGTTACCCTTGCTCGGCTCCTGAGCCAACTTGGCCTGCCTGCGTAGAGCATCGTGATCCGCCACAACATGTCGAGGAACCACTCGCTTCCCTCACCGGGCGGAACCATGATCACGAACCCATGCATCTCGGCCTCTAGTTGGGCGTTGGGAACGATCTCGTCAGCGACGCCCTCGATCAGAATTACTCTTTCGCTATGGATGCCCGGCATACTCCCTTTCCGGACCGATTTACGATCGATCGTAGATGGTCCTCACTTTTTACGATTACAGCCTCGCCTCCACGACGATTTGCACCGCAAGATTGATTCCACGCGAACCGATCTGCTCCAGACCTTCCACTCCTATCACGTAGGGAGGCACATCATGCTCGAACACCTGATGCGTCCAGAGCCGTTCGAGAACATATCGGGATCCCTGAACATCAGTGATGAAATGCCCACACTCTAGGCATACGGCCTCCGCCTTCCGTCCGTTGACTCTCAACGTTCCGAGAGATTCACCCGCCATGTAGATCGGTGCCTCCAAATCGGGCGACTGCGCAGAGAGGGCGCCAGTCGTTTCTTCTGGGTTGCTTAGTTCGGAAGCAGGCTCAAATGCAACCATGGCTCCATCTAAAAACTTGGCTCGTCCGAAGCCAGGGAACCTTACCCAACCGTGCAGGGCTACGTCAGTGCGTCGCCCAGTGAACGCCGGCGTCATCATCCCTCCTAATCGCAGACAGCCTGTTGCGTTCGGATCGCTACGATCTTCGTATGTGCATTCCAACAATTCCAACCTGCCCGCAGGAGTGATCTCGTACGTGGATCCTGGAAAGACTGGGTGCAAGCTTTGCGTGTAATGCGTCTCTGCTTTGTGGTCCCCGAACAGATCGTTATTGCAGAGAACACCTTCAAGAACTCCCATACCGCTCCTATCCCTTGCGTTCATTTGGCATCCCTCCACCAACGTCGCGGCTGTGCCCCTTTCGCTGGTGTTACCCTGGCGCCCGGAACCGTCGCAGATACGGCTCCTGGCTGCTCCAGTAATAACTGCGTCAACGCATCAACGAGCTTCTCGAACCTGCGGCGCTGAACACGCGCGACGATCTCCGGCAGCTTTTGCGCCGCATGCCAGAAGATCGGACCGTACATTCTGTAACTCGCCTCATTCGGAAATGGGATTAGGATTGCTCGGTCATTGTCGGAAACTCTTCCCAACCAGGTTACGATCTCCTCAGCCGTGCCCGTGGCCACCTGGTAGGCTCCGGGAATACGGCGTGGGAGCCGCTCTTGCTCGCTCGGAAGCGCACATTCGTCAGCGAGTTTTGATTTCCTTTGCTTGGACCGCGGTTCCGTTTTGGATTTCCGATCCTTACGTATAGCCATTTCGCCCTGTCCTTCTGCCTAGATCATCTGCAGTCCATAGCCGACTCGGGCTAAAACTACATAGCGTACAACTACTACGGTGTTGCCAGAACGGCCCGCTCAGCCGCGCTTGCAATTGGGTGGGTCGCAGAGAGATTCGAACTCTCAATCCCCGCCATATTTGCGGCGGGATGATTCCCGTGCGCGAGTCTTACGTCGCGTTTCAACATGCGACCCAAACATTACTCTCCTGCTCTTGATTGGAAGTGACGTTGCTTTTTCAACCAGACATTGGAATCCAGAATCTCAGTTGGAGGGGTGCCGTGGCTCGTGCAGTCCCCTGCGTGAATACGGAAGTCCTCCTCTGGGACGGACAGTCGTGATTCCCTCCGGAAGGCTGGGATCGTTCGATGGCTTTTGATTGTCCTGGCCTTGCAGATTGTGAGTGTTGATCACTCTCTGCAGCGCTCTTTCGTTCGCGTCGACGGCACAATTAACAGCCAGCATGACGAGTTCTGCTGCGGGCGCGGTGACTTCAAAATCACGCTCATGAACCACCGCGATTGCGCCTTCAAAACCCCGTGAAAGTGCTTCATTGAGCTGCTCCTTCGAATGAAACCACGAAGCGATCCTTTCGTTGGGAACGAATACCTTCAAGAACTCGTTGAAACTGTTGAAACCGAAGCCCCGATAGATGGCATTCCTAATCCGCTGAATACCTATCCGCACACCCTCAGGACCGCGGCTCTTTTCCATCAGAATTCTTTTGCAAATCTTGTAGTACTGGTCAGCTTGCCCTTGGGATCGGAATTCAAGCCTCATTGACATCTCCCTTCTACGTTTCTGCTCCCAGACAGTCCGCCGGAAGTCTCGATGATCTGCCGAGATAACTTCACTTCGTCTCGATCATTTCCTTTGGGCAACACAATCTCCCTCCATTGCACCAAGTAAATCGCCGAATTCGCGACGACTTCTGTCGCCGGCTTGTCTTCGCACACGCCCTTAAAGTATGCGTGCCGCACTCGCCACTCTCTTGGCCAGCTCGCGAAGGAAATGCGGGCCACCAATTCGGGTTGAACCCAAATCGCACTTTGCGCGCACGCTCTGGGGAAATCGAAGAGCGAAGGCCTGTCTTGGACTAGGTCATTCAGCTTGTGGCGCAATACCCGCTCTTGTTCTAGAGCGAATCCAGCTGCACAGCTACCGGAGTAGCAAAGCCTGCCTGCAACGTAGCTTCCCAACAGAAGCGACCCAACACCTGGTCCTCCCCCGAAAGGAACCTTGAACCCTCCAATGACGAGTTCCTGCTCATGGAGATACTTCAACTTCTGCCATGGATCTTGGCAGCCAGAAACATATCTCGAAGACACGAACTTTGACCCGATACGTTCAATCCCGAGTTCGCGGGCCCCGCGGGATAATGGCGAACCATTTGTTCGAGAGTGTTCGCAAACCTGAATTCCCATGATCACGAACCCATGCATGGCGGCCGCTAGTTTGGCGTTGGGAACAATCTCGTTCGCGTCGCCCTCGATCAGGATTGCACTTTGGCTATGAATACCTGGCATCCTCCCCCATTCGGATGATTCTCGGTGTATAGGTGTAAGAAGTAAGGCCAGCGCTGTTAGCACCGGCGTCCCTGCCAGCATTAGGAACATGCACACGGCCGGCCAGCCTGCCTGCCAGACTCCGAATTCCATCTTTCATTCAAAACCGCCTTGCCTGTTTAGCGATCGGTTCTCTCATCTCACGCCCCGCTAGTTTCTGGGAGCGAGTGCTTCGTCTACTACAAATGTGCCTGCCAGCTTTCGTACATTCAATGAACTCAATTCAACGGCGTATTCATCTCGCAAATACCGACTTAGGATTGATTTCTGCGCCGATTTCTCGGCAAATTCTCCTGATCAGGTCAGCTTTGGGAAGGAGCCATTCCGGAGACATAGCGGCCTTTCGGCGCAGAGTGTCCAGGGAAACTGGGGTTTTGGAATTGGCCAACTCCTCAATTGCCCAGCGGATCTTTCTATCCCTGTAAAGGTCAAGACTCTCAACCTGCTGGGCCACTATCGCCTGCGTAAGGGGTAGATCAGCCAAGTGTCCTCGACTGGAAGAGCTCAAACCAGCTGTTTTGAGGATCAGCCCGATTGTCATCCGCGTGGGGCGCGGCTTCGACCTAATCATTTCGACGGCCGATTGCACGCGTGCAGCAACCTCTGAATCCACTATTCGCCTACTCTCTTTGGGGGCGCACCACTTCCCTTTCTTGGGATTGATTTGCGTTCGAAGCCAGGATTCATCATGTTTTTGCACGTAATCATAAGAAGCGGGGAATGTCTGCTGAATCCCAAAAAGGGAAATTCCTGGATTTGATGCAACTGCCTCTACGATTTTCGACTTATGCATGTTCAGGTACCACGTTTCTTTCGCGGCCGCATGTGCAGCAAAGAGACCTGGCCTATCGAGAAATATCCGTTGAAGAGCCCATGTGCCCACTTCGTACCTTTGCATGACTTCCGTCTGGGGAGTACCTTCGATCAACGCGGCATGTATTTCATGTAGCCTATCCTCCCGGATTCCGCATTGCTTGCTCAGCGGAACTCTAATCTGCTGCAGAATGGCCTCTCGCGCAACCTGAGAGATGGTCACGCCTAAAGACTCTGCGGCCGCGTGGATTGAGCCATTCGTCAAGGCGTGCTTTAGGCGCCCCTTCCATTGCTGAGATGTCTGCTCCTGTTTCGCATCGACCGGAGCTGGAGTTCCAGCGAGATTCGCCTGAATGGGCGCACTGACTATCCTCTTCTCAAATTCCTGGATGGTTGAGGATATTGCTCCGATGAGTAAAAGAAAGATCAGGGTTGGAGAACCCCTACGGCGCTCCGAGAACGCCCGCCGCAGCCATGGGCTCGGCCGATGATCTGTCCATGCTGGATATCCAAGAAAGCGCAGGAGACTGTTGCCGAATCTCTGCTCTACCTGATTTGCGAGAACCGAATATTTGAACGCCGATCCCGCTGTCCGGCAGTGTTGGCGCGCTGCTTCTTTCAATCGTTTCCGGAAACCCTGAACAGTTGTTTTCTCTTGAAACAGTAGGTACGCGATCTCGTTTGCCAGCCACCTCATCGGTTCGAGATTCTGATCATCCGCATGACACTCGTAAATAGGGTGATGTGCTTCGCCACACCTGCATTTTCCCGGCATCCCAGCTTCTTCCTGGTTCAGCGGGTAATTGCCACAATTGGCGCATCCGATCTCGAGGAGGTTGCCGTGACGCCAGCACACGAGCGAAGCAGGCGCCTGATGTTCTCGATGGAAATATGAAAAGCCAATCTCGACTTCATCATCTGCTATGCAACCGCGACAGATCCTCAGAGTAGCTCTGCGAGTGATCCCCCGTTGCGTCATTCCGAGGGCTACCTTCAGATATGAGCTTGATTCTCTGGCAACCAACTCGAGCGCGTACTCCCTGGAGGAATTGTCATCGAAATACGTGTAGTAGGGAAACAACGTGTACTGGAGCGCGAGCGTATCTCGCTTTGCCCACGGATGCTCCGCCAGCACATGATCGCTCAGCTCGGCCAAGCGTGCCGGGATAGTGGCCAGCACTCCTTTTAGAGAACTGTCACCGGAAAGAGATTCCCTTATCTGGGATACGGGAATTCCGGTCACCTCGTGTGTACGCTGCACCACGGAGTGAACTATTTCTCCGGGATGAGGAAACAACAGTTTAGCGGCGTCCATCTGTATCTCCCACGCGCTCCCTATTTCAAGACTTCCTCTGGAATCCCTTCCATTTGCATGACAGCTGACTCGACCTGATGGCGCGACGCCGTGTCAAGATATCTGTTATCCTGCGATGCTTGGGGCGGATTACTCCTCTCCGGTCTGTCATCAGCAGCATCTGGCCCCTGAGCATTCTTCCGAATCAAAGCTAGACGATTCATGGATTCTGAAGGTTCTATCTCTCTGAAGGCACGTAGGTAGAGATCGTCATATTTGTCCAACAACCTCCGGTCATCGGTCCTCAGTGCATTAAGGATTTGGTGCAGGGGAAACAGTTTGTTGTTATATGCCGTCTTGAGTGCGTCCTCTGTAATACTTTCCTTTCCACTCCTGATTGCCTCCGTCTGAGCAAACCTAAAAAGCATCAGCAGCACTGCTGTAATGCCTTGACTCAGATCGAACAGGGTTTTGTACATCGAATCCTTTTGAAAGGGGAGGGGGTTGCGCACCCACTGATAATGCCAAAGCACATCGCAGAAGGCCCGAAACTCCTCATCGTCTTCAGATAATGGGCGCCGAAGATCATGGAGACCACCATCGACGAACCTTCTCGTCACGCTCGCCGACGCTGATTCGAGGATCTCTGCAGCTTTGTATGTTCCTATGAGGATTAAGGGCACGCCAAGTTCATCTCTTAGGTTTACCAATAGCGCTATCAATTCCTTTTCGCCCTTCGTACCCAAAAGGGACACGTTCTCGAAAACGTCAAGAACCAGTGCCCCAACCCAATGGCTCGAAAGGATGCGGCGCATCTCGGAGACGTAATGAGTCCGGGACATTGATTTGTCGTGAAAGAGCGGCGCATAATCGCGTACACCAAGCAATTCATCTGCGCGATCAGCGACAAGTTTTGCGATCGCCTTCGGAGTGCAGTTCGGTTGATCTGTAAAGTTGCGGACCAGCATCACGATCTGATCAGTGGTCCCGTTCGGAAGGTGATGACGGATCACCGCCTTCCCTAACGCCCTTCCAATCGCTCGAACGAGGGAGCTCTTCCCCTGGCCTGGGGGACCGACCCAAAATGAAATAGAAGCACCGAGGCCCGGCATGAGATTTGAGCATTCAATCTGCTGTCCCGGCTTCGCCGCGTTGTGAACGAGCCTCTGACCTGACGCCGACTTTGGGTTTCGCGACCAGTATCCAGCAATAATCTGGGCTTCGGTTTCTTTATATATATGTACATGCGAATCCGATGGGAAAAAGAAACTCTCTCGGAGCCGGTTAAGCAAAAGGATCCGGATCGATGCGGAAAGTGACCGGTCCGCCTCGGAAAACTGTGGTTTCAAGGTGAGACGATCAAGTTGCTCGGGAATGTCATCCGTAACACTCTTGAGACCGGCGATGAGTGGGTTATCGTCCATCTCCGGTACACCATATTTCTCATAATGCACCGGGGCGATCGCTACGCCTGATTCTGGGCTACCCGCAGGCGAGGGCGTATCGGAATGTTCTTCAATCATCGCGACAACCACCTTTCGCGGCTCAAGACCGCAATTGACTTCGAAGCAGCAGGATCGGCGTCGCGTTGAGGAACCGGCTCAGGAAAAACCGTGGACGACCGAGGTGCTTCGTCCTCGGCTGCCTCGCCCAGAACCTGAGCATCCTTCGCTGACCGGCGGAGCCTTTCAGCCTTCCTCTCGACCGCAGTGTTCCCCCGGATCTCACGTCTGACTTCTGCTTTGCTCAGAGTTCGTCGTGCAGCTTTGGCTTCCTTCTCTGCCACACGAGCTTCTGGATTGAGACGTTTGGCTTTTTCAGATTGTTTATGGATGTTCTCCATCTTGGCCTGAGTTCGAGCGGCTTCAGCATCGTTGAGAAACGTCTCGACGACCGCGAATGTCTCCTTCTCGCGCCGCAACTGTTCGTTGTCGTTCTCAGCAGGGATCAGTTTCCCCTGAATATCGTCTTGAAACCATACTCGGTCACAGAATTCTGAGTGCCAAATAGTTATAGGTAAGGGATTCCGCCTGTAACCCAACTCCGCTAGCCGTCCGGAACGGAAGGTCTGCCCTTCGAAGTTGATTCCGAGGCTCGTGGCAGTGGTCTCCTCTTTCTGCATCAACCCTGTCAATACCACCTCAGGGGTGAGCTGTCGTGTGTGACCTGGTCTGTGCTCAAGGCCCCACTGATAGAGTCCGATGTGAGTTACGCCTTTCCAGCCGGCAACAAGCACTTCGGGGGGAATGTAATTGAGCGGGACCGGATCGTTGTTCAGGTCAACGATGATTTCAACGATTCGCTTTTCCAACTCGTGGACGGTGAGCGCCGCACTGCCCTTCCCATCGTCGTCGCAGCGACCAGGGTTTTTAGGATGCGCCCCGGGCAGTCTGTAGAAATGATTCCCATGCTTTAATCTGGAGAACTCACTTTCCACCTTCCCCTTCCGTTCGGGGCAGCCCGACGCCATGATCTCGAGCTTGATCCCCAACTCCGGCACGACCTCTGCTTTGTCGCTCACCAATTCTCCTCGGTCCGCGGCAAGTCGAGTGGGGATATGATGGCAACGCCAATCATCCGATGAATAAGGCAAGCCCAGTTCTTCGAACACTTCCCCTTTGTCGGTAAAACAGTTGAATAGGGCCTGCTGGGCAACTCGCCAACTTGCAGGGAGAGAGGAAACGGCATACCCCGCAATCGCCCCAGACCAGACGTCGATGATAATGTAGACCGTTGCGTCTCCGATCAAGCGGTTGCGGGAGAACCGCGAGACGAGCTGGACTTGAAATCGAGTCGCATCGATCTCAAATCGATATCCAGGCCCCAGGACACCATCACGAGATCTTCCTTTTTGTGGCTCCTCAGTTTTCGATGCTCTGGCTTGACCAGGCTGCTGAGGCCGGACATGTCCCGCAAGACGAAGACCGTCGCATACATAACGGAACTGCCGCAGGTTCGGTCTCTCCTCGATGGACAGGAGAATCTCCTCGAGTGCTGCGGAAGCAATATTTGTAACGCCCTCCTTCCGAAAGTGCTTCTTCATCGTCAAAACATAGGCCTCCATCAGGGTAAATTTTCCCGGCAGAAAGAACTTGGTTGCGCCGTCGTGGAGCTGGTCCCGGACATCGGCCAAGGCCGGGCCCCTCCCTGCCTTTCCCCGCCGCAACTGTCCCGGCTGTTGGTGGCTTATGCTTGCCTCGACCGGACCGACGAGCGCAAATCGCGTGATGCCGCCCCACAGATAGAGGTAGAAATGGCGTCTGACAGATCTCTCGGAAAGACCGCTCTTCAGAGCGCATGTCTTAATGCAATCGGACCTGACATGCGGGTCGAAGATTGCCAAATCGAGATCGGAGAATGCGTCAAAGAAACAATCTTCTATCCGCTTGAGCTCCTCCCTTTGTCTTTCGGACAAATGTGATTCGTCAAGCGCAATTTTCAGCGGGTACTTCTGATTTCCGGCAACATCTTTCTGCCTTAAGGCGTGGTTCAGCGCGGTCATGCCCATCGTAAGGGGCGCGTGAAGATTAGGCAGATCGAGCCTCATAACCCCGACGAGATCGTGGCTTACTTGTATACCGACAATTCGGACGGTTCCCTGAAAGAGTGGGTGATCCGCAGGCGCCCATAGGATTTCATTCAGTTCAAACATGGCGGCGCGCCCTCCGCCTCAGCGCTCCTGGGCCAAACCGGTGGCTCTGCGACAAAGCGCGGAATAGGGCTTCGTCCTTCTGGTTCGGGATCAGATCATAGCCGTGGACAACGTGCGGTTGATCCGGAGGCCGTACGACGGGCGCCGCGGCTACGTCCAGGAGTCGGATCGGGAGTTCGTAATGAATCTGGTGAGAATCAAGATCGACCGGGAGGATCCTCGTCCACACAGACCGGCCGAAGAGGGCGACAGTTTCCGGGGTTGAGAGCTCGAGTTCATTGGCTGCGGCAGACAAGAGATCGTTAAGGCTGCAGTCCTGGGTCCAAATCGCCTTGAAATGACCGACGAAGCTCTGCATCACCCCGTTCAAATGATCATGTTCGAAGGCCGCCATCGATCCTCTGAACATGTCGAGGTTGCGGACTCTGTTCATTGGAATTCCTTTTTCAGTGCACAGGCGGAGAGGCCATCCCCGTCTGGCCCAGTAAAGTTGCTCGATCAGAAGTTTCTCCATCGTCCTCTGGCTCTTCCCGTCTTTGCCGGAAAGAGCGGAGCTGTACTTGATGCTCATCGGGAGATACGCCTGCCCAGGGCCGCCGCCACTGACCGTAGCAACAATGTCTGTAGTCATTACAATCGGCGTGTGGCTGCCCGGATAGATCGGGTGACGGATTCCCAGTTCCCTCGCAATTTCAATGGTTTCTTCACGCGGAAGAAGAGGATATTGCTCACGAATGTCCACAATCACTGGCGAATACTCGAGCAAGACGAAGTGGGCGTATTCAAGATCCGAAAACCAATGATGATTTCGCCCCGTAATCAACCCCAGCACAATTGCAGAACGGCCCAAAGATGGCACGTCGCGGACGATCAGGAACGGTCGATAGTCGCGCCCGGTCGCGTCGATTCGGAAGGCCTTGATCCTCCGTTGCACGTGCTTTTCTGTGACTCCCCATCTCCTGCGCATCTCCCGCCCCTTGCTCGGCGCTGAACGTCCGACCGCCTTTAGCCTGCCCTACACCTTCTTCGTACCGTTCTTCCCCTAATCTGTTGTTCGTTGCAAAGGCTGCTGCCACTTAATTTTCAGTGAGCCCACTGGTGACAGCACCGGAAAGGTCGCTCCCCTACTTTGACACCGCACGACCCGTCCACTACTTTTGTAGCGATGACCTACTGTCTGCGTAGAATACTCTACTGTATGGTGACTCTACATGTCAAGTGCTGATAACGCTCTGCCTGAAATTGCACAGCGCATCGCTGGCCTCCGGAAGGCTCTTGGGCTAACACAGGAACATTTCGCGGCGCGAGTTGGCGTCGGGCGTATTGCTGTTCTCTACTGGGAGCGTGGCAAATCCCCACCTTCACCTGACGCCTATATTCGTCTCGCCAAACTGGCCAAGGATGTGGACACTCCCACCGCGGCCTGGCTCTTGAATCAAGTTGGATTGGACGGCGACACTGTGAGAGCCGTCCTGCCAGAATTTGAATCCCAAGCACGCCGATTGAGTGAGAGGCTGCGGCAGGCTACAGTTTGCATCCCGTTTGAGTTGATCGCCGTGCCGCTTCTCAGAACATTGGGGAGCAATCTTAACCCAGGTGCAGATCCGAGCCAAATCGAAGGCTGGCTGCCAGTTCAGTCAGCGCTTGTTCGCAACCCTTCCGCAACCTGCTGCATGCGCTCCCCCTCAGAGATGTCTGCGATGGATGGGGAGAACCTAGTCATGATCGATTCGACAATACTCGATCTGCCTCTACTCGAGAACAAAATAATCATCGTCCTCCACAAGCCGACCAAACAAACTTACATGGGGTACCTTTACAACTATCCATTCGGGACTCAGAGGATTTTCGCGCTGAGCGAAAGCCGCCAGAAGTTTATCTCTTTCCCAAATGCTATCTCAATAAAAGCTACTCACAACACAGAAGATCGACAGCCGTTCACGTTGAGATCGCCCGGTCCTTATCTGCCTTTTGTGCCACCTAGAGAATGGAAGGTTTTGGGTCGCGTAGTTTGTTCGATCAGTTGGGAGGCTGGGCTCTCGCTACTGGGCCCGGAATGACATCAAATCGGAATTGTCTTCGGGGTTAAGGAGAAGTGACCCGCTTGTACTTTGCAGGTGATTGAACTGTTAGTCACACTGACTGCATGTGCGCGTGAATGCCGGAAGGAAAGGCATTGACTGATTGCCACTCGTATGGCCAATTTGTGAGAATGCAGCAAGCGCCCAAAGTTGAGGAAGTCTGAATGAGTATCAAATACGATTCAAGGCGAGAGCCTCTTGCAGAAATCATAAAGAAGGCAACCGTCAACGCAACCTACGTCATTCCTGATTTGCAACGGCCCTATGTATGGTCCCCTCGACAAGTCACCATGCTCATCGATTCATTGTTCCGCGGATGGCCATTCGGTTCTCTTTTGCTCTGGGAAGTGAAACCTGATTGCTTTTTAGAGAATGAAGGAATTCCGCACCGGCCATTTTGGCAGGTCATCGATCGAACGGGAACTGACCAAGGTGCGACGGCTTCGGCGCTTGGCCAGCCAGCGACATATCAGATGGTACTCGATGGACAACAGCGGATTCAGAGTTTGATTCTTGCATTGGGAGGCGATCAGTGGGGTTTTAAGCTTAACGACGCGGACTGGGCGTTGGATTTGCAAGACCGCCGTGTCCGACCAAGCAGCTATTGGTCAAAGGCGTCACTGTGCATTGACCTTCAGCGATTCATGGTGGAATTAGCCGAGAAGAAAGATACCGTCAGAAAAATCGAAACCGGCAAGATTCTTGAGTGGGTAATCCTCGACGCGGTGTCTGGCCAATCTCCAGAACGGCCACCACTAAATTATGTGTATCCTTTGTTGACTGCCAAAGAGAATCCAGGACGATTCATTCGGCTATCTCGCTTCTGGGATATTGTCCAAAAGGATCTGGCTGAGCGAGAGTACAAGAGACTTCTCGAGCCTATGCTGAGAGAGCATCGCGTGAGTGATGCTGATCGGAGTAGCCTGCTGGATCCGCTCGCAGAATTTATGAAAGTTGTCGAAAACATAAAAACGAACAGTTTCGTCCATGCTTTACAAATTGAGTCCTTTGAGCTGACACCACAATGGGGCAAGGACGATTACAGCGATGCGATCGTTAACATCTTTACGCGACTCAACACTGCGGGTCGAACTCTAACCAGAGAGGAAATCACACTCGCTTGGCTCAAAGTGGGTTGGGTTGCGGCGGAAACGGATGGCAAGACAGCTGGCCAATGCCTGGACGAACTAAAGTCGTCTCTCTTCGACAGCGGATTTTACCTCGAAACTGATGAGATTGTCCGCTTGATCTCTTTCATCTGGTCCGTTGAGCATCGTGGCGGAAATCTGCTGGATTCAAAGGACCTCCTAAAGGGAGAGATCGTTCGATCTATGGCAACTTCGGTTGCTTCTACTTGGAACCGACTGAAGCCCAGGCTTAAACAAGCTGCTGAACTCATCAAAGAGCGAGATCTCCTTGAGAACCAGGGATCGTTTAATGCGATCATCGTCTTCTTCAGTTGGTACCGCCTGGTGTTTGAGCGCTTCGAGGCAATCTCGACCTCTGTGCAAGTGGTTGAGCGCGACAGCCTAGAGAAGCAATTGAACCAACGTGCAGCGCAGTTCCTTGATCGGTGGGTGTTCGGTTCCCAATGGGCTAATGTGTGGGGCGACGCAGCCGTCCTCAACTTTCAGAACTTTGCCACTGACTTGAGCGGCTCCTTCCAAAAGCTCAGTGAATGCACCGTTGGAACCTTGATCGTCTCAGTGGACGATTCCATCGGGCAATTGATGGGACGCGTCTCCGTAAAGGCCACTGAGCAGGTCAACAATACCATGGTCAGGGATCGGAGGCGCGTTTATGTCTATTTTCCGCTGCTGTGGGTTTGGCACCGGTTGGATGAGGCGCGATGGAAATTCTCATCTGTTCCGATGCGAACCGGGAGAAAGCGTAGGAGCAAACTGGAAGTGGATCACACGGTCGCCGATGCCTGGTGGGGCCGGTTAGTCGATCAGGAATTAGAAACAAAGCTCGCTGCCTTTGTTGGGTCGGACGAAGAGCGTAGTCTCGTTGCGCCGGACGGATTCGAATCGCAGTGGGAGGCGCGTGCATTCATCAATCTCCTGGGGAACTGTTCCTTATTGGATAAATCTTTCAATATCTCCAAGAGCGATGCTCCAATGTGGACATTCTTGCAAGATGTCCATGAATTTGAAACAGGAGTGTTTGAACGCCAACTTTGGGAACAAGCCCTCTGCTTGACGGAAATGCTCACGGAACCGGACGGATCAAGCTTGGCAGACTTGAAGGATGCCATTCAGACTCGAGACGCTTTGATTAGGAAGGAACTGACAGAGTTCATTGCGGGCAATAGGCCGCGTCTCGATTAATCAATCTGAAAGAACACCCGACCATTTGGAAATGAGCTATTCTCTGGTCCGTGCAGCTTGGAATCTGGCATGGAGCTGGTCAATATCTATTTTTGCAGCGGACGCAGCCTTCTTGAAACCAAGATCAGAGATCATTTCGCTTGTGACATCTTTGTATATAATTTTTAGGGTGATACTGCCCAAATGCTTGTTAGCAGCTCCGTACGCTGATTGCAGGTCTTTCTCAAGTCGCTCCTTTCTCTGAGCGGTTGTCGGATTCAATCCAATGGTCTTGATCCAGCGGTCAGGGAGTTTCGCCTCAACAGATGGCAACAAACGTTCGCATACGGTCGCGCAATTCTTTGCGATTGCCGCATCGAGTTGAGCTTCTGCCTTCTTTTGAAACTCAGCTATTTCGCCATCTAGCTTCTGGCATTCTTCTTGAAAGGCCTCGCGGTTGCTTTTCAAAATGACTGCGCCGTAGTGGGCGATATTGGCAAGGTATTTTCTTTCAATTTCTGAACGGCGTTTCAACAAGCTTTCGCCTGATACTTCGTCCGCTTTGGCAATCAATTGAAAGTTGGCCCTAAGGAGTTCCTCTGTCTCTGCATCAGGTGCGAGCCCCAAGAGGTCTGTTGGAACGTCTACTCTTTTTCTAGAAAGCGCCGCGCCCTTCAGGCTAAACTCGACGAACTGGAACTCTGTGCTCAGAACCCTAACTTGGCGCGCTAGGTCAAAGTCTTGAGGCGGGCTTTCCTTGAGATCGTTTTCAATTCCTTCGATCTTTGCGCCCGTGAGAATGGCAGGCGTAATTCCTCTTGGGGCTAGGATTTGGTCGTGCAGGCTCTCCCCTGGATTGGGTGAGAGAACGATCTGAGCGGACTGTGGCTTGGACTCTTCGACAAGCCGCGGCGTCGGCGCATAGACAATTCTTACGCCATCGATCTGCAGCACGCAAAGCCGGATTCCCGATTGGTGCCCAACTGACGCATCCTGCTCGGACGCCACATCATATAGGATTCGCAATGACTCGCCATCGCAGAATCCGAGACGGCAAAGCTCTGGATCTGCATCAAGAATAACTTCAACAGCTTCAGGCCCAAGTTTTTTCCATTGATTTGCAAGCGCAACTGCGGCTTCCTTTTGGAGACCTGGCCCAACAAAGCGAATGCTCTCCCGAGCTTGTTGGATCTGCTCGATGACGTCATCTTCAGCCAAATAACCCAAGTGAATGATCGGAGGTAAGAGCGCGTTGTCGCTTGGCATGGTTTACCTTTCGCTGAAAATCAGCTGGCTCGGGATCATCGTCACAACTCATTACTATTATTTCGGGTAGAGCTCGTCCTGATCTGGTCGTCTGACTGGACGCCGAATCTCTGGATGATTCATTGGTGGAACCTCGCTCGGGGGGTAATATTCCCATCCAATTGAACTTGCCAGCCCGCATGCATTTGCAAAGAAGTCGTAATTACCTTCGATGCTTGCGTGATTCTTGAGTCGCTTCGGGGGCTTGAGCTCCAACCATGCCTCACGATAAAAATGCTTAGGGAGTGCACTTTGCATTAGAGCATTTTGTAAACACCGCAATCGGCCGCCCCCGCCTATGATAAAAAGCTTAAACCGCATGTCATGAGGAGACGTAAGCCTTTGACTCGTCACAATCGCTCGGCAGGTTCTCTGGAACTGACTGCAGATTTCGCGAACGGCCGATACGACTGGAGTTCCATCTTGCGTCGATTCCTTTTGGCGCCTTGCTTGATCGATTGAACATTTCCACGCCTGAGCAAGTTCGAGATCGATTTTGCTGCCCCCTACTGCCTCAGTGGAATCTGCGAGGTAACTGGGGCGAAATGGCTGCCCTGATTCGTTCATCATTCTTCCATTGAAGAAGAATGACACCTCGGTCGTACCAGCGCCCACGTCGACTATAGCGTATGTCTTCTGTTCCGCATGCGGAGATTCAAGGAACGCCTTTACCGCAGCCAAGCCCTCCGGCTGAACAAAATAGTTTCGCGACTCCTGAGGAGCTACGCTGAAATCTCGAATCAATTCGGTTGTTTCTGCGACCAGGGTGCGTCCCACGGGATTCGAGACCCTTGTGCGCAACTCCATGGCGGCACCAGCCATTCGTTCCCATTCACTGCGTCGGTCCGTGACATCAAGATGGTCCAGCGGGCATCCAATGTTCCAGATCATATGCACTTGCTCGTTTGGGAATTGGCTGATCAGTCGGCTCTCGACCTCACGGAATACATATGCCAAAAACAGACAAGCGAGCGAACTGGCTGGAATCGGTTCGTTGCTGTTGAATATGCGAATCAGGCCCGCTTGCGCCTTTGAGTTTCCGCAACGGCAAATGGACGATTTCCGATGACAAAGTACACAAAGCTTGATCGAGTGCAGCCAAGTGTCCCCTTCACGGACGTTCTGTTCTGGGATCCCGAAAAATAGCGCACCTTCTCGAATTGTGACGGTCGAAGGAAGAAGCATCGAGGCCAAGCCCTTGCCATGCGGCAGCCATTGAAACACTTCAAAACTGTTGCTGGACAGGTCCTGCCAGATAACCTTTGTAGAGCTCGTTCCAAAATCGACACCGATAATCAGAGTTCGCTCGCTTGTGGCTTTTGTGGCGGCGAAACTTCTTGGCGCCGGTTTCGCCATTGGGCGATCGGATTGTGCGGAGCTGCGCAAATCTGGCTGAGTCTGGGATGGCGCCGGCTTGGACCCATGGAGAAGATTGCGGAGAATGCGCAAAATGATACTCATCGTGCCTCGCGGTTCATACTACGTTCAAGAATCCAACAGCAGTTGTACTGTGCTCGGCGGTTACGGATCGGAGTTGATTTATCTGTGATTCCCGACTCCCCTGCTCCGCGATCAGATTTCGAATTCCACCTTCCAGCATCCTGATGTACGATGCTGCCTGCTTATTTGCCTGTGCTCTCTCCAAGAGGGCTTTTTTTCGCTGTATCTTGGATCTGTAGGATTCACGAACGCTTGCAAGTCTAGCATCGACAAACGCTTGATTGAGCCGCTCAACTTTATCTCGGCGAGTCTGAAACTTCTGAGCCAGGCCTGACTCCGCTGCGAGATATGCATCGCGAAGTGTCTGTTCGTCTATATCCGGGATCGGTGCATCTGTTCCCGCGCTTACGACCCGGCTAAGGCAGAGTTCGGCGGCATCCTCATCAAGAAATGCAAGTGATTTGAGATTGACGACCACAGGTAAGAGCACATCTTGTTCCCGTGCGGCTCGAATGGTTGCGCGTGCTAAGAGGTACAGGTATTCTCCGGCAGGCAGCGAGTCCGAGGAAATCAGCTGCACTCGAGCAACGGGATGGAGGTGTGCACCGACCTGGCGGTATTCGTCGACAATGCCACGGATAAGAAAGTGTCGTACGTGAACGAACGAGATATCCTTGAAACGCTCTGCGATTTCGGAATCGAAGGTCAGCTGAAAGGACTTTTGATACAGCCGCCTGCAAAACTCAGATTTCTGATCGTCTTCAGGTTGCTCAACGATGAATCGCAAGAGTTTTTCGCTTGCATCGAGTCTAAAGATTCCAGGCTCTACCTCAACGAGTTCGGATTTCCGATCGTAGTGCTCAATGAAATCCGATACAAAAACCTGGAGGTCTTCAGCACTAATGAAACGACCGAGAGTCTGTACCCGGTCAACCTCCTGACGGTAATACTCATCGTGACCTATAAACTGTGGGCTTGAACGCTCCCATTCTTCGAATTGCATTTTCCTTTTCTCTAGCAGGAGCCCGGCCTGATCAATTCGTTCTCTCCTCTGCTCTTCAGTTAGATCCGGGTCGAACAGATCCTTGGTGAGGCTCGTGATTTCACCGCCCAGGATTGCTTCCAGATCACCGATGTACGATTCAAAAAGGTTGATCCGTCTGTAGAGACGGTTCAGTATCTCGTCCTCGATAGTCCCAGGCGCGGAGAGGTTGAAAATAAGAATTCTCTCTGCTTTTTGGCCAAAGCGATCAACTCTGCCGATCCTCTGCTCGACGACCATTGGGTTCCAGGGCAAATCGTAATTGAACAGAATATGACAGAACTGGAAGTCCAAACCTTCACTTCCGACCTCGCTGGATAGCAAAATCTGGAATTTCCCTTCCCGGAAATTGCTGATCCTAGAATCTCGCTCCAGGGGCGTAAAGGCTCCGCTTATGACCGTGTTCGAATAGCCGAGTGTTCCAAGCCGTCGCGAGAGGTATTCAAGGGTCTTCTTGAAATAGCTGAATATAATGATCGGCTCGCCGGGCTGTGTCAATTGCAATTGTTCTAGGCTTTGCCGCAGGGCTTCGAACTTGCTGTCGGGCTGGCCTTCCCGATACCATTCGCGAATAATTTCTCGTAGTTGCTGCGCGCGACCAACGGTGTCTCGGGCAGCTGAAATATTCCAGTCTTCGCTCTCGATATCAGACTGCTCCTCGTCAAGACCGCCGACTCCTTCATCATTTCCCACCTGCGACTCGTAGTACTCAACCATTGCTGGAATGCAACTTGCAAGTTGTCGCTGCGGCATCATTAGACCAAAGAGCAGAGCAACGTCCTTGCCATCACTGCGGTATCTGGCTCGGACAAACTCGACCACGGCTCGATAGAATCCCTTTTCCGCCTCAGTCATTCGAATCGTTACAACAGACGCCGAGCGCACTGTGCCAAGGTGCACATCTCGACGTCTAGTGCGACTGAAGCTCCGTGAAAGAAAGTTCAATTCGGCTAGATTGCGTTGGATTTCAACGGTAGCGCGACGGCTTGCGGGGTCGGACTCACGCAACATCCGCAATGTCTCCGAGTAGAGCGGGTTACGCCGCAAGGCCTGGCTGACAGCCAGCCAGCTCTGAGATATTTCAAACGACGATGAGCGGACGCTGGCTTCACTGAGCACCTCCTGCAATAGGTGACTCTTTTCAGTTCCAAGGTCGGCAAGGATATCATGCACGGCACCAAATCGCTTTGGGTCTTTCTGTGTCACTATTTGCTCAGCGCGAACGATGTTTCTATTGAAGAGCATGCAGGCTTCAAAATACTGAAATGAAGCAAACTCTTCTTCGTCCAACAAGGACAAAATGTTGAAAAGATCTCGCGAACCAATTTGGATCGGAGTTGCTGTCAAGGCCAACACTGCATCTGCCGATTCGGCAGCGGTCCGGCACGCCTTATGGGCCTTCGTTTCGGAGTTTTTCAGATGATGCGCTTCGTCGATTACTAATATGTCGAGTGGTGGCGGCATGGCCTCCCACTCTTGCATTACGGCCGAGTTTCGGAACGACTCGAGACTGCAGATCGCGCGAAGTTCAAGATCCTCGTCCTCGCGATATCGGCGCAAGAACTCTCTCAGTTGTTCGGCCCGCCAGATTTCGAACCGAAGATCGAAGCGCTTCCGCATCTCCGTTTGCCACTTGATGCACAACGAAGCCTTGCAGACAACAAGAGCTCGTCGGAATGTATGCGGATGTCTGGCCAGCATTTCGCAGAGTATGAAGCCCGCCTCAATCGTTTTGCCTAAGCCAACTTCATCTGCGAGAAGGAGGCGCTGCTTGGCTGAGCGAAGAAACTTCAGGAGAGGTTTAAACTGGTAGGCTTGGAATTCAGTGCGTGTGGCTCGCAAAGAGTATAGGTTGTCCTGCAGCGGATGCCGCAACCGCTCGTAAGTCAGGAGCCGGGACAGTGTGCTTTTGTCTCCGAATTCGCGGTTCAGCAGCCTGTCCTCGAGCGACATGTCGAGTGTGACACTTTCCAGGTCACCTTCGGGTACTTGTACAGGATTCGAGCTGCTCGGAAACAGTACTCGATAGAAATTCCGACCCGCGAGCATCTGGGCCGATCCCAGTACGGTTCCGCGCTCATCCCGCCTGTTGCGTCGGACTACGATATCACCGTGCCTAAACAGGGGTGCCACGACCCTCCTCCAATACTCTCTTGAAGAGAAAGACAGACTTTCATAAACTGCCGCTATACCGGCGTAGAATACGAACTTAATGCAAAGCCTGCGTTCAGTGCCCGAGCAGGGACAACTCGCGGTGGTCCGTCAACGGCGATACGTCGTAACAGACGTTCGGCGGAGTTTGCTGTCTCCAGGGTTCACGAGCGAAGACCCATCATATCTCGTCAGCCTTGCTTCTATCGAGGATGATGCGCTTGGCGAGGAATTACAGGTCGTATGGGACCTGGAACCCGGAGCCCAAGCGTTCGAAAAGATGGAATTGCCGAAACCCCATGGTTTTGACAATCCTGCCCATTTGCAGGCGTTTCTCGACGCTGTGAGGTGGGGCGCGGCTTCGATCGCGGACACACGCCAACTCCAGTCTCCTTTTCGCAGCGGCATCGAAATTGAAAGTTATCAGCTTGACCCCGTCGTCAGGGCGATTCAGATGCCGCGCGTTAACTTGCTTATTGCTGACGATGTGGGGCTCGGAAAGACCATTGAAGCCGGTATGGTCGTCCTGGAACTCCTCCTGCGCCACCGCGCCAATCGAGTTCTAATCGTTTGCCCGTCCTCGCTTCAAATAAAGTGGCGTGACGAGATGCTGGAAAAGTTCGGACTGGATTTTGCCATCGTTGATAGCGCTCTGATCAAGCGGCTTCGCAGGGAGCGTGGGCTCTATGCCAATCCATGGACCCATTTTCCTCGGCTCATCACTTCGATGGACTATCTGAAGCGTGAATACCCGCTACGCATGTTTAGGGAAGCAGTGGCCCATGATGGTGTTCGACCAGGACTTCGCGACTTCGACGTCCTCATAGTGGACGAAGCCCACAATGCGGCACCTAGTGGCACCGGCCATTTTGCGCTGGACTCCCAGCGTACCCAAGCCCTTCGCGAGATAGGGAGACACTTCGAACACAAACTATTCCTCACCGCTACGCCGCACAACGGATACAAGGAGAGTTTCTCTGCATTGTTGGAGTTGCTGGACGACCAGCGCTTTGCGAGGGGTGTTGCCCCTGATCCAGCTCAGCTTCGCACGGTAATGGTGCGACGCCTGAAGAGCGAAATCAAAAATTGGGATGGAACCGACAAGTTTCCACGCCGCACGCTGGAGTACATCCCAGTCGCCTATACGGTTGAAGAGCGCCGCATCCATGAGCTGTTGTCCGAATACGTGCAATCACGCGCAAACGGATACCGGGATAACCAGGAACGCTTTGCGACGGAGTTTGTCCTTAAACTACTGAAGAAGCGTCTCTTTTCTTCTCCGCAGGCTTTTCTCAACACTCTCAGTCGACATCGCGCCTCGCTGAGAAAATCTGCTCGTTTCGAGGTGCTAACTCACTCAACCGGGGCACTCGCTCGCATCTTTGAACAGTCGGAAGAGGACTACGCAGACGATGGCGAGCAACAGGAAGCGGAATTTGAGGCACTGGAAGCAGCTGCTCGCGCCTTCCGGCCGTCGGCTGGCGATGAGACCAGAATCCTGAACGATCTCGCGGTCTGGGCGGAGCGTGCAGCTGCTCAACTTGATAGCAAAGCGAGCCAGATGTTTAAGTGGCTCGAATCTGTGGTTCGTCCGGATGGCCACTGGAACCAAGAGCGAGTCATCATCTTCACTGAGTACCGTGACACGCAAAAATGGCTCCACGACCATCTGGCTACGCGTGGTTTCAAGGAAGGCGGACGTCTGGAGCTCCTTTTCGGTGCTCAGGACCCGGACGAGCGCGAGAAGGTAAAAGCCGCATTTCAGTTCGATCCAAAAGACTCCCCTGTTCGTATTTTGTTGGCCACCGATGCCGCCAGCGAAGGTATCGATCTTCAACGGCACTGCCACCGCCTGATTCACTACGAGATTCCCTGGAACCCCAACCGCTTGGAACAGCGCAACGGCCGTATTGATCGTCATGGTCAACGCGCTGCTGAGGTGAATGTCTATCATTTCGTCGCCGACAGTTTTCGGGAAGAAGCAGAATTCGCCGAAGGTTCCGGCACTTCCCTGGCCGCCGATTTGGAATTTCTCTATCGCGCAGCCAAAAAAGTGCAGCAGATTCGAGAGGACCTCGGTAGAGTCGGTCCCGTAATCGCTGAGCAGGTCGAGGAAGCAATGCTGGGCAAACGCCGCCGCCTCGATACGGCTCGCGCGGAACGGGACAATGAACCCGTAAAGCGGTTGCTACGTTTTGAGCAGAATATCCGCGAGATTTCCCGGCGCCATGCCGATCAGCTTGAGGAAACACGCCGAGACCTTCACCTCGCCCCTACCAATATTGAGGCCGTCGTCCACATAGCCCTCGATCTCGCCCACCAGCCCAAACTCATTCCCACTAATCTGGATGGAGTCGGCCGATTCTTTGAAGTGCCACGGTTCGCAGACCCATCTTGGCAACCCTGTCTTGCCGGCCTGATTCACCCCCATACAGGAAAGCAGCGGCCGATCACGTTCGACCCGGAAGCCGCGGCTGGCCGAGATGACATTGTGTTGGCGCACCTGAATCACCGTCTGGTGCAACGTTGCCTCCGTCTGCTCCGAGCTGAGGTTTGGGCACCCACTGACCGCCAAAAGATCCACCGAGTCACATCACGCATTGTTCCCCGCGCGGCTCTGCGCTCTCCAGCGGTTCTCGCCCATGCGCGTCTGACTGTCGTTTCCAGTGATAGCCACCGCCTTCACGAGGAACTGATCACTGCTGGTGGCATCATTCAGGACGGTCGACTCGAACGCTGGAACGTCACTCAGACTGCCGAAGTCCTGGCAGCCGCAACCAACCAGGAACCGCCGGAGTCGATTCGTCATCGCATCACAGAGCTTTGGCCACAGCTCAGTCGTTCCTTGCTCGGCGCACTGGACGCTCGCGGTCGAGACCGCACCGACTCCATTCGCAAACAGCTCACAGATCGCTCCGAGGACGAGGTCGGAAAAATCACAACGACTCTGCACGAGCTCGAAACGGCGATTCGCAGCGAGATTCAACGCGCACCTGATCCTCAGCTTTCCCTTTTCAGCGACGCGGAGCGTGATCAAGAGCAACGCAATCGGGATTTCCTTGCTTCCCGCTTGGCTGAATTGCCTGCGGAACTTGAGCGTGAAATCGAGGCGATTCGTCGCCGGTACACCGACCCCCAGCCGCGGCTCTTCCCGGTAGCAGTTACGTTCCTCGTCCCGGGGGGGCTCTCCTAATGTCCGCCGCGTCTGAATACGCAGAGCTGTTGAAACTGATTGAGGTCTCAGGGCCATTTATCAGCCTGCCTATATTTAAAGAAGTCTTTCCGCAGGGTCTTGTGAAGGACTCGTTCGACCTCACGCGTGAGATACGCGAGCTATACGACGAGTGGCGAGAAGCGCGGAAACAATCGACCGGGGTAGTCAGTCCGGCTGAGCGAGAGTGGCTTCGCGCGGTATTCACGGTCCTGCTCGAATGGCCGGCAGAGTTCATCGTCGAACACAATGCCATTCCTCAGAATCTCTCCTGCTTCGTGGCTCAGCATCATGAGACATTGCGGCCCGATGTGGTCCTACTCGATGGCGGCAGCCCCAGGTTACTGATTGCGATCTTACCCCCGTCTCAGCAGCCGGATCGACGGCCGGCAGCGACAACCTGGAACACTACCTGCGCCGGACGGATGACTGAGTTGCTACATGCGACTCGAATCCCCCTTGGCCTGGTCACCAACGGCGAGCGTTTCACATTGGTTTATGCCGAACCCGGCCAACCCACGGGATTTGCCGATTTTCGTGCCGAACTATGGTTCGAAGAACGCCTCACTCTCCGTGCTTTTCGTGATTTTCTGTCCGCCGGCGCTCTCTTTAACCGTCCGCCCGAGCACACGCTTGACGCGCTCTATCGTCGCAGCCTGGAAAACCAGCAGGAAGTTTCAACTACCTTGGGACGGCAGGTGCGGCGCGCCGTGGAGATGTTCGTCTCGGCGCTTGACCGTGCGGATCGCGAAAACGGTGGAGCACTCCTACGGGGAGTTCCCGAGGAGCTTGTATATGAGGCAGCGCTCACACTGATGATGCGGCTGGTTTTTCTCTTCTTTGCCGAGGAGCGAGACTTGCTCCCCATCTCGAACCTCATTTATCACGACAACTACGCTGTTTCGACTCTCCACGATCAGCTTCGCGAGGCCGCCGATCGTCTTGGCGAGGAAGTCCTGGAGCGCCGCTACGACGCGTTTCCACGCCTCCTTGCAACATTCCGCGCCGTTCACGGCGGAATCAAGCATGACCTTGCGGCGCTGCCTGCTTACGGAGGCGAACTCTTCGATCCGGATCGGTTCCCGTTCCTTGAAGGCCGGGCGCTGGGTTCTCAATGGCAGGTCGCCGGCTCTGTGCCATTTCCGATACACAACCGTACCGTCCTACACCTTCTACAGGCGCTTCAATTCCTTGAGATGAGAGTGCCAGGTGGCGGCCGGGAGAGCCGTCGCCTGAGTTTTCGAGCGCTCGACATCGAACAGATTGGCCATGTTTACGAGGGCCTCTTAGATCACACAGTTCGCCGAGCTACGGAAATCACCCTCGGGCTCGATGGCAAGGAGCAGCTTGAGGTTTCGCTTTCTGAGCTAAATCGCCGTCGTGAACAACCCGATTTCGTCGATTGGATTTCCGAAGAGACGGGGCGGAGTGCCAAGGCCATCGAAAAGGCTCTAGGCCAGACTGCAATTCAGGACCCGCTACGCTGGCCGGAGTGGGATCAGGTGTCAACTTTCGCCGGGCTGGTTCGCAGAGACGACAATGGCGATCCCTGGGTGATTCCAGCCGGCAGCCTCTATGTCACTGCGGGCACAGCACGCCGCCAGACCGGGACACAATACACACCGCGCACGCTTACAGAGTCTGTCGTTCAATACGCCCTAGAGCCGCTGGTCTATATCGGACCCGCCGAAGGAGAGCCTCCAGAATCCTGGCGGCTCAAGTCGGCATACCAAATTCTGGATCTCAAGATCTGCGATTTCGCATGCGGATCCGCCGCATTCCTGGTGGCTGCCGGCCGCTATCTCTCCGCACGTCTCACTGAAGCGTGGGAAGTTGCGCAACAGGAGCACGGAGCGAATGTCCAGATCACGCCCTACGGTCACAAATCCAGCGGGCTTCTAGAAGAGGAGCTGATTCCGGCAAATCCTGAAGAGCGCGCGCTGTTCGCACTCCGAATTGTCGTTGAGCGCTGCCTCTATGGAGTGGACCGCAACCCGTTGGCGGTCGAGATGGCCAAGCTATCGCTCTGGCTTCTGACGCTCCAGCGCAGCAAGCCATTTACCTTCCTCGATCACTCGATCCGCTGTGGAGATTCCCTGCTGGGCGTCGATCTGAAGCAGCTTTCAACGTGGAGCCTCTCTGGTGAGGGACGGCAAACTGTACTTTTCCAAGATGATCTCAGCTTCGCGGCCAGCAAACGCGAGGGCTTGATGAAGATGATGTATCGCACAAGCGATCAGAAGCGAATGCTTGATGCCGCACTGGAGAAGACTCGGCGACTGCGCGCAGCCGCTGATCGACTTATCGCCACTGCGTTTGAATTCAACTTCGAGGCTGCCGCCGCCGCGATCACATTCGGGCTGGAGGAGCAAGAGGCCGAGGCACAGAAGATCCTCGAAGGACGGCATCCATTTCACTGGCCTGTCGAGTTTCCTGAAGTTTTCCTTCACTATGGCGGGTTTGATGCAATCGTAGGTAATCCGCCATTCATCGGTGGCAAACGAATTACGGGCGCACTCGGCAAGGATTACAGAGAGTATCTGGTTAAGCATGTCGGTCACGGCGTCAGGGGCAATGCCGACTATGTGGCTTACTTTTTCTTGCGCGCCTTCAGCCTGCTTAAAGACGGAGGCACGGCAGGACTCCTGGCTACGAACACAATTGCACAAGGGGATACTCGAGAGGTTGGCCTGGACCAGATGACGGCCAACGGAACCACTATCTACCGCGCGATCCCCACGGAAGCTTGGCCGGGTGAAGCGAGTCTTGAAGTTGCGCATGTATGGTTCCGCAAGGGCAATTGGAAAGGGCCGTTTTCGATTGGGGACTCGCCTGTGAAGGGTATAACCAGTCAGCTAGAGCCCCCTGGCAAGATTAGCGGCAAACCGTTCCCTCTTGCGGCAAACGCTGGAAAGAGCTTCGTGGGGTCCTATGTGCTGGGCATGGGCTTCGTACTGGAGAAGCAAGAGGCACAGCTATTGCTTGAAAAGGATCCACGAAATCGTGAGGTCCTCTTTCCATACCTAATTGGCGAAGACTTCAACAGCAGTTGGGAGCAATCTCCCGATCGCTGGGTAATTAATTTCCATGATTGGCCCATAGAGAAGGCAAGGCAGTACCCAGACTGCTTCGAGATTATCGAAGGCCGCGTGAAACCTGTGCGAACTCGCAGAAACGAAGACGGAGAGTATCAGCTAAGGTATCCCCTGTATGAACGGTGGTGGCAGTATGCGGACAAGCGCCCCGAGCTATATAAGACCATTGCTGGTGGAGAGCGGGTACTGGTGCGCACACAAACAAGTCGAACTCAGGTAGGGGCATTTGTATCACCAGGGTGGGTCTACGGTCACAAGCTCATTATTTTCTCCATTACTAGCCACGGGGCTGCCGCTCTTCTCGATAGCAGTCTCCACTATTGGTGGATGATTTCGCGTGGGTCCACCATGAGAACTGATCCGGTTTATACACCTTCTGACTGCTTTGAAACCTTTCCGTTTCCCACGACGCTAGTCCCGCTCGATTCTATCGGCGAGCGTTATGACGGTCATCGACGCGCCATTATGCGCGCAAGACAGGAGGGTCTTACCGACACCTATAATCGCCTCCATTCCCCGCATGAAACCTCCTCAGACATCTCCGAACTTCGAATTCTGCACACTGAGTTGGACTGCGCTGTGGCCGCTTCGTACGATTGGACCGACCTCGACCTCGGCCACGGCTTCCAAGAGACGAAACAAGGCGTTCGTTACACGATCTCAGAGGCTGCTCGGCGCGAAGTGCTCGACCGGCTGCTCGCCCTCAATCACGAACGCTACGCACGGGAACAAGCCGACCTGCTCTCCGCACCAAAATCGAAGTCCAAGTCCCGAAAGCGAGTGCCCCAGCAGACAGGTCTATTCTGATTTGAGGAAAAACAATGTCTACAGCTCCTCTCCGTAAAGAATTCGAAGACTTGATCCGCCGCGACCTGCTCGGCCCAGCCGGCGGCGAGCAGGAGATCGTGACCGAGCAGAGTGTCCGCAACCGCTACCTTCTCGGAATGCTCGCACCCTTAAAGCGTATCGAAGAGGAAGAGGAACCCCTCGAAGAATTGGCCGACGGGTCGGCGGACAGCGTCGAAGAGGGTACCGCAGAGCCTTCCACCCCCGCGAACCGCGGCGTCGCCCCATCAACCTTCGGCCTCAGCTTTTGCCTGGATTTGACGGAGGTTGACTTTGAAGCTGAAGCTCATTGGGGCCAATACCTCAGGGACCAGGACGCTGAAGGGAAGGCCATCTGGAAGCGGTATCCACGCGGCGGTCGCAAGACCATCCAACTAAAGGAAGGCAATCTAGCCCCATGGTCCCCGGAAACCGAGACCCCGCAGGTGGTTGTTCGGGGGCGGGTTCGTCGCCGCGCTGACCACTGGAGCGTCACACTCTTCCTTTCGAATGAGCAAGTAGAGGACCGCCCTCGAGATAGGTTCTGGCTATTCCAGCCGGAGCTCGCTGTCCACGGCCACTTTGCCCGGCGCCCTGGCCATGGACACGTTTCAACATTGGACGCCGTCTCTCGCCTCGAAGACCAGACCAACGAAATGCTCTATCGCGGCGAGGTTGAGTTTGCCCGCGGTCATGGGACGAGCGTCGAATGGGAATTGACCGAGGGGCGGGTTGACCAGGCGATCTTGATCCGGACTGTCGCGATGCCAAGCGCAGTAGTTCGCAATATCGAGCAGGGCATCGTCCCTAATCTCGTTACCGATATGAAGGAGTTAGCGGAATCCGCCGACGAAGAGCTGGCTGGAAAACTGCGCCCTATTGAAGTTGCTTACGCAGAGTGGATAAAACAACTCGAAATGCGTCGGACCGTGGAAGCTGATCTACTCAACTACACGGAAGCTTCCAGCCAGGTTGTGACCCGCGCACAGGAACTTCTCGAGCGCCTCAAGGAAGGCATCACTTTGCTGGAAGCAAACTCGGACGCACGCAAAGCGTTCTGCTTTGCGAATCGAGCCATGTGGCAGCAGCGCATTCGTTCTGTGTGGATGGAAGAGCGAAAAGATGATCCGACCCGCCAACTCACGGATGTCGATACTTCGGCGAACCGCAGTTGGCGTGCTTTCCAGTTGGCCTTCATTCTGATAAATCTGCCCGGACTGACCAACCTTCATCATCCGGACCGAAGCACTGGGCAGTTTGCGGGTGCAGACCTTCTTTGGTTTCCGACCGGCGGCGGCAAAACGGAAGCCTACCTTGGTCTAGCTGCCTACACGATCGCTGTGCGCAGGTTGCAGAAAAATATTGGCGGACGCGATGGCGAAAACGGCGTAGCGGTTCTAATGCGTTATACGCTGCGATTGCTCACCCTGCAGCAATTCCAGCGGGCTGCGACATTGATGTGCGCCTGCGAATTGATCCGGTTGGAAAACAAGGATCTTTGGGGAGAGACGCCGTTTCGGCTGGGCCTTTGGGTCGGACGCAAAACGACACCGAATAAGACCTCGCAATCGGCGGAAGTGATAGAGGCGATGCGAAGTGGAAGGCGGCCAGTATTCGGAGTGGGGTCTCCACATCAATTCCCAGTTTGCCCTTGGTGTGGAACAGCGATTGACCCGGGACAAAACATAACAGTAGAGCAGTATCCGGCTGGACGGGCACGAACCCTGATCTACTGCGGTGACCTTAGAGGAGAGTGCGAGTTCTCCAGGCGCCTGGCGCCAGACGAAGGTTTGCCCCTAGTTTTGGTTGATGAAGAAATTTATCGTCGACCGCCTGCAATGCTGATCGCAACAGTTGACAAGTTCGCACAGATGGCCTGGCAGGGACCGGTGCAAACGATATTTGGACAAGTCACGGGCTGGTGCCCACGCCATGGATTCCGGTCTCCGGAACTCGAGGACACGAATTCACATCAAGCGTCCGGTCGATTCCCGGCGACCGCCACCAGACCACACGCGTTGCTGCGCCCTCCGGATCTGATCATTCAGGACGAACTGCATCTCATAAGCGGACCGCTTGGCAGTCTTGTTGGGATTTACGAAGGTGCAATTGATCAATTATCGACATGGGAAGTGGACGGAAAAAAGATTCGGCCAAAGGTCATTGCTTCGACTGCGACGGTGAGGCGAGCGCAGGCTCAGGTTTCAGCCCTGTTTAACCGACAGGTGCGAATATTCCCGCCACCCGGATTGGAAGCCGGAGCCAATTTCTTCTCACGCGAACTCCCAGCCAGTGATTCGGCGCCGGGGCGTCTATATGTTGGCGTCTGCGCAATGGGCAAGAAGCTGAAGGGTGCGCTGATTCGGGTCTATGTTGCCGTACTTGCTGCCGGCCAAACCATGTATGAGAAATATGGGGATGAAGTTGATCCTTTCATGACAGCCGTGGGGTACTTCAGCTCATTGCGAGAATTGGGTGGCATGCGGCGTTTGGTCGATGACGACGTCCGTTCACGATTGACCCAAGTGGACTCACGCGGACTGAAGCGACGCACACTCCGACTGCCGCAAGCGGTTGAGGAGTTGACATCGCGCAAGTCTGCCACTGAGATTCCTGAGGTTCTGGAACGGATGAAGTGCAAATTTCCTCCGTTTGGCGAACGACCCACGAAACCTCCTATCGACGTTCTGCTCGCAACAAACATGCTTTCGGTTGGTGTCGATGTTGGAAGGCTTGGCTTGATGATTGTTGCTGGGCAGCCAAAATCGACGTCTGAGTATATCCAGGCCACAAGCCGTGTGGGTCGAGCGAGCCCGGGGTTAGTGATTACGGTGGGAAACTGGGCACGCCCACGCGACCTATCCCATTTCGAGGGGTTCTGCCACTACCACGCGACTTTTTACAGGCAGGTGGAAGCACTCAGCGTGACGCCTTATTCCATTGGCGCAATCGATAGAGCTCTAACCGGCGTAATGGTAAGCGCGATTCGACAGGGTGGCGCAGACTTTAACCGGAATGACAGCGCCCACCTGATGCAGCCATCGCATTTGATGGTGCAGAGTGCCCTATCGGCACTACCCATTCGAGCAGCTGAAGCAGGAACTGGCGGTACCACACTTCAAAACTTTATGCGGGCCACGCTTCAGCAAAGGGTTGACGCGTGGCGCGATCGCGCCGTTCGGATGAGAGGTGGCGCGCGGTTGGGATACAGCGACGGCCGGGACGGAGTAACAGTCGGTTTGCTGCAGATGGCAGGAAAGGCGCTCTGGACCGAATTCACTGTTCTGAATTCGTTGCGCGATGTTGAACCGGAAGCAGTGCTCACCTTTGATGATAGCGGGATGGACAGCGTGGAGGCCGATCAATGGGCGGACGCGAGGTAGGAAGCGTTAGGCCGACTCAACTGATCTATACCTATGGGGTTGGGTCCACGATCGACCTCCCGCAGTTTTCGGCGATGGTCATGGGGCTCGACGACTGGCCCGCTTCCCAAATGGAGGAAATCCGCGAAGAGCGCCTTCTGCGTGTAGTCCGCAACGTCCTTGGCACACAAGTTCGGCAACTAAAGGCGGCCCCGGTTCGAGACGACTTTTCTGGCCCCGTGTTCGGCCGAGCTGCTACCGATGGCGTGCCGGTCGCCGCATTTCCCCGTTGGCTTGTCTGCACGCAGTGTCGTCTGCTCGCCCCTATTCGCTCTGGCTTGTTCGAATTCCGACCAGACACGAATCGACCGGAGCGGTCGCGCTTCATTCATAAGAATTGTCCGAGGCTCGCATTGGCAACCGCAGTCCCAGCCCGTTTTCTAGTAGCCTGCGAGAACGGACATATTGACGATTTTCCCTGGGATGAGTATCTGCACGGCTCTGCTGGGACCTGTCCGGGCCCACTCGAGTTTCGTGATGTTGGGGCGAGCGGCGAAGCGGCCGACGTTATGTTGATTTGTCGCGCCTGTCAGAAGCGAATGCCGTTGGCACCAGCCTTCTCGGAGGAGGGCCGCGCCCAGCTTCCACCTTGTCATGGACGGCATCCGCATCTCCGAGTTGCACCGCCAGAGGATTGTGGTGCCGCTTCTCAACCAATCACGCTCGGTGCGACGAATATGTGGTTTTCGCGGACGCTGTCGGCACTTTCGATTCCTTCGACTTCGGATCCGCTGGAACAGTTGGTGGAACAGGACTTGGCGTCGCTCTTTTTGGAGGCTGAGTCCGAGCGCGACGTCAAGCTCTTGCGCACCGGACATGCGCGCTATGATCAGTACTCCGATGCCCAGATATGGGAGGCTGTTGTTAAGCTTCGGGCCCTTGATGGATCTTCCCCGTTAACGCCCAAGGATCTCAGGCTTCCAGAGTGGAAGCTGTTCTCCAATCCGGACCCTGCGAAAAATAGCGCCAATTTGCGAATTCGAGCCGGAATACCGCCAACGAAGTATTCCACGTGGATCGAAAGCGTTGTGCTCATTGACCGCTTGCGCGAAGTTCAGGCGCTGGTCGGGTTTACCCGTCTGGAACCCGCGGGGGACGATTCGCCGGCGCAGCTTGTGCCTCTGAGGCGTGGTGCGGCCTCATGGGTTCCGGCGGCGGAAGTGCGAGGAGAAGGATTATTCTTGCGGCTCGCAGAGCAGAGGCTCGCAAATTGGCTCTTGCAAAACGAAGCGCTCGAGGCCCAATTCCTCCAATCCCATCGGCGTTGGCGAAGCCAGAGAGGAGTTGAGCCTTCCCTTGGATTTCCAGGACTGAGATATGTTCTCCTGCACTCGTTGGCTCATGTTTTGATCCGCCAATTTTCAGTGGAATGCGGCTATGCTGCTGCCAGTCTCAAAGAGAGGATCTACTCTTCCTTGCCGGAAGATGACGAGGTGATGGCGGGCATCCTCATCTACACTGCGGCATCGGACAGCGAAGGGACTCTTGGCGGGTTGGTATCTCTCGGAGAAACGGCAAATCTCGAGCAGCATCTGGATCAAGCATTGGAAGGCCTTGAGATTTGTTCATCGGATCCGCTTTGCGCCGAAACCAGGCCTGAACAGTCGTTCCTCTCGATCCATGGGGCTGCTTGCCACAATTGCCTTTTCTTGCCGGAAACTTCCTGTGAGCGCGGAAATAGATATTTGGATCGAACCGTGCTTGTGCAAACCATGGAGAACTCTGGTTTCCAGTATTTCAAGCCATGACATCAGCTGAAGCGTGTTTAAAACTAACGGAGGAATTGCCAGTCAGCTTGGTGGAGTCGCTGATCCGCGAACTTCGAGAGGGTCGGAGACTGCTGATACCGAACCCAACCTACCAAGCACGCACTGACGATTTCTTGCGCCGCTTGGATGTTAGTCCGGCCGAGCTAGCCTCTATGCTCGAAGTTGCGCTCGCCGCAAAGCAAATGGAACCAACAACGGAAATCGTCTGGACAGGGCCCGCTACGACAGTTGTGCCGATTCGACGAACCGAGCAGGTACTGTCTGACCTAATCCAGCACGCAGAACGATGCCTGACTATCGCGAGCTTTGGCGTTTTCCAGATCCCAAGGCTCGTGGACGAATTGGAAGTCGCCGTTGCACGTGGCGTTACGCTTCGGATCGTGTTGGGCGACCGAGAGTCTCTGAATGAAAATGGAATTGTTCGACAGCGGTTGCAACTGGGACAAGTTCTCTCGGATGGAGCGTTGATTCTGCAGTGGCCAGCTGAAAAGCGTACTCGCGACAGTCAGGGTCGAGCCGGTCTCATGCATATGAAAGCCGCAGTCGCAGACTCTCATGTAGCATTCCTTACTAGCGCAAACCTCACAGAGGCTGCTCTTGAGCGAAACATGGAGCTGGGTGTTCTGATTCGAGGAGGAAGAACACCTGGTGCAATTGAGCAACTAATCGAATCCCTCGTGCAGTCTGGAGAATTGTTGATCTCGACACGCTTCGATTTTCGAAGCATTAGTGACCGGCGGCCGTGGTAATGCCTATCTCGCTTGCAGAGATCGCCAATATACATCCGAAGCTATTTCACATGGCTCAATTCGGGAGTTGGCCCCTTATACGTGCGCAAGGGCTCCTCAGCACCTCGGCGTTATTAGACCTTTATGGTATCGACGGTAACGAGCGGGCAAGAATTGAATGCAGCCTTCGCAGAAAACCAGTTCAAATTACAACCGCAGATGGAAATTCAGCCTGGATCAGAGACCAACGCCCGATGAGCGAAGGGAAACTCGCGTCATGTTTGAAGGATGGCCTGACGCCGACCCAGTGGTTCAGAATGTTAAATGAGAGAGTGTTCTTTTGGCTCACTGAGGCCCGCCTCAAAACCTTGATGCAGGCATACAGCGATAGCCCTCAGTTGATACTTGAAGTTGACACCAGCGCACTATTGGCAACACATGGAGACAAAGTGTATTTAACGCCAATGAACACTGGCTGCACAAGCCCAATGGCGTTCCCGCGTGGCCTCAGTTCCTTTCTCCCGCCCAACGAATATCCGTTTATCGAGAACTGTAAGAAGAAAGGCGGACGCCAGAAGGCCATCGTTGAACTGACTGTCCTCCGCTCGGTTCCGAATATAGCTGATCTCACCATTCGGGCGAATCATAGAGAAATCCGCGATGGAGAGTTTGCAGCTCTCAAGACTCTTTACGAGCGCGGCTAGATAAATGGGGATGACTTATTCGACTTGTCGGCACAAGTCGGCATGTTTCGGAAATTCGAGCCGCTCTGCCGACGCCTGATCACCCGCGAGAACGGCTTTTATTAGTATCTATGAACGTTTCATCGCCTTGTTCCGAGGGCGTCCGAAAATCGACTAGCGAGCTTGAGATTGGTTACTAGTTAGCTCACTCCTCAGACTATGAGTCCGCGAATTGTCTGGAGGTCGGCTTAAGGTTTTGCGTACCAGCGGGATGAACCAAACGCAACCAAAGCTAAGCTTCAGGGAATCCTCGATCCGGGCGAGTGGATGCTCTAGCCCTGCTCGAAACCGCAGGCTATCCAGTCAACCCACAAGAGGGGATTGACTGGATTTGGGATCTCGTGAAACGATCAAACTGGTCGGGACCCTAGGGCCAATTGAAACGGCATGTCTAACGACATGCGAGTGACCCCAGGCCGGCGTTACTCGGGAGTTTCAACGCTGGGTTCCCGACCGAGTATCGAATGGATCCTTCTCGTATATGCTGAGAAACAGCGTCGTGAAGCGGATCTTTTTCGAAATGTTGACATCGTCGTTCCACTTTAGCGGGTAGACTATTTCCTGCTTAATGACGACAACGAGATTGCTTGGCGCCCTGTATCGAATTGGAATGTCTGAGCATTCGAATGCCAAAAGTCTCGGTTCCGAGACCCAATCGCCCCGGACTGTGGTAGGTAAACACCGGACGCCGACCAGACGAGACGGATTCTCAACTACCCAACGTGCAGCTGACAGCATTTGTAGCGAATTTTGAATGAACGCCAGTTTACGTGTACGAGCAGTTAAATGCTGCCATCCGGCCCAGCTAAAAGAGACGGGCCCAAGTATGGGATTCAGAGGCCGAGGGCCAACTAATAAGTTGGAGCGGTAATATTCCTTGGCATATTGCCTCAATCCGCTGCCAAGTGGAGGACGGCATAACTCCACAGGGTTATCCAGAACTTTTGGCTGAGGCAAGGAAGAACACTGGTAGGAGAGGTCGTACCGGATTGACGGTGAAATCGTTGCCTTTCTCCCAAAGCGAATTTCCGATAGGTTGGTCTCTTTTGTGATAAGAGTCCAGAGGTACTCATCTGGTGAACTTGGACGAACCCACACGAGCATAATCGGAACATTAGATCGAGACCATTTATTCAAATCGGACGATGAGACGTTCTTGAGACGCCAATGTGCGCCATCGGGTTCACCAAAGGACGCACCCGTCTTGACCTGGACGCCAAAATACATCGGTGCCGGATTTGGTATCTGGGGTTGAAACTGAACCACAAGATCGACCCCTTTGTCGTCGAAGCCGGAAAAAGGTGAAGTTGCCCCTTGCAGGGCCATTTCAAGCCTAATGCGCGCCAGTTTCTCGCCATTTGCTCCAAGCTCTCGATCCGGCGCTCTCATTCAGGGTATTGTAATATGCTCCTATCAGTTTTGTCCCCGAGCTTTCACCCTCGCATTCGAGTGACTAGCGAACGCGAACAGTTTTCACACTCCCGCTCCAGTTGAATTCCGAACACATACGACAGTGCGGCATTCCTCCTTCAAAGCCTCCGAAAACCGCAAAGGTCAGCAATTCACTTTGGTACAGCCACAAGTGGTTCAATCCATGATTAGAAATGTGAAGTCTGCAAGTGTCCTTGAATCCGGCCGCTATTGCCGACGCGTGATTCCCGGCTGGAAGGGCGTTTTAGGGGACCTATCCTAGGCGAGGCGTCCGCGGCGTTGACCACAGCCAATTCAGGATGGTGTCGCATCACCTTAGGAGAATCCGAAGCTGCCGACGGATGTGGCGGAGTTTCGCGAGGTATTTTCGCCGGTCGAGATTCGGATCGATGCGAGGCGGCCTGATCTCCAACGCATGATGAGGACGATGTCCGAGGAATCGACGGAGGGCGATCGCGATTGCACCGCCGAGTTCAGGACGGCACGGAATCGCCCGGTTTTCGACTGCAAATGCAGCTCCGGTCTTGCCATTCCACTCAGGCGCAGCACAATTCAGTCAAATCGGATCCGAAGAAGGAGATTCCAGCTTCCAGGTATTTCCACGGTGGTATTCTCTTGTCAATGTAACAACTCTTCGTTTTGGTCAGCGCTTCTGGAAGCTGAAGATGCGAGGCGTAATGCCGGCACTGTCGTCACTTGAACTCATTCAAGCACACCGTTGGTCAGGTGTCCTTTTTACGACCTTTTCTCTAAGCCTCTCCTTCTTCGAAGCAGTAGTTCTTGAACAAATCGTCCGAAATCAAATCGGGGAATGCACCATCCTGGCAGATGTAATTGGAGTGCGTTCAGCATTCGAAGAGATTGGGGCGCGCGAAGCCGGAAGGGTTTACGACATCGAGCCTGTTGCAGTGAAGAACGGGTGTTTCCATCCGAAATTGACCGCATTCATTTCAGATGAAGAGGCACAACTCGTCATCGGCTCCGGCAATCTTACCTTCGGAGGATGGGGTTCGAACCTTGAGTGTGCCGAATATCTTCATCCTAGTTTCGCCTCAAATGCATTTAAGGACACCGCAGATTTTCTTGACGCTCTGGCTGCAGCGAAGCGCGTAACCCATGCAGCCCAGCGCGAGTGCGTCACTGTCGCAGAGAGCCTTAAGGCAAAAGCTGAAGAAAACAGGCCCAATCCGAATATTCGTGTTCTACACAGCATCAACACATCGATCCTTGATCAAGTGGCAGATCTAGTCTCCGATCTAGGAGGTGCAAAGCGCATCGCCATGGTCTCCCCGTTTTTCGGAGGAACTTGTGTCGACGATATATGTCAGCGGCTGAACATCTCAGAAGCTTATGTACACGTTCACACCGACGGCACTGTTCAAGGATCTGCGGGTTCAAATTGGCCTGTTTGCAAAAAGACACTTGTCCGAGCTGTACATCTAGAACTGCTCGAGGAGAAGAGCAAACGTCTCCTACATGCGAAGCTTTGCGAGATCATCTGCGGACGTGGCCGCATTTTGCTCTCTGGAAGCGCCAATGCGACGAACGAAGCATGGGGATCTGAGCACAATATCGAATTGTGTGTTGCTCGAATTCAGAGAAATCGTGCACCGGGGTGGAACTTCACTGCAGCACAACCGCCAACTCCAACGCCAGCGCTGCCAGATAACAGCAAGACCTCGGTGCAGATCGGGGTTCTGAGAGGAGCACTCTTAGCCGGGAAGGTCGAGGGCAAAGTCATAACTCCATTCCCCCTTGGAACGGTCTCTGCATTTCAGAGAGAATCTCTCAAGTGGGTTCGGATCGCCGAGACCGAAGTGGGCCCAGGCGGGGTATTTGAATTCGCGATGCCGGAAGGATGGAGCACTTGGCGGGGCGGTCATGTGCTTATTCGTCTCAGTGGGCACCGCGGGAAGATGGCACAAGGATTTCTTTCTCTGCCCGAGTTGCGGGAAATATCCCGGCGCTTGGGCTCGGCGGCGGCTCGCTTTCTCAGTCTCCTGCAAGGCACTGAAACACCGAACGACGTCGCAGAGATCATGAATTACATCCGGCTGAATCCAGAATGGCTTCCAATCAGAAACCCGGCGGAATCGGGGTCAGGGAGCAAAGCCAAAGATGCAGAAGAACCAGAGACAGTCATTGTAGATATTGAAACCTTGTTAGGGCTCGGGACGGCGAACAGTGATGGTCAGCACCCCCAGGCAGGACCAATGCCGGCATGGCAACGGTTCATGCAGGATATATTCGCGGCATTTCGCGAGCCAAGAGGGAAGTTCGAAAACACGGGCCAGGGTGAGGCGCGTAAAAAGTCCGCACGTGGTAAAAGGGACGATGAACCCGACACGGACGATCAGTTCAACAAAGATATTGAGAACTCTCTCGCCAGCTTCGAGAAAACGCTTGATTGTATTCTCAAAGTGCCAAGGGAAAGGCGGCACCTGTTTAAGGCATTCGCAATTACGCATTACATGTGCGAACGAATGGAAATCGACCGTATCAGAGTCCAAGGATATTTGGATCATCTTTTCAAAAGCTTTGACGCGGCTCCGCGTGGAACTGAAGAAGGCAGCCTCTATGCTGCCACGGCACTCTTGCGTGCCGCCAATCGCAGTGGAGACTTCCGAGAAAACGCGACAGAATTACGGAGGCAACTTCTCCACGCAAAGTGCACACTTTCAAACGAACCGCCGGAGCTAACATGGCTTCGCGGCATTATCAGCCGCATCGGAATGAAAGAGGAGTTTTCAAAGTATTGGGAGACTGCGCAGTCAATCAGGACTCCACAAGAAGAGGCCAAGCTGTTCTGGGCCATCACGAATGGAAATCCACACCACGACGATTTTCCCTCGTTGAGCCGAAGCCCGGAGTGGGCAACGCTGAAGCGGGGTCCTTCGAATCGGGTAATACGGATGAAGACCTTCAACAAGTATTGTCCGCATTGCTACGCCCTTCCAGCAGTACAGGCTAATCGTCTTCGTGACAAGGCAGTTGCCACTTGTCCTGGCGGCCGAGTTCTGCTTTGCGAGGAAATCTAGAGATGGCAAGCGCAACCCTTACTGAACTCATCGAATTCGCCGCGCGCCTCGAAGAACCACAGTTGATCGGCAAACTGGGAATCTCCACTGGCAGTATCGATTCGCTCGGCTTGCGTCAGATCAATTTCGATCTCATGGACCTCGTTATACCAAGCCTTAACAACGTCGCGAGACACATCCGGCCATATACGGTGATTGCGTGGGCATGGCATCGTGCCGCTGTTTGTGCCAAAAAGGCCGGGCATGTGAAGGTGGATTTGAACAGGCTTCAAGATTTCGTTGATCGTATCGAAGTCATTTTCGCATGGTCACAGTTCTTGCGCGACAGCCGCGTCGACTTGCCGGGACGTGACGTTCTAGACGACCTAGTGAAAGGGAAGGAACACGTCTTTGGAGGAAAGGGCTGGGCAGTTCGGCGCGAAAAGCGCAGAGACTCAACCGCTCTCAGTGCAGCCGTGAACTATGGCCCTTTTATTAAGGCACTTGGATGGATCCAACCTGCGCCCAAATGGCCGGGGGCGTTTGTGAGCGCCGACAAGATTAAGGCGGCCATCTCCGCCCTTGAAAACCGACTAGGAGAGCATCTAGAGCATCCCGCGTTTTCGAAACTCGGCCCAGTCACGGTAACTGCGAAGGAAGTAAAGAACTGGTCCAAAGCGTTTTCACTCGAATTCCTGAGCGCTCAGGAAAAGGCCGCCATGCGGGAGTCACTCATGGGGTCGTCTGCAAGGAAGGAACTCAAACAGACTTGTGAAACGATAGCCTTCCTTGTAAAACGTCGCGGCGGTGACATTGACGAAGAGGCAATACGCACAGACCTGTGTTATGGGTCAGGATCGCATCCTGATGATGCGCGGTTTGACTCAGTTAGAACGATTTGGAAGCTTTTGCAAGTCAGGCAGCTTTTCCGACTTGCACTGGAATCGTTATTGCAGTGGCTTTTGATTCAACTGAGCAGTCACCCTGCTCAAACATCTGAGTTGGCAAGGGCTTTTATTTCTGAGACAGGGAGAGCTTCAACGACTAAAGAATGGCTGTCCGTCACAGGTCCTAAGAAAATGAGCATCCCTGAGCGGATCCGATCCTTGGAAAACGCAGTATCTCGGAAGGACGCGCCTCTTGCAAAGGCGATCCAAATGGCCATCGCAGTCAGCCTGGCAGAAGCGAGGGAATCACCCAATAATGAGAGAAACGACCGTCTTCCGCTGAAGCGGGCACAACAAGAAGCGAAATCATTCGAAACACAGAAGCCAGTTGAATTCGTGAGCCATGTGCTGAACTCCTGGGTAATGGGTCAGCATTTGTATTGGGCAGTAGGTCGAGGACTCGCGGATGCGCGGAGCAACGGAAGAAGAATCCTTCGGCTCAAAGTTGTACCTGAAGAGGCGGGATTGACGTTGGCGCCAGGCGCCGGTCCTAACTTCAGCAATCCGCCGGCAGCAACTGAAGATCGCCTCGGAACGCTGCTCAGCCTGATGCGCGAATCCGGAACACTTTCGTGAAACACCATGCTTAGCCACCCCTATCGAGCGAGGACGGGATGAGCAATTCCCGGCGGGTTGTTCAGTGGCACGAGGTACCTTCGGACCAATTTGAAACCTAGAGATGACTGAATCTGGGCAAAGGCCATAATCATCTACGTTCCGAGCCAGGAGCATCGCGTTAGTTGACGACGTCAGTACACTCATTGAAGCGATTTGAGAGCATTCATTTCAGATTCCAGACAATGAGCCCCCCGTGAGCGGAAGACGCAGCTTTTCAGCTCTTCTAACCGCCTGACTAAATCTGCACTACAATAGAAACTTGCGTATTCACCGGCTACATATCAGACCGAGCGGCGGACGGGGAGACACGGTCCGTTCCTTCGCATATTGTCTGAAACAGCAAGTCCTCGGCGTTGGGTGGCAGGTGCCTGCGCCTTCGAAAACGCCGCTGACGTGGGAAGGATATGAAAAGTCTGCCGCCAAAGTGTATGGCGGTCTTCGCGCGATCAGCCGTGTTCGCTATCTCCACGACAACGTCAGTCCTAAAGATCTCATCTGGACGCGCGACACGGAGGGAAGGTACTACTTAGCCAAAGTTCGCGCCGCGAAAGGTAAGTCGCAATCGGATGTGGCCTGGGAATATCTCGACACGCCCGAAGGCCGCGACGCGGACATCGTCAATGTCGTGCGTTGCCGCATCCTTGCGGTGCCGCAGGCCGACGATGTCACGGGCAAGATTGTCGCCTGCTTTCGGCCGAGCCGTGTCATTCAGTCGATCAGGGATGAAACGACGGTCATGTATTCGCAGCTTCTCTGGAACCAATTGGCCAGTTCGGAGGAATACAAGCTCCCGCGCCTCGAACGGTGCGATGTGTTCTCCTTCCTCGATGCCGAGACCACCGAAGACGTGATATTTATCTATCTGCAATGCATGGAGTGGATTGTTGTGCCGAACTCGCGCAAGGCTGACACCATGGGTTACGAGTTTGTCGCCATCCACAAGAAAACGCGGGAACGGGCCGTGGTCCAGGTCAAAACCGGACATACGCATTTGCCGGCGGATGTTTGGGGCGGCTTCAAGGAGAAGGTATTTCTTTTTCAAACCCACGGGAATTATACGGGTCTTCCAACGCCGAATGTCGTTCAGATCGCGCCGAAAACCATCGAATACTTCATGATCTCTCACATTGAGATCATGCCTAATACGGTGAGGCGATGGGTGGATTTTGCAGGCGAGCTGAATTCCTCCGGCTGAGAGCTGTAGAAGACGGGGTTCTGTCGCGGGCTAGAGCACGACCGCGCGCAATTCGGAGGTGACGTCGATGACGCCGCGTGCTTGCCCCACCTCATCCCGAAGATAGAATTTTATATTTCTTCATGCCCGAGACACACAACACACTACTGGAAAAAGCATGACAGGCACAGCGCGCATTGTGGTCACACTCGCTGTTTTCGCGCTTATCCGGACATTGGGCTTTGTTGGTGAGAGCGGCCCGTCGCTTCAAGCGAGGATTCGCCAGGGGTCGCAAACGGCTGCATGAACATACCACGTTGCTGATAATTAGCAGCTTAGGTATCTTAACGAAGGATCACTCCCCTGAAGTCGGCAAGCGTCAATCAATTGTTGGCTCCGGTTCACGCCGGCCAGAGTGTCGGGTGGTGATACCGAATCGCTCGTCGGGAGAATCTGAGACCGCCCAAAGGAATACAGATCATTTGAGACGGTCCAACCGTCAACTCCGACCGCATAGACTTCAAACAGGATGAGCGATTCCTCGCCACAACTCCGGACCACAACTGAAGAGATCGCCGGCCTCGTGGAGCGGGTCACCTTCTTCAGTTCCGAGAGCGGCTTCGCTGTGCTACGGGTGAAGGTCCGTGGACAGCGGGATCTGGTTACGGTCCTTGGTTCCGTGCCGACAGTGAGCGCCGGGGAATGGGTGACCGCTAAGGGTTGGTGGGTAAGAGACAAGGAGCATGGGCTCCAGTTCAAGGCTCAGGTCCTGAGGGCCACCCCGCCGACCACGAGCGAGGGAGTTGAACGGTACCTCGGCGGTGGCTTCGTGAAGGGCGTTGGACCCGTACTTGCGAAAAAGCTGGTGGAACACTTCGGTGCCGAAGTGTTGGGTGTCATCAGCGACAACCCCGCCGACTTGGAGTCGGTCGTTGGCATCGGTCCCAAACGACGTGAACGGATCGCCACTGCCTGGCAGGAGGGCATGCAGATCCGGGAGATCATGCTCTTCCTGCATAGTCACGGAGTGAGTACGGGGCGGGCTGTACGTATCTTCAAGACATATGGGAGCCTGGCAATCCAGACGGTGCAGGAGAACCCATACACGTTGGCGAAGGAGATCCATGGGATCGGCTTCGCTACGGCAGACCAGATCTCCCAGAGTGTTGGTATCCCCAAGGACTCGCAGAACCGGGCAAGGGCCGGGATTGACCACGTGCTGTTGGGAGCAACCTCGGAGGGGCATTGCGCCCTCCCGCTGGAGAAGTTGAAGGCGGCAGCCGTGAAGCTCCTCGAAGTACCTGCGGAGACGATCGAGCAGGCACTGTCGCAGATGCTGACCAGCGGATTTCTCCTGCTTGAGGAGATCGACAATGAGCCACTTGTCTTCCTGCCTCACCTCCGGAAGGCGGAGGATGGTATCGCGGCGAAGATTCGGCGCCTAGTCAAAGGGAGCGTGACCTACCCGAAGATCGAGTTCGAAAAGGCCGTTGCTTGGTGCGAAGAGAAGACCGGCAAGACGCTGGCACCAAGCCAACGGGAGGCACTCAAGACCGTCCTCACCAGCCGCGTCGCGATCATCACCGGTGGTCCCGGCGTCGGGAAGACGACCTTGGTGAACTCAATACTCCTGATCCTCAGAGCGAAGAAGGTGAAGTGCCTGCTGTGTGCACCCACCGGGAGAGCGGCGAAGCGGTTGACGGAGACCACCGGGCTCGAATCGAAGACCATCCACCGCCTGCTGGAAGTCGATCCGGCAACGGGGAGGTTTCAGCGCAACGAGGACAAGCCGCTCGAATGTGACCTTCTTATTGTCGATGAGACCTCGATGGTGGACGTGCTCCTCATGTACGCTCTGCTTCGCGCTCTTCCCAAGGCGTCCGGACTGATCATGGTCGGCGACGTTGACCAGCTTCCCTCCGTTGGGCCGGGGAATGTCTTACGAGACTTGATCGACAGCGGCGTGGTGCCCGTTGTACGGCTGACCGAAGTGTTCAGGCAGGCGGCCACCAGCAGGATCATCACTAGCGCCCACCTCATCCGCGAGGGGAAGATGCCGGATCTCCGCGCTACTGAAGCCGGCTCAGACTTCCACTTCGTCGAAAGAGAGACGCCGGAGGAGATCGCGGCAACCCTGGTAAGACTCGTTCAGGACCGAATCCCAAAAGGGCATCACCTTGATCCGATCCGCGACATCCAGATCCTTTGTCCCATGAACCGGGGATCGATCGGAGTCCGCGAATTGAACATCGTTCTCCAGGCGGCGCTGAATCCGCCACGGCCCGGTGGGCTCGCAGCCGAACGATTTGGATGGCGCTTTCAGGTCCGGGACAAAGTCATCCAGACGGTAAACGACTACAAAAAGGAAGTCTTCAACGGCGACATTGGCATGATTGAGAAGATCGATCCCGTCGAGCAGGAAGTCTCGATAAGGTTCGACGACAAGCTGGTTGTCTACGACTACGGGGAATTGGACGAGGTCTCGCTGGCGTACGCGGTGACAATCCACAAGGCGCAAGGCTCGGAGTTCCCGGCGGTGGTCATTCCGGTGGCCATGCAGCACTATATGCTGCTCCAACGCAATCTTATCTACACCGGCATCACCCGTGCTAAGCGGCTGCTCGTTGTCGTGGGACAGAAAAAGGCCATGGGTCTAGCGGTTCGGAATGATCAGTCAAGGAAGAGGTATTCGGGGCTCCTGAGCAGCCTGAAGGAAACAAGCCGGTGATGAATTGCGACTGCTCGTAATATTCTGGACATTCAGTTTCGAGACTCGGCATGCCCACGAATCCACAACTCGACCGAATCCGGCGCCGTCGAATGCGCTACGCCGAGCGCAAACTCAAGGAAGCGCAACAGCGAATGGCACGGGCAGAGCGCAGCATCCTTTACTGGTCCCGAAAACTCGCCGACCTCAGATACGAGCGTACTCGCGCAATTCAGCCGGCTCTCTGGCCGGAGGATGAGACCAAAGAAAAGAACTGAGCTGCTGCATGCGAGGGCCGATCACAGCACAGTTCGGCTTGTTGGGAGGCCGATTACTTTGCAGCAGACTTTTGTCCCGCCAATTGTTATGGGATCTCATGTCCGTTCAGGGCAATCAAATACGATCGGGAAATTAATCAGATCGAAGTGCGCAAGAAAGCTCAGGGGACCGCGGACCGATAATGCAGTATCACTGATCAGCGCGCTATATTCTCAGTTGGATCTGATCTGATTCACCCGAGCGAGGAATCAGCGCACCACCGAAGGGAGCAACGACAATGCCGGATTCAGAGAAGGATGCGGCCGCAGACGAGGTCGCTGAGCGCCGGGCGACATTCGACCTCGCGCTTTCGAACAAGCGAAAATATCCGGTGCGGGAATTCAGGGCCTTTGTGCAGACGGCGCGCCGCTACATCGCGATGACCAAGAACGACCCGATGATTCATAAGAGCGTAGCTCGAGCTGTGAATGGGCTGCGAGAATATCTGGCAGTTGAGAGGAAACGTACCCCTGGGGACATTCTCTTTGAGGCAGACAGGTTGGAGTGTTTGCTGTTTGTCGGTTATGATCCGTCATTTGAGGGCGATGAGCCCCCGGGATTATGAGTGACAGGGTGGTCTATCAAACCACGGGCGTCGCATCTATTGACTTTGGCCCGTTTCAAGCTAGGCAGGAGCGGTGTACGTAGATTAATGGTGAGCGATATCTGAACGGCACTGTCTATGCGGATTGCGGGGCGGGATTCTGCGGGCTCTTCAGTCGAGCAGCATGGTGTGCCTTCCACTGATCCGGCAGCCATGTGTGTAGTTGACTGATTGTCAGTGTGGGCAGATTAACCATCAATTGGGTGAGATAGAGTTGCGGATCGATGTCATGCCGGCGGCAGGTGCTGGTCAGGCTGGACAAGATGGCCGCCGTTGTTCCTCCGCGCGGATTACCGACGAAGAGCGAGTTCTTGCGATTCAACACCACGCGCTTCATTTCGCGTTCGCTGACGTTGTTGTCGATCGGTACAGCGCCATCCGTGCAGAAGACATTCAGTTCCTGCCACTGGCCCAGAGCATAGTTGATCGCTTCAGCCATGGGATGCCTGGGCAACAACTGCTGCTTCCACTCAAGAAGTCGGTCATTCAACTCCTCCAGCAGCGATCGAGACTTCTCGCCGCGCAATTGCAGGCGAGCTTCAGCAGAAGCATCCTTGGCCAGGCGCTCGATCGCGTAAAGCGCACGGACTCGTTCGACAGCTTCGCGTGCGATCTCGGGCGCGGACTTTTCCGCCTCGACCAGCTTCCTTTTCATATGTGCCCAGCATCCGGCACGCGTGATCGCATTGCCGACAACGACACCGTTGTAGCCGGCATAGCCATCCGCTAACAGAACATGGTTGTAATCTTCCAGGAACCGCGTCGGCCCATTGCGACATCGGTCCATGGTGAAGTCGAAGATATTGTACGGATGATCTTCGTCGCCGACGTAGACCCACATCCGCGCGTTCGCGACTTTATCTTTACTCTGCATGGGCATGATGGTGTCATCGGTGGCCACCACATGTGAGGAGCGCACACGGTCCGCCATCAACTGATAAAGTGGCTCGACGAAGTCCGCCACATCGCCGCACCACACCGACTGCGTGGCCCGCGAGATCTCGAAGCCCTGACGTGTGAAGATGTCTTCAAGTCTGTAGAGCGGTAGGTAGTCGCTAAATTTGCTGGTTACGATGTAAGCCAGCAGCCCCGGACCGGCGAGACCTTTATCGATGGCTGTGTCCGGCTTCTTCGCTGCATGGATATTGGGGTTTTCGCCATTGGTCTCACAGCGTGTGCAGGCATACTTTTTGCGCACATGATACAGACGTTCGAAGTGGCCGGGAAGATATTCAACCTGCCAGCTTTCATCCGAGCCGATCTCCTTGCGCGTTAGACCGCAGCAAGGGCAAGCGCGTTCCGCTTCGCTCAACTCATAGACATGCGTCGTGACGGGAAGATTTTCGAAGTTGGCAAGATTGCGCCTGCCCTTGCGACGCTTCACGCGACGCAACTCTTCGGCAGGCTCCGCCGGACGTGGAAGATCGTCTGCGTTGATCGGCTTTTGATCCAACGCTTCGGCGAAGTTCAGCAACAGCTGCGCCACGTCCTGGTCGGATTGCAAACGATCCGCGCGTGGGCTGTAGTACCACTTCTTGTAACGCTCCAACTCAAGCTTCACGTGAAGAAGTTCTACTTGCAGTTGCTCGGTCTGCTGGCACTGTGCGTCGATGCGATGATTTTGTTCATCATTTTTCGATAGCAGTTCAAGCACAAGCGCACGCAACGATGCGCTGTCTTCAGGTAACTCGAACGCGTTGAAATCGCTCTTCGGCACTTATAGAAATAGACGGTTTCAACCTGCTGCAAGTCGCTTCATGCAACCACTCTTTTGTGATTTTTTATACTTTCTTTCGGCAGACGCTCATAGCGTGGAACGCGCTTTAACTTGGCCATGTCGATGCCGTCAAGCAACATCGCCAACTCACTTGCACGCAGCTCAATGGAGTTGCTTCCTGGCACGATGCGCGGCAGTTTAAACACGCCAACTTCGAGCCGTTTGTACCACAGAACATAACCGTCGCGGTCCCAGGTAAGGATCTTCAACCGGTTGCCGCGGCGTGAGCGGAAAAGGAATAGATGACCACTGAGCGGATCCTCGCCAATCACCGACTGCACGCGCTCGGCAAGCCGATCAAAGCCGCACCGCATGTCGGCAACTTCTGACGCAAGCCAGATCCGCGGACCCGGCGCGCCATCCAGCGCACGCAAACTCGGCAGGCCGATCACGACCCCATCTCCAGAACAGAAAGCAGACGGCGCAGATGATCCGCATCAAACCCAGGCTCCACGATCAAGCTCCAGCTGCGGCGATGCCGTATCTCGATCCCCGGCATCTGCACCGCGTATGGCGCTGGCTGCGCAGGCACTTCGGCTCTGGAAACTTCAACCGCAACAAACGCCGCAGTGTCGGGCTTGCGCAACCGCTTCTTCCACTCGTAGAACTGCCAGACTCGCAGCCCGTGTTCACGACAAAATGCTGCTACGCTCTTGCCGCTTGCTACCTGTTCCGATGCAAGACCACGCCACCGTGAAAGATCTTCTTCCTTGCTCTGTCCCATGCCTCAACAATGCCGCACCAAATCTCCTACCACAAGATGTGGTTCGCGTAGCGCTCACGATTAATGCTGGGGCGTTTTTCATTACCATTCAGGTTGACGCTGCGCACGCTGCACGGAGGCTGCCCACGATTAGCGCTTTGAGCCATGACCGGCAAGCGAGAATGACGGCCATAGCGCGGCTTGGCATCTTGTTATCATGCCATTTTTCTCACTCTTTGCGAAAATGTCGCTGGCTCGGAGTGGTTACAGTTTGAATTGGCGCAGACCCAGCTCAGGTTCCCATATTTCGGGCTAGTGAGGTAAAGATAGCCATTGTCCACCGGACACGTTGGTCGCTTCTGAGAATCGTAAGTCGGCCCCGACTCGAGAATCTCGTGGTAGCCACAGCTTTCGCGAAATGCTCGAGAGCACAGCGGACATATGAAAGCCTCGAAGCAATTTGACCGGGATGTAACCTGCATCGACCTCATTGGCCGAAGGTGTCGATCACAGTACGGCTCGCGGGATATGGGCATCACAACCGTCCAGACTCACTGGATTACTCTATCGGCTTGTTGGATGCCAAAGTTCAACGGGAAGGCTTCATTTTTCCTAATGAACCGCTTTTTGGAGGCTTCGCCCACCGCCATTTTCTATATGTTCTCCGGCTTTGCCTCGAGCTCGTTCAATCGCCGCCTGAGCTTATCCACCTCGGTCGCCATACCTGCAAATACTTCATCCTCGACTCGGTCCATGAACCGCGAAGTTTTCAGGGACTCCTCAGTCCCAGTCGCCATAAGATTTATTTTCTCCTGCTTTGCCTGCTTCACATATCGATCGACATAAGAGTCCAAGAGTTCGCTCATCTTCAGTAGAAGAGCTTCGTTGTAGGTTGGAAGGGCTCGGCTTAGAAGGTAGTCCTTGAGCATAGAAGCGTCATCGACCGCCTTTACGGACCACAGGAGTCTCGCCAGAGACGCAGGGGGCACGTCGATTCCAATCAAAAGATCGACCAGCTGAACCAGGTTCTGGGGGGAAATAAGAGAGTCCTTCAACGACGAAATCGAGGATAGGCTGACTGCTCGTCGTAATTTTGTATCTGCTGTCACCAAAATCGGACGTTTTCCGGCCTCCATGTCGAGATGCATTGCGAAAAGTTGGGCAGCTTCGTGCTTTTTTAGAAGAGATACCTTTACCTCACGCCGATCCATCAGGGCTTCTTCAACCTCATATCCTGTGTCGAGCGCCTGCTCAAAACTGTTTAGCCGTGTTTCATTTGTAGGGTCCTTTGGCTTTGTGGTTGCGACCATAAAGCCCTGTTTGGACAGGAACTCTTTAAGTTGGGCAACCGTCTCATATGGCGCTTCTTGCGCAAGAAAGCGCTGGAAAGATCCTTTGCTTTGATCGTCTTCTGAGATCCAGCGGGAATATGCGCCGATGAAGACATTCACTCTGTCGGCTCCAAAGTATTGAATCCGCTTTCGCAGTGTCTCCTGGTCATCCAGCCGACCCGCTTTGACGAATTCGATCGCCTTCCTCCGGTGATTTACGACTTCGTCCAAGAACACGTCAGCGATCTGCACGATCGTTCCGCCTGAGGACCGCGCGGCCCCTTGGAGTTTGGTAATTGCATTCAAGTAAATTCGTCTAAATGGATGTCCCGGGACAATAGCTGGAAGAACCACACTTGCGTCCAGATAGACAATCTGCGGAAGCGACAATGCATACATCGTCGAACGTCCTGCATGAAGGATGATCTCAATTCCGAATGCAATCCGACCCAGTTCCCCAAGAAGTGCCTCCTCTCGTTTGTCCGGATGCCGAAGCATTTCTCGAAATGCTTCGGCAAGTGCACGCTTCTTGTCCTGCCAATAATCTCCAAGATTCCGATCTATGGCAATGCTAATTGTGTCGAAGACGTCCACCTCGTTTCTGAGCGTGGCACCTGAGAACTCCGCGCCTAAGTCAAATCCGCGTAGAACTATCACTTCCTCGACGATGCTTGAAATCGACGAAAGAACGGTCTCGTTTACTTCGAAGTTCTCTCTCAGCCTGAGCCTTGCGACGACTCCATCGGCCAGCACTTGGACGGGCGACATGGCAGGTCGGTTGTTGACCAAGACAACCGTGTTACCATCCTGCAGGCAAACGTTTTTCTTGACCAACCTGGTGACAGAGGAGTCCACCAGGAAACCGGATTCCCCGTCGCTCAAGGCCATGTAGTCGCAAAGTTTCGAAACCAAAGCATCAACTCCGCTGGCTCCGCTGGAAAGTTCTGAAACAACGATTCCATCCACAACCAATTGCCTCAGCGCGCCACCCTCATCGTCCATCGATGCGCTTGCATAGCACGTCGCCAAAAGCCGCTTCGCTACTTCAAAGCTTGCGGAAATCTGAGGAAGAGTGGTTGAATAAGGCTGCCGTTGATTGATTGCCGCTTCTTGGATGCCTTCCCATAAAACCGCGTGACGATTCTCGGGGGGGTACGTGAAAACGCGTATGTTGAATGCCGCCATCGCTTCAGCCAACCCTTGATTGCCTGTCGGAAGGAACGCGGTGTGTAGATTTGGGAATACCCTCCGAGCCTTTAGAAACTCCAGGACTCTGCTAATCGCTGGATCAATAAACGAGAATCCGATGAAGATGAACCGCTGCTGCAGAAGAAGGGATCGCAAAAAATCTTGGTAGTCGTTATCGGAATAGAGGCGCGTGTAGTCGCTGCTATCCAGAACCATTGAATCGGGCGATTCCACGCGCCCATGAATTCGCGCGATGTAAAATTCTTTCCAGAAGATGGCTTCCTTGAAAGTAGGGTCGCCCAACTCAACGCACTGCGGAGCTTTGTCTCGCTGCTTTCCGAAAGCATCGTGCAGCGCTCGGTCATAGTTCGTTGTTGCGGCAAGCGCAAATGGCAATGAACATAGGTGCCAAAGTACTTTCGCATTGTAGTTCTTAAAAGGGGTTGAGAGGAGCCGGAGTTTTTCGCCTTCTGGGATTTCCACACATCCCTTGAAGTACGCAGCTGCCTCAAGAAGGTGATTTGACTTTATGCGTTTCCTCATGAGGTTAGCAATCAGGGGCTCGTAGTTTTCAGCCTCGTCCGCAAGGAGGTTCAAGTATCCATCCCAAACTGGCAACCCTGCGTGCGCTGAAACGCCAGAGCCTGCAAAAAGGCAGCAGGGTCCGTCGTTCAAGATTGTTCTCATTTGTTCGGCGACTTCGGCTGGGGCATTCAGAATCATAAGGCCTACCAAGCTTTGCAAAATATTGAAGAACTTAGATTTCCATCAATTCTAAGCGTCCTGGAATCATTCGGCAAACCGAACCGTGAGCTTGCCGTTTCGAGGGCTTCGAAGAATGATGTCAACGGTACGGATTTGACTGGAGTCGCGCTTGTCGGAGAATTGAGCAAATCGACTTCCCGTTGTTGTGGATCAGGATTAGTCCTGAAATGTCGGCAAGGGTCCGCCGTTTTTTGTTACGCTGCAATCTGCCCTGCAAGTACTGAGAGAGACCTCTCGAGGGCGGATTGTATCCTTGGGTTGTACTCCCAAAGCGTTCGGTAGATCTCCGCCACGAACTCCCCGGCATTCCGTTTCGACCCTCATCTGCACGAGGCATTTACCCGCACGTGACGGGAAGGCAACGATGGTCATGGAAGCAAATACTCCTCCTGATTTTGCACTGAAGACGGATACGGACGACCTCGACCTTCCTGCCGAGCAAGTCGTGGTGGCTTACCACGAGAGAACGAAGCACCACTACCACCGTTATGCCGCCTCGCTTGGATACCTGGATTGGGCCAAGCAGCCAGATTCGTTCCGCCGTTACGACGGAGCGCCGCTGGTTCGCCTTCCTCTCCCCGAGGAGGGGCGGGTGCTTCCGTTCTGGCAGCTCTATGTCGCGGACAACGTGGTGCCGGCTCCGCTTTCGGTGGACTCCATCTCACTCTTCTTGCGATACGCACTCTCACTCACAGCCTGGAAACAGTTCGAGGGAACCACATGGCCTCTGCGTGCCAATCCGTCTAGCGGGAACCTCCACCCGACGGAGGGATACGTGCTCCTGCCGTCGTTGGACGCTATCCACAACCGTCCCGGTGTATACCACTATGCATCGAAGGCGCACGGTCTCGAGCTTCGAGCGGACTTTGATCCCTCGGTCTGGGCGGCCTTGACGGCAGCGTTTCCGGAGGGTTCATTCC
>Ga0182030_10001262_pt1 | contig 51660 bp, 67 predicted proteins | sample 812S3MmetaG_FD_121299 | JGI IMG/M metagenome (GOLD analysis project Ga0182030, IMG submission 121299) | Permafrost microbial communities from Stordalen Mire, Sweden - 812S3M metaG (Illumina Assembly) | ecosystem: Environmental > Terrestrial > Soil > Wetlands > Permafrost | place: Sweden... | reverse complement strand
GCATATCCCACCGGATACGAGGTTGGCGGAGACCCCGCCGAGACGAATTGGAGTTCGGCTTGCGGCCGGAAAGAAAGAGCGATTTTGATGCTTGACACTGGAGCCCTCATACGAGGGCGATCGGAGCCATCACCATTTGGGCGGCGACAATGCAGGCCGACATCATCGCAGTTGCTTCTTCAGGATAGGCCGCTGCTAGCTTCTGACCCACCAGTGGCAGAATCGCCGCATTGGCCAGATGAAACAGCATGACGCATAAGCCGAAGACCAAAAGCGGGCGGGACTCGAACAAGGCGCTGTAGCCGGCGGTCTTCCCCGGCGCCGTGGTCGCGTCCGACGCCTGTTCCAGGTCTCGCGCCCGCTCATGATCGATGGCGGCGGCCGGGATGGCGAGCACGGCGATCCCCGCGAGAACCGAGAAGACCGGGACGAGAAGAAAAACGGCGCGCTGGGAAAAGGCGTAGCCGACGGCGCCCGCCACCAAGGCGATGGCGACATTGCCGGCGTGGTCGAAGGCGGAATTGCGCCCCATGCGCCGAGCGCGTTGCTTTCGGGCGTAGAGACCCAAGGTCAAGGCCGCAACCGTAGGACCGAAAACGTCGCCTGCAATTGCGATGAGGCTGTTGGCTATCGCCACCGGCCAGAAACGCGGCATCGCGAATATCGCGACAGCTCCTATCGCCAGCACGACAAGCGCCAGAACGATCAAACCTCGCTTGGCGCGGGTCGCGTCGATCAAGGCGCCGATGGGCGTTTGGAACGAGAGACCGAGCAAGCCGCCGATCGTCGTCACCAAGCCGACTTGAGATTGGCTCCAATGTTGCTGAGTGACCAGGAAGACGTTGAGATAAGGCCCGAGCGCCCCGCTGACGTCGGCGAGCAGAAAATTAAGGGCGTCGAGGGGGAGATCGGGCGGAAGCCGGCCCTGGTGGATCGAATGTCCGGTGCGCTAAAGCTCTCCGCGAGTTCACTCATGTCGTTCTCCGTCGCGCCTCGACGTACATTGCGCGGTCAAAGCCACCAGATTCCGAACAGGATCGACAGCACCGTCAACGGCGCTCCAACCCTGAAATAGGCCCAGAACCCGATTGTGGCGCCCCCGGCGCGCGCGCGCTGCGCGACAATCAGATTGGCGATCGAACCGATCAGCGTGAAATTGCCCGCCAGCGTCGAGGCCATGGCGATGACGAGCCACGACCTTTGCGGATCGGACGAATGGGCGATGAAGGGTTTCAAGACGAGCACGGCGGGGACATTGCTGACGAGATTCGACAGCACGGCGGTGATCGCCGACAGGACGGGCGTGGTCTCGATATTGAGTTTGCCGCCCGCCGCGATTATTTCCGGCGTCAGCACATTCGCCTCCAGCGCCGCGACGACGATGAACAGGCCGGCGAACATCAGGAGAAGCGGCCAATCGATCTCGCGATAGACTTTCGCCGCCTTGACCTTGCGCGTAAACAGCAGCAGCGCGCCGCCGACGATCGCCACCTTGGCGACCGGCTGGCCGGCGAAGAAAAAGACCATCATCGCAAGCGTGACGAGAACCGCCTTGACGACCAGCGCCGGATGCTGACGGGCCGGACTCGCTGCGATGGCCTGGAACCGTTCGCCGGTTAAAAACTCTTGGCGGTAAAAAAGGGCGATGAGCAACGCCGTAAGGGCGAGGCCAACGGCCGCCACCGGCCACAAGGCCGCGGCGAACGTCCCATAGGAAATATGCGAGAGGCTGCCGATGATCATGTTTTGCGGATTGCCGGTGATCGTCGCGACGCTGCCAACATTGGAGGCCAGCGGAATGGCCAGCAGATAGGGGATCGGATCGCGCTTTAAGCGGATGACGAGATCGAGCACCAACGGCGTCATCACCAGGCAGATCGTATCATTGACGAGAAAGGCCGAGAACGCGCCGGCCACCAGCACGATGGCCAGCAGCAGCGCGATCGGATGGTGGGCGCGCGTCACGACCCAATTGTTCACCAGGCGGAAGAATCCCGAGAGGCGCAGATTGGCGACGACGATCATCATGCCGAGCAGCAGCGTGATGGTGTCGAAATCGATCGCGCGATAGGCTTCGTCGAGCGAGACGACGCCGAAAGCGACCATGAGACTCGCGCCGAGCAGCGCCGCGCCGGCGCGGTCGAGTTGATAGAAGGGTAACTTGCCGATGGCCATGACCAGATAGGTCGCCGCGAATATGGCGACGGCGGCGGCCGTTCTTCCGTCGGCCCAACTTATGTGTTTGGCCAGCAGACCGACAGCGATGCTGTGCGCGGCGTCAATCCCCAGCCGGGCAATCCTTGCGATTAGGATCAACGCCGCAGTCGAGACAATGGCGCCCGCCGCGGTCAGCGCCGTGGCGACGAGCGCGTTCACAAAGCGCCGGAGGGAACCCCGCTCGCGTTCTCGCGTTTCGGTCTCGCGCACAACACCCGCCTTTCCGTCGATAACTCATCTAACCGTCAATATGACAATAGCGTTCGCTAGCCACGCGTCTTTCAAGAGATTTTTCAATTTCCTCGATACGAGGCGCGCCCATGCCCTTCGGATGGCGGCTTCGCCAATCCATCCAAGCCACGGTCTTACGCAAGACGAACTCGTCGGCGGCCATCAGTGGCTCGACGCAGCAAAAAGTGTCGCCGCCTGCGTTCATTGGAAATGGAACAGTTCCAGACTAGCGCTTCAACACAATGTTAGAAGCGCGACATTGTAATAAATACGGATTGTCGCAAATAATACAGCCTTACAAGGCTTCCAATCTAAGCCTTCTTCGATTGACGATATTGTCTCTGTCTAAATAACATTGGCCTTGCTTCTGGTGTGAACACAGGATGCGGCGCAATATTTTTGATGGGATGAACCAATGACCGGCAACAACGACCCCAAAGCCGCGCGGCGCCATCGCGGCATGGCCATCGCCACGCATTTGGCGGGTGGGACGAACCGGACTCGGGCGAGCGCATTCGCGCTCGCTTTGCTCGCGGGCCTTGGCGCCGCCGACGCTTGCGCTCAGGAGGCGTTGCCCGAAATCGACGTCGCCGCGCCGGCGCCGCGGCGAACCCCTCGACCGCCTCAGCCGGCGCCGCCGGTGACCGCAACCGCGCCCCAAGCCGCGCCCGAAGCTCCGAACGCCGCGCGAGAAACGGATCGCAAGGTTGAGGCGCTGGATCGGGCGCGCGAAGAACTCTTGCCCAAAACCGGGGCCTCGTCGTTCACCATCAGCCGCGCGGCGATCGAAAGTCTGCCGCAAGGCGACAACACGCCGATCGACAAGGTCATATTGCAGGCGCCAGGCGTCTCATACGACTCCGCCGTCTCCAATCCGAGCTTCCATGTGCGCAGTGAATACGCCAATGTCCAATACAGGATCAACGGCCTCGTGCTGCCTGAAGGCGTCTCGGGCCTTGGCCCCGTCTTGGACACGAATTTCGTCGGCAGTCTGTCTTTGCTCACCGGCGCTCTGCCGGCCCAATATGGCTTGCGCACCGCCGGCGTCGTCGACATCACCAGCCGAGCCTTTTCCGCGCCAGCCGGCAGCGTCAGCATCTATGGCGGCAGCCGCGAGACGTTCACGTCGAGCTTCGATTATGGCGGCCGCGTCGGCGATACGCAGTATTTTGTGACCGCGCGCGGCAATTGGAACGCTTTAGGGATCGAAAACCCGACGCCGAGTTTCAACGCGGTCCACGATCACACCGAACAGGGCAAGTTCTTCGGCTATCTATCGACGCTGCTCGGCGATTCAACGCGGCTGAGCCTTATTTCCGGCGTGTCCTCCAGCAGCTTTCAGATCCCCAACAATCCCGGCCAGACGCCGCTCGGCGATTTTGGCCCCGTCGTTTATCCGTCCTCGGCGATCAACGAAAACGAAGTCGACAGTTTCGTCTATAATATCCTGGCCCTGCAAACCAAGGTCGATAAATTCGACGCGCAATTCGCGGTGTTTCAACGCCACGCCAGCGTCCATTTCATTCCCGATGTCTTCGGCGATCTGGTGTTCAACGACGTAGCCTCTGATGTGACGCGCGAAAGCGATCTCTATGGCGCGCAATTCGACGGCTCCTATCAGATTGACGACTCCCATAAACTTCGCGCGGGCTTCGCGGTCAGCGCCGAGCGGACCAACGTCACCAATACGTCCACTGTTTTGCCTGTCGATCCCGTCAGCGGCGCCATTGCGCCGACGCCCTTCCCGGTCACCGATTTCAACGCGAAAACCGGCTGGAATATTGGCGGCTATGTTCAGCATGAGTGGAAAATCACCGACAAGCTCATCCTGAACACCGGCCTGCGCTTCGATCAACTCTATCAGTTCGTCGAGGCCAATCAGCTTAGTCCGCGCCTCGGCGTCGTTTACAAGCCGCTCGACGGGACCAGCATTCACGCCGGATATTCGCGCTATTTCACGCCGCCGATGCAGGCGCAGGCGACACCTGCCAATCTGGCGCTGTTCAATAACACGACCAATCAGCCGGCCGTGCCGTTCAACAATCCGGTGACGCCGGAACGCGCGCATTATTTCGATGTCGGCGTCGATCAAAAATTGTTCGAAGGCGTCAATGTGGGCGTCGACGCCTATTCCAAGATCGCCAACAATCAGATCGACGACGGCCAGTTCGGTCAGGCGGTGGTGCTGACCCAGTTCAATTATGCGAAGGGCTTCAGCAAGGGCGTCGAATTCAAAAGCGCCTATCAAAACGGCGACTTCAAAGCCTATGGCAATCTCGCCGTCAACGTCACGCGCGCCAAGGATGTCGTCTCGAACCAATATCTAATCGATCCCACGACCTATCTTTATCTCGCGAACAATTATCACAACACCGACGATTCGCAGTTCATGACCGGCTCGGCCGGGGCTTCTTACAAATGGGAAAAGACGCTGTTCACCGTTAGCTCGACCTATGGCAGCGGCTTGCGCTCCGGCTTCGCCAATATGGATCACGTCCCGGCCTATCTCAACGTGAACTTGGGGACTTCGCATGACTTCGAACTCGTTTCCGCGGAGAAGCCGCTCACGCTACGCTTCGATATCGTCAATCTGTTCGACCGCAAATATGAATTGCGCACAGGCAGCGGCATCGGCGTGTTCGCGCCGCAATATGGCGCGCGGCGGGGGTTCTTTGTGGGGCTTTCGCAAAAGCTGTAAGATTTTTGCGTGGGGTTGAGCGCCGCGAGCGCCTCCCGTGCTAAAATCCGCCCCATGAACAAACCCGTTCGCATCGACGACAGCTGGCGGCGCCCCCTCGCCGGGGAATTCGAGCAGCCCTATTTCACGGCGTTGCGCGAGTTCGTTCGCGGCGAATATGCGGCGCAAACAGTGTTTCCGCCCGCGGCGCGGATTTTCCGCGCCTTCGACGAATGCCCGTTCGAGCGCGTCAAGGTCGTCATTCTCGGACAAGACCCCTATCACGGCGCCGGCCAGGCCAATGGCCTGTGCTTCGCCGTCGAGTCCGGCGTCGCGCCGCCGCCCTCGCTACAGAATATCTTTAAGGAGCTCGACGCGGATCTTGGCCGTCCGGTCTCGCGCGATCCCGATCTGTCACGCTGGGCGCGGCAGGGCGTGCTGCTGCTCAATGCGACGCTGACCGTGCGCGAGGGCGCCGCCGGCTCGCACCAGAACAAGGGCTGGGAGCAGTTCACCGACGCCGCCGTGCGCGCGCTGAGCGAGGAGCGCGAGGGGCTGGTGTTTCTGCTGTGGGGCAATTACGCGCGCCGCAAGGGCGCCAATATCGACCGCAGCAAACATCTCGTGCTGGAGTCGGCGCACCCCTCGCCGCTGTCGGCGCAACGCTTTTTCGGCTGCCGGCATTTCTCCAAAGCCAACGCCTATCTTTCCGCGCGCGGCGAGGCGCCGATCGACTGGTGAGATCGCCAGCCCGTTGATCTTTGCGCCGAAGCCTTTACGCTCGCAGCGATAGTCCGTACATCGCCGTGCATTTTTCGAGGGGTCCAAATGTCCTGCCGCGTCGCGTCGCTCGTCCTTGTTTTCGCCCTGGCCGCCGCACCGGCCCGCGCTGGCGCGCTGCCGACGCGGGTCGGCGCCTGCGTCGTCACCACCATCGAATCGGTCGAAACGCGGCTCGTCGACGGCGCGACCAATCAGCCCGTGCCCGGCTCCGGCAGCGCCGTGCGTTTCGCCAACGGCGGTTATCAAGTGTCCTACGAGACGGTGCCGGCGATAGAGGAATCGCGCAAGGGCGACCGGGTGCGGATGTGTTTTATCAGCAAGCCGCTCAATTGCCCCAAGGGCGACGATCGCGGAAAAATATACAACAGCACCAATCTGCACACCCAAAAAAGCTGGCGCCTGCCCGACTCCGAACATTCCTGCGGCGGCGCGTAACAGCGACTCCCGACTCAGTCCCGCTCCCCCCGCTTGGGTCGTTTAGAGCGCTCATCATATCGCAATATCGGCAATTCTGGTAAGCGAACGTTATAAACAAACACAACGAATATTTGTTATTTTGACGACCGCGAGCAGCCCGGTATGACGGCATCTCATTGGAAATAATTCATTTTCATGTCGCGCGAGAAACACCCCTTCATAAGGAAGCGCGCCTTATTTATTGACGGTGTGTTAGGCAATGGATATGTGTCTGCACATGTAGAGCTAGGGAATCCTAACGGGAAACACATGGCCATATTCAGCCCCGACCGCTTATCTCGATCCCATCGGAATGGAAAGAGCGTCCGCGTCTCAATCACTGGGTGCCGAATGCCAAATGCATCACTTTCCCTTGCCCGAAAGCCGCGGGGCGCCGCCAGGGCGCACGCTCCATATCCGAAAACTGAGATATATCCTCGCAAAACCGTTCTCTGTATAGAAGACGACCGGGATACTGCGGAACTTATTTCGGAAGAACTCGAACACAGAGGGTTTTCCGTTATTATCGCCAATAACGGGCAGGAAGGCTGGTCGTTGCTGCTAAAATCGCGTCCGGACATTATCCTTTCCGACATCAATATGCCGTTCATGTCCGGCTTCGAAATCCTCGAAGGCCTCAAGGCGATCACTCCGCGGTTTGCGCGCGTGCCTTTTATATTTTTAACCGCGCTGAGGGACCGAAGCGACGAACTGAAGGGCCGATTGCTCGGCGCCGATGATTACGTCGCCAAACCCATTGACTTTAATCTGCTGCACGCGATTATAAACGCCCGGCTCAAAAGCATTGCGAGAATGAACCCGTGGCCGACTCGATGCAAGCTGAATGACCGCGAGATAGAAGCGCTTATGTGGGCGGCCCGTGGAAAGACATCGGAAGAGATAGCGTTGATTATGTCTATTTCAGAAAGAACAGTTAACTTCCATCTTAACAACGCGCGCGACAAATTGGGCGTGGCGACCCGTATTCAAGCCGCCGTTAAGGCGACCGTTGCAGGGTTCATAGAGCTATAGCAGCAACCTCATGAGGCGAACGCAGTCCATTGGTTTTCGTCTTACGGCGTCGTTCGCCCTGCTGTTTGGCATCTTGATAGGATTTGGCCTTTTTGGGCTGTTGAGGCTTGATGATTTCAACAAGGAATCCTCCGCTATTCGCGAACGATGGCTGAAAAGCACACGCTATCTTGGCGATTTAAGCAATTACACATCGGATTTCCGGGCGATGGAGGCCACATTTTTGCTGGCCCCTCAGACCGGCGATGTGACAGCCCAATCGGGTGGAGCAAAAACACTCGACGAAGCGATAACGCAGTCGCAGCGCAACTACGAAAGCGTCATGCACGACGCTTTTGAGAGCCAGTTATATATGGAGTTCCAGCAAGTCTGGAAAAAATACAGGAGCGAGGCGGAGCGTGTTTTCAATCTGAGTTTGACAAAAAACAAAGCCGACGCAATCGCCATCTATCTTACGACGTCGAACCGCACCTTCTCCGCGGCCAGCGATTTGCTGGAAAAGCTTAACGATCAAAACAACTTGCATGCTCAGATGGCAAGCAATCGCGCGACCGTCGCAATTCAGGAGGCCTGGAACTACATTAGCGCGGCGGTAGCGCTAAGCGCATTCACCGTGTTGATCATCTTGCTCTATGTGACGCGCACCGTCGCATTTCCGCTCAAGAAACTTGCGAACTGCATGCAGTTGCTTTCGCAAGGAGATATGGATGTAAGCATATCCGGCGCCGATCGCCCCAACGAACTCGGCGAAATGGCCCGCGCCGTGGCCGTTTTCAGAAGCAACGCCATCGAATTGAAGGTCAGTCAGCGCGGATTGGCGTCGCAGGCAACGATGCTCGAAGAAAAACTAGCTCATGAACGACGCTTGAATCAACAGCAGCGAAATTTTATTACAATGGCCTCCCATGAATTTCGTACGCCAATGACGATCATTGACGGCCATGCCCAACGGTTAATCAACTCGCAGGAACCGGTATCGTATGAAAAAACAGCCGAAAGAGCAAAAAAGATACGGATCGCCGTCAAGCGCATGAGCGTAATGATCGATAACATATTGCGATCAAGCAAGTTTTTTGATGAAAAACCGACCTTATATCTGCACAATAGTGAATTCGACATGCGCGCATTGCTCCACGAAGTGTGCAAGCTACATAGAGAAATATCAACGAACGCAATTATTATTGAAGATCTTGGCTATCATCCGCTAAAGATGGTTGGGGACAAGAACTTGTTATTTCAGGCGTTCAGCAATCTTGTCGCTAATTCGGTAAAATATTCTCCTGGCGGAGGAACGATCGCCGTGAGCGCGCAGATGAAAGAGAATCAGGTGACAATTTCCGTGAAGGATGATGGCATTGGAATACCCGAGGCCGATATGTCTCATTTGTTCGAGCGCTATTATCGCGGAAGCAATGTTGCAAGCATCGTTGGAACGGGCATCGGGCTGTTCCTCGTAAAGGTTGTGGTGGATTTGCATCTTGGGACGATAAACGTGATAAGTCAGAAAGGCGCAGGCTCGGTGTTCGAAGTGCGTATTCCCCTAAAAGAGACCTAAAGCGACACGGCCGGTTGCGCCAACGGGCGGCGCCGCGCGCGGGAATATGGACGCCGCCGTCCGAAACGATTAAATCGAGCGATGCGACAATATCTCGACCTGCTCGACTTGCTGCTGCGCCAGGGCCAGCGCAAGCAAGACCGCACCGGCACCGGCACGCTGTCGCTGTTCGGCCATCAGATGCGCTTCGACCTCGCACGGGGTTTTCCGCTGCTGACCACCAAAAAGCTGCATCGCAAGTCCATCGTCCACGAGTTGCTGTGGTTTTTGAAGGGTGACACCAATGTCGCTTATCTGCGCGAAAACGGCGTGACGATCTGGGACGAATGGGTCGACGCTTCGGGCGAGCTTGGCCCAGTCTATGGCCGGCAATGGCGCTCCTGGGCTTGCCCGGATGGGCGCGCGATCGACCAGATCGCCGGCGTCGTCGCGGACATCAAGCGCGATCCGTTTTCCCGGCGGCTGATCGTTTCCGCCTGGAACCCGGCGGACCTCGACAAAATGGCGCTCGCGCCCTGTCATTGCCTGTTCCAGTTCCACGTGGAAGAGGCAGGCGGGGCTAAGCGGCTGTCCTGCCAGCTCTATCAGCGCTCCGCCGACGTGTTCCTGGGCGTTCCCTTCAACATCGCGAGCTATGCGCTGCTGACGCATTTGATCGCCCGCGAGACCGGTTGCGTCGTGGGAGATTTCGTCCACACCTTCGGCGACGCTCATCTTTATCTCAACCACATTGAGCAAGCGCGAGAACAGCTTAAGCGCGAACCGCGGCCCCTCCCCCGCCTGAAGCTCGCGCCCGGCGCGCTGTTCGAGACGCGCTACGACGACATCGAAATCGAAGGCTACGATCCCTGGCCGGCGATCGCCGCGCCGATCGCCGTTTAGAGAGAGTTTGTTCCATGCAGCCCGAACTCGTCGCCGTCGCGGCGGTCGCTCGCAATGGCGTGATCGGCGCCGATAACCGCCTGCCTTGGCGCGTTTCCAGCGACCTCAAGCATTTCAAGGCGCTGACCATGGGCAAGCCGCTGATTCTGGGTCGGCGCACGTTTCAATCGCTTGGGCGGCCGCTGCCAGGACGAAGAATCATTGTGATCACGCGCGATCCGCAGTTTTCCGCAGCCGGCGTCGAAATCGCGGGCAGCCCTTTGGAGGCGCTCGCCCTGGCGCGTCAGTTGGCGAAGACCCTGTCCGCCGACGAGATCATTATCGGCGGCGGCGCCGATATTTTCCGCGATCTGCTGGACGAAACACAGCGGATTGAACTCACCGACATCGCGATGGAGCCCGAAGGCGACGCCTTTTTTCCCAAGCTGGACATGTCGCAATGGCGCGAAACCAAGCGCGAAACCCCGCCGCGCGGCGAAAGAGACGAGGCGGACTTCGCCTTTGTCACCCTGGCGCGCCGGTAAATTTGCGGCGGCGGCGCCGGCATTGAGGAAACATATGTTGCAGCGGCCACGCGGGAAAGCTATATAGCGGCGCGGAAGCCAAACTGTGGCCGCTAGCCCACCGCGAGGCAGGGGCTGTGGCGACGTACGGTCGTCGTGTCGGCAAGTTGATTGTGTCGGAGTGTAGCGCAGCCTGGTAGCGCACCTCGTTCGGGACGAGGGGGTCGGAGGTTCGAATCCTCTCACTCCGACCAAGTTTTCGTGTAATATACCGCGACTCATTGGGAACACGAAGAAAGTGATTGCCAACAGGCGGGTTATGGATTCGTCTTGGGGACATGATTTGCGCTGGCTATTTGTCTCCTGAGGATCGCGCCGACCTGATCGCCTTGGCGTGGGATGGCTCGGCGCGCCAACGCGCTCGTTCTGCTCGACGACGGTTGGAGCTGTGAACGCGTCGCCATCGCTTTGCTTCTTGACGACGACACGATTCGGCGCTGGCATGGTTTGTTCGTTTCGGAAGGTCTCGAAGGCCTGACGCGCTTCGAGGCGGCCGGCGGCGCCTATATCAGCCAAGCGTTCGGCGTCGTCTACGAGAGCTGCATCGGCTCATCGCTCTGCTGCATCGGCTCGGCCTCGAACATCGCAAGCCGGAAGTGATCGGACGCAAGCTCGACGCAAAAAGCAGCAGGCGTTTATGAAGCTTACGATTAGCTTTTAAACTCGCTGGCCCCCGACGAAGCCGTGCTGTTCGTGGACGCCGTGCATCCAACGCACGCCACGCGGCCCGTGGGCTGCTGGGCTCCAGCCAAGGAAAAGCTGGCGATAGAGCAAACCAGCGGGCGCCAGCGCCTCAACATCCATGGCGCGATTGATCTGGAGACCGGGAAGACCGCGACGAACGACGTCGAAACCGTCGACGCGGCCTCGACGATCGGGCTGCTGGACGCGATCGAAGCGATGTATCCGCTGCTCGCGATGATCCATGTTTTCTTGGACATGTTTTCTTGGACATGTTTTCTTGGACAACGCACGCTATCATCACGCCAAACTCGTGCAGGACTGGCTGGCGCAGTCGGGGCGCCGCGTCATGCTGCATTTTGTCTCAGCCTCCTGCGCCATTTGAACCCGATCGAGCGGCTGTGGGGCGTGATGCACAAGCATCCCACGCACAACAAGACCTATGCCACCTATCGCGAATTCGCCGACGCCACGCTCGAATTCCTGCGCGAAAAAGTCCCCAAAAACTGGTCGCAGCTGTGCGATTCCGTCACCGACAACTTCCGTGTCATCAACCCAAAGGATTTTCGCGTTCTGGCGTGAGCAGGGGATAGCTTGAATTAACTCCATTTTATAATGGCAAGTTGGGCTTCCCCACCCCGTGACGCGAACCGAAACGGAGAAGGGTGGACATTTTGAAGCGACGACTGGGTCAAGATCGAAATCAGCGTGCGGTTGGGAAAAACAGAAATAAAAATTTCAGCGCAATATTTGGCGGGCGCACTTCAATCGCAGAGTGTTTGCGGCAGAAAAAATGACCTTGCCCCTCAAGCCCCCGTCCTGGCATTCAACCGCCCAAGCGTCTCAACGAGCATTTGCACTTCCGCCGGCGCAAACACCCAGCTCACGCCCTGGTCGTCGAGGTCAGTGAAGGGGCGACGCGACACTTCGCCGCTCTTGTTCAAGGTCCGAATAGCCCCAAGCTTGCTATCGTTACGCGACAATCGCGCGCTCGTGCTGTAAATTGTCCCCGCGCCTATGGAGCGAGTGGAGAGGGGCATGTGCAGCGCCGACTGAAACTCCCAGCGAAATTCACACAAACGCAAGCCTGTCTCGACCGCGCGAAGGCTGGATTTTATGCCCGAATCTCTGACGCTTGAACCTAAGGTTTCGCCCCGAGCGCCGCGGGGCGCGCAGGCGCAAGCGCCGGCGGTCGCGCCGCGCCGCCGCTGGGGCGGCCTCGTCGCCGCAATCATTGGCGCGGTTATTATCGCCGGCGGCGCGATTTACTGGACGATGGGCCGCGAGAGCGGCGTGCGTTACGTCGCGCAGAAAATCTCGCGCGGCCCCGTCGTGCGCGCCGTCACCACCAGCGGCACGGTCAATCCCGTGATCACCGTGCAAATCGGGACTTACGTCTCCGGCGTCATCGAGGCGCGCTATTGCGATTACAATACGCAGGTCAAGAAGGGCCAGATTTGCGCCAAGATCGACCCGCGCCCCTATCAGGTCGTCGTCGATCAGGATAAGGCCAATCTCGGGATCGCGCGGCCGCAGCTGGTCAAGGATCAGGCCAATCTCGTCTATGCGAAACTGGCCTACGATCGCAACAAGAGGCTCGCCGTGACCAAAGCGGTCTCGCAGGACGTGCTGGACGCCGCGAAAAACGCGCTCGATCAGGCGTCGGCGCAGATCGGGCTGGACGAGGCGACAATCGCCCTGCAGCAAGCGCAGTTGCACGCCGCCGAAATCAATCTTGGCTACACCGATATTGTTTCGCCGGTCGACGGCGCCATCGTCACCCGCGCCGTCGAGATGGGGCAAACCGTCGCCGCGAGCTTTCAGAAGCCGACGCTGTTCCTGGTCGGAACAGTTCTGACCATTATGCAGGTCGACACCAATGTTTCCGAGAGCGACATCGGCGCGATCAAGTCCGGCGACAAGGCGTCCTTCACCGTCGAGTCCTTCCCCAACCGCGTCTTTAACGCGCAGGTGACGGAGGTGCGCCAATCCCCCCAGACCATCCAGAACGTCGTCACCTATGACGTGGTCGTCGCCGCGCCGAACAAGGATCTCTCCTTGAAGCCGGGCATGACGGCGACGACGCGCATCGTCGTCGACGAGCGCGCGGACGTGTTGCGTGCGCCGGATCGGGCGTTGCGCTATGTTCCAGGCGGCCTTGTCGACGCGCCGAATGCACAAACGCCTCCGGACGGCTCCGGTGGCGTCAGGGTTTGGGTTTTGCGCGACGGGGGGCCCCGCCCGGTCATCGTCGTTCCGGGTCTCGACGACGACAGCTACACCGAGATCGTCAAGGGCGATCTGCGTCCGGGAGACGAGATCATCATTGGCGAGGAAGTGAAAAAGAGCGCGACGCCGTGACGGACCTCGTTATCGACGTGAGAAACCTCACCCGGACCTTCCTCGTCGGCGACATGGAGGTTCACGCGCTTCGGGGCGTCGATCTTTCCGTTGCGCGCGGCGAGTTTGTCGCGATTATGGGCTCCTCCGGCTCGGGGAAGTCGACGCTGATGGCGATTCTCGGCTGTCTCGACCCACCGTCGGGCGGACATTATTTTCTGGAGGGCGTCGACGTGGCGGCGCTCGGCGAGCCGGAACTAGCGAAGCTTCGTGGCGAGCGGCTCGGCTTCGTGTTCCAAAGCTTCAACCTTCTGGCGCGCACCAGCGCGCTCGAGAATGTCGCGCTTCCCCTGTTCTATTCCGACAGGGCGGCGCACGGCGCGGACAGGCTCGACAAGGCGCGCTCGGCGCTAAAACTGCTGGGGCTCGCCGACCGCGAGAAAAACACGCCGGCGCAGCTCTCCGGCGGCCAGCAACAGCGGGTCGCCATCGCCAGAGCGCTGATCAACGGCCCGAGCGTTTTGTTCGCGGACGAACCCACCGGCAATCTCGACACCAAGACCTCGCATGAGATCATGGAGACGCTGGTCGCACTCAACCGCGAGCAGGGCGTGACGATCATCGTCGTCACCCATGAATCCGATATCGCGGACTACGCCCGGCGGGTCATCACCATGCGCGATGGGCTGATCATCTCGGACGAGCGTCGCCAATCCGTGGCCACGCCGGCGGGTTTGGCCCGATCCGCGAGCGCGGCGGACGCATCGGCGGCGGCGCTGATTTTTCATCCGCGAGAAAGCGCGCTCGTGGGCGCGGCACGGGTCTCGACGCTGGCCTTCGCGACGATGATCGTCTCCGCCGCGATACAGGCCATCGGACGCAACAAGCTGCGCTCGGCGCTCACCATGCTTGGCGTGTTCATCGGCGTCGCCGCGCTGATCGCCATGGTGGCGGTGGGCAATGGCGCCAATGCCGCGGTGCGCAAGCAGATCGAAAGTCTCGGCACCAATCTCGCCGTTGTTCTGCCGGGCGCCGTGCTGACCGGCGGCGCGCGCGCGGGCTTTGGCAGCGCCTCGACGCTGACCGTCGCCGACGCGCAGGCGATCCGCCGCGAGGCGACGACGGTCGCGCTGGTCGCCTATCTAATGCGTCAGATGGGCCAGGTGGAGATCGGCAATCAGAACTGGACCACCAATATTCAGGCGGTCTCCGTCAATTATCCGCCCGTCACCAATTGGACCATCGAGAGCGGACGCGGCGTCACCCAGGAGGACGAGAAGAGCGCCGCCCTCATCGTGGTGATTGGCCGCACGGTCCAAAAACAGCTATTCTCGCATGGCGAGAACCCGATCGGCGCGACAATCCTCATCAAGGGCTTTCCCTTGCGCGTCGTCGGCGTGCTCACGGCCAAGGGGCAGAGCATGTGGGGACAGGATCAAGACGATCTGGTGATGATCCCATTCAAGACCGGCGAGGAAAAAGTGCTCGGCGTCGCCTCGCCGAACCAGGCGACGAATTTGACGACGCTTTATCCGCTGCCGCCCAATCCGTTCAACCTTCAGTCGCGCCTCACCGGCTATGTCAATTCGATCTATGTGCAGGCGACCGCGCAGGACAAGATTCTGACCGCGATCACCGAAATCGACCAGATTCTGACTCGCCGCCACCGCATCAAGCCGACCGACATTAAGGATTTCGACATCCGCAATCTCAGCCAGATAGCCGAGACGGCCGAGGGCAGCAGCCGGGTGATGGCGATCCTCCTGGCCATCGTGGCATCGATCTCGCTGCTCGTCGGCGGCATCGGCATCATGAACATTCTGCTGGTGTCCGTCACCGAGCGCACGCGCGAGATCGGCCTGCGCATGGCGGTCGGGGCGCAGCGTCTGCATGTGTTGATGCAATTCCTGGCGGAGGCGGTGCTCATCAGCGTCAGCGGCGGCGTCGCGGGAATTGTCGCGGGCGTCGTCATCTCGGAAATCATCGCGCTGTTTTCGCAATGGTCGTCGCCGGTTTCCTACGCGGCCATCGCGATAGGCTTCGCATTCTCCGCCGCGGTGGGGATATTCTTCGGCTATTATCCCGCGCGAAAAGCGGCTCGGCTCGATCCGATCCAAGCGCTGCGCTATGAGTGAGGACTGCATGAAGAAAACGGCATCGTTGTGGCTCGCCTTGACGCTCGCTTGCGCCGCGGTCTCGCCCGCGTGGGCTCAGGAAAGCGAGAGCGAACTCGTGGCCTCCGGCCATGATTTCGCGCTCAAGGTTTGCGTGGCCTGCCATGTCGTGGCCAAGGACCAGATATCGCCGCCGATCCTGAAACCGCCGGCGCCGAGCTTTTCCGCGATTCTTCGGCGCGGCGACGTCTCCGAGGCGTCTTTGCGAAAGATGCTGAGCACGCCGCACGGCAATCTGGGCCGCGGCGCAAAAATGCCGAATCCGCAGCTCGCCGATTTTCAAATCGACAAAATCGTCGCCTATCTTCTCAGTTTGAAGAGCGGCAAAGGCTCCGACAAATCGCACTAAAAGAACAGGAGACGCGCCATGGATGACAGATCATTGAATCAACGAGCAGGCGCCGAAAATCGCCACGGTAGGCCGCCCCGCTTCATCCGCTTCTTTCGCGAGATCGGCATCGGCGACGTTCCGCTTGTCGGCGGAAAAAACGCCTCGCTTGGCGAGATGTTCCAGGAGCTCACGCCTAAGGGCCTCGCCATCCCCAATGGCTTCGCGATAACCGCCGAGGCCTATCGCCATGCGCTCGACGCCGCCGGCGCTTGGCCCGCGTTGAAGGAAACGCTCAATGGCCTCAACGCCTCCAATGTCGATGATTTGGCGCTCCGCGCCGCCAGGGCGCGCGAGGTCGTCTACGTCGCCGCTTTGCCCGCCGATCTCGACGCGCAAATTCGCCACGCCTACGCACAACTGACGGCGGAATATGGCCCGGAACTCAGCGTCGCGATCCGCTCGTCGGCGACGGCGGAGGACTTGCCCAGCGCCAGTTTCGCCGGGCAACACGACAGCTATCTCAATGTGCGCGGCGAAGCCAACGTGCTCGACGCTGTGCGCCACTGCTTCGCGAGCCTGTTCACCGATCGCGCGATTCGCTATCGCATCGACAACGGCTTCGACCATTTCAAAGTCTTCAACTCGGTCGGCGTCATGAAAATGGTTCGCTCGGACCTCGCCTCTTCCGGCGTCATTTTCACGATCGACACCGAGACCGGCTTCGAGGATGTTGTGTTCATCACCGGCGCGCTTGGTCTTGGCGAGAATGTGGTCCAGGGCGCGGTCGACCCCGACGAGTTTTACGTGTTCAAGCCGACCTACCGCCAGGGGAAGAAAGCGGTCCTGAAGCGAACGCTCGGCGGCAAGAAAATCAAGATGATCTTTTCGGAGGGCGGACGCGTCACGACCCGCAACATTCCGACCGACCGCAAGGAGCAGGAGAAATTCTGCATCACCGATGCGGAAGTGCTCGCGCTCGCCGGCCAGGCCATCGCGATCGAGGAGCATTACAGCGCCAAGGCTGGCGTCCACCGACCGATGGACGTCGAATGGGCGAAGGACGGCGTGGACGGGCGGCTCTATATCGTGCAGGCGCGCCCAGAAACCGTGGCGTCGCGTCGGGACCGTAATTTCATCGAGGAATATCGGATCAAGAAGCACGGTCCGGTCAGGATCGAAGGCCGCGCAGTCGGCGCGAAGATCGCGTTCGGCAAGGCGCGAGTCATCGAACATTTGAGCGAATTGTCGCAATTTGTTCCGGGCGAGATTCTCGTCGCCGACACCACCTCGCCCGATTGGGGAACGGTGATGAAAATCGCCGCCGGCATCGTCACCAATCGCGGCGGACGCACTTGCCATGCGGCGATCGTCGCGCGCGAATTCGGCATTCCCGCGATTGTCGGAACGGATGCCGCGACGCGCCTGATCCGCACCGGCGAGATGATCTCCGTCTGTTGCGCCGAGGGCGACGTCGGCAAAGTCTATGAAGGCGAGATCGAGTTCTCGATCGAGAAGACCGATCTGTCGAATCTGCCGCGGCCCGCGACTCATGTGATGATGAATGTCGGCAATCCCGAGAGCGCCTTTGGGCTTTCCGCATTACCCAACGACGGCGTCGGCCTCGCGCGCATGGAGTTCATCATCGCGGAGTCCATCAAGGCGCATCCGATGGCGCTCATTCATCCAGAACGGATCGAGGACGGGCGCGCGCGCGCCGAGATCGAGCGGCTGACGGAATATTACGCGAGCCCGAGCGAATTCTTTGTGCAGCGGCTTTCGGAGGGCGTCGCGACCATCGCCGCCGCCTTTTATCCGAAGCCGGTCGTCGTTCGCATGTCGGACTTCAAGACCAATGAATATGCGTCGCTGCTTGGCGGTCGCGCCTTCGAGCCGGTCGAAGCCAATCCGATGATCGGCTTTCGCGGCGCGTCGCGCTATACGCATCCGGCCTACGCGGAAGGCTTCGCGCTCGAATGCGCGGCGATGAAGCGCGTGCGCGACGAAATGGGATTCGTCAACGTCAAATTGATGATCCCCTTCTGCCGGCGCGTCGAGGAAGCGGAGCGCGTCATCGCGAAGATGCGCGAACTTGGCTTGGAGCGCGGCAAGGACGGCCTCGAAATTTACGTGATGTGCGAAATTCCCAACAATGTGATGCTGATCGACGAGTTCGCCAAACATTTCGATGGATTTTCGATCGGCTCCAACGATCTCACGCAGCTCACGCTCGGCGTGGATCGCGATTCGGAAATCGTCGCCTTCGATTTCGACGAACGCGACGAGGGCGTGAAAGCGATAATCCGTCTCGCCATTGAGGGCGCGCGGCGCAACGGGCGCCACTGCGGCATCTGCGGCCAGGCGCCTTCGGACTATCCGGAGATCGCCGAATTCCTGGTGCGGCTCGGCATAGAGTCGATCAGTCTTAATCCCGACACCGTGCTGCGCGCGACGACGCGCATTCTCGAACTGGAGCGCACGCTCGGTCGCGATCGTACATGACCGATGCGCCGACCCTGACGAAGACGCTGCTCAACGGAGTAAAACTCAACTGCCCCAGCTGCGGCGCCGGCGGGCTGTTCTCCAGTTATCTTAAGCGGCGCGACGCCTGCCTCAATTGCGGCGAGAGCTTTGTCGGCCTCGACGCCGACGACGGGCCGGCGTGGCTGACAATCGGCATCGCCGCGCACGTCGTCGTGCCTTTGCTGATCTTCTTGGAGCGCCGCGAATGGCTCGGCTATTACGCCGAGTTTCTCGTCGTGGCGCTGGCGACGGTTGGCATTGTGTTGCTCGTGCTGCCGCGCTCGAAAGGGCTGTTCATTTCGGCGCTCTGGTGGACCTCACGAAAGCGGGACTGATATGGCGACGTTGCGCCGCGCCGCGCCGCCATTCGACAACCGTCGCTTTGCTCGAAACCCCGACGTATCGCCCACATGACTCCTTTCCCCGGGCTTTGGGCCGCTTTCACGCTGACGGCGGCGGGCGGCCAGACGTTGCGCAACGCAGTGCAGCACGATCTCGTCCAGCGCATCGGCGCGAGCAACGCCACCTTCGTGCGCTTCCTGTTCGGCTTTCCTTTTTCGCTGGGTTTTCTCGCGCTTGCCTGCGCGGCAACGGAATCGCTTCCGCCCATTCCAAGCGCAAGCGCCCTTGTCGTCCTGGCTTTCGCCTCGGCGACGCAGGTGCTCGCGACGGGGTTAATGCTGCTCGCTATGCGCGAAAACTCTTTCGTCGTCGCCATCGCCCTGACTAAAACCGAAGCGGTGCAGATTGTTGTGTTTGGTCTGTTGTTTCTTGGCGATTCCGCGACCCCTGCGCTGCTCCTCGCGGTGACGCTGGCGACGCTTGGCGTTTTCGTGCTCGCCTTTCCGACGGTGACGATTTTCGCGCGGCGCGACGCGCGTTCGAACTGGCGGGCGGCTGGCTACGGGCTGGCCTCGGCGGCGACGTTCGGACTGTCGACGGTCGCCTTTCGCAGCGGCATTCTGGCGCTTGGCGGCGCGTCTTTCGCGGTCGCCGCCGCGGAGGAACTGGCGCTGGCGCTCAGCCTGCAAACGCTTTTCATACTGTGCTGGCTCGCATTCGCCGATCGCGCCGGACTGCGCGCGATTGCGCGAGAGTGGCGCTCGTCGCTGTCGGCGGGATTTCTCGGCGCCTTCGCGACGCAGTTCTGGTTTCTGGCATTCGCGCTGGAGAGCGCGGCGCGGGTGCGCACGCTCGGCCTCGCCGAAGTCGTCTTTGCGCAGCTCGTCACCCATCGCTTCTTCGCGCAAAAGACCAGCGGACGCGAGGCGTTGGGCGTTCTGCTCATTCTGGCGGGCGTCGTGCTTTCGCTTAATGACGGGTGACGCTTGCCTTCGCGCCTCAATGGGCGTTAGAGCGCAGCAGTGGCCTGTTTTGGAGCGCAAAGCGAAAATTGAGCGAAACATCCTCGCCCGTAAGGCTTCTTCTCGTCGTCGCGGCGGCGCTTGTCGACGCCGATGGCCGCGTGCTGATCGCCCAGCGTCCAAAGGGCAAGCCGCTCGCCGGTCTGTGGGAGTTTCCCGGCGGCAAGATCGACGCCGGCGAGCGGCCCGAGCAGGCCTTGGCGCGCGAACTCTCCGAGGAGTTGGGGATTGACGCCTGTGTCTCCTGCATGCAGCCGCTCGCCTTCGCCAGCCATGCTTACGCGGATTTTCATCTGCTGATGCCGCTGTTCGTCTGCCGGCGCTGGGACGGGTTCGTCGCGGCGAGAGAAGGGCAGGCGCTCAAATGGGCGCGCCCGCGCGATCTGCGCAAATTCCCGATGCCGCCCGCCGACGCGCCGCTGATCGACCCGCTGATCGAGCTGCTGGGATAGGTTTTTTTCCGCCGGCGTTGTTTTTCTGCAATAATTGTCCGCGGCGCGGGGCGGCGCGTGCTGGCTATTGGAGGCATCCTTGACGAAACAAGCAGATCCAGCGATTGCGGCGGCGCATCGACGCCCGTTCGACGAACGCTTTGGGGCGGGCAAGCAGTTGCGCGGCGCCGTATCGCGCGAGAGCCTCGCTGATTTCTCGGCGGGGGATCGCGATCCTGTCGCTATTTTCGACGAGACCAACAAGGGCCGGCTGCCGGCGCTCCTGCCGATTCGCCGCCAGCGCATGGCGCAGTCGCCCTTCGCGTTTTTGCGCGGCGCGGCGGCCCTGATGGCCGTCGACCTCGCGGCCCAGCCGAGCCCAGGCATAAAGGTTCAGGCCTGCGGCGACTGCCATTTGATGAATTTCGGCGCCTTCCTTTCGCCGGAAGGCAATGCGCTGTTCGACATCAATGATTTCGACGAGACGCTGCCCGGCGTCGATTTCACCGTCGATTTGAAGCGGCTCGCCGCCAGTTTCGCGGTCGCTGCGTTGGCGGCCGGCGATAGCGACAAGGCCGCGCGGCGCATTGCCAATAATGTGGCGACGGCCTATAGCGAGCGCATGTCCAAGCTCGCCCGCCTCTCGCCGCTGGTGGCCTGGCATTCGCGCATAAATTTGGCGCTGGAGGCCAATGGGCTTTTCGAGGAGGGCTTAGCGAGGAAACTGCGTCTCGCCGCCGAGCAAAAACACGCCGATCGCGAGGAGGACGCCAATTTTCCCCATATCGCGCGCGATCCCGCGACCGGCGAATGGCGGATCAAGGATAATCCGCCCCTGATCTATCACGTGCCGGATCACGAAGACCCCTCCATTCACGTCGATATTCCCTCGGTGTTCGAGGGCGTGAAGAACACGCTGGCGCCTGAGGTGGCGACCTTGCTGGCCCGCTACAAACTGACGGATTCAGCCTTCAAGGTGGTGGGCGTCGGCAGCGTCGGCACCTATTGCGCCATCGGTCTGTTCATGACGCAGGACGGCGATCCGCTGTTCCTGCAAATTAAGGAAGCCTTGACCTCGGCGCTGGAGCGCCTGCCCGGCGCGCCTTGGCCGGGTCAGCAGGGCGCGCGCGTCGTCGCGGGACAGCGCATCATGCAGGCGGCCACGGATCTATTCCTGGGCTGGACCACCGACCCGGCCTCGGGCCGGCGGTTTTACGTCCGGCATTTGAAGAACCGCCGCCTCGGCTCGATCAGCGAGCTATTGGAGACGAAGGCGCTGCCGCAATATGCGATCTTGTGCGGTCGCACCCTGGCTCGCGCGCACGCGCGCTCCGCCGACGCCGCGACGCTATGGGGCTATATGGGCAAGAACGAGGCTTTCGCCGATGCGATCGCCTCCTTCGCCATGCTCTACGCGGCGCAGAATAAGAAGGATTTCGAGATCTTCATCGCAGCGGGCGACGCGGCGAAGCCGGCAGAGACCGCCCGCGCCAAGCCCGCGCGAGGGTAACCCGACCTCGGGCCGCTTCCCCTCGGACGAATAGGCGCGAGAGCGTTGCTCTCCCCCGAGGCGCCAGACAGTCGCGTTTTGGCCAACGGGAGCCGCGCCATCATCTTGACATCGGGCGGCGTCTTGCGTCGACTGTTACACGGTGCGTGCGGTGCGTGATTCTCTGGGGGAGCCGTTACGATGCAGCAGCCAAAAAAATGGTGGATCGGAGCGCCGATTCTCGCGGCGATCGTCTATTTGGCGACCGATTCGCTGACGCGGCGGGTCGAGATCGACCTCGCCGATCGCGCGGCGCAACTCCTTTCCCTGGAGAGGGGCGCGGTCGAGGGCGCTAGGATCGTCGCGGCGGGTCGCGACATTACAATCTCCGGGGTCGTTTTGTCGCCGCAGGCGCGCGATCAGGCGCTGCTCGCCATTCGAGGGCTCGACGGCGTGCGCACCGCCCTCGACCAAACCAAGCCTGTCGAGGCGGCGCATCCTTTCGTTCTCAAACTGGAGCGCAAGGGCCTGCTTTTGACACTGGAGGGCAATGTTCCGCCCAATGGCGAGCGGAGTAAGCTTCGCGCCGAAATAAATCCGCTGGGCCTCGGAATTATCGACCACACCGGCTATGCGACGGGCGCGGCCGCCGGGTTTGTCGAGCTGGCGGCCTTCGCGGCGCGGCGCTTGGCGGAGATGGACCCCGGCGTTGCGACCTTGACCGACGACGTTCTGTCCGTCATGGGCGACGCTCTGCCCGACGCCGATATGGAAAAACTCATCGCGGCGGCGAAATCGCCGCCCGGCGGCGCGCGCATCGGAGAAATCGGCATCAACCCGCCGCATGTGTCGCCCTACGGTTGGAGCGCCGCGCGCAAGGGCGAGATGATTGCGCTGGAGGGATTCGTTCCCGACGGCGAGGCGCGGGCGCATGTCGTCGAGAAGGCCGGCGCGATCGCGGCGGGCGCCGCGGTGAGCGACGCGATGCATATCGGCTCCGGCGCTCCCTCGGGCGATTTTGTCGGCGCCATCGATGTTGCGCTGACGCAACTCGGCAAATTGGCTCCGGGCAAGGTCTCGCTCAGCGACGCCGGCGTGAGTATTGAGGGCGCAGGCAAAGCGAATGTTCTCGCCGCGTCGATCGAAGCCGAGGCCAAGGCGCATCTGCCGCAGGGATTTTCGCTGGCGAAGATGGAGGTTGTCGACGGGCTGGCGTCGCCTTACGCCTTTGCCGCCGCGCTTAAGGACGGGACGCTGACGCTGGCCGGCCATATTCCCGATGCGGCGACCCGCGACGAGATTCGCGCGCTCGCGCAAAAGGGCGCGCCCGGCGTTGCCTTGACCGACACGCTCAAAGTCGCTGGCGGCGCGCCGAAGAATTTCGCGCAGGCGGTCGCCGCCGCCTTGCCGGCGCTGGAGCGTCTCGCCAAAGGCGAACTGACCTTTTCGGACGGCGCGGTCTCGCTGGTCGGCGAAGCGCCCTTCGCGGGCGCGGGCGCCGACATCGGCCAACGTCTGGCGAGCGCGCTGCCGCAAGGCTTCGCCGCCACGGCGCGGCTGACCGCGCGCAATCCCGGCCTGCCGCTGGACACCGACGAGCGACAGAAGGCCGTCAACGACGCGCTCGCCAAAACGCCGCTGCTGTTCGACAGGCCGGACGCGACTCTGCCCGATTCGGCGACATCGGCGCTCGATGCGCTCGCGGTCCTGCTGCTGCGCAATCCCGGCGCGCGTTTTGAGATTGTCGGCCATGTTGGCGGACCCGGCATTGAGGAGGTCAACCGCAACCTCGCTAAACGCATGGCGCAGGCGGTGATCGACCGGCTCGTGGCGCTCGGCGTCGATCCGGCGAGCCTTGCGCCGGTCGGTGTCGCCGTCGAGACGTTGAGCCCCGCCGCCATCGAAGTGGTGGCGAAATGAGCGTCGCGTCAAAACAGGGCCGCTCGAAACACTCGCGAGATGGAGAAGGCCGATGATTTACGTGCTGACTCTTGGCTGGGAATGGTTCGCCGCCGCCGGCGCACTGGGATTGCTTGTGGGCTTCCGCACGGCGACGAGGGGACGGGACGGACGATTCTCCGGCGGCTGGGTGATCCTGCTGGCGCTCGCCGCACTGGCCGGCGCCGGCGCCGCCGTCCAGCAGGGGCTCGTTCCCGGCCGCCAGGGGCTGCAACTGGAGATCGGCTTGCTGGCGGCGCTGGCTTATTTTTTCGGCCTGCCGGTCGGCGGCGGCGTGAAGGGCCTTTTGCCCGCGCCGCCGACGCCGGTGGTTGTGCGGGGACGCCCACGCCAAGAGACGCTCTCGGAGACGCTCTCGGAGCCGGTCGCGCCCGCGCTATCGCCCGCGAAAAGCGAGGACGCCGCCGCCGCACAGGAATCGCCGACAAAGGCGTCGCCTGCGAAAAAACAGTTTCCCGGCCAGCCTCCCGAAAGCCTTGCGGCGCCGCGCGGCGGGAGGCCTGACGATCTAACCAGGATCAAGGGGATCGGGCCGAAAAGCGTCGAGAAGCTGCATGCGATCGGCGTGTTCCACTTTGATCAGATCGCCGCGTGGAACATCGATAATGCGCACTGGATTGGCGCGGCGCTCGCCGTTCCCGGTCGCGTCGAGCGCGGAAAATGGATTCAGCAAGCGCGCGAACTTGCCGCCAACGCCAAGGAGTCATCGCGATGAAGCGCTTGACCCGGAGAGGCGCCGCCATGCTGGCGCTGGCCCTCGCCGCCTCGGCGCCGGCCGTGGCGCAGGACATGCTGCGCGGCGTCGATCTGACCCTGCCGGCCTATTCCCGCTCGGACTATAGCCGCGAAGAGGTCGTGGCCTTGCTGAAGGCGCAAAAGCCGGACGCCCCGCTCGATCTTTCCGGCAAGAGCCTCAACGGCGTCGATCTCTCCGGGCTCGATTTCAGCCATGCGAATTTGCGCGCCGCGCGGCTGGTCAAGGCGCGGTTCTCCGGCGCGAAGCTGGATGGCGCCATCCTCGATCAGGCCTGGCTGCTCGAAGCGGACCTAACCGGCGCCTCCCTGGTCGGCGCGCATTTGTTCGCCGCGCAATTGCAGCGCGCGCGCGCCGACGGCGCCGATTTTTCACGCGCGCGGATCGCCGGCGATCTCACCGGCGCCAGCCTGCGCGGCGCGAAATTCGTCGAGGCCAATATGGCGGCCGACATGAAAAATCAGTCCATGGGCCTGATGCGCGCCGTGCTCGCTTCGGCGATCGCCGAAGGCGCGAATTTTGCGGGCGCCGATCTGATGAGCGCCGATCTGCGCTATCTGCACGCCGCCGGCGCGGATTTTTCCGGCGCCAGTATGCAGGGCGCCGACGCTGCCGGCGCCGACTTCACCGGCGCCAAATGGGACGGCGTCAAGGCGCAGGGGCTCGACCTCGATTCGGCGCAAATCGACGCCGGGGCGGCGGCGCTGCTCAAGGACGCCAAGGGTCTCGGCGCCGCGCGGACCAAATGACGCCGTGCGCCATTCGCATCGGCGTCGACCTCGGCGGCGCCAAGATCGAAGCGATCGCGCTCGGCGCCGCCGGCGAGGTTCTTGGGAGCCGCCGCGTGGCGACGCCCGCCCAGGACTACGCGGCGATTGTGCGCGCCGTCACCGATCTTGCGCGCAATCTGGAAACCGAAACCGGGGGCCGCGCCAGCGTCGGGATCGGCATGCCCGGCGCTATTTCGCCCAAGACCGGCCTGGTCAAGAACTCCAACACCGCCGCGCTCAACGGCCGCTCATTCGACCGCGACATAGCCGAGGCGCTCGGCAGGCCGGTGCGGATCGAGAACGACGCCAATTGCTTCGCGCTGTCGGAGGCGGCGGCGGACGGCGCCGGCGCCGGCGCGGGCGTGGTGTTTGGCGTCATACTCGGCACCGGCGTCGGTGGCGGGCTTGTCGTGGGCGGCGTGCTGATTTCCGGGCGCAACAGGATTGCCGGCGAATGGGGTCATAATCCACTGCCGCTGATGCGCGCGGACGAATATCCGGGACGCCGTTGCTTTTGCGGCCACGACGGCTGCATCGAGACTTTTTTGTGCGGCGCGGCGCTGTCCCGCGAATTCTCCGCACGCGGCGGCGAGGAGTTGAAGGGCGAAGAGATCGCCGCGCGCGCGGACGCCGGCGACGCCAATGCGCTGGCGAGTTTAGACGCCTTTCGTGACCGCCTGGCGCGCGCGCTGGCGGGCGTCGTCAACATCGTCGATCCCGACGTCATCGTGCTCGGCGGCGGCCTCTCGAGCATCGCCCGACTGTATGACGGGCTGGAGCGGCTTGTTGAGCGCTACGCCTTTTCGGACGCGCTGGAGACGCGGGTTTTGCGCAATGTCCACGGCGCCAGCAGTGGCGTGCGCGGGGCGGCATGGCTGTGGGGCGGTGCGTGCGCGGAGGGAGATTGAGGTCTCTTGCTGTTTGTCCATGATTTCGACACGGGACTCGCTCAACTCATTGCCCATCCGAGAATCCCCGGTCTTCCGCAACATGCTTTTCTTTAAGCTGACAATTTCTTTCAATGTTTGCGCGCAAATATCCAATCGTCGCGCTGTATAAGCTTCGTTATTCCGCAAATAATTCGTCTAAATCCGAGTTCCGTGAACAGTTTTACCGCGAATGCTATGAAATTACTTTACACGTTTTGATATTGCACGGCGTTCAGGTAATGACCCGCCCCCATTTTAGGACGCGCGTTTTGCGGCTTCAGGCCGGGGCGCCGAAAATTGTCTGGCAGGGGGTTGCGCCTTGCGGTGTCGACGGTCGTGCGCGCATCTGCTTTGGCCTGGGCGGTCCCATGGCGCGGCAGTCCGCCAGACGCGGTAGCGTGGCGATGCAGCGCTTGACGTGATCGCGGATCATCGCAAGCTCCCATAGCCTTGCTGCCCGGCAAGACGGAACTGTTCAACCTCGCCCGCGACCCCGCTGAATCGACAAACGTCGCCGAACAGAATCCCGATGTCGTGCGCGATCTCGAAACGCGCCTTCTGGCCTATGCGAAGCAACAAAAGCCGAGCGAATGGATCAAGGCCCAGCCGGCTTTCGCGGGCGCTCAAGGCAAGACAGTTTTTGACCCTGATTTTGACATCGACGATAGCGGGCTGCCGCACGAGAAGACACTGCTTTCCCCGCGGTGATCGGTCGTGAGAGAAAGAAGGCTAGAGCATTTTCCGATCAAAGCGCGTCATAGCCGGATGCCGCGAAGTAGTTCATGCACTCTTGCCGGGTGATGGGTATCGACGAACGGCAAATGAAAGCGTATTCGTATTAAACCTGACCTTTGAGGAATTCTCCCATGACGACATCGGATGCAGAACCTTCGAAATCTCTTGAGTTGGCCGCGGAGATCGTGGCGGCCTTCGTCGCCAACAATTCCCTGCCGATAGGGGAATTGCCCGCCCTGATCCATTCCGTGCATGCCGCTCTGGAAGGATTTGCTGGCCATTCTGCGATTTTGGCGCCGCCTATAGAGAAAAAAGAGCCGGCTGTATCGATACGCAAATCGATCACGCCCGATCACCTTGTGTGTCTGGATGACGGTAAGAAATTCAAATCGCTGCGCCGGCATCTGACGACGCTCGGCCTGACGCCGGACGAATACCGCGCAAAGTGGGGCCTGCCTGCGGATTATCCGATGGTGGCGCCCAATTACGCCGCACAGCGATCGGAATTAGCGAAGCGGTCAGGGCTTGGCCAGCTTCGCAAGAACGCCGCGCCGGCCAAGAAGACCGCCGTCGCCGCCGCGCCGCGCAAGCGTGGACGACCAGCGAAGGTCAGCGCGTAATCGTCGATTTCCGCGCCAGTTCAAAGCCGGCCGCTGCTGCAAGGCCAGCGTGGCCGGCGAAGCAGAACGAAGGCGCGCAGTCGTCAGAACCGCCGCGACGCTTCTATCAGGCCGAAGGCGCCCCCGCCGGCGAATAAACTCTCATGGGCGTAGCCGCCCGCGACGCTCAAATTGAACGCGCCGATTTCCCCGAAGGTCAGATGAAGACCAGCCTTCGAAATTTTATCGCGCCAATTGCTGTTCAGCACGGCAAACGGACCAATATAAAATTTGCCAATGGGAAACGCCGCGAAATTAGAACTGTCCGCAACTGCATATCCAGGCTTTATTTCGACAAGAGACGTCTGAAATACCGGAGAATAAAAGCTCTTTGCGTAGAACATTGTTTGGGGAGTCGGCGCGCAATCCAATTCCCACCCTGTTCTATAGCCAAACTCGCCGCCCTGCCGCCTGTTTTCCAGCTCCAGCTTCCAAACATAAACTTGCGCCGCACCGGAGCCTAACCAAGCCTGAAATTTAATTGCTTCGACAATGGTTGGGTATCCAAATGGAATATTTCCGCCCGCGTTCCGACCAAGAATATTGTTCAGTTCTTTCGTCCATGTCGGCGGCGCGGTTGGACTTGTGTTTGCGAAGTCGGGCGCCGTGGCGCCCATGGCGATGGGTTCGATGTTGGGCTCATCGCGCAAGCTGTTGTGGTCGAATATGCCCGAAACATCGGGCCCGCCGGCGGTCGCAGCCGTCCTTTTTAAATCGGCGGACCAATTGCTTGCTCGCGTTCCCGCCACGCCCGAAAAAATCTCGACTTGAGGTTCGAGCGTCTTGCGCAGCGGCGGCGGAATGAAATCTTCGGTCGAGAGAGCTTCTTCGGCAAGGACGGCGGAGTTCGACGCGCAGGCGCCAAGCGTCAGCAGGCCAAACAGCATCCTCCTCCGCATGGACGTTACTCGCTCTGAACGCTGACGCACGACACAAATAGAAACGCCTCCGTCGCGACGACACGGCGCAATGGAGAAGCAGCGCGGCCAAAAGAGCAAACGCTGGCCGGCCATCACAACCGATAGCGCAGGCTACCGCAACGAGGAGGATAGCTTCCTCATCGTAAATTTTCCCGTAAACCCATCGCTGTCGCATGTGTGTCGGGGCGGCGCTTGTTCGATGACGGCGGGACTGTTGGCGCCGTCTCGACCGTCGCTGAATATGCTCCGGGACCAACGAAAAGCCGGCGCGCATAAAAATCGCAGCTATCGCAAAACCATCCGCTGCAATACCGAATCGCAACGCAGGTCTTGCAAAGTCCAGCGCTCATCTACCATCATCCGACGAAGGCGCTTTCCCGCGAGGCCGTTCGGGCGGTTGTGGACGACGCGACGCGAAGGATAAATCATGACCATCGGCATTGCGCAGCTTCAACCCATAGTCTCCCTGATCGCCGGCGTCCTGATACTGGTTATGCCGCGGCTGCTGAACTATATCGTCGCGATCTTCCTGATCATTTCCGGCGCCATCGGGCTCGGATTGCTGCGCTGACCTCTACATCCCGCCCAGACACACATATTTAATCTCCAGATAATCATCGAGGCCATAACGCGAGCCCTCGCGCCCTTGGCCCGATTGCTTGATCCCGCCGAAGGGCGCGATTTCCGACGAAATCAGCGTCTCGTTGACGCCGACCATGCCGAAATCCAGCGCCTCGGCGACACGGAAAATACGGGCTAGGTCGCGGCTGTAGAAATAGGCGGCGAGGCCATAGGGCGTCGCATTGGCGAGGCGGATCGCATCGGACTCGTCGTTGAAGGCGACGACCGGCGCCACCGGCCCAAAAGTCTCCTCGCGGAAGATCAGCGCGTCCTCGCTCACCCCGGCGAGCACGGTGGGCTGAAAGAAGGTTCCGCCAAGCGCGTGGCGACCGCCGCCGGTCAAAAGCCTGGCGCCGCGCGAAAGCGCGTCCGCGACATGGCGCTCGCATTTTTCGACCGCCGCCTCCTCGATCAGCGGGCCGATTACCGCGCCCTCCTCCCGCCCATCGCCGACCTTCAATCTCCCCGCCGCCTCGGCGAGCCTCTTCGCGAAATCTTGCGCTATGCTCTCATGCGCCAGAATGCGGTTGGCGGAGACGCAGGTCTGGCCGCAGTTTCGGTATTTGGTGGCGAGGGCGCCCTTGAGCGCGAGATCTAAATCTGCGTCCTCGAACACGATCAGCGGCGCGTTGCCGCCCAGTTCCATCGAGCATTTCTGGACATTTTCCGCCGCCTGGCGCAGCAGGATTTTGCCGACCTCGGTCGAACCGGTGAAGGTCAGCTTGCGCACGGCGGGGTTTTGGGTTAGCTCGAACCCGACCGGCGCGGGATCCAGCGCCGTCACCACATTGACGGCGCCGGCCGGGACGCCGGCGCGCCGGGCGAGTTCGACCAGCGCCAGCGCCGAAAAAGGCGTTTGCTCGGCCGGCTTCACCACCATTGTGCAGCCGGCGCCGAGCGCCGCTCCGACTTTGCGCGCGAGCATGGCGGACGGGAAATTCCACGGCGTGATCGCCGCGACGACGCCGACTGGTTGCTTGAACGTCAGCAGGCGGCGATCATTGCTGGCGAGCGGCAGCACGTCGCCATAGACACGCCGGCCCTCCTCGGCGAACCAGTCGATGAAGGAGGCGCCATAGAGGATTTCGCCGCGCGCCTCGACAAGCGGCTTTCCCTGCTCGGCGGTGATGATTTGCGCCAGCGTCTCCTGCTCCGTGAGGATCAGTTCGAACCAGCGGCGCATGATTTGCGCCCGTTCCTTAGGGGTCTTGCCGCGCCAGAGCGGCAATGCGCGCTCGGCGGCGGCGATGGCGCGGCGCGTCTCGCTCGCGCCCATGTCGGGCGCATGGCCCAGAACCGCGCCCGTGGCCGGGTCGCGCACGGCGAACACCGCGCCGCTCTCGGCGTCGATCCACGACCCCTCGACGAAAGCCTGCTGGCGAAACAGGCTGGACTGGCGCGGATCCATTGTATCGATTCTCCCTTTAGCTTTGCGCCGATCTCCCCGCCTCGCGGGTCGCGGCGCATTGCTCATATAAGAAAAGCGCCGAGATAAAAAACCGGCGAAAAAACCGTCTTGCCGCGCCACGGGCGACGCGCGGAAGAATCGGGACTGGCGGGGGCCCCAAATTCCGACATAATCGCGACGAATCATGCGGAGGCGCGCCGGGCGCGCGTTTCCCGAACATTTCGAGGTCGATCCGTGAACGAGCACCGCTTTGCGTTTCCGATATCTCGCCGCCGCGCCTTGCAGACGGGCGCCGCCGGGCTGGCTCTGCTGGCGACCCCGCGAGGCGTCAAAGCCGCGCTGGAGACGGGAGAGACCGAAAGCCATGGCCTTTCGACCTTTGGCGAATTGGACGAGAAGCCCGACTTCAAACATTTCGCCTATGTGAATCCGAACGCGCCCAAGGGCGGAACGCTGACGCTATCGCCGCCCTCGCCAACCTTCGACACGCTGAACGGCTATGTATTGCGCGGCAATCCCGCGACCGGCCTGCCGCTCGTCTTCGACAGTCTGATGACGCAAAGCCTCGACGAGCGCGACGCAGTTTATGGTCTCGTCGCTAAATCCGTGCGCATTTCGCCAGATCGCCTGACTTGTCGGTTCCTGTTGCGTCCCGAGGCGCGCTTTCACGACGGCTCCAAGCTCACCGCGCATGACGCCGCCTTCTCGCTCAATATTTTGCGCGTCAAGGGACATCCCGTCATTGTGCAACTGTTGCGCGATTTGAAAAGCGCCGAAGCCGAGGCCGACGATATTCTGGTCGTGCGCTTCGCGCCGGAGCGCACGCGCGATCTGCCGATCACCGTGGCGGCTCAACCGATCTTCTCGAAAGCCTATTACGAAAGCCGCGATTTCGAGCAGACGACGCTGGAGCCGCCGCTCGGCTCCGGCGCCTATAAGATCGGCGCATTCGAACAGGGGCGGTTCATCGCCTATCAGCGCGTTCACGATTATTGGGGCAAGGATCTTCCGGTCAATGTCGGCGGCGCCAATTTCGATACGATCCGTTTCGAATATTTCGGCGACAGCCAGGTCGCCTTTGAAGCGTTCAAGGCGGGCGCCTTCACTGAACGCGAGGAGAACATCGCCCGCGTCTGGGCGACGGGCTATGATTTTCCGGCCTTCAAAGACGGCCGCGTCAAGCGCTTCGAAGTTCCCAACGCCAATATTCCGGGCATACAGGGCTGGGTCTTCAACACGCGGCGCAAGGTTTTCGCCGATCCGCGCGTCCGCGAGGCGATCGGTTGTTGCTTCGATTACCAATGGACGAGCCACAATCTGATGTACGACGCCTATAAGCGCGTCACCTCCTATTTCGAGAATTCCCCGCTCGCAGCGAACGGCCTGCCGAGCGACGCCGAGAAGGTGCTGCTCGAACCCTTCCGCGACAAGCTGCCGCCCGCGGTTTTTGGCGAGGCCGTGACGCCCCCGGTCTCCGACGGCTCTGGTCAGGACCGCGCGCTGTTAAAGCGCGCCGCCGAGCTTTTTGCGGCAGCCGGCTGCCAGCGCAAGGACAATGTGCTGTGGCTCCCGGACGGCAAACCGCTCGAATTCGAATTTTTGGATTTCTCCAGCCTGTTCGAACGCCACACACAGCCCTTCATCAAAAACCTGAAGCTGCTGGGCGTCGACGCGCGCCAGCGGGTCGTCGACGCTGCGCAATTCAAGCAGCGGCTCGACAGTTTCGATTTCGACGTGGTTGTCGATAATTTGCTGATGAGCTGGTCGCCGGGCGAGGAGTTGCGCAACTATTTCAGCTCGAAGGTCGCCCATGTCGACGGTTCGCGCAATTTCCCGGGAATCGCCGATCCGGTCGCCGATGCGCTGATCGAAAAGGCGCTCATAGCGACGACGCGCGAGGAGCTCGTCACGGTCTGCCGCGCGCTCGACCGCGTGCTGCGCGCAGGCCACTACTGGGTTCCGCATTGGTACAATCCGGTGCATCGCATCGTTCATTGGGATCTGTTCGACCGTCCGGAACGGCCGCCGCATTTCGATCCCGGCGTCACCTCGACCTGGTGGTGGGACGAAGACAAGGCGCGCAAGATCAACTTTTCGGGACGCTGAACATATGGGCGCTTACATCGCACGGCGCATGTTGCTGATGATCCCGACGATCCTCGGCATCATGCTCGTTTCATTCGCCATCGTGCAATTCGCGCCGGGCGGTCCGGTGGAGCGCATCATCGCGCAGCTTCAAGGCTACGACACGGGCGCCACCGGACGCTTTTCCGGCGGCGGCAGCGAAGTCGGCCAAAGCTCGTCGTCACAGATGTCGACCGGCGGCGCCGAGACCTCGACAAAATATCGCGGGGCGCAAGGGCTCGATCCGAAATTCATCGCCGAGCTCGAAAAGCAGTTCGGCTTCGACAAGCCGGCCTGGGAGCGCTTTCTTCTGATGGTGAAGAACTACGCGATGTTCGATTTCGGCCGCAGCTATTTTCGCGACGAGAGCGTGTTGAAGCTGATCGGCGAAAAACTACCCGTCTCGATGTCGCTGGGGCTGTGGATGACGCTGATCTCCTATTCGATCTCGATACCGCTCGGCATCGCCAAGGCGGTGCGCGACGGAACGCGTTTCGACTCCTGGACATCCAACGTCATCATCGTCGGCTATGCGATCCCGAGCTTTTTGTTCGCGATGCTGCTCATCGTGCTGTTCTCCGGCGGCTCGTTCTGGCAGGTTTTTCCACTGCGCGGTCTCACTTCCGATAATTTCGATCAGCTCTCGCCGCTCGGCAAGGTCGGCGATTATCTCTGGCACATCACGCTGCCGGTGTTGTCGATGACGCTGGGCGCTTTCGCCACCCAGACCTTCTTGACCAAGAATTCCTTCCTCGACGAAATACGCAAGCAATATGTGCAAACGGCGCGCATGAAGGGCCTCACCGAAAACCGCGTGCTTTACGGCCATGTGTTCCGCAACGCGATGCTGATCGTCGTCGCCGGTTTTCCCGGCGCCTTCGTCCATGCCTTTCTCACCGGCTCCGTGTTGATCGAAACGATCTTCTCGCTCGATGGTTTGGGCTATCTCTCCTTCGAATCCATCGTCAACCGCGACTATCCGGTGGTCTTCGCCAATCTTTATATTTTCGCGCTGCTCGGACTTGTCGTTAATCTGGTCTCCGATCTCACTTACACCTGGATCGATCCGCGCATCGATTTCGAAACGCGCGAGGTATAGGCAATGGACAACCCACTCGCCAAGGCCCCGAACATCCTGCGCTCGGGCTTCCTGCGCCTGACGCCGCTCGACCGGCGCCGGCTCGACAATTTTAAGGCCAACAGCCGCGGCTTATGGGCGTTCTGGCTGTTCCTGCTGCTGTTCCTGATGTCGCTCGGCTCCGAATTTCTCGCCAACGACCGGCCCATTCTGGCCTTCTATAAGGGCGAACTGCTTTCGCCGGCCTTCATCACTTATCCGGAGGAAAAATTCGGCGGGTTCCTCGCGCGCACCGACTATCGCGATCCGACCATAGCCAAGGAAATCGAGGCGCATGGCTGGATGCTTTGGCCGCCGATCCGCTATTCCTACGACACGCATAATCTCGATTTGCCGGTTCCGGCGCCCTCAATGCCGACATGGCTGCTGAGCAAGGAACAATGCGAGACCGCGGCGGCGAAAAAAATCGCGCCGGGCGAAAAAAATCGCGGATGCCGCGACATCGAATGGAACTGGCTTGGCACCGATGATCAAGGCCGCGACGTGGTGGCGCGTCTGCTCTATGGCTTCCGCATTTCGGTGCTGTTCGGACTGATCCTGGCGAGTGTGTCGTCGGTGATCGGCGTCGCGGCGGGGGCCGTTCAGGGCTATTTCGGCGGCAGGGTCGATCTCGTGTTTCAGCGCTTCATCGAAATCTGGTCGTCGTTGCCGCAGCTCTATCTGCTCATCATCATCTCGTCGTTTCTGACGCCGGGCTTCTTCATCCTGCTGGGGATTTTGCTGCTGTTCTCCTGGGTGTCACTGGTGCATGTCGTGCGCGCCGAATTCCTGCGCGCGCGCAACTTCGAATATGTGAACGCCGCGCGGGCGCTGGGTCTATCCGACGCCAAGATCATCCTGCGCCATCTTTTGCCCAACGCCACGGTCGCGACGCTGACCTTCCTGCCGTTCATTCTCAACTCGTCGATCACGACGCTGACCTCGTTGGATTTCCTGGGCTTCGGCCTGCCGCCCGGCTCGCCGTCGCTGGGCGAATTGCTGTTGCAGGGCAAATCCAATTTGCAGGCGCCGTGGTTGGGTCTCACCGGCTTCGCCATCATCGCGCTCATGTTGTCGCTGCTGGTGTTCATCGGCGAAGCGGTGCGCGACGCCTTCGATCCAAGGAAGACTTTCCGATAATGGCGAAAGATTCCATGACCAACGCCCCCCTGCTCGACATTCGCGATCTCTCGATCTCCTTCGCACAAGGCGGCAAGGCGACGCTTGCGGTCGACCGCGTTTCGCTGTCGCTCGAAAAGGGCAAGACGCTGGCGCTCGTCGGCGAGTCCGGCTCCGGCAAATCCATCACCGCGCTGTCGATCGTTCGGCTGCTGCCGCCGTCGGCGCATCCCTCGGGAAGCATAAATTTTGCCGGCGCCGACGTGCTGAAGATGAACGACGAGGCGCTGCGAGGCATTCGCGGTGCGCGGATCACCATGGTGTTCCAGGAGCCGATGACCTCGCTCAATCCGCTGCACGGCATCGAAAAACAGATCGGCGAGATTTTGGAATTGCACGGCATGCGCTCGCGCGAGGCGCGCCGCGCCCGCACCATCGAACTGCTGGGCGAAGTCGGCATTCCCAATCCCGCCCAGCGTCTCGACGCCTATCCGCACCAGCTCTCGGGCGGACAGCGTCAGCGCGTGATGATCGCCATGGCGCTCGCCAACAAGCCGGACCTGCTTATCGCCGACGAACCCACCACCGCGCTCGACGTTACGGTGCAGGCGCAAATCCTGGCGCTGTTAGATCGCTTGCGCAAAAGCTACGGCATGGCGATGCTGTTCATCACCCATGACCTCGGCCTCGTGCGGCGCATCGCCGACGATGTTTGCGTGATGCAGAACGGCAAGATTGTCGAAGCCGGCCCCGTACAAAGGCTGTTCGCCGCGCCCAAGCATCCGTACACCCGGGCTTTGCTCGCGGCGGAGCCTTCGGGCGCGGCCAATCCGGCGCGAGGCGACGCGCCTGTCATCCTCTCGACCAAAGCGCTGCGTGTGTGGTTTCCGATCCGGAGCGGCTTTCTGCGCCGCGTCGTCGATCATGTGAAGGCGGTCGACGGCGTCTCGCTGACGCTGCGCGAGGGCGAGACGGTCGGCGTCGTCGGCGAGTCGGGTTCCGGCAAGACGACGCTGGGTCTCGCGCTGTTGCGGCTGATCCGCTCCGAGGGGCCGATTATCTATATGGGTCAGCGCATCGACGACAAGAGCGCGAAGGAGATGCGCCCGCTGCGCCGCGATATGCAGGTGGTGTTTCAGGACCCGTTCGGCTCGCTGTCGCCGCGCATGTCGGTGGCCGAGATCGTCGCCGAGGGGCTCTCCATTCATCGCCCCGGCCTGTCGCTGAATGAGCGGCGTGAGATCGTCGCCGGCGCGCTGAAGGAAACCGGCCTCGATCCGGCGACGATGGACCGCTATCCGCATGAGTTTTCCGGTGGCCAGCGTCAGCGCATCTCCATCGCCCGCGCGATCGTGCTGGAACCGAAGCTCGTCGTGCTCGACGAGCCGACATCCGCGCTTGACATGTCCGTGCAGGCGCAGATTGTCGATCTGCTGCGCGATTTGCAGGCGCGGCGCCAGCTCGCATATGTGTTCATCAGCCACGATCTGAAGGTCGTGAAGGCCTTGGCGGCGCATGTGATCGTGATGCGCAACGGGAAGGTTGTCGAAGCGGGGCCGGCGGCGCGGATTTTTGACGCGCCAAGCGACGATTACACCAAGGCGCTGTTCGCGGCGGCGTTCCGGGTCGAAGCCGAGGCCTAGGCGTCGCTCTCAACTCGCGGCGCGGCGCAGGCGGTCGCGGATCGCCTCGCCGAGGCCGCGCGAAGGGATCGGCGCGACGGCGACGCGGGCCGCGCCGCGCGCGTCCAATTCGCGCAGATAAGCGAAAAGATTAGCCGCCGCCTCGACGAGATCGCCGCCGGGCGAAAGATCGAGCGCCATCCCGTCCCCGAGAAACGTCCCGCCAAAGTCCAGTCCCGCCTCGCCCGGCTCCAGCGCGCGCGCGTCGAGCCGCAGGCGGGCGCGTGGGGCGTAATGCGCGGAGGTCATGCCGGGCGCGACGACATCCCCTCGCGCCTCACCGAGCTTCGCCCCCAAGACCGCCTCGATCGCCTCGCGCGTAATCGCGCCGGGGCGCAGCAGCGCGGGCGTCTCGCCAAGAAACGACACGATTGTCGACTCGAGTCCCGCTCGCGCCCGCCCGCCGTCGAGAATGAGATCGACGCGCCCGATGAGATCTTCCGCCACATGCGCCGCCGTGACCGGGCTAACATGGCCGGAAATATTGGCCGAGGGCGCGGCCAGTGGACCGCCGAAAGCGCGCAGCAAAGCGAGCGCAGCCGGGTGCGCGGGAATGCGGATCGCGACGCTGGCGAGTCCGGCGCGCGCCAACTCGCAGACAGAGCCCTCGGGCGCGGCGGGCGCGACAAGTGTCAGCGGCCCCGGCCAAAACGCCTCGGCCAGCCGTAACGCCGGCGCGTCCAGCAGCGCCGCGCGCCGCGCCGCCAAAACATCGGCGACATGGGCGATCAGCGGGTTGAAGCTCGGACGGCCCTTGGCGGCGTAAATTTTGGCGACCGCCCGCGGCGAGGCGGCGTCGGCGCCGAGGCCATAGACGGTCTCGGTCGGAAAGGCGACGAGCCCCCCTCCCCGCAAGATTTCGACGGCCCGAGCCAGCGAAACGTCGTCGACGCCAAGCAGCGGCGTCGCTGGCGGTTCGCTCATTTGGCCTCGCGGCCATAGGGCGGCGGTGGAATCGCGATATGGGCGGCTCGCAGAGCAGAGGACCAGCGTTCGCGCAGATCGCGGAAATAGGCGTCGCTCGCGTCGATGCGGTAACCCACCTCGGTTGCGAGCGCGTCCCGGCGCATGAGCGCGATGTCGATCGGCAGGCCGACCGAAAGATTGGAGCGAATCGTCGAATCCATCGAGATCAGTCCGATTTTCAGCGCGTCGTAAATATCGGTGTCGTAAGTGATGGCGCGATCGAGAATCGGCTTGCCGTATTTACGCTCGCCGATTTGCAGATAAGGCGTGTCGGGCGTGCATTCTATAGCGTTGCCGGCGGTGTAGATCATGAACAGGTGCGGCGGGGCGGCACCGATCTGGCCGCCGAACAGCAGCGCCACGTCGAAGCTGACGCCCGTCTCCGCGACGTCGCCCATCAAGGCGAGCGAGCGGCGCACTGCGCGCCCGACGAGATGCGCGGCCTGGAACATCGTTTGCGCGTCTTCGAGCCGCTCGACACGGCCCACTGCAGAGTCTTCGAGTCCCTCGACCAGGAGGTTGACCGCGCCCTGTGAGACCGAGAGATTCCCCGAGGACGCCAGCATCATGACATGCCGGCCGGGATCCTCGAACAATTGCAGTTTGCGGAAGGTCGAAATATTGTCGAGCCCCGCGTTGGTGCGGGTGTCGGCGATCATGACGAGTCCTTCCCGCACCAGAATGCCGCAACAATAAGTCATCGCCTCCCCCTTTAGCGCGCTCGCCGGCCCGCGCTGGCGGATCGTTTATAAGGGTTGGGCAGTTCCCCACAAGCCGAAAGCCTCGCCCGAGACACTTCGGTCGCGGCGGCTGTTGCGGTGCGCGGCCTTTGCGGTGTAGGAAAACACCTTCCCTGCCCGCGATTGCGGCGGCTGGGCCGGTAGCTCAATGGTTAGAGCCGACCGCTCATAACGGTCTGGTTGGGGGTTCGAGTCCCTCCCGGCCTACCATACCCCATGTTTTTCTAAGCGTTCAAGGCGGTGGGGCAGGGCGGTGGGGCAATCTCTAACTCGAACCGGGCTGGACGAGCAAGTGCATCGCGTCCTTGGCGAGCTTCTTTTGGTTGGCCGATTTCGAATAATGAGCCGCCTGCTTGGCGTCCTCCCAACCGAAGATCGCCATGAGCTGTTTCTCGGTCGCGCCGTTCTCGGCGGCGATGACAGCCCCGGCCTTGCGGAGCCCGTGCGCCGAGACTTCCGTGAGTTTGGCTCGGTCGCAGCGTTCGCGGAACCAATTGCCGAACCCCGCCACCGCGAACGGCTTTCCGTATTCCGTCACGAGGAAGGTGGTCTTGCCGGTCGGCGTGGCGTCGATGATCGCGCGCAGCTCGGGCAGGATGGGAAGATGTAGCTCCGTCGAGGTCTTCTGCGTGGCGAAGGTCAGGATTTCGTCCTTGACATGCTGCGGACCGAGCCTGACCGCGTCGGATCGTCGCACGCCGGTAAAGAGCATCAGGGCGAGGGCGAGGCGCTCCTTCGTGCCGATCGGATAGAACGCCTCGAACTGTTTCACTTCGTCAGAGGTCCAAGCGCGGAAGCCCTCCTTCTGATATTGCAGACGCGCGACGCCGTTGAACGGATCAGTCTTCACGTGCTCGGCCTCGAAGGCCCACTTCATCACCGCGCGGAACGCCTTGACGCGATTATTGGCCGCGCCCGGCGTCTTGGCCTTGCGGTCGCGCAGCACCTTGAGGGCTTTCGGTTCGAGCATCTTGAGGGGCACGTCGCGCATCAGGAACGGATGACCGATCTTCGCCGGCTCGGCCAGGCACTCATTGAGGATGCTCTCGCGCACGCGCTGCGATCGGCCGTCGAGCTGGCGGAACGGATGCGACTTGAAGTATTGCCCGACGAGCCAACCCAACGTGTCCGTGGCCTCGACGGTCTTCTTGTCCTTCTTGAGGGCGTCGAGCGCCGCCGTGTAGGCTTTCAGGAAGGTCGACGAGCCGGGCGGGTCCTTGAGACGAACCTTTGGCTTGCCGACGATGCGGACGTAGAACCGGATGTTCCCGTGCCGGTCCTTGTCCTTCATGATGTAAGGAAGATCGCAGTCCATTCGGCTCACCCAAAGCCGGGACAGCCTCCTGCTGCTTTCTCGCCCGGCTCATTATCTTGCCCGGCGTAAGGCAGATTTTCAAACGCTTTTTCGATTTCGAAACGCGCCCAAACGGTGCGATCGTTAATCTGGCGTGGCGGTGGCATCCGGCCGTCCGCGACCATCTCCAAAAAAAGGCTCAGCCCCACGCCGACGTATTCGGCTGCCTCGGCGCGCGACAGGCCGAGACGGTCCTGAGGTTGAATGAAGCGCGGCTTGGTCATTCGTCGCGCAACCAGCGAAAAAACACGACCCACGCGCAAGCGGCGTAGAGCACCGAGGCGACGGCGTGTGACAGGGGGTTGGTGGCCATGGTCGATCCTTTTGCAATTGATTGCACGGCTCAAGCGCCGTGATAGTTCGCGGCCTTGCGCTCGCGAAACCACTGGCTGAACGACTGGCCGTCGGGGAACGAGCAGTCCTTGAAGCCGTCGAACGGCTCGACGGGCGGCAGCTTCTTGAGCGCGCGATACATGTTCAAGGTTTCCGTGTTCGACACGAGCAACGCCTTGACGCGCTCCTCCAGCGCGTGGCAGCGGACGACCGCCTCGGCATAAAGCCGCTCCAAGGTCGGATCGGGGTCGAGCAAGACGGCCCGCTGCTCGGAGATCAGGTCGTCGCGGAACCGACCGAGGTCCGGCTCGTAATCGAGGACCTTGGTCATGTCGATCGGATGGAACTCCTGCGCGACGGCGTTCAAGATGCGCTCCAGCGCGCGGCGCACCGGGCGGATAGCTCCAAGCGCGTAGAGGCTCTCGGTCACATGAATGTGGAGGTAGCTGCCATAGGCTTCATCCTTGGCCAGATCGGGGCTTACCCAGCGGGCGAGGTCGCGGCGCAATTGCGTCAGGTTCATTCCGATAGCTCCTTCCAAGAGTGAACATCCTTCAAGGCGAACTGACGCAGCTCGCCCGTCCGCTTGTCGATGGCCAGCATTTGCCAGCATATTTTCGGATGCCAGTAGTTGGCCTCGAAGACCAAGCAACTATTCGGCCGGATGATGCGCGTGCGCCGCTCGTCGCGCCAGTTCGTATAGTCGATCTCGACCAGCCCCGACGGCATGACCTGAGCGGGCGCTTGAAAGCGCGGGTTCTTGCACGGCCCAAGGCCGCAATCCTCGCAGGTGCGCGGATAGGCGCTGCCGGCGAGCTGCAACTGTGTGCTACAAGCCATTAGACCAGACCCTTCTCGATCGCCATCCACTCGGGAAGGGTGCCCATCAGGATGCCGTGGGACTTCGGCTTCATCTCCTCGATCTTGGAGATCGGCACGAAGGCGGGATGGCGAAGGACATAATCCTCGCGACCGTCCTCGTGCTTGATGACTTCCGGTTCTTCGATAGGACGTGCCATGCGACCCTCCTTGGTCTGTCATTTACTCTAGCACCTGTGCAATTGATTGCAAGTAATCGGCCTAATCCTCGAACGGTTTTTCGAGGAAGGCGAGGCGCGGGAGCGTGACCGGAGGGGCCACGCGCTCATGACGGGCCTGCTGCGAGGCGATCACGGCGCGGCGACGTGTGTCAGGGTCCGCCATCGTGTTGTAATCGCGCGGCGGCGGCTTCTTTGGCTTGGCGGCCTTCGGCGGCGTTGACACGCCCGCGCGCCGCGCCTTGCGCTCCTTGGCTCCGTCCAGCCGGGTCAGCTTGCCGATGATCGAGTTCTTCGTCAGCACGACGCGCTGCGGGAACTCCTCGTTCAAGATCGGGAATATCTCCGCGTGCGACTTGCCGTCCGCGCGCAACCGCAACAGACGCGCCACGATCTTCTCGGTCCAGTCATACTGCATCGGATTGCCGTTTTCGTCTTTCTTATGCGCGACCAACCCAAACCCCCATCACGTCAGTATTCGGCTCTGGTGGGCTCGACGCCGAACTCTTTCAGCGCCAGCCCGTAAATGTCGCTCAGGTTGAGCTGAACGACCTTGCCCTCGTTATTGAGGGCAATGGCGTGGCCCGAGATATAGCGGGCCTTCTCGTGACCGGCCTCAATCAGGATGGCGACCTCGCGATCGGCGATATGGTCTGCCAGCAAGGCGACAAAATCGCACTCGACCCACTCGCCTTCCTCCATGCTGTAGCGCGAGGATGGCAGGCCGGTGCCGTCGCGGTCGATCAGCGCGTAGCGTCCCTCGCTGTCGGGCACGACCTCGAAGCTGTTGAAGCCGTCGATGAACTCCTCGAACGCCTTGGCGTCCTTGACCCGGAAATAGTTCGAGCGGGCGGTCGCTTCATAATTTGCCATCTCGGGCTCCTCACATAAGCATGATCAAGACGACTTGATCTTCTGGATTTTGAAGTTTCTTCGTGTGAGCAAGCAACGCCGCCCACCCGAGCACCCCGAGAACAAGGGCCACGCGAGCAATCCACAGTAGACCTCTTAGATCGTGGTGCATCAGAACCTCCCTGTTCTTCACTTCATCATACTGCATGGACGGATGGCGTCCATGATTATTTGCAGTTAACTGCACGTCACAGGTCGCGGATATAGCGCCAGCCGTAGGCCAGCAGCAGGGCGACGACGAACCACGTGGCGGCGTAGGGCCACGAGCCGAGCTCCACGTCGCGGCCGACCCTGTAGGCAGCATAGATGATCAGCGCCTTGTTCATTGTCTCAACCTCCGTGTTTAGGCTTGACCGCCCCTAATGGCCGATATGCCAGAGCCCGTGCGCATATGTGATCAGGGCGAAGATCACGAGATAGCAGAGCACGACGTAGCCGACCATGCCGATGGCGATCGAGAAATTGCTCTCGGGCTCTGATTTGCGCCGGGCGGGGGCCTTGGCCTTGGACTTGCGGGTGTTCAGCATGTCGATCTCCTTTTCACGCGGGGACGATGATGCAGTTAACTGCACAATCCGGGCCAAGGCAAGGTCAGCGATAGAGCTTCTCGACGCTGCCGAGGCGCTTGTCGAACTCCTCGACCTTCTTGGCGAAGGCGTCACGGCCGGCGATCGCCCGGACTGTCGTCTCGTGATGCTCGGCGACGAACGCACGCATCTCGGCGACTAATGCTTTGGCTTCCTGCACAAGCTCGCGCGCCTCGGCGTTGCTCTTGTCGGGACCGAACATTTCCTCGCGGATGGTCGTGACCCACGCGCGCGGGACGCCGAGGTCGATGGCGACGCGATGATCCGACCAGCCGTTGTCATAGCCCTTGCTCTCGTCGATGTAGACCTCGTCGAGCTTGGAGAAGACCACGCGGCGATCGTCACGCGACATTTCGCGCGGGGGCTCCACGGCGACACCGGGCGGCGCGGGCTTCGGGTCGGGCTGAGAACGCATATCGGTCATTCCGTCTGACAAGGTCTTCTCCTTCGGTTGTTCGGCCGGCTTATAAGCCGCCAGCGTGATGATCTTCGGCGACGAGAGGGTCTCGTCCGGTTTGAGGGTCGGCTTGGCCCCGGACATCATCCGCGACAGCCGGGAGACGCGCTCGCGCTCGACGCAATGAGGGCAGACGTCATGCTTGCGGCCATTGCCAACATACCAACCCTTGCGGCGGAACACCTTGTCGGCGAGGCTCTGCGGGCAGGTGTTCTTGAGCCCGTGCGGCAGGGGCTGGACCTCCCAATGCGAGCACGCCGAGCAAAAGATGCGGAGCCCGTAATGGATCAAGCCGGCGTCGGTCCGCCAATTGACCAGATGATCGTAATCATTGCCTTTGCTCAAGACCGCATGTGACGCCATTCTCAGTCCTCCATGTGTTCGAAACGCTTGTGGGCGTTTGCGCCGTCTTGAAAGCCTTTCGAGTTGGCTTGCAGCATGGCGCGGTTAATCGCGTCCAAGAGCTTGGCGCTCGGGACGACATAGGTGTCGGCGGCTTGCAGCAGCTGGCGGCGCGCGGCCCACATTTCCTCGCGATTGCCGTATTCGAGCTTGATCGGGTCGGACCCGAATTGCAGCAACAGGATCGTCTTGCCGCTCGGGCAGGCGATGAAGGTCGGAATTGTCTCGCGCATCTTACCTCCTTGCAATTAATTGCGCGCCGATCCGCCTAGAGAACCCCCGAGGACGGGGGCTCAATAGGCGGTAGAACTAGCCTTTCTTATTTGGCTTTGCCCGTCAAGGCGTGTATGAGCGCCTGCTCCTTATTCAATAAACCACGGCCAGACTTTGAGCCGCCGTTATGCAACACAGCTTCCTCGAATTGCTCATACTGTTGAGGCGTGAAATACATCAGGACGCAGCGCGAATTGTCGGACATCTCCGCGCCCTTCAACCGCTGCTCTATCTGCTTGGCTGTGTTTCCTTCGCACAACTCAAGCATGTCTTCGACGTTGCTTTGCGTCACCTTCTTGGCGATCAGGGACAACTTGGTCCAACCGATCTTCTTCAACCGCGACGGCGAGACGGTCAGCTTCGCGAAAGCGTTGCTTATGTCGACGAGGTAATAAGCCTTGCGCCGGCCGAGGTTCGACTTGTCGACGATCTTCTGAAACAGGTCCGGGTCGCGGTCCTGCAACTGCCTTAGGTGCTTGCCAAGGTCGAGGAAGGTCTCCTCCACGTGGCCAGATAACTCCAATGCCCTAGAGTAAATGTCTTCTGTGCTTAATGCCATTACGACTTCCTCCTTGATGTCGTGTTCGGCCTGCGGATGGGCAACCATGTCACGGACGTATCCGTGGCAGCGACTGCTACAACCCACGCTAGAGGCTACCCCCATTAATTGCACGATGTCAATGCAATTAACACGCGATGGGCGTCATGCTAGGATGGGTGCCATTGCGTCGCACCGTCCCGATCGAGTTTCTCCTTTACAAGAGATTAACGGCGGCGAGGATCGTGTCGCGCTCGCGTTCGTCGACCTTGATGCTCATGCCCCCAACTCCTTCTCGCTGATCTCGTAATGCTCGCGGCCGACGCCCTCGAAATAGACGTCGATCGCGGTCTCGTCGCCCTGCGCCTTGAGCGGCTTGCGGAAGTGCTTGGGCCATTCGCGCCGGCAATAGTCGGCGACCCGCTTGATCGCTCCCTCATAGGTCTGGTTGACGTGGGTCTCGATGTTGTCCGTGTTGAATATCTCGACGAAGTAGACCTTCATCGTGGCCCCCTTTACTTCAATGCGCTGATGGCTGGATCAACCGCCGTGGACAACCAAGCGCCAATCTTGTCGGAGACAACGAAGACGACTACGGAAATCAGGGCCGCGATTGCCGTGTATTCTATAGTCGTGGTTCCGCTCTGGTCATTTATAAAGGTTCTCATGTGCGCCTCCTCACGCCGCTTTCTTGCGCTGAGTGCCGGCGTGCGCCTTGCGATAGGCTTGCAGCTCGGCGATCTTCTCGTCCCACTCGGCCCACAACTGCGCGTGATAGGGGTGGTCGAGCGGCTCATCGCGATACAGCCGCAGCGTGTCGGCGATGTCCTTGAGAGCCCATTCGATCTCGGCGAGCGTGCGGTTCGAAGCCATTGCAACCTCCTTGTTGCCGGGGTGAAACCCCCATGTCGTCAATCTAGCATGTTCGGCGTTTGGTGCAATCAATTGCACGACGGATGCCTAACGAAATCTTCAACCACCACGGGGTCTTGTCCTGAACCAACATGGCTTGCGCGGCGACGTAATAGGCTTCACGGCCAGCCCAAAGCTGAGTGTCCAGACGCGCACGCTCCTTGGTCAAGCGTTGATTGAGCAATTGCGCACAAGCATTATTGCAACGCTCATGCGCGCCAACCTTCAACATTTCAAGCCACGCGCGCGGGACGAACGCCGCCACGACGATGGCGATCTTGGCGGTCCGGGTGTCTCCGAAGGCTTTGCCTCCGTAACGTGTCGTGCTCATTGCTTGCTCCTATTTGCGTTTGGCGCTCGCGCCCTCGATCCGGGCCAGCCGCTCGTCGAGCGCCATGGCTTGGTCGCCCTCGAAGGATTGCTGGACGCGCGCCGCGATCTCGCGGTTCAACGTGCGGCGATTGCGCTTGGCGGACGAGCGCACTTTCTCCTTGAGCGCAGGGCTCAGCCTGATCTTCATCTGCCACGCGGCGGTCGGGTCCTTAGTCTTCTCCACCATTTTTCTTCACCCTTTCGAGATGACACGATAACGCCCGCGCCGCCGCAGTTCGCACAAGGCTTCGCGCACATACTCGCGAGAGCGGGTCACGTTGATGCACGCGCACCACTTTGGGAACTCGCGAGACGTCCTGTCGGGATAGACCTTGATAACGGCGTTGGGAAAATCATAGACGCGGATCATCCTCGGCAACTTCCCCCTCGAACGAACGGCGCGGGACGAACCCGAAAATCCTTGCTCTCGTTTTGACCGGGCTTGCGGTCGTCGTGCACGAGCAGCTTCACGATGCCCTCGGCCCGCGTCAGCAGCACGTTGAACTTGGCGACCTTGACGGTGGCGCTGGCCCGGTGAACTTCGCCCGGCGTCTTGAACAGCGCGGCGGCGACCTTGGCCCGGGCGACGCAACCAAGGCACATGTCGTCGAGCAGCTCCCCGCCAGCGGGTGAGGCTGGCGAGGATTGCGGAGCGGGCTGTCGCCTGATCCTGATCGTGGCCATCAGGCAAGCCTTCCATGATGCACGAGGTCGGGATGGGCCTCCATGAACGTCCTGACGTGTTCGAGGCGCGGGTCGCCCCGCACTTCGAGCACCGCCGACCACTCAAGAAGCGTCAGACGGCCCTTGTCCTGATTGCAGTCCAAGCAGACGATCTCGACCTTCGAGCCCTTCACGAGATGCTTGGGGATGACGTGATCGCGGGTCGGGCAAGCCAACGACTTGGTTGGCCGGTTGCGCCGAGCCCGCATGATCCTGTTGCAATAGGGACAGGGCTCGCCATGCTTGGCTTGCAGTAGAGGCGTGAGCGACATGAGCCGCCCCTTAGAAGGTGAAGCCGTCGTCGGTCGACCAGTAAAGGACGATGATCGGCACGAGCACGAGGAACAACCACACGAGGATCGTCGTCCCGGCCAGCGTGTTCGTCACCAAGGACGAGGCGATGATGGCGACCCAAAACACCCATTTGCGCAGCGTCTTGAAGGCGGGACACTGTTCGAGCACGCGCTCGACATATGGCGTGATCCAATACTGGAGCTTGTTCACCGCCTTCACGAGCAGCGCCCCGGCCGTCTCCTTGAGCTTGCTCTTGAACTCTTCCGACAGATACGTCACTTGTCTTCTCCTCGTTTCACAGGTTGCAATTAATTGCGTAGCTCGGCCACCAATTCCTTGACAAGCACCGCAACCTCCCTGTTGCCTTCCTTCACACTATGGCACGTCCCGCGAGGACGTGCAATCAATTGCATAGTTGTCCGCTGACCTCGTCCTCCTGTCGCCACTCGTTGAGCCGCTTGTTCACTTCGTCCGTGCCTTTGTTGCCTTTCAGATACTCCCTGATCAGCTCGAACAAATCGTATTTGTCCTGCGGACTGCGCTGCAAGTGTGCCTCGCAATTCGAGAGCATGTAGACGACCTCGACGGCGTGCTCGGGCGGGCACGTGAACTTGCCGTCCTTCGATTTCAAGGCGCTCATTGCGCGTCCTCCTTGAGCGAGATGAGGAAGTCGAGCATCGCCTGCGCCCGACACCTGAAATCCTCCTTGGCTTTCTTGTCGTCCGTGCCTTCCGTGCGTGTGTCACTCCACCGGTTATATGTGCGATGCGCCGACCACCACGGCGTCCCCTCGCACAGGTTCTCGCCGGTCCGCGCGCGGATGGGGCACAGCTCACCGTCAAGGACGCAATCCTTCACGCTGTCGTCGCCGGCCCCGAACCTGTGGCACAGGGCGCAATCGTTCGAATATATGCCGACGTCCTTGAACTCGGCGGTCGTGCTCTGCCGCCAATGCTCGATCGACAGATCAAGCGCCTCGATTGTCTCAGGCTGCATACTCTCTCTCCTCACCACGTATAGACCCAACCAACGAGGTCGTCGTATTGCGTGAACACCGCCTCGAACGTCCACTCGGAGCCAAAGAAGACCTCGGACGGATCAAGGTCGGACGGGTCGCGGAACCACACCCGCAACAACTCGCCGTCGATCTGGATGCGCAAGTCGCCCGCATAGCCGTCCTTGTTGCTTCCGAGGATCACGAGCCCCTCGTCCGTGATCGAGGCTTTCTCGGGGTGCTCAGGGTCGATCAGCGGGTCGCCTGTCGCCGCCAACTTGAGCAGCTCCTCATATGTGTAGGCCATCGTTCCTCCGTTGCAATTAATTGCGTGAGCCCGTCACGTGGCGGATTTCGATAAGGTCTCGATACGCTCCTCTAGCTCCTCGACGATGGGCGCAACTCTATTCAGGGCGGCGAACGCCTCTTGATACCGTGCGCTCTCCGTGCTGTAGAGGGAGCACTTTTCCATATCGTCGACGGCTGCGGCGGCTTGCGCTTCATCGGACGCGCGCACGAACTTGCGTCGAATTTCTTCACGTATGGCTTGGAACTTGGCGTAGCTCACTTGCTTTCTCCTCACGCTGCGGCTTCACAGACCAGTTGCTTGCTGGTCGTCTTGGGGGCTCCCCACTTGAGCCCGTAGTTGCTGGCGCACTTGGCCCCGTATCCGACTTGCATCGAGGTCGGGTCGATCAGCTCCTTGTGGCAAAAACAGCAGCGCCCGGTCGCCGAGCCGTATTCCTTCGTGACACCAACCGGGTCGGCGCAGAACTTGGCCATGAACTGTTCGAGCTTACGGCCTTCCTTGGCCATCGCGCCGTTGGGCTTGTATGACCAAGTCGGGCTCCAGACGCCGTCCTTGTCGAGCTTGCCCGCGTAGCTGTGAGCCCAATAGACGTAGACGAAGCCCGGGTTCTTGCCTTGGCTCGGGGCGGACTTGAACGTAGCCTTCATGTCGGCGCTGGCGAACTCGATTGTCGGGCTCTTGATCTTCGTCTTCGCTTTGCTGAGCAATTCGATGATCGCGATGAACGCGCCGTCGGCGTCGAGCCCGTCCGTGAAATCAGGCACGCCATTCGTTTCGATCCGGTCGGCGAGGGTCGTGACCCAAAACCACTGCTTCTCGCTGAGCGAGCCCTTGCTCTTGAACTGGCTGGCGAGGCTCTGCCCAAACGAGCGATCCTTGTCGCTCAACTCGGCGACGCGCGCGGTCAGGGTGTCAATTGCTTGCTGCTGGAGAACGGTGAGGGACATGGCAACCTCCTTGTTGCTCAGGGACTGTCTCTTTCTGCCATGGAATGGTCTCCCATGCAATTAATTGCGCACGGGAACCCTAATGAAATCCTTAGCCGATCAGCCCTTGATCCTTGGCTTTGGCTTTCGGGATGGCGAACGACACCATGCCATTCTCGACCTTGTAGCTCGTGACGTGGTTCTTATGCAGATAGAGCTTCTTCTCGGGGCCGACCGGCGCGGCGAAGTAAATCCACGACTTCGTCTCTTTCTCGAACGGCGCGGTCATATCGACGTGGCTGCCGATCTTCTTCGCGCTGCCGGCCTTCTGGCTCAGGTCGGCCTCCCAAGCGTCCAGCTCGCCGGTCACGGCCTTGACGAAGGACGAGACGTTGTTCTCGGCGACGACGGCCTTCTGCTCCATGTGCGCCATGTCGAGGCCCATGATCTTCGCGACCTTCTCGTCCGACGCGCCATACATCGAGGCAAAGTCGGCGAACTTGTCAGGGTTCATCTTCGCGGCCTTGTTCTCGTAGGGCAGGGGCTTGATCTGCTGCGCGGGCAACACCGTCACGCGGCTGAGCTGGTAGCCCTGCGGCAACTTGGTCAGCGCCCACTTGGCCTCGGGCTCGCGCTTCTGCAACTTGCCGAGCAGCATCTGAGCGACGTTGCGGTCGGAATAAATCATCTGTTTGGTGGCGGTTACGGTCGTCATGGCTACAAGCTCCTTGCTTTCTGCCTCTTCCGATTTTTGTGTTTTCGGAAGGTTGTTTAATTTCAATGATCTATATCTGGCACAGTTTTAGGTCCGCGTGAACCCCAAATGTGCAATTAATTGCCCACGGCAAGGCGGAAAAAAGGGGACGGTAAACCTGAGCCTACCGTCCCTAGTTGGGCTTCCACCGGGGAGAAACTGCTTAGAGCTTACGCGGGGGCTACCTCATGGACGAGGGCATATCCCCCGCTCTTGCCGAACCTGTCGATCTTGGCCTTGGTCACTCGTGGTCGGCCTATGGGGACTATGCCACGGGGAGAGCAATTAATGATCTCCGCATATCGCTCAGAGTGGCCATACTTGCAAAGTCTTGTGCCCACGTTGATGACCTTCACGTGTCTTCGTTTCTCAATGGGGCAGGTGGGGTCATTGTCTTGAGCGCCCCAATGGTCGCGCCAGATTTGGCCCACTTTGACCCCGACGTCTTTCTTGATCATTCTGCTGCCACCTTGCTGTTGTCTTGCTGCGTGATCGCCTCGATCGTCATGCCCGGTTTGGCCTCGATCGTGCGCGGGACGGTCGCGGGCGTGACATAGGCGATATGGAGGGATTGCCGCGTTATCGCCGGATCGTCCGGTAGGCTTTCCCACTGAACATCGGGCTTGGACGTCCCGCCGCTGGCCAGCAGTTGAATGAAGCCTGAGCCCCATCCCGCATAGACCCTGCCCGCGCGGCGAAAGACCTTGACCTGCTTGTAGACGCCCTTGTGACGTAGGATGACCTGAGCATCCTCGACAATGTGGAACAGGTCGTCGGACATGTGGTCTCACCCCTTTGCTGCTTGGCGATCGAGGCGTTCGATCTCCGCGAGGATCAGCGCGCCGGCGCGAACTAAATCATGCCGCCTCGTCTTTGGTTTCCACCAAGAGAAATCCCACGGCCACCAATCTGGACGCCAGCTTTTGCGCGTCCGATCAGAGACAGTGGCGACATACGCATAGCTTGCTGCCGCGACGGCCAACTCGCCTCTGGTGTGCTCGTCATCATGCTCGGGCGACCAGCCTTCTTGCGATTGTTGGCGAGCACGTTCTGCGATGACGTCTCGCGCGGCGGACGACAAGTCGAGCATGGTCAGCTTACTCCTTCTCGTGAATGGTGATCCTCATGGGCGGCGAGCCGGTGCCTTCTAGGCGTTTGACGTTGATCGCGGCCCGGCGACCGTCGAGCAGATCGAAGCTCATGACCACGGAGCCCGAGCCCATGAACGTGGCCCACGAAGCGTCGACCATGGTCGTTAGGCGCTTCCAGTCCGCGACGGTAAGCTGCACGCTCGACTTGGTCGGTTCAGGTTTCTTCTTTGCCATTCGCACCCTCCTTGATGCTTGTTGCGCTATCGAAGTTGCACGGCGCAGCACGGGATCGAACCGACACACCCGCGCCTGTTACCCTTCTGCATCTCCCCGGCCTTGGCGGATCAACGAGGGCAGTTTCAAGCTGCTTGAGTTAGTGACCGTGCAACCTCGATAACGCACTTGGCTGGAGAGGCTGGGCTCGAACCAGCGACACACGGATTAACAATCCGCCGCTCTACCATCTGAGCTACACTCCAAAACTGTGATGGCTGGAGGTCGAGGGTTTGAACCTCGGTCCGAGGGGCGAGCGCCCCGCCGTGTCCTCACTTAGACGAACCTCCAATGGTAGCGGGTGCCGGATTTGAACCGGCGATCTTCTGCTTATGAGGCAGACGGGATAGACCTCTTCCCTAACCCGCAGCAGGCGAGAGTGGGGGTTAACCCTCGGCCAATTCATGTTACGCGGTTTCCTCGTCGTCGCCGAGCTCAGGCAGGCCCACGTCGATGTTGGCGTCGGGGAAAGCCTTGGCCAGCGCGTTCGCCGCCGCTTCGAGGCCCATGGCCTTGAGCTTCTGGTCGATCGTGACGCCGCCGAGATAATCCATGCAGATCAGTTCGAGCGCCACGGTGTCGACCGAGGTCTTGCCTTGATCGCGCGCCTTGGACAGCGCCGCCTCGATCGTCGCCTTCTGATCCTCGTGGACCTTGAAGGTTTTCGTGGTGACGGTCTTCGACGCCTGTTCCTGTTCGCCCTTGGGCGCGTCCTTGGCGAGATGCGCCTTCACGGTGTCGATCAGGGTCAGCGTGTTCGAGCTGTTGGCGATCTGGACCCATTCGTCGACGTTCTCGACGGTCAGGACCTTGGCGATCTCCTTGAGCTTGGTCCAGCCGATCGACTTGACCTTCGACCACGGCACGCCGGACTGGCCGAGACGATTGT
>Ga0182030_10001261_pt1 | contig 51666 bp, 48 predicted proteins | sample 812S3MmetaG_FD_121299 | JGI IMG/M metagenome (GOLD analysis project Ga0182030, IMG submission 121299) | Permafrost microbial communities from Stordalen Mire, Sweden - 812S3M metaG (Illumina Assembly) | ecosystem: Environmental > Terrestrial > Soil > Wetlands > Permafrost | place: Sweden... | reverse complement strand
ATGGTCGGCGAACTCCTCCAGCAGGACGGACTTGCCCACGCCACGCAGACCGGTCACACGCATGCTCGCCTGCTGCTCGGGCGCCGCCCGCAGCATCGCGGCGAAGCGTCGCAGGGGCGCCTCGCGACCAGCCAGATACAGAGGGCGCACGCCGACACCCGGCCGGTAGGGATTCTTTCCCGAAACCTGAGTCATTACAAGTCATCTGTAATGTAGCGCAATCATTACAACAACGCCGTAATGAGCCGTGGACCGGGCTGCGACGGTCGGCCGCACACCTTGGGCGAACGCGAAGTCGGTCGCGTTCGTGGTCACGGATCGACGGTAGCCACTGGCCCGCTCGGGTGGGGAACGTCCTCCAGCGATGTCGGTCTCGACTCAAACGCGCGCGTGAAGACCTGGGCCTGCTCTGAGGCCGGCCGTGCGTGCAGGTAGATCGAGGTGGTGGCGAGCGCGCTGTGCCCCATCGCGGCTTGGATCGTCACGAGATCCACACCGGCGGCTGCGAGCAGCGACCCGTACGTGTGCCGCAGATCATGCAGTCGCAGCGGGCGCAGGCTCGCCGCGTCGCGCGCACGCTTGAAGCGGCTCCGCAGCGCCCAGCTATCAAGAGTCCGTCCGAGCTCGTTCACGAACACGAGGTCTTCCGGCGCCGTGAAGTGCTCCCGGCGGCTGAGCCTGTCGAGCGCGGCGGCTGCCTGGTCCGCGAGCGGGACGCGGCGGATCTTTCCCGACTTCGTAGAGGACTCCACACCCGCGCTCATCGCGCGTTCGATCGTCAGCGCGTGGCCGGCGAAGTCGACGTCGCGCCAGCGCAGCGCAAGCAGCTCGCCAAGTCGCAGGCCGGCATAGCTCGCGACGCGCACCAGCTCGGCGTCCTGGTGGTCCTGAGCCTGTCGTTGTGTCGGCTCGGCAACGGTGGCGTTGCTCGGGCCGCGGGTCGCTGGCCGCGACGGTGCGCGATGCAGGCCAGCTGCGAGCGCGCGGGCGAGCGCCTCGATCTCGGCGGGCGAGTAATAGTTCAGTGCGCCGCGGTGAGGCTCGCGGCGCTTGTCGGCGCCTCGCACAGGGTTCGCCGCCAGGTCGAAGGTGGTGGACCTCTGGCCGTATCCGAACACCGCGCTGATCACCGCCCTGTACTTGTTGACTGTGCGCGCGGACGCCCCTGCAGCCACTTCCGTGAGCAGGTCCTCGATCTCCGCGGTCGTGATCTTCGCGGCCGGGCGATCGCCGAGTGCACTGAGGACTCGGCCATTGGGACCGAGCACGTATCCGTGATCGCGCAGGGTGCTGGGCTTGGCTCCCCTGACGTCAGCGAGCCACCGCAGATACCGGGCGGCGACGGCGGCGAACGTCACGCCGCGTTCGCGGCGCTCCTTAACGAGGCGCTCATGTTCGGCTGCCTCCGCCGCGTGCGCGCCCACGAGTGCAGCGGCTGCGACGTGAGCACGCGCCTCGTCGTAGTGGCCGGGCGCGACGCGGCCGCGTCGGGGTAGATCCCACTTTCCAGTGCGCGGGTTCCGCGTCAGCCACGCCGGGCCGATGCGGCGCTTGACCAGGAGCCCGTCCTGACGCCACATCGCCTCGAAGAACGGGCGCTCTTTGTGGACGCGAACCGTGAGCGCGGCCGTGGGCAGATCGGGCGTCACGGGGGCATCGTATCACCGTGGGTAACACGTGGGTAACAGCAACCAGTGGGTAACACTTTGGGTAACAAACTGACCCGAATCTAGCTTCAATAGCGGGATCTGGGGCTATCGAATCGCCCGTATCTATTGGCCTCGGCGCCTCGCAGGCGGCCTTAGGAGCCGGTGGGCCGGAAGGCCCTTGGAGGTTCGAGTCCTCTCGCCCGCATTGGCCGATTTTGGCCCTGTTACAGCGTTGGACCCCGCGAGGCCGATGTCTGGAGGCTCGCGACAAGGTTCGGCGTGGGCGGCCCGGCCTGCGAGAGCCATGGCACCCGCCCGAGCGCCGGGATGTGCACCGCGATCAGGTAGGCGCTCGCCAGCAACGCCGCCAGGCGCAGCGAGCGGCTGCGGCCGAGCGCGGCGAAGGGCAGCACCCAGACCAGGTACCAGGGCGCAAGCGAGGCGATCGAAACGACGAGACCCAGGAACGCCCAACCCGCCGCTGTGATCGGGTCGCCTCCGCGCCTCGCCCACATGAGCGCCCCCAGCGCCACGACGGCGGCAAAGGTGGTGGAGAGCAGCCTGATCACAGAGGTGATGTGGGTTCCAAGCGCGGCGGCGAGGCGGTCAGGACCGCTGAAGACGGTGTCGAACAGTGGGTCGGTGCTGATGCGGTGCAGTTGGTCGAAGAAGCTCAGGCCGAAGAACGCAACGGCCGGTACGCCGATGAGCACGATCGCCACTGCGGAGCCGAACGCGGCACGCCGGCCCCGCCCGGCGCCGAGCACGATGAACGGGAGCGCCAGGCCGACCGTGAGCTTGACCGCCGCGGCGGCCACCGCCGCGCCGGCAGCCGCGCCCGGGCGCCGCCGCAGCATCAGCGCCATCGCACATCCCACCAGCAGCATCGCCAGCAGGTCGTTGTGAGCCCCGCTGACCGCATAGAACAGGAGCACCGGGTTCAGGCCGACGAAGATCGCGGCGCGCACGGCGTCCAGGTCGCGGCGGCGTGCCACGCCCGCCACCAGGACGGCCAGGGCCACGCTCGCTGCGCCCGCGAGGGCCTTGAGGATCCACAGCGCCGCCGCGTCGGAGAGCAGCCCCAGCGGTGCGCTGAGGGCTGTGAACAACGGGCCGTACGGGCTCGGCTGGTGCTTCCAGTAAACGAACGCCAGGATGTGATCGCCGCGGATCGCGATCGGGGGGGAGACGTAGGGATTGAGGCCGTGAAGCGCAACCTCGCGCGCGTATGCGATGTATCCGAACACGTCGGTTGAGACGATGGTCGGGCCGAGCGTGAAGGCGAGGTTGGCGAGCACGATCGCCGTCATCGCCGCGCGCATGGTGATCCAACGTGAGCACGCGAGCGCAAGCAGATAGCCGCCGCTCATCGCCAGCAGGCCCGCGCTCAGCCCCGACGCGCCCAGCGAGCCCACCAGCGAGGTCAGCCCGCGCAGCGGCCCGTCGATCCAGTGCGGGTTCGAGCCGCCTGGCAGCTCGAGCAGGTACAGGCCGTCCGCCGCGCCGGCAGCGATGCGCACCGCACCCAGCACGCATGCCGCGAGTGCCGCCAGGCCCAGGATCCGCAGGGCGCTCGGAGTGGCCGCTGAGCTGCTGTGCGCGCCGGCGCCCGGATCCAGCGCCGCAGCCGGGATCGGGCGGCTGCCGGTGCTCGTGGCTCCGATCACCGGCCCCAGACTACGCCCAAAAAGGTTACGCAAAGCGAAACACGCGCTCGCTGGCGTGGCGCGTGCGGCGCGATGGCGTAGCTTGCCGGAATGACCTCCAGCAGGGGCGAGATGAGCCTCAAGGGGTCACCGCAACGGGGACGATGGTGGCCCCTCCGCGGCGTCCGGCGCCTGGTCGCGGAGGCGTGCCTGGCGGGCGTGGTGAGCGTGCTGTGCGCCGCCTGGGTGCTGCGGCTGTGGCGAGGCGACCTTTCGATCCCGCTGCGCTACACGCCGGTGGACGACGCCAAGTTCTATCTGATGCTCATCAAGGGGGTGATCGACCACGGCTGGTATCTCTCCAACTCCAGCCTGGGGGCACCGTTCGGAGCACAGCTGAAGGACTATCCGCAGGGCGCCGACAACCTCAATCTGCTGATCGTGCGCGCGCTCGCGCTGTTCAGCTCCAACCCCGCGCTCGTAGCGAACCTGTTCTTCCTGCTTACGTTTGCGCTTGCTGGCTTCACGGCCCACATGGTGCTCCGGACCCTCGGCCTCGCGGCGCTCCCAGCGGGCGTGATGGCGGTGCTGTTCTCACTGCTCGCCTACCACTTCTTCAGGGGTGAGTCGCATCTGCTTCTCTCCGCCTATTACGCGGTTCCGTTGACCGCGTACCTGTTCCTGACGGCGCTCGCCGGCAGGCCGCTGTTTGCCTCCCGTCCCGGTCGCGCGCGACGGCCGCTGCGATGGTGCACGCGCCGCAGCCTGCTGACCTGCGCGATGTGCGTCGTCATCGGCTCGGACAACCTCTACTACGCCACGTTCGCTGTCCTGATGCTCCTCGCCGCGACGCTGCTGGCGCTTGCGCTGCGACGCGTGCGGCTGTCCCTGCAGGGCTTGCTGGTGCTTGCGATCGTGCTCGCCACGATGCTGGCCAACCTGTCGCCCAGCCTCCTCTATCGCGCCGAGCACGGTGGTGACCGCCAGCTGGAACGCTCGGCTGCGTTCAGCGAAAGCGTGGACGAGGGCTTCTCGCTACGCCTGGCCGACCTGCTGCTGCCCGCGCCGGAAAGCCGGTTCGGCCCCTTCCGCAAGCTCGCATCCGAGTACGACACGGTGATCGCGCCGGGCTACTGCGAGGCCTGCTATGGCAGCCTCGGCACAGTCGGCGACGCAGGCTTCCTCTGGTTGATGCTGGGTGCCCTGGCGACGCTGGCCGGCGCGGGCGGCTTCTTCGCCGCGCGCGGTCTTCTGCGCGACGCGGGCGTTGGCGTCCTGGTCGCGCTCGCACTGAGCACCGTCGGCGGCGTAGCCAGCCTGATCGAAGTGTTCATCACCCCCGACATCCGCGCATGGAACAGGCTCTCGGTGCTGATCGCCTTCCTGTCGCTGCTCGCCGCCGCGGTCCTGCTCGAACGCGTGCTGGCAAAGCTCGGCCCGGGACGCCTCGGCACCTCGGCGGGCGTGCTGGGTTGTGTCTGCCTGCTCGCGTTCGGCGCCTATGACCAGACCAGCGAATCGTTCGTGCCGGCATACGCCGAAACAGCTGCCCAGTGGCGCAGCGACGCGACCTTCGTGTCGGAGATCGAACGGCGCCTGCCCCCTGGTGCGAGCGTGTTCCAGCTCCCCTACGTGCCGTTCCCGGAGGGCTATCCCGAAACGCCCGTCGGGGGCTCCGTGGCGACCTACTCGACCAAGTACCAGGCGCTGCGCGGATATCTGCACTCGAGGGACTTGCGCTGGAGCTACGGCGCGATGAAGGGGCGGCCCGCGGACTGGGCCGCCGCCCTCGCGGGAGCGCCGCTGTCATACGTCGTGGCGGCGGCTGCCGCGGCGGGCTTTCAGGGCCTGTGGGTCGATCCAGCGGGCTTCGAGCCGGGCAAGGCGGCGAGCATCGGCTCGGCGCTGCGCGCGCTGCTGGCGCAGGCCCCGCTCGAGAGTCCCCTTGGCGACCTGTGGTTCTTCGACCTGCGCCCCTACCTGGCGCGGCTGGCGCACTCGTTCCCGGGGGGTGAGCTCGCGCTGCTGCGCGAACGCACGCTGCGGCCGCTCTCCGTTGCGTGCGGCGCAGCGGGGGTGACGCTGCGCAACCCCTATCGCTCCGCCGCACCCGCGCTCGTGAGCACGCTCTTGGCGGCGCCCGGCGCATCGGTTCCCCCGGAGGGCTACCGGGTGCCCGACGGCCAGGCCAGCGACCTGCCGGCAAGCGCCACCGTGACGGTGCGCGAAGCGCTCCAGCTTGTCCCCGGCCGCACGCTTCTGCACCCGCGCGTGGCGGGCGCCGGGACCGCGCCCTCCCCGCCCGTTCTCTACGCCAGCGTCATCGACCGGCGACTGGAGGCGTTCGTCGGGACCGGGCCCGCGAGCCGGCTGGTGCCCGGCCTGACCGGGCCAGCGTGCGGCACGGTGATCGGTTAGCCACGATGGCCTTTCCGCTCACACGCACGCCGCCCGGCACACGCGCGCGCCTGGCGTCGCCGGCGCGACCACGGGGTGGACTCGCGCGCTCGCACTCCGGCGCGCGGGCGGGCGTCGAGGGTGCCGTGGCGGCCGCTTCGCTGGCGGGGCTCATCGCCGGCAGCCTCGCCATCGTCGCGATGGCAGCCGAGCGACCCAGCTTCCTCACGCCGACCTCCGCGCCCGGGTTCTTCCCTGCGTGGATGGCGGGGCCGCTGCGCGGGCTCTGGCCGTCGCTGACACGCGACCACGACGCCCTGGCGTGGCAGGCGAGCGCGCTGATGGGCGCGATGTTCCTGCTCTACCTCCTCGCCTTCGCCTGCGCGGGCCGGCTGCGCGCGCACTGGGTGATCGCAGCGGTCCTGGCCATTCACGCGATCTTCCTGCTCTCGCCGCCGCTGTCCTACACCGACGTGTTCAACTACATCAGCTACGGGCGCATGGGCGTCGTGCACCATCTCGACCCGTACGTGACCGTGCCGCAGCTCGAGCCGCACTCGGACCCGAGCTTCGCGCTGAGCAACTGGCACCACCTGCTCAGCCCCTACGGCCCGCTGTTCACGCTGCTCACCGAGGCGCTCGTGCCGCTCGGGGTGGTCGCGTCGTTCTGGGCGTTGAAGCTGCTCGTGGGCCTCGCAAGCCTCGTCACGCTCGCACTGGTGTGGCGATGCGCAGTGATGCTCGGTCGTGCGCCCGCCCCGGCGGTGGTGTTCGTGGGGTGCAACCCCATCTTCCTGGTGTGGGGGCTGGGCGCCGACCACAACGACAGCCTGATGCTGTGCGCGCTGATGCTCTGCGTCTATCTGCTGATGTGCGCGCCTGCGCGCTCGCGCGGAGCCGGCGCGTGGTTCGCGTGCGCCTGCTTCGTCAAGGCCTCGGCTGTCATCCTCGCGCCGATCCTGCTGCTGGCCGGGCGGCCTCGGCGCTTCCTGCGCGGCGCCCTGGAGGCGGGCGCCGCGCTCGGCCTCGCCAGCCTGATCGCCTTCGGGCCCCACGTGCCGGGGCTCGCCACGCAGGACAGCCTGGTCACCGGCATCGGCCTGCCCAACCTGCTCGGCCTCGCGCTTGGGCTGGGCGGGGAGACGGGTGGGCTGCACACTGCCATCACCGCGCTAGTAGCCATGGTGGCCGTGGCCTGCGCCGTCTGGATGCGTCGGCGCCCGCAGCGCTGGCCGGCCGCATGCGGGCTCGCGCTGATGGTGCTGATCGCCTCGCTGAGCTGGGCGGCTCCCTGGTACCTGGTGTGGGCCCTTCCGTTCGCCGCGCTCAGCAGCGGCCCGCGGCTGCGCCTCGCCACGGTGCTGCTGGGCACCTACTTCCTGCTCGCATTCGTGCCCGCCGCTCCGATGCTCGCGCAGGCGATCCACCTCAACCCCGAAGCGACACGCCTCGGTCACCGCCATCGCCGGGAAATCGAAGAGCTGGTCAGGTGAGCCACACGGCGGGCGCCCTAGGATGGCGGCCATGAGGATCGGCATCATCACCGGGTCGGGCAGCTATGCCCTGGCGGACCTGCAAGGCACCGAGGCCGAGAGCGTTGCCACGCGCTTCGGCGAGACAGAGCTCAGCAGCGGGGTCTGGAATGGCGTGGAGGTCGTGCACCTCTCCCGCCACGGGCAGGGGCACGCGCGCCTCTCGAGCCACGTCAACCACCGGGCCAACGTGCAGGCACTCAGCGAGCGCGAGCTCGACGGCGTGCTGGCGGTGACGATCTGCGGAGCCGTCGACCCGGCGATCGAGCTCGGCGGCCTGCTCGTCTTTGACGATCTGCACTTCCTCGCCAACAGGCTCCCCAATGGGGAGATCTGCTCGCTGCACGATCGCCCCGGAGCGCCAGGGCGCGGGCATTGGGTCTATGAGGCGCCGTTCTCGCAGCCGCTGCGCACCTCGCTGCTGGCCGGCGCCGCCGCCGCCGGCCTGCCGGCGAGGGACGGCGGCTGCTACGGCCACGTTGATGGCCCGCGCTTCAACACACGCAGCGAGATCCGCATGCTCGCGGCCTGCGGCGTGAGCGCCGTGAGCCAGACCGCCGGCCCGGAGTGCGTGCTGTGCGGCGAGGCCGGGCTTCCGTACGCGTTGCTGGGCTTCGCCACCGACTACGCCAACGGCGTGTGCCCACAGCCAACGCCCGTGAGCGAACTGAGAAGGCTGATGGGCGAGAGCGCGGGCGCTTTCGCGGCGACGCTCGCCGGGGCGCTGGCGGCGCTGCCGCCCGCGCCGATCGCCCCAACGGGCACGCACATCGCCTGGCAGTGAGAAACCGGCATGCCTGACGTGATCCTGCCGGTCCTCGACGAGGCCGGCGCCATCCCCGGCGTGCTCGCCGCGATGCCGCCCGGCTACCGGGCGATCGTCGTTGACAACGGCTCCAGCGACGGCTCGGGTGAGCTGGCGGCGCGGCTCGGCGCGCTGGTGGTGCGCGAGCCAGCGCGCGGCTTCGGGGCCGCCTGCCACGCCGGGCTGCTCGCGGCCGAGGCGGATGTCGTGTGCATCATGGACTGCGACGGGTCCTTCGACCCTGGGGAGCTGCCCTCGCTCGTGGCGCCGCTGCAGCAGGGCCGTGCGCAGCTGGTGCTCGCCCGTCGGTGGCCGCAGCCCGGCTCCTGGCCGCTGCACGCCAGGCTCGCCAACCGGCTGCTCGTGGCGCTGCTGCGCGCGCGGGCGGGCATAGCACTGCACGACCTCGGCCCGATGCGCGCCGCGCGCCGCGCGGATCTGCTCGCTCTCCAGCTGCGCGACAGGGCCTTTGGCTACCCGCTTGAGATGGTGCTGCGCGCGGCCGCCGCCGACTGGAGGATCCTGGAGCTGCCGGTCTCCTATCGCCCGCGCATCGGCGACTCGAAGGTCACCGGCACCGTGCGCGGCACGCTGCGCGCCGCGCGCGACATGTCCCGCCTACTCGCCAGCTCTCGCGCGGGTGCCGGCGCGGGCGCGCAGCCGGCTGAGCAGGAATGCGAGCAATGAGACGCCGAACATGCACGCCACGATGAGCAGGTAGCGGCCCAGGTAGACGTGCTGGTGCTGGCCGCTTGCAGTGAAGAAGGTGGCGTCGCCTTCTTCGAAGATCTCCGCGCCGAACACCAGCAGGATCAGGCCGCTCAGGATCAGCGGAACGCGCACGTACACCCACCCGCCGGGGCGCGTCCGTCTCGGCGCCGGAGAGTGGCCGGGCAAGCGCATCCTCGCCAGCCGGTCGAGCACCGAGTAAAGCGGCAGCAGCACCATGTCGTGCGCGAGCACCGCGCCCAGGAACCAGATCAGGATGTACTTCAGGCTTTCCCACGGTTCTTCAAACCAGCCGAACACCGCCAGGCCGATCACCGCGAAGCTGGCCAGCGCGCCGATCAGGTGCAGCGGCCCGGCTCCGTAGAGCCGGCGGAAGTCCTGCGCCCGGCCCCTCATGCGCTCGACTCGCCGAAGGAGATGCGCGCGACCCACTTCGTGCAGTGCACGCCCGGAAGCGCCGGGCCGATGATACGCGCGGGGTAGCCGTGGTCGAGGGAGAGCTGCTGTCCGTTGACGCGCAGCGCCAGCAGCGTGCGCGCGTCTGCCACCTCGTTGTGGGCGAGCGTGGCCGCGCTGAACACGCCATCGGTCTCAAGCGACGTGGCCGTTGCGCTCGCGCCCGCGCCCTGCCCCAGCAGCGCCCGCAGGTCGCGCACGCGCACGCCGGTCCAGCGCTGGGTGGTGGACCAGCCCTCCACGCAGGCGATGGGCAGGTCGTAGGTGTGCTGGGTCATCGCCAGCAGCTGCTCGCGCGAGAGGTGAATGGTGCGGCCCGCCCCGCTCAGCTCAAGCGACCAGGCTGCTCCGACCTGCTCGCGCGTGATCCGCGCCGCGAGCGCCGTGCGGTTGACGGTGAAGCCGTTGGGCCCGCTACCGAAGCGGTCGCGCGGACCGAGGATCGAGAGGCCTCGCAGCGGTCCTCCCAGAGAGTCGCCGAGTCCCTGCACGAACAGGAACAGCGAACCGGTGGCCACCGTGCCGAGCAGCGCGCGCCGGGACATTGTCGGCGCCGCGGGCGCCGCGGCCACCAGGCTGCCCGGAATCGCGGCAGCGGGCTCGGGAGCGGTGCTGGCCAACCCATCCATCAGCGGTCGCAGGGCTCGCCTGCTCGCCACGGCGGAGCGCATCGTTGTGAACTTGATCGCCACGTGGAAGACGAAGGCGGCGGTGAACGCCCAGGCGCCGTAGTAATGGGCGTCGGTGAAGAAGAACTTGAACAGGTACGCGTACTGGATGTCCAGGATGCCGGTGGCGAACTCGAACAGAGCCCCGCCCACCAGGAACGCCAGCGAGAGGCGCTCCAGCGCGTGCGCGGGGCTGCGTACGGGCGGCCACTCGAACAGCCTGGGGAACACAGACCACAGCTTCGCCAGCAGGATCGGGAACGCCGCCAGGCCCGCGGTCACGTGCACTCCCTGGGTGAACGCGTACAGCCACGACGGGTGCGTGGGCCAGGTGAACAGGTAGAAGTCCAGCGGGCCCAGCGTGCGTCCGACCGAGTTGCCGCCCAGACGCGGGTTGTAGGCGGCGTTGGAGAGGAAGCCCGTCACCGCGATCAGCGGGATCGCCACCAGCAGCGCCAGGCCCAGCACGGAGGTCAGCCAAGGGCCGCGCAGGGGGCTGCGCCAGAAGCTCTCGCGGAAGGGCCCCGGCGGCGGCCGGTCTGGGTCGATCAGCTTCACGCCGGCCTCATGTGGCGCAGGGGATGCAGAAGCGCACGGTCGTGCCGACGTTGGCGTCGGCGATCCAGATCCGCCCGCCGTGCGCCTCGACGATCGCCCGCGAGATCGCCAGCCCAAGGCCGGCGCTGCCGTTGCTGCGCGCCGTGCGGCCGCTGCCCTGCACGAAGGCCTCGAAGATGCGCTCGCGATCGGCGGGCTGGATCCCCTCGCCGGTGTCGCTCACCTCCACCTGCACGGTGTCGGGCGCAGAGGAGGCCCGCACCGTGATGCTCCCGTCGGCCGGCGTGTGGCGGATCGCGTTCTGTATCAGGTTGAAAAGCACCCGCTGGATCTGCTCGGGGTTCGCCTGCGCCGGAGCCAGGCGGGGTGGCAGCTCGGTGCGCACCGAGACCGAGCCGGCGTCCGCCTGGGCACGCATCGCATCCACCGTCTCGAGCACGAGTTCCTGCAGCGGTACGCGTTCCATCGTCCAGCCGAGGTCACCCGCCTCCAGCCGCGAGAGCTCGAACAGATCGTCGATCAGCGCGCCAAGCGCCCTCACGTGCACGCCCAGGCGCGAGACGTATTCCCGCCGCGTGGGCCCGTCGACCAGATCGTCGTCCAGCGCCTCGCTGAGCAGGCGCAGCGAGGTGATCGGCGTGCGCACGTCGTGGGAGATCGCGGCGAGCAGCTGACGCCGGGCGGACTCCAGGCGCCCGCGTGCCTGCTCCTCGGCGCCAAGGCGCGCGCCCAGCGCCTCCACCTCGCGCGCCAGCACCGCCAGCTCGTCGCGCCCGCGCGTCTGGATCCGCACCTCACGTGCTCCCTGCGCGATCGCGTCCAGGCCCGCGCGCAGCGCGTCGATGTCCCCGAGCACGCTGCGACCGATCGCCACGGCCACCCAAGCGCCGATGATCCCCGCGTATACGCTCAGCACGGCCGTGAACAGCCCGTCCTGGGGGGAGCTCGTCATCAGCAGCACGAACAGCGCGCTGGCCGCCAGCAGCTGGCAGACCATGATCAGCCCGCCGATCAGCAGCTGCTTGCCCACACCGCCGACACGTGTGCGCTGGGCGAGGAAGCGCTCCACCACGAACACGCTCGCCAGCCCCACCGGCGCAAGGATGGCCATGCACGTCCAGCCCGCGTGAAACCCGTAGGCGAAGTAGCACACCAGCGACGCCGCCAGTGAGCTGGCGAGAACGGTGAGCACCCCGCGGCGGCCATGAGGGAAAGCTGCAGGCCTCATGGCATGAACCGGTATCCCACGCCCCACACCGTCTCCAGGAAGCGGGGGCGCGCCGGGTCGGGCTCCACCTTTGCGCGCAGCCGGCGCACGTGCACGGTCACCGTTGAGGTGTCCGTATAGAAGGAGTAGTGCCAGACCTGGTCGATCAGCTCCTGGCGCGTGAACGCGTGCCCGGGGTGCCTTGCCAGGAACAGCAGCAGCTCGAACTCGCGCTGGGTGAGAGAGATGTCGCCGGAGGCGACGGTCACGCGGCGGGAGGCCGGATCGACGGTGAGCCCGTCGAATTCCAGCGGAGGCCCGCTTTCCGGGGTGGTGTCGAAGCGGCGCAGCACCGCTTCCACGCGCGCCACCAGCTCCGCGGGGGAGAACGGCTTGACGATGTAGTCGTCGGCGCCCAGGCGCAGACCCACGACGCGGTCGGACTCCTCCCCTCTGGCCGTCAGCAGGATGATCGCCACCTCGTCGCGGTCGCTGTCGCGCATGCGCCGCATCACCTCCAGGCCGTTGAGTCCCGGCAGCATCAGGTCCAGCACCACCAGGTCCGGCCGGCACTCGCTGAGCAGCGACAGCGCCAGCGGGCCGTCCGCCGCCGTGCGCACGTCGTATCCCGCGCGCTCCAGGTAGCGCGAGACGATCTCCGCGATCGTCGGCTCGTCATCCACCACGAGCACCGATCCGCGGACATGCCTGTTGCCCGACGGCGTGGCGTGCTCCATCGCGCGATTGTTCCACTGCGCCGGCCGCACGGCGGCCCGATTCTGCGAGTTCCCGATTCCGTAATGTGATTCCCAGGCACAGGCCCATACCTTGCGTGCCATGCCCCAGGCCTCCTCGCGCCAAGATGCAGCGCTGCTCGTCATCGCCAAGGCGCCCGTCGCCGGCCTGGCCAAGACCAGGCTGTGCCCGCCCTTCAGCGCCGCACAGGCCGCCGCCCTCGCACGCGCCGCGCTCGTGGACACGCTCGCCGCCGTGTGCGCCACGCCCGCGCGCCGGCACGTGCTGGTGCTCGACGGGCAGCCGGGCGACTGGCTGCCCGCCGGCGTGGAGGTGATGCCCCAGCGCAGCGGTGAGCTGGCGGCCAGAATCCACGGGGCCTTCGAGGATCTCGGCGAACCGGCCCTGCTCATCGGCATGGACACGCCGCAGGTGACGCCCGCGCTGCTCGCCGATGGTCTTCGCCTGCTGGCGGCGCCTGGCTGCGACGCAGTGCTCGGGCCCACCCTCGACGGGGGCTACTGGGCAATCGGGCTGCGGGCGCCGGATGTGCGCGTGTTCGACCGCGTGCCCATGAGCGTGTCGTGGACGGGCGCGGCGCAGCGGCGCCGGCTCATGGACCTGGGGCTGCGCACCCGCGAGCTGGCGCTGCTGCGCGACGTCGACGAGCACGCCGACGCGTTGGCGGTCGCCGATGAGGCTCCAAGCACCGGGTTCGCGCGGCTGCTGGCAACGCTGGCGCTCCAGCCCGCCGGGAGCGCCGCGTGAGCGTGCCCTCCCCCGCGGGCCCGCCCGCCGTGGAGCTCTACGGCGCCGAGCTCGTTCGTGCCGCGGGCCCCTCCCGCCACCTGCGCACGCTGCGTGCGGTGGACCATCACGGGCGGGAGCTACCGCTGGCGCTCGACCGCTATGTGGGGCTGGCCCGTCCCGAGGAGGCGGGCGTGCTGGAGCGGGCGATCGGCCCCGTGCTGGACATCGGCTGCGGCCCCGGGCGCCACGCGCTGGCGCTCGCGCAGCGCGGCATCATGGCCGTTGGGCTGGACATCGCGCCGCTGGCGGTGGAGCTAGCGCGCAGCCGCGGCGCGCTCGTCATCGAAGGCTCCGTCTTCGACCAGGTTCCCGGGGCGGGCAGCTGGGGCAGCGCGCTGCTGCTCGACGGCAACATCGGCATCGGCGGCGCCCCCGTCGAGCTGCTGCGGCGCGTCACCAGGCTGCTGGCGCCCGACGGCCTCATTCTCGTCGAGGTCGAGTGTCGCGGCGTGCCGACGAGGGCCCTGCGCGTCAGCCTCCACACGAGCAGCGCGCGCAGCCGTTCGTTCCCGTGGGCCCAGCTGAGCATCGACGCCCTCGCCGAGATAGCCGCGGCGGCCGGCTGCAGCGTGGCCGAGGACTGGCATGCGGGCGATCGCTGGTTTGCCGCGCTGCGCCCGGCCTGAGCGCGGAATACCCGCCGCCGGCTGCCCCCGGCAAGCGGGGGGGCTCCGCCGCTCAGCGGACGAACAGCCTCACGTTGCGGTCCAGCGGGCCGCCGGCGAAGCCCTGCGGACGGCCGCCCTGGGCGTCGAGATAGGCGAGCTGGCGGGAGATTTCGGCGACGCCGCCGTCGGGGGGATGGTCGAGCATCCAGGTCTCGATCAGCGCGCCGCGGTGCGCCGTCTCGCGCACGCGCAGCGCGCGCGCCTGCTGGGGATGGTCGATCAGCGAGCACGTCGATATCAGCCAGTAGCCGCCCGCCGCGCTCATGCGCGGTGTGATGCGGTTGCGGTGGGTGTGGCCGGAGATCGCAGCCAGCACGCTGCGCTCGCGATCCAGCAGCGCGAGCAGCCGCTCCCCTCCCTCGCTGCTGGCGAGCGGCTGATGGGACACCACGAGCACCCAGCGCCCGCCCGCAGCGATCAGCTCAGCCGCGAGCCATGCCTCCTGGCCCTCCTGCACGACGCCGCCCGAGCCCCCATCGCGGCGGACCAGATCGAGCACGATCACACGCAGCGCATCGCCCACGTCGAAGCTGTGGTTCAGCAGCGGCCCCGTGCCCGGCGAGCGCCCGGCGACGCGCAGGCGGGAGAGGACCTCCGCGACATCCAGCTCGCGGCGCGCCGGGTCAGAGGGCACGGTCACGCCGGGTGAGCTCTGCGCCTGCACGATCAGACCTTCGGCCAGCCGCGGCGCCGCCAGCGCATCGGGTGAGGAGCCCGACGCCGCGGCGGAGAGCCCGGCGGGAATGCGCAGGGCGCTCGGCAGGTCCCAGATCGCGCGCGAGCCCACGGCGATGGCACGGGTGGCGGCGATCGGCGCCAGCACCCCCTGCACGAGCAGGTCGTGGTCGCCGAGCACCGGATGGACGGGCATGCTCAGACCCGCGCTGGAGAACGCCCGCATCGCCGATGCGAGCAGCCCGGGGTGGCGCGGCGCGTCGATGTCGGGGCGGTAGTAGAACGGGTCTGGATCGCGCTCGGACTGCACGCCCGTGTAGCCGCGTGCGCCGCTCCCCGGGTGCGCGACGCCGCCGGCCAGCAGCGCAAGCGCACAGGCAAGCTCGTTGGCCTGAGCGTTGTCGATCACATCGCCGCCCTGGATCACCGCGTCCGGCGCGAGCGCTGCGATCGCGCGGCATGCGCCCGCGAGCACGTGCGCGCTGAGCGCCTCCTGAGGACGGAAGGTCGAGTTGAACGGCGGGCCGAGGCGCCTGAGAAACGGGACGCGCGCGGGCGACTGCGCGTCCATCACGTGGGCGTCCGTGAGATGCGCGATCGTCGCGAGCACCGTGCCGGGTGCCGAGCGCGGGGCAAGCTCGGCGCGGTCGACCAGCGCCTCGCCGGGCCCGAGGCGCAGCTCGCCGTCCCCGCTGGGATCGATGAACGTCGCCCGCAGCGTGGAGCCTGCGGGGTCGCGCCTGCCGAGCTGCTGGGCGCCGCAGCCGGCGAGTGTCAGCGCGATCGCCCCAACGGCCAGCTCTCCGATCGCCTCGCGGCGCGTGAGCTCCCGGCGGCGGCTCATCCCGCAAGCTCCCCGACGATGGGCCGGCGCGTGGCATCGCGCGCCACCCACAGGACCGCGATCGCACCGAGCAGGCACAGCCCGGCGAGCACCAGCGCCAGCTCGCCGCGGCCCGCCGACAGTTCCAGCGTGGCGTAGTCCACAGCCAGGCGCGCCATCGCGGGCCCGAGGACGATCCTCTCGAGCAGGCCTCCCAGCACCGCCGCGGGCGCCAGCACGGCGAGCGCCGCCCCCGTGAGCAGCAGGCGCACCGCGCCCGCGCTCGCGCCGCTCGCGCGCAGGACAGCGATCGTGGCTCGCCGCTCGCGCGCGGTGATCACGAGCGCCTGGATCAGGGCGTACAGACAGACCAGCCCATCCACGATCGCGACTGCGCGAAGGATCCCGGTGAGCGCTTCGATCAGCCCGTGGCCCTTGCCGATGGCCGCGCCCGCTGCCGCCGGTGCCGCGCCGATGGCCGTGAGCTCGGCGCTCACCGTGGATGGTTCCGTGCCGGCCGTGAGCCGCACCGCGATCTGCTCGGAGGCCGTCGGTTCCACCGCCAGCAGCGATGAGGCGCTGACGTAGACGACGCGGCCGTCGTGCTGAAGGGAGTCCACGATCCCCGCCACCCGATAGCGCGCTTCGCGCCCCGAGGGCATCTCGATCGCGAGCGTGGAGCCGATGCTCAGCCCAAGCACCTGCGCCAGTCCGTCGCCCACCTCCACCTGGCCTGGCCCGCGCAGCCGGCTGCCGGTGACGAGGGGTGGGGCCTCGAACACAGTGTGATCGCCGGGGTAGGCGATCACGTCGATGGTCTCGCCGAGCGAGAACGCGTCCGCGGCCTGCACTTCGTAGCGGGGCGAGGCCGCCGCGACGTCCTTCAGGCGCCTCACACGGCGCGTGGCGGAGGCGGGCAGGGAGGCGGTGAGCTGATAGCGCTTGCCCAGCGCCGAGGGGTCGTTCTCGAGCGTGCCGAGCTCCGAGGCGAGCGCGAGCATCAGCAGGATGAACGCCACCGACACGCCCAGCACGGTGACCGTCGCCACGAGTCGCACCCGCCTGGCGGCCACCAGCCGCGCGCCGAGCATGGGCAGCCTCGGCAGCAGCGCCTGCAGGCGCGCGGCGGCGCGATGCGGCAGCCTGCGCCTGCCCGGCGCGCGCAGCTCGGCCCCGCGCATCAGTTCGATCGGCTGCCTGCGACTCGCCCGCAACGCCGGCCAGGCCGAGGCGAGCACTGGGATCGCAGCAGTCAGCAGCCAGCACGCCAGCAGCGGCAGCACGAGCGCCCCGCCGGGAGGCAGCTCGTTGATGGTCTGCAGCAGGCGGTCGCTGGGGCCGCTCGCCGCCAGTGTGCCCGCCGCGACCCCCACCGCGCCCGCTGGTACCGCCACGAGCGCCGCCTCCACGGTCTGGGCGAGCGCTATGTGCGCTCGGCTCGCGCCGACCGCGCGGCGCACGCCGATGCCCACCAGCCGCCGCTGAACCTCGGCGCGGGCGGAGGCGGCCAGCATCACTGCAGCGGTCAGCAGCGCGATCACCGAGAGGGCCACCAGCAGCGCGATCACGATGCCCGCCGCCTGGTCGAGCAGCACCTTGACGCCGTCGCGCGTGACCAGGCGCAGGCCCCTGATGCCAAAGCTGCTCGCTCGCGCCTGCACCAGCACCTCGTTTAGCAGCGAGCGGTTGCGCAGCCATATCTCAGCCACATTCACGCGCCGTTCGCCCTCGGCGCCAAAGCGCGCTTCCAAGGCGGCGCGGGAGAGGTACACGCGCGGGGCCGCCAGCGGATAGGCGACGTCATCAGGCGACTGGGCGATGCCGGTGACGCGCAGGCCCGACAGACGGCCGAGACCGATGGAGGAGCCCAAGTGCAGTCCCCACGCACGTGCCACACCCTGTTCGACCACGACGTCGCCGAAGCGGGAGGAGAGATCGTGTCCCGCCAGCAGCGCGTATCCGCGCCGGCCTCCTCCCATCAGCTCCACCACACCCTGCTTGGAGGAGTGGCCGCCGGTGTACAGAGGCGCGTTGGTGAGCTCCAGCCGGAAGGAGTATGCGGCGAGGTCCGGTAGGGCAGAGATCCGCCGGCGCACGAGGCCGATCGGCTCTTCTTCAAAGCGCGCGATCACATCAGGCAGGTCCGCCGCGCGGGCGCTGCGCGCAAAGCCGGTGTTCAGGCCGAAACCCACGACGGTGGCGGTGGAGAGCATCGCCGCGCCCAGCGCGATGCCTGCCGCGGAGAGGAGCACCCGGCCGCGGTGGCGGCGCAGCCCCGCGCGCGCATCGCGCCAGAGCGCACTCATGCGAGGCGGCCGTCGGCCATCTCGAGCACCCGGTCGGCCGCGGCTGCGACGTCGTGCTCGTGAGTCACCATCACGACCGCGCGGCCCTGCTCGGTGATGGCGCGCAACAGGCCCAGCAGATCGGCGGCGGCGCTCGCGTCGAGGTTCCCCGTCGGCTCGTCGGCAAGCACCAGATCCGGCTCGTTCACGAGCGCGCGCGCGATCGCAAAGCGCTGCTGCTCGCCGCCGGAGAGCTCATGCGGGAGGTGCTCGCCGACCTGCTCCACCCCAAGGCCGGAGATCAGGCTCTGCGCCCGGGCCGTCCCGCCCGGCGGCGCACCGGCGAGTCGCGTCGGCAGCAGCACGTTCTCGCGGCCACTCAGCTCCTCGACGAGCTGAAAGGACTGGAAGACGAAGCCGATGTGGCGCAGGCGGATCCGCGTGAGGGCCCGCTCGGTGACGCCCACGAGTGACTCTCCCGCCACCGAGATCGTCCCCTCCTCGGGCCGGTCGAGACCTCCCAGCAGGTGCAGCAGCGTGGACTTGCCCGAGCCCGAGCGCCCGAGCACCGCGACCAGCTCGCCCGGCGCCACCGCCAGGTCCACCCCGTGTAGCACACGCCGGTGCGCGCGGCCGCGGCCCACGCTCTTGACCAGCCCGCAGGCCTCCAGCACCGACACTCCTTCACGGTAACGCCCCGCGCGCGCCCTCTCTTACGATTCGCGAACATCGGCGTCGCCGGGCGCGCTCGCATCTCGCGCTGGGATAATCGGCAGGGATGAGCGCGCCGAGGGTCCTGGTCACTGGAGGGGCGGGCTTCATCGGCTCACACGTGGTGGATGCCCTGCTGGGCGACGGCTTCGAGGTGCGCATCCTTGACTCGCTGATCGCACACGACGCGGTGCCCGGGCACGTGCCCGCCGCTGCCGAGCTGATCGAGGGCGACGTGCGCCATGCGGAGACCGTGCGCCGAGCGTTGCGCGGGGTCGAGCACGTGAGCCACCAGGCGGGCATGGTCGGGCTGGGAGTGAACTTCCTCGACGTCGCGGACTACGTGGACCACAACGACACGGGAACGGCGGTGCTGCTGCGCGAGCTGGCCACGGCGGAGGTGCCCGGGCGCCTGGTGCTGGCCTCGAGCATGGTCGTCTACGGCGAGGGGGGCTATGCCTGTCCCGAGCACGGCTCCGTGAACCCTCTCCCGCGTGCCGCCGAGGACCTTCAGGCCGGCGAGTTCGAGCCGAGATGCCCAACCTGCGCGCACCCGCTGCACGCGCATGCCGTCACCGAGGATGCGCGCCTTGACCCCCGCAACGTCTACGCGGCCACGAAGGTCCACCAGGAGCACCTGACCGCCGCCTTCCAGCGCGAGGTGGGGACCCCGGTGATCGCCCTGCGCTACCACAATGTCTACGGACCGCGCATGCCGCGACACACGCCGTACGCTGGAGTCGCCGCGCTGTTCGCCGATGCCCTGGCCGCGGGCCGCCCGCCGCTCGTCTTTGAGGACGGAGCGCAACTGCGCGACTTCGTACACGTGCGGGATGTGGCGCGCGCGAACCTGCTCGCGCTGCGCGCCGACGCCTCCGTCACGGGGGCGTTCAACGTGGCGAGCGGCACGCCTCGCAGCGTGGGCGCGATGGCCGAGGCGCTCGCCGACGCTGCCGGTCCCCGGGCTCCGCGGCCGTTGACGACGGGCGAGTACCGCCTCGGCGATGTGCGTCATGTGTTCGCGTCTGCCGAACGCGCACAGCGCAAGCTGGGGTTTCACTCGCGGGAGTGCTTTGCCGAGGGCATGATCGAGTTCGCCTCCGCGCGCGTCCAGTGATGAACGACGCCGGCCCAGCTACGGCCCGCGGGTCGCCCGACCTTGTGAGGAACGTCGTGTGAGGAACATCGCGACTGCAGCGCCCGGCGGGTCGCGCCAACTCACAGCGCCACTGCGCGTGCTGGTTCTCTCTGGTACCTTTTCAGGGCAGCAAGCCGCTGGGGTGGATATCAGGCTACGCGTTACGGAGGGCAGCGTATGAGTACTGAGCGTTTGGAGGAACTGGGCGTACCTCGTCGTGCGTTCCTGATGAAGGGCGCCGCCGCGCTGGCAGCGCCGCTGATCGTCTCCTTCGGGATCGACGCGATCGCAGAGGGCACGGCCTACGGAGGTCAGAGCAAGCCGAACCAGTGCTTCCCCAACCAGGCATTTGCCAACCAGCTGCTGTTCTACGGGTCGCCGCTGGACCGGATCCTCTCGCAGCTGTTCGAGGGCCTTGCCGGGAAAGTGACCGGCATGGGTATCCGCGAAATGAACCCTGTGGCCGCATTGGCGGTTGAGGCTTGTGTGTACGAGGCAGGCGGGGAGCCCCTCGAGGCCTACGCCCTATGGGGCCAGTTCATCGCGCTGGTGAAATCGCTCAAGCACCTGCCGCCGCAGATTGCCGAGTCCCTGATCGCCGAAGGCGAACGGGCACAGCAGGAACTCGACTGCAACTGACGTCTTCAGCTTCCGGCTGTAGCTGAAGGGCACCTGGCGCCTCCGCGGGCGGCATGATGGGATGTCGATGCTGTTGAGCGCTGCGCTGATCGTGCGGGACGAGGAGCGCGTGCTCGGCGCGTGCCTGGAATCGATCGCCGACGTGGTCGACGAGGTCGTCCTCGTCGACACGGGCTCGGTGGACGGCACACGGGAGATCGCCGCGGCACACGGCGCTCGCGTGATCCGCCACGACTGGAGCGGCGACTTCGCCGAGGCGCGCAACGTCGGCCTTGACGCGGCCAGGGGGGAGTGGATCCTCTACATCGACGCCGACGAACGTCTGTTGGGCGCCGAGCGCGAGCGCGTGCGCGCGCTTCTGCAGGGCGCGCCCGAGATCGCGTTTCGCGTGCTGCTGAGGCCAGACAGCCACTCCACGCCCTACCGTGAGCACCGGCTGTGGCGCAACGACCCGCGCATTCGCTTCGCGGGCAGGATCCACGAGAAGGTAACGCCGGCGATATCTGCGATCTCGCGAACCGATCGACGCCCGATCGGAGACTGCGATCTGCTGCTGGAGCACACCGGCTATGAGGGCGACCAGACACACAAGCACGTTCGCAACCTGCCGCTGCTGCGCGCGCAGCTCGAGCGCGAACCGGACAATCTCTTCAACCTGCATCACCTCGCACGCGTCCTGGACGGCCTCGGCGAGGGCGAGCAGGCGCTGGTGGTCCTCTCCGACGCGGTCGAGCTGGCGCGCCGTCGCCCGCGGGATCCGCTCGGCGTACTCTCGTTCACCGACCTCGTGCGCGCTCGCCGCGAACGTGGGGAGGATGTGGGCGAGCTGCTCATGGAGGCGCGCGCCCGCTATCCGGAGAACAAGCTGCTGTGGTGGGTGCAGGCAGCGGTGCTGATCTCCGCGCGGCGCTACGAGGAGGGGCTGGCCCTGCTCGATCGCCTGGTGGCGGTCGACGTTGCAGCGCTGCCTGACGAGGACGTTGCCTACGACGCTCGCATCTTCGGCGAGTTCGCCCAGGAGGCGCGCGGGGTGTGCCTGTTCGCGCTGGATCGCTTCGCCGAGGCGGCTGAGGCATACGACCGCGCTGTGCGCGAGAGCCCTGACAACACGGTGTATCGCGCACGACGAGCGCTCGCGCACGGGCGCGCGCGCCGGGCGGCATCAAACGCGCCCGCAAGTCGCAGCTAGGTCCCGCATGAGCGCCGAGCATCCTCTGCGGCGGCTGATCCTCTTGACTCCGATCGCGCCGGCGCCGCTGGGGAACGGGCTCGCGATGCGCTGCGAGCTGTTCAGGCACGCGGCCGGCCACGACTTCGAGGTGCACACGGTGGTCGTTCCGCTCGCCGGCGGGGCGGTGCGCGCGAGCTCGGCCATCGAGGTGGACCCCGACGGCGAGAGCGCGCGCGCAGGCGCCCGGGAGCTGCTTGCCGACCCTGTCTGGCGCGAGCGCCTGTCGCGCACGGGAACGCTTCCGCGCGCCGCCCGCGCGGCGTCGCCCGGTCTCGCCGGTGCGCTTGCGCGGGCGCTGGCCGGTGAGCGCAGGCGGGAATCGGGCGAGCAGCGCTTCGACGCCCTGCACGTGGAGCGCGCCTATCTCGCGCCTCTCGGTATGGCGCTCGCGGAGCGCCTGGGCGTGCCCGAGCGCACGCTGGACCTCGACGATGACGACGCGGCCGTCGTGGAAGCGGTGCACCGCGACCGCGACGAGGCTCGTGCCTACGAACGGCTGCTGAGCGTGTTCGGAGGCCTCTACGGCGGCCTCTGCGCGGCATCGCCGCTGGACGCAGGTGCGATCGCGGCCCGTCACGGAGTGCATGTGGAGCTCGTGCCCAACGCCGTGCGCGTCGTGCCAGCGCCGAGGAAGCGACCCGCCGCCGAGCTGAGGCTGCTGCTCCTCGGCAACCTCACCTACGAGCCCAACGTGGAGGCCGCGACCGTGCTGGTGCGCGATGTGCTGCCACGCGTGAGGGCGCTGCTGAGCGGGCGTACCGTGCGCGTCACGCTCGCCGGAGCGGCGCGTGAGGATGTTCGTCGCCTTGCGTCGCCGAGCGTGCACGTGCTCGGCTTCGTGGAGGACCTGGAGCCGCTCTACGCCGACGCCGACATCGTGGTCGCGCCGCTTCGCTGCGGTGGAGGCACGCGTATAAAACTGCTGGAGGCCTCTGCCATGGGGTGCCGGTGGTAGCGACGCCCAAGGCGGCCGAGGGCCTGGAGGTCTCAGACGGCTGCCATGTGCTGCTCGGCAGCGACGCGGACGGCCTCGCGGATGCGGTCGCGCGTGTTGCGTGCCAGGCGAAGCTCGGGGAGGAGCTCGTGCAGCACGCGTCGCGGCTGGTGCGCGAGCGCTACAGCTACGAGGCGGTGGTCCCGTGCGTGCGTGCGTTCCTCTCGGGTGCCGCGCGGGCGCCGCTCGCGCGTCAGCCGGTGGTGTCCTCTTGAGGCTGCCAGCGGATCAGGCCGCGCTGGGCGAGCTCGCGCAGGCCGGCAGCGGCGTCCTCCTCGGCGGGGACGTCGAGCTCGTAGACCTCCGCCAGCAGAGCGGCGACCGCATCGGGGTCGCGGCTGCCGTCGCAGAGGTCGAAGATCACCGATGCGGCGGGGTTGAGGTGGTGCACGGTCTCGGTATGTGGGTCGAAGACCACGAGGCCGTCCTCGGCCTCTTCGACCTCCAGTCCCGCGCTGCGTATGGGGTTGCTCGTGTCCATGGCGTGCACCGGGGCGGTTGCGCGGCCCAGGCTAGCAGCGGGCGGCCGGCGTGATCCCGCGGGTGGCCCATTTCGTGTTCGGGCTGGGCGAGCAGGACGAGCCGATGCATTTTCTGCACTACGCCTCGATCGAGTCGTGCCGGCGCGTGCTGGCGCCGGAGAGGATCTATCTGCATCACCGCCACCGGCCGTGGGGGCCGTGGTGGGAGCGGATCGCACGGCACGTGACGCTCATGCCGGTGGCGCCCGTAGCCGAGGTGCTGGCGGCGGACTACGGGCGCGGCCTTGTGCCGGAGCGCCTGCTCTACGCCCATCACGCTGACTTCATCCGCCTCGATGCGCTGATCGAGCACGGCGGCGTTTACGCGGACATCGACACGATCTTCGTGCGGGAGTTTCCGGAGGAGCTCTTCGGGGAGCGCTTCGTGATCGGGCGCGAGCCGCCCGTGCAGGACGAGACGACCGGTGAGCGCCGCGCGTCGCTGTGCAACGCGCTGCTGATGTCCGAGCCGGGCGGCGCGTTCGCGCGGGCCTGGCGCGAGCGGATGGGGGAGGCGCTGGACGGCAGCTGGAGCAACCACAGCGGCTTCCTCTCGCAGGAGCTGAGCGAGCAGCTGCCCGAGCAGCTGCGCGTCGAGCCGGAGCGCACGTTCTTTTCCTTCGAGGCGAGCGCCCGCGGCCTGTCGGCGCTGCTGCGCGAGCGCCATGAGGTTCCCGCGGGCGCGCTCAGCGTCCACCTGTGGGCGCACCTGTGGTGGGAGCGCCGTAGGCGCGACTTCAGTCCCGCGCACGCGGATTGGGCGGAGCCGTCGTTCGTGCGCTCGGCGCGCAGCACGCTGGCGGACATGCTTCGGCCCTACCTCCCCGAGCGACCGCCCACGCGCGGGCGGCGCCTTAGCTATCTCTCCACCGACGACGTGTCGGGCTACGGCATCGCGGCAGATCGCTGCATGGCGGCGCTGCGTGGGGCCGGCGTCGAGGTCGACTGGCTTCCCCACGTGCCGGAGGACGGGACGCCACTGTTCTACGGGCGCGGCCTCAGCGCCGCCGCCGCACCGCCGCCGGCGGGGGCGACCGGGACGCGCGCGCCGGTGGTGGTGGCGCATCTGGTTCCCGAGTACTACCCCGACGTGCGCCGAGAGCACCGCGAGGCGTTCCTGGTGGGGCACACCGTGTGGGAGACCGATCGCCTGCCGCATCACTGGCCGGAGCTGCTGGAGGTGGTGGACCTGCTGGTCGTCCCGTGCCACTTCAACGCGCGTGTGATCGAGGCCGCGCGCGTGAGGACGCCCGTCGCGGTGATCCCGCACGCGGCCCCGGCGCCTTTGCGCGCCGACCTCGCGCCCGTGCCGCCATGGGACGCGATCCCCGCGGACACGCTCGTCTTCTACACGATCGCGATGTGGACCGAGCGCAAGGCGGTCGCCAGGACGGTGGAAGCATTCCTGCGGGCGTTCACTGCGCGCGAGAAGGTGATGTTGATCATCAAGAGCTCCCATCGCGACTACACCGTGGAGATGTCACCCTCGGGCGGGCTCGCGCGGGAGGGCACGACCGGGTTCTCGCTGGCGCGCCTGCTCGCGGCCCACTCCGACCCGCCGCCGGTGCAGCTCGTCACACGCGACCTCAGCGACGCCGAGCTGGCGGGGCTGCACGCGCGCGGGGACTGCTTCGTCTCGCTGTGTCACGGCGAGGGCTGGGGGCTCGGGTCCTTCGACGCGGCAGCGTACGGCAAACCGGTCGTGACGACAGGATTCGGCGGCCAGCTCGACTACCTGGCGGGCTCTCCGCTCTTGGTGGAGCACCGGATCGTGGGGGTGAATGAGCGCGCGGGCGGGGCCAGCTACACCCGCGATCAGCGTTGGGCCGAGCCGAACGTGGACCATGGTGCGGCACTGCTCAGGCAGGTGGCGGCCGATCCCCTGCGGGCACATGAGCTCGCGCAGGAGCGCGGGCGGGAGATCCGCCGGCGCTATCGCCCGGAGGCAATCGCCTCGGCGTTCATCCATGCGCTCGAGCAGTCGCACGCCTCGATCTGACGGACGGCTCCTGCCGGCCGAGCCGAGCTGAGCGGCGCGTTCACGTCAGCCGGCGCCGTCTCAGCATCAGCTATCGGCCGGGCAGCTCGTTGCCCTCGCGCCATGCCAGAGACGGCGTCGGGTCAGTCGAGGCGGTGGCGACCCAGACATCGACGTCATGGGCCAGCCGATGCTCGGTGTCCCGACGACGCTGGGCGCGCCAGCGAGGGCCGGCGCTCATCAATCGTCGGGGAGCGCGGCGAAGTCGCGCTTGGCCTTGCGGTACCACCCCATCCCCGAGATGGGGCGCTTCCACCTTCCCTTCATCTCCCCCAGCGCGCGCTCGTGCGTTGCGTCGCCCTCCGCCACCGCCCGGCGCAGATGTTTGTCCTGCGCCTTGATGACCTCGTCGGCGCTCTCACCGCGGTGCGGAAGCTCGCAGGGCCCGCCGAGCTGGCTACATGTCATGGTCTTCATCGGTCTCGCTTCCTGCTGATGTTGGTTGCCGGGATGCTAGTTCGCCGCGGCCGGCCCCATTTTCTTCATTCCTGACCGATACCGCCCCGCGGACCGGCCGGACGGCCTTGGCTCAGCCCGCGCTCTGGGGCGGCGCCTTCACCCAGGAGGGCTCGCGCGGCGTCAGGCGCAACAGTGCCCTCCAGGTTGCTGGGCCGAGCAGCCCGTTCGGGCGCAGATGGTGGCGCGCCTGGAACGACGCGAGCGCGCGGGCGGTTCGGGCACCGTAATAGCCGCCGACGGGCAGACGCGCGCCGGCGGCGTTCAGCAGCTCCTGTGCCCGGACGATCTCATCGCCGTCGGCTCCCGGGCGCAGGGCCGGCTCCAGGATCGGCTGCGCGCCCTGGGCGGGCGCGGGCGCCGCAAGGGCGGCGAGCTCTTCGGGCAGGGCGACGTCCAGGTCGAAGAAGCTCAGGCCGGTGGATCGGTAGGCGCCCGCGAGCGCTCGGAAGCTCACCAGTTCGGTGGGCGAGGGTGAGCCGTAGAGCTGGCCGACGGGCAATATGGGGCGGCCGTAGATCGCGTTGGCTCCCATCGTCGCCGCGTAGGCGGCGGCGACGCTCTGACCGAAGTCGCGCCAGTAGATGAGCGGCAGCACGACGTTGAAGGCGCCCGGGCCCAGGAACACCGAGTAGGGGAACGTGGGGTGCTGCGCGACCTCGGCCTGGCTGGCCAGGCCGATCGGGAAGCCTCCGCCGAGGAGCGAGCGCAGGTCGTGCACGAACGCCTGCGCAGCCCCGTAGAGGTTCAGGCCGGTGTCGGTGCCCTCCGCGTCGATCACCAGGCATTGGGCGCCGGCGCGGGCCGCCGAGGCCGCGACCATGGCTTCGGCGGCCGGATCGGTGCCGTACATGAAGGTCCAGGCGCAGACCGTGTCGCCGGCGGCGCGCATTTCGCCGAGGAGGGCAGGCGAGAACTGGGGTTCGGCGGTGGATCCATCGCCCGCCTTGACGTAGAGCGTGTGAACGCCGGCACCCGCTGCCTCGGCGACGAGGCTCGCCCCGGTCTGCCCGGGCGCGACTTCCCTGACCCACAGGGCTGTGCCCGCGAATACCGCGGGCACACGCGGCCGCTGCGCGAGCGCCCGGGCAGGCGCGATGGATACCGCCGCGAGCACCGCCGCCAGTCCAGCGCATACGCAGAGCGCCCGCGCGCGGGCCGGCAGCTCCCGGCTGTCTCGATCGAGGGATGTGGGTCGGCGGGCGATGTGCAGCATGCGCCCGACCCTACAGGCGTCCCAGCGAGACTGAACGCAAAGATTGGCGCGGCTCAGTTGGCCACCAGCGCGAGGAAGTCGCGGCTATAGGGTTCCAACAGCCTGCCGGCTATCCCCAGCTGCCCGGGGAGGACCGGAAGCGCCGCGGGACCGCCGGCGTGGTGGACGTAGAGGTAGCCGTCGACCCAGTCCGGGTTGATGTCCAGCTCGATCGCGCGCACGGCTCCAGCGGCGATGAGCGCCTGGCCGAGTTCCGCGGGTAGCAGCTGCTCTCCCGCTGCCCAGATGAGCTGTCCGCCGGCCGTGATCCCGAGGCCTGAGCGTGCGACCGCGCTCAGACCGGCGACCGTGCCACCCCAGCAGGTGATGACGCAACTGGAAGCGTTGGGGGCGAGGTTTCCTCCGTCGACCAGCAGGAACTGGTTCTGCAGGACCGAGTAGACGGTCCTGCCGGCGGCGGGGACTCCCTCCTTCCACGCGCCGATGTCGGTCGTGCCGTCTGTGTAGGTGACGATCGAGGCAAGGCCTTCGCGAAGGGGCACGGCCACGTGGCCGCCGGCCTCGAACCCGACGTTGGCGTAGCTGAGCTTGAAACCGCCGTTGAAGGCGGCCACCACGTGGTGGATCTCGCTGGGAGTGATCTCATCTCCGTAGGACCAGCCCGAGACGCCGCCGTCGCTGGAGCCGGCGTGGAGGTCGACGCGAAGGAACCGCTGGTTGAAGCGCAGCAGGGTCACGTCAGCGCGCTGGGCGATCCACGCGGCCGCTTGGCCGCGGAGGAGCGCCACCGGCGTCCACGCCGCGCTGCGCGTCGCCGGGTCGCTCACCAGGAGGGGCACGGCGTGGGCGACCGGGCTCGCCGCCGGAGGCTGCGCCCCGGCGGAGGGGCGCGCGGCGCGGCCGGCATGGCGCGCGGCGCGGCGGGCATGGCGCGCGGCGCGGCCGGGCTGGCGTGCGGATGTGGCCTGCGTGTGACCGGGTGCACCGGCCAGGAGAGCCCCAACGAGGACGAGCGCGGCCACGCTTGTGAGTAGCGTCAGCCGTCTGCGCGCGTGGCTGGACCTGCTCGGCGTCGTCTCGCTCCGCCGTGGGGGCATGCCCCCATTCTTGCCGTAGACCTAAACGCTGATCGCTGTGCGCGGTGAGAAGGCTCACATCGCGTGGCCTGCCCGCGTCGCACTTGAGCAGGAGCGCCGCGCGCGGGCGGGCCTGCGCGACTACCCCGCGGTCGGGGCCGTCTCGCGGATGACTTTCCAGCCGGCCTTCAGGGGCGCGAGGAAGTAGGGGGGCTCATCAGCGGCCAGGCGGCCGTCGTATTTGTAGTCCTTGACGTAGCCGGTGCCGCCGCTGGTGGCGACGATCCCGCGGTAGTCCTGTGCGATCGCGCCGTAGACGTGCAGTTCGCCCAGGGACGAGCCGCAGTTGTAGTTGTCGACCAGGAAGGAATGGCTCGTGGAAAGGATGGCGGCGTAGACCCAGATGTTCGACTGGATGCCCCATTTGTTGGGATCTTCGCTGACGCTGAGGTTGGGAGCGTCGCACCCGCCCGAGCTGTTCGCATATTCGCATTTGCCCGAGGACAGGAGCGTGTCGCCTTTGTTGCAGCCGCCCCCGCCTTTGGTGTAGGTGACGCCGACAGGATGGTAGACGCGCACGTATTCGCTGGCGATCAGGCCGAGGGTGGCGGTGCCGGTGGGTTCGCTGCCGAGTTTACCTTCGACGCTGGTCGGGTACAGGCTGCCGTTGATGATCACGTTGTTGTCCGCGGCGATGGTCAGCGATTTGCTGTAGCTGCCGCTCACGTAGACGTCGCCGCAGCTCCGGGTCTGTTCGAGTTCTTCCAGCGAATCGGCACCGCTTGCTTCGAAGGGGAAGGAGCAGGATTCAGGCGAGACGTAGATCAGCCCGTTTTTCGGCCATTCGATCGTTTTTTCGTGCTTCACGCCGCCTGCGTAGTTGATGACGCCGATCGTCGTGCCTTTGAGAACCAGCTGGGTCTGGCCGGTGAATTCGTTGGCCGTTTCGGCATAGGCCGTCAGGCTCGAGTCGCTTTCCGGCGGGATCAGGACTTCGCCGTGTTCATAGCATTTGCTGGACGTGTAGAACACCGGAGAGCCTTTGCATTCGAAGTTCGAATCTTCGGGGTAGGTGCCGCCGTCGATCTGGATGTGATCGGCGGGAGTGTGGCCCGAGCGGCCGAAACTCGCGCTGCCTTCAACGCGGGTGGAGTCGTTGGTGTGCATGGGGCCGTTGACCTTGTCGCCGGTGAAAAACGTGATCACCGAGCATGCAGGGGGCCCTGGCAGTTTCGACCATTCGCTGTAGTAGTGGCCCTTGCAGCCTGTCGGAGCGTTGTAGAGGCTGGGATCCTCGGTTTCATAGTTGGTGAAGTAGATGAAGTCGAGGAAGCCGGTGACCTGGAAGGTCGCGACGATCGAGCGTTTCTCGCTGCCGGCGTAGCCGATGGACTTGATCCGGAAGGTATTGGCGAGCGCTCCGCTCGACTCGATCTCGGTGGCGAACGGGTTGGTGGTCACGCATTCGGTGGTCCCGGTGGGCGCCGTGGAAGCGGGCAGCAGCGAGACTTCATAGCGCTCGACCGGTTCTTCGGCGACCGTGTTTTTGGGCCCGACGCAGGTCTCCCAGTAGTCGGGGTTGGACTGGAGCAGATACTCGTACTCCTGCACGCCGGCTAGTGCGGCGTAGTAGGCCTGCTTCTGGTTGGCGGTTGTCTTTGTGGCGGCGACTTCGCCGTTTGCGGCGGTGAAGGCGGCGACGAGCAACAGGCTCGTGACGAACATGACACCAAGGGCGATGATCATCGTGAAGCCGCCCTGGCCGGCCAGGCGCCGTGCGGCACGCTGCTGGAGGGAGATCATTCGCACGGCCCCGCTTTGATCGTTGCTTCCGAGTTGGGCGCGGCAAACGCGAAGGTCACCAGCGAGCTCTGGTCTGAGGATTCGCGGCCCAGTTCAGCAGCATTCTTGGATGTGTAGTTGGGCGGCGGCGCCCTGAAGGTCACGTCGACCGCCGCAACGCTTTCGGCCTGTGTTGTGCTCAGAGCCGCGCCTTTGGCGAGTTTGATTTCCTGCAGCGTGCTGACTTCGCCGGTGCCCGTGGTGGAGTGTTCCGCATATTCGTAGTAGCGGAAGAGCGGCTGGGCTTTTGAGTTTTCTTCACCGCGGACGATGTTTTCGCCGATGCGCACGGTCGACGGGGCCGCGAACGTGAAACCGGTCGCCGCTTCGCCGGCGGTGCTCAGCGCCGTGGAGTCGGTCAGGAGCCCGGCTTTTTCTTCGCCCTCGGTTTCGCCGGTGATGGTGCCGCCCCAGAGGATTTCGTCCTTGCGGACGCCGGTCGTCGAGGTGCCGACGTTCGGGATTTCCGCTTTTTCGCTGTACCCATCGATGTAGATAAGCTTGCTTTCGGTGCTGCCCGACTGAACCGGGCTGAAGCGCGATGCGAGGCACGCGGAGTGGAGCTCATCGACTACGTGGGTCATCGCGGCGCGGCCGAGCTGGCTGGCCTCGGCGACGTTGGTGATGCGGGTGTCGTGTTTCATCGAGAATTCAAGGATCGTGAAGAGCGCGCCGGTGACGATGATCCCGGTGATCATTGCGACGAGCGTTTCCACGAGCGTGAAGCCGCCCTGGCGGCCGAGCGCCGGAAGGCACGTGCGCAGCCGCAGTCCCAGTTCGCTCAGCATGAGGTCTGCCCCGAGGCGACGGTGTCTTCTTTCGTGCCTTTTTCTTCTTCTTCTTTTTCTTTTGTCGTCGCCGTGGTGTTGGTGGTTTTCAGTGCTGCTTCTTTGGTGGTCCGTTCGGCTTTAGTGGGTTTGCCTTTTTCTTTTTCTTCTTTTTCCCACTTTTTGCTTTCGGCTTCTTCGTTTGCTTTGCGCGCCGCTTCGTTTTCCGCTCTTGAGGCTTCGCCGATGTAGACGTTCTTGGTGGATCCCGTGGCCGTGGTGTTTTCGTAGGACACCTTGTCGGTGCGTCCCGCCGTGGCGTTGTAGACGCACAGCGTTGCCTTGCCGAAGGGCTGGAAGGGGTTTTCCAGGTGGCCTGTCGTGATTGTGCTCTGCGCGTGCTTGTAGGTGCGGTTGATGGCGTTGTTGGGCACCGCGTAGGTTTCGCAGCCGGTGTTGGTGATCAGGACCGGATAGGTTTTGACCGTTTCGAGGCTGCCTTTGGAGGCTTGGGTCCCGGAGTAGACGTTCAGCAGTACGAAGCTCATGGGCACCTTGACGGTGGCGACGGCGCCCGAGAGCACCTTCACACCTTCCGGCAGCGCCGCTTCGGTGCCGACGTTGTTCTTGGGGCAATCCCCTGCGTAGGCACTCCAGGCCTGCGTGAAGGGGAAGAGATCGCCCGAGGCGTATTTCGGTGCGGTCGCGGTCAGTGCCGTCGGTTCGTAGTGCCCGGTGACGACCTGATAGTTCTGTTCGGCGCCGGATTCGTATTCGAATGCGGCGCTGCCACCGGCGCTTCCGACCTGGAAGGTGGAGTTGCCGGCGGGGATCTTGGAGTTTTCGACGACGAAGGTGTCGCCCTTGACCGAAACGGTTTTGCCTTCGACGGTCGCTGTCGTGGAGCCTTTGTAGGTGAATTCGCCCTTGATGCGCCCACCTTCGGCATAGGTGACCAGATAGGGGGTGGTGATGTTGGGGGCGATGCTGACTTCCTGCGTGGGGTACTTGAGGTTGCCGGCGGTCGTGACGAAGTAGGGCTTTTCGGCGATTTCGACCGTGGCCAGGGTCGTCGCAAGGCCGGTCATCGTGATGCAGCCGGCGGCGCCTGTTGTCCCTTCGGCGGTGGCCGTGGTGCCCGAGCCCACCGGCACGAATGTCGCCTTCGCGGTCACGCCCGCCTGGGGCACGGCAGGCGCTCCGCCGTTGGTCACGTCGACCTCCAGCGAGGAGCCGACCGGCGGCGTGATGATGCTCGCCTGTTTGACCGCGGGCCGTTTGAGGGTGACGAGCTGCGGCCAGGTGACCGAGGAGATGATCTCGATGTTCGCCCCGCTTTCGCCGCTTTCGGAGGCGGAGCAGCCGCTCGTGGACCCGCTGGATTTCAGGGGCTTGGCTTCCTGGGTGACCGTGTAGGTGGTGGGGCCGACCGAGCGGGTGTATTTGTGGGCGGCGGACTCCAGCGCGTCCAGGGCGGTGGCCGGGTCGCTGCGAAGCTGCTCCTGGGACTCGGCGGCGAGCAGGCCGGCCTCGCTGTGGTAGCGCTGGTCGGCGGTGACCCGGGTGGCGACGTCGAAGCCGTTGAAGGTCGCGACGACGATCAGCGCGACAAGCAGCGCGCTGATCATGACCTCGATCAGTAGGAACCCCCCCTCCGAGCGGGGATCGCGGTGCGGCCGCGGAAAGCGGGGGGGCCTTGGGCGGGCAGGGGGGCGTCTCCGCCTGGTGTGGCGGCTTTTCAGGGCGCTCTGAAAGAAAGTAGGCGTTGTCACAGGCGATACCCCGGCTCAATAGACCCTTCGGCACGGTGAGGGGCGGCCTTTAGATGCGCAGGCGCGGCTAAGCGGCTTAAAGCTCGTCTTTCTTGGGGTGTCGCCACCCCGGCCGCGAAATGCCGCGCCCGCGAGTCCGGCGCAGGGGCCCTAGAATCAGGCGCCCCGGGGGACTGGTGTATCGGTAACACGGTGGTCTCCAAAACCGCAACGCCAGGTTCGATTCCTGGGTCCCCCGCTCGGCTCTACAGTGCTGGATCCCGCATTCCAGAGCGGAATGCGGCGCTAGGCCGAACGGCTCTGCGTCCGCCGGAGACGCGCGGCCATCATCGCGGCAGGTGTCCGTGTGCCTCGAGCGCAGGGGCTCCATTGCGCCCGATTCGTTTTGGTCGACGGGAATAGTCCAATAAATGGAACCGGTGGTAGTCTGTTTCCAGGCCGCCGGTGCTGCCGGCGCCGATTTGCCAGAGAGGGATGCTGCGATCGCTGAGGATGGGCTACGGGAGGACGGGGCAGCGGGGCCCAAAGAACCCCAGCCGGGAGCCGAGCGCGCAGCGGCGCCGGCCGGCGGTTCGAATGGGATCGAGAGCTTGGCGACCGCAGAGGAAGTGGACGTGCAGGCAGAGGTCGATCAGACGGCGTCCGAGCGCGATCAGACGGGATCCGATGCGGACCAGACGGCGTCGGATAGTGACCAGACCTTGTCCGAACGCGACGAGGCGCAGTCGGCTTCGGATCAGCTGAGCTCCGATCGCGATCAGGCGACGGCCGACCGCGACCTGGCGACGTCCGACCCCGATCCCGCCGTGCGTCGCTCCGTGGGCGGTGCGCGACATGTGTACGAGCTCGGTCGAGCTGAGCGTATGGCGGCCACGCGCGCGCGCAGCACGACCAGCGCGGAGCGCGCGGCTACTGCGAGCGAGCGTCTCAGGCGCGCGATGCGCCGCGACGCGACCGCCGAGGACCGCGACCGGATTGCGGCGGATCGTGATCGTGCCGCCGCGGTGCGAGACCATGCCGCCGAGGAGCTCGAAGGCACGCGGGGTCGGCCGCGGAGCGCTGCGAAGGTCGCGCGCGACCGCGCAGCGGCGGTGCGCGGCCGTGCGGCTGCCGACCGAGCCCGCGCGGCGGCCGATCGCGAACGCGCTGCGAGCGACCGGGCGGCCGCCGCAGAGGAGCGCACGGTGGCGAGGCTCGAGCTCAGCGAAGCGCAGGCACATGCCGGCGAGGTGATCGGACAGATCGCCGGCGGGGTCGCGCAGAGCCTCAACAACGTCCTCGGGGTCGTGCTCCTCTACGCCGAGGCGGTGACGCCCAGCATCGGTACGCTCGCCCAGCGGCAGGATCTAGAGCAGATCGTCAGGGCCGCCGATCGCGGCTCGGAGCTGACCAGGCAGCTGCGCGCCTATGCCGGTCTGGGCGCGGCGCCGAGCGTGCCGGTGGAGCCGAGCGAGGCGATCCGCAAGCTCGAGCCGGCCTTGCAAAGGGCGCTGAGCGCCGCCGTGCGGATCGACTATGAGCTCGAGCCCGGGGAGCGCCCGGTGGGGGTGGACGCCGCCGAGTTCGACCACGTCCTGATGAACCTGATCCTCAACGCCGGCGACGCGATGCCCGACGGCGGGACGGTCACCGTGCTCAGCGCGAAGCGGGCGATCGTGGACGAGGAGGCAGGCGAGCACGGGGTGGAGCCTGGCGAGTTCGTAAACGTGACCGTGTCGGACACCGGCGAAGGTATGGCGCCCGACGTGCTCAAGCGCATCTTCGAGCCCTTCTACACGACCAAGGGCTCGGAGCGGACGGGGCTTGGGCTGGCGACGGTCCACAGCGTGGTGGACCGCGCCGGGGGCTGGGTGGACGTTCAAAGTGCCCCGGGCGCCGGCAGCACATTTCGCGTCACGCTGCCAGAAGCGGTGCCGGCGGCGCTCTGACACCGAGGGCCAGGAGGGCGGGGCGCTACGCTCATCGCCTGTCGGCTCACCACGTGGATTACGAGCAGCATGGCGCCGGTTATGCACAGCATCGCCGCTCCGATCCGCGCATCGCGGCGCGCATACACGCCGCGCTGGGGTCCGCGAGGACGGTGCTCAACGTAGGAGCCGGCACCGGCTCCTACGAGCCGCTTGATCGCTGGGTGCTGGCGGTCGAGCCGAGCGCGACCATGCGCGCCCAACGCCCGCCGGGGGCCGCCCCTTCGATCTGTGCCCGCGCGGAGGCGCTGCCGCTGGATGACGATGCGGTGGCGGCTGCGATGGCGTGCGTGACGATTCATCATTGGCAGCCTCCGCACGCCGGCCTGGCGGAGTTGCGCCGCGTCGCACGTGGGCCGGTCGTAGTGCTGACGTTCGACCTCGAGGCGCTGCCCGCATGGCAGCTCGACTTCCTCGCCGAGGGCCTCGAGCTCGAGCGACCGCGCTTCCCCGCAATCGCTGAGGTAATCACGGCCCTTGGCGGTCGCACGCGCGTCGAGCGCATCGCCACGCCGGGAGACTGCCTCGACGGATTCTTCGAGGCGTTCTGGAGGCGTCCGGAGGCTCTGCTGGACCCCTCGGTGCGCCGGTCGCAATCGATGTGGGCGCTTGTCGGGGCCGAGGTCGAGGCGCGCATGGTCGCCCGGCTGGCCGCTGCGCTGCGGTCCGGGACGTGGGATGCAGAGCACGGCCATCTGCGCGGTGAGGACAGCTTCGACGGGTCGCTGCGACTTGTGGTCTCAGAGCCGGCCTGAGCGCAGTGGCCCCACCGGCGAGCGGGCTCGCGGCGCGCGCCACGCCCGGCGGGCAATCCGGTGGCGGTAGGCTGCAGCGCCGAGGCCCTCAATGATCCAGCACATAGTCACCTTCATCTGGAACGAGCGCACCACGCCGGCGGACGTGGCGGGCATCGAACAGCGGCTCGCCCAGGTTCCCCAGCACGTGCCGGAGCTGGTGGCCTACACCTTTGGGAGGGATCTGGGCATCAGCGAGGGCAACGGCGACTTTGCGGTCATCGCAACCCTGCAGAGCGTCGCCGACCTGCCCGCATACAGAGATCAGCCCTTTCACGCAGAGGTGGCCAGGGACATGCGGGCGATGGCGGAGAGCCGCACGGCGGTTCAGATCGACACGGGCGTCCAGCCCGGCGGCCTGGACGCGGCGACCTAGCGCAGGGGGCGGCGCTGGTCAGGAGCGCCCGGTGGAGGAGCGCGCCGCGCCCTGCCTGCGCTGGACCCCGTCGTCTCCGGCGATCAGGATGAGGCTGACCATGTCGGGGGCGAAAAGGCCGTGCTCCACGAGCCCGGGGGTGCCCTGCAGGCGGGCGGTGAGCTGTCGGGGATCCTCCACGGGCCCGAGGTAGTCGGCGATCAGGCCGCCGTCGGGGCTCGGCTGGACGTCACGCAGCTCGGCGGGGGAGAGGGCGGCGAGAGTGTGCTGCACGCCGAAGCGCAGCAGCTCCAGCGGGACGGGGGGACGCAGCCGTTTCACCGCCTTCTCGGCGGAGGCGATCACGACGAACGTGTGCGCGGCCGTGGCGACGATCTTCTCGCGCGTGTGCGCGCCGCCGCCGCCCTTGATCAGCCACCCCGACGGATCTATCTGGTCGGCGCCGTCGATGGCGATGTCGAGTTCCTGCAGATCGTCCAGCGCGGTCATCGTCAGTCCCAGCGCCCGCGCGGCCTCCTCGGTGGCAGGGGATGTGGCGACGCAGCGCAGCCCGCGCAGGCGTCGCTCAGCGAGTGCTGGCAGGAGATGCGCGACGGTGGAGCCTGTGCCCAGGCCGACGCGCATGCCCTCCTCTACGAGCAGGGCGGCCTCGCGCGCAGCTGCGCGCTTCTGGCGGGTGATGCCGTCTTCGCCGCTCAGCGGCGCTTGTTGCTGCCGCTCAGTCGCACCAGGGGGCGCCATGGGGCGGACGTTACCGACCCGACGGTCGCTCTGAGGCGCACGCGCTCGGGGGCCGCCGGCCCGTGCAGCAGGAAGCCCTGCCCGATCGCACAGTTGAGCTCCCGAGCGAGCGCGAGCTGGCGACGGGTCTCGATGCCGACGGCCACGGCCACGAGGCCGGCCTCCTTGGCGAGCGCGATGGTCGCGGCGAACATCGCGCGGCGCTCCTTGTCGGAGTCGGCGCTGGCGACGAGAGCGCGGTCGAGCTTGAGCATGTCGAGCGGCAGCTTGCCGGCCAGCCCGATCGAAAGCGCTCCGGATCCGAACTTGTCGAGCGCGATGGACACGCCCAGGCGCTTGACGTCCTGGAGGGCCGAACGGGCTCGCTCGGGGTCCCTCAGGACGGCGTCCTCGCTGACCTCGATGCAGAGGGCGCGGCCCGGCAGACGGCAGTAGGTGAGCTCCTCACGCACCCTCTCGGCGAGGTCCATCTCGGTCAGCTCGCGTGCGGACACGTTGACCGAGATGGGGATCATGATGCCGTTGCGGCGCCATGCCTCGGCTTGCGCGCAGGCGGTGTGCAGCACCCAGTTGCCGATCTGCACGATCAGCTCGCTCTCCTCCGCGGGCGGGAGGAACGTGGAGGGCAGCATCTCCCCGCCGGCCACCATCTTGCCGCCCTCCGGTCGCCAGCGGATCAGCGCCTCGCAGCCGATCGCCAGGCCGCCCGCAAGCGGCAGGATGGGCTGGTAGGCGAGCTGCAGCTCGCGCCGCGGTAGCGCGTCGCGCAGGCGTCCCTCGATCTCGATGTGGGTGCTGACCTCTTCGCGCAGGCTCTCGTCGAAGAGCTCCAACCGCTGGCCACCGCCGGCCTTGGCACGGTACATCGCCAGGTCGGCCTCGCGGACCATGCTCTCGGGGTCTCGATCGGGATCGCGCGAGAGCGAGATGCCGACGCTCGCCAGCAGCGAGAGCTCACGACTGCCCACCGAGATGGGGTCCACAAGGGACTCGAGCACCCTCTCGCCCAGCGCGAGCGCTTCGGCCTCGCTCTCGACGTCCTCGGCGAGGATCACGAACTCGTCGCCGCCCAGCCGCGCGACCGTGTCGCTGTCGCGCATAAGCTCGGCGAGCCGTTCGGATACGGCGATCAGCAGACGGTCGCCGACCTCGTGCCCGAGGTTGTCGTTGACGGCCTTGAACTTGTCGAGGTCGATGAACAGGATCGCCACAGCGCCTTGGGAGCGATGCACGCGGGCGAGCGCCTGGCGAGCACGGTCCATCAGCAGCAGCCTGTTGGGCAGCCGCGTCAGCGGATCATGCAGCGCCTGACGCTCGAGCCACATCCGGTCGGTCACATCCTTGGCGGCCGCATACCAGGTGTCGCCATCGCAGCGCGCGCTCCACATGAGCCATCGCCATGAGCCATCCTTGTGGCGGCAGCGGTTGGTGAAGTCTTCGAAACGCCCCGGCCCGTTGGTCCCGGCGAGCATCAGGGCGAGCGTCTGCTCGACGTCCTCAGGGTGCACGATCTCCTGGATGGGGCGGGCGAGCAGCTCATCGCGGCTCCAGCCCAGCAGGGACTGCCACGCGGGGTTGACCAGCGTGAACTGGCCGTCCAGCGAGATCGTGGCGAGCAGGTCGCTGGTCATCTCGAACAGGCGAGCGATGCTCGCTTCGCCGCCGACGGGCGGCCCGCTGCCCGAGTGCAGGAGGTTGGTCGTTGTCGCGGATTCCATTCCTGGCAACCCCTTCGACGCCGCGCGCCCGCTTGCGCCGGTGAGGGGCCGCCAATGGACGGATTATCTAGCGCAAAGCTGCGAAAAGCGCTCGGCCCGCTACGAGGGCACTTGCACGGACGGCGAGGACTCCGATCCCTTGGCCCCCTGAGAGGGAGGCGGCGCTCCCACCAGCGCCTCGTCGCCGCGCAGGAAGCGCCAGACCGACAGGCACATCATCACCGTGAGGATGACCGCGCTCGTGGCGCACTCCTCGCAGACGGCGTGGATGGAGAAGAGCTCGCGGTAGGTGAGGTAGCCGCTGAAGGCGAAGCCGACGAACGTCAGCACCATCGTCGCCAGACGGCTGTTCTCGTCTTCGGGAAGCAGCAGCGAGCCGAAGATGAGGACATATCCGATCAGCCCCATCAGAGCCACGGGTATGCCGGCGAGCTTGGAATAGACGGAGGTCTGCACCTTCGTGCAGCTTTCGCCGGCGGTGCACGCCGGCTTGATGCCCGCGTAGTGGACGTAGGTGAGATAGCTGGCGAGGGCTATCCCGGCGACCGCGAGGACGATCAGGACGATCCTCAGCGTGCGATTGCTCACGGGGCCCTCAGGAGGCCTTCAGCAACGATTCGATCGCTTCGTCGAAGCCGGTCGGTTCGGTCAGGGAGACTTCGCCGAGCTTCTTCATCGCGCCGCCCGTGGTGCCGATCAGGAAGGAGGGCGTGCCGTTGAAGCCCTCGTTGTTTGCGGCCTGGGCGTCCGCGGCCACCTGGGTTGCGAATTCGGCATCGTTGCGGTCCGCGTTCCATTTGGCCAGGTCCAGGCCCGGAACCTGTTCGGCGAGGCCGCGCAGGTAGCTTTCGGTCACGTAGCCGGAGTCCTCTTCGCCCTGCTCGTGGTAGAAGAGCTCCACGAAGTACCACAGCTTGTTCTGCTTGCCGGCTGCCAGCGCGGCGATCTGCTGGGTCTTGAACACTTCCGGTTCGCGCGTGGCGGTCTCCAGCGAGCGGTATTCGATGCGCAGCTTGTCCGCGCGAACCCACTTCTGAATGATCGACGGGAGCGCGCCGAGCGTGAACTCCTTGCAGATCGGGCACTCCAGGTCCCCGAAGTACTGCAGGGTCACGGGGGCCGTGGGGGTGCCGAGCACGTTGCCGGCCTGAGGGATGCCATCGACTGTCGACTTGACCGTCGCAAGCGCGGATTCTGCTTCGTGGCTTGCTTTCTTGGGCGGCGCTTTGCTGCCGCCGCTGCCGACCGCCACAGCGATCGCGACGATCGCGATGACCACCACGGTCGCGACGACGCCGAGCTGCGTCAGGCGCTTGCGGCGCGCGCCGCGTGCGGCCTCGGCCGCCTCCAGCGCGCGGCGCTCCTCGCGCGCCTGCTCGCGGCGCTGCTTGCGTGTCAGGTCCTCAGTGTCATCGGGGCTCATGGCCGCAACTTTTACAGGTTTCTCTTCAAGCTTGGCTAAGCCCGCCCTCGGCGAGCATCGCGGGGCAGCCTGGCAGGCCGTGCGGATGTCGGTCTCTTGGTCGTGGGAGCATTGGTGGGTGAGGGCTCGTCGCGGCCGTCCCAGGCGGCCGCTCGAGACCCCTTACGCCCCCGTAGCTCAGCTGGATAGAGCATCGGACTTCTAATCCGAGGGTCGCTGGTTCGAATCCAGCCGGGGGCATGGCGGCGCCGGGGCACGAGGCTCCGGACGAGCTCAACGACGCGGCGCCGCACGCCGCCTTGGCCTACCCCGCCAGGCCGTGGTCGTAGGCGTAGTGGACGGCCTGGGCACGGTCGCGGGAGCCGGTCTTGGCGAACACGTGGTTGACGTGCGTCTTCACCGTCGCCTCGCTGATGACAAGACGCTCTGCGATCTCGGCATTGGAGAGCCCTGCGGCGATCAGGCGCAGCACCTCAGCCTCCCGCGCGGTCAGCTCGTCGGGCAGGCTGACCGGCGCGCGAGCCGGCTCGGGTCGCCCGTCGGCGGCCGCCGCAAGAAGGCGCTCCTGCACGGCGGGGTCGAGCAGCGTCTGCCCCGCAGCGGCCGCCTGCACGGCCCTGGAGATCTCCGCAGCGCCCGCATCCTTGGTCAGGTAGCCGCGTGCGCCCGCCTGCAGCGCACCGAGGATCGATGCGTCGTCGGCGTAGGTGGTGAGCACCACAACCTGGATCTGCGGGTGGGCCGAGCGAATGCGGCGGGTCGCCTCGACGCCGTCGAGCACCGGCATGCGCAGGTCCATCAGGACGACATCCGGCAGGTGCCGCGCGGCAAGCGCCACGGCCTCCTCCCCGTTGGAGGCGCTGGCGACGGGCTCCACTCCCTCCTGCGCTGCCAGAAGCGTCATCAGGCCCTCGCGCACCAGTCCCTGGTCGTCGGCGATCAGCACGCGGATGGCCGGGCTCACGTGCCGCCGCCGGCTCCAGCTGTGAGCGCGTCTCCGGACGCGGCCGCGGGCAGGCGCAGCGCCACCAGCCAGCCGTCGCCGTCGGGGCCCGCGCGCAGCGAGCCACCGAGTATCTCCGCGCGCTCGCGCATTCCAGGCAGACCGTATCCGCCGCCGCTGGCCGCCAGCCCCTCGGTGGGAAAGCCGCCGGGCCTTCCCGGCCGCCCGCCGTCAGCGATGCGCAGCACGACGTCCCCGTCGGCGGCGGGGTCTGCGTCGAGCTCGACGGTCACCGATGCGCCCGGGGCATGCTTGCGCACGTTCGTCAGCGCCTCCTGGGTGACGCGCACCACGGCCAGAGCACACGCGCCCTCGAGGCGAGCGGCGCCCGCTCCGATCGACAGCGACGCGGCGGCCGCGGGTGCGGATGAACGGTAGTCGGCGATCAGCGCCTCCAGCGCATCGGGGACCGACAGCCCCTCGCTGCGCAGCACGCCCACGGCGCGCCGAGTCTCCTCCAGGCCCTCGCGCGCAAGCGCGTGGGCGCGGCGCACCCGCTCGAGCACGACCGTGCGCTCGGCGCCCGCCTCCAGCAGCGTGCTCGTCGCCTCCAGCTGGATGGTCAGGCCCGCAAGGGCATGGGCCAGCACGTCATGGATCTCGCGCGCGATGCGCGCCGACTCCTCCAGGCGCGCCGAGCGCAGCTGCTCCTCGCGGGAGCGCTGCACCTGGGCGAGCAGCAGCTCGGCCTCATCGGCGCGGTTGACCGTCTGACGGACGTTGGTGCCCGCCAGCAGCACGGCGACGAGGCCCAGCCCATAGGCCAGCACCTCGGTGGCGGCCTGGTCATAGAGCAGGATCCCCAGCGCCGTGGCGAAGACGGCGAGCGTCGCGACGGCGAGCGCCCGGCCCAGGTCCAGACGGTATCCGGCGGTCGCCACCGCCACGAACGCGAAGGCGCTGCCCGCTCCTTTGGGAGAGGCGGCCACGAGCAGACCGCCCGCGCCCGCCAGCACGAACAGGTCGGCGGGTGTGTGGCGGGGCCCATGCGACTGCACGGTCCACGCCACCCAGGCGGCCACCGCCAGCACGAGCAGCACCGCGATCACCAGTCCCCTGCCCGAGCCCGACGGGGCCGGCTTGTTGTTGATCAGGGTCCAGCTGATCAGCACCAGGCCAAACGCCCGCATGGCAAGGGCCACCCGGGCGTTCAGAGGCTGCAGCACCAACATGTTCGCTAACGCTACGGCCTACGCCTGTACCAGGGCACCGCGGACCGCGAGGCCGCGCGAGCGGATTGCCAGCACCGCCGTGCGGCCGAGCACCTCGGCGGCGGCCATGCCCAGCAGCGCGACCGTCCATGCCTCGCCGCTGGTGATCGAGTGCTGCGCGCTGAACGTGGCGATGCTCGTGATCCCGCCGTGGGAGCTCCAAACGCTGAATGCCATCCGTGAGCCCATTCCGAGCACCCAGAAGAAGCCCGAGAGCCAGCCGGCGCGGAACAGCGGCCGGCCGTCCTGCGAGCGGCGCATGATGACCGTCTGGCCGCTGGCGACGCCGATCGCGCCGCCCACGAGGATCAACGCGCCGGCAAGCACCATGTCGTTTCCACCGGTCGGGATCCCGTGCAGGTAGGAGGAGACGGCAACGCCCAGGATGATGACGGGGCGGATGAGCTGCTTGGTGGTGAGGGGGCGCTCCTTGATCTGCAGCAGCACGAGCAGGACCAGCGCCGAGTCGATGAGGTAATCAGTGGTTGTCATGGGAGCATCGTGCCCCGCGCAGCTGCTTCTCACATCGGCGCACGGGTGGAAGCGCGGGTTGATCTCGACGCGCTCTCCACCCGCGGGTGGAGAGCGCCGATGGCATGCCCGGCGGCGATCGATGTGGAACGGCCGGTACGGGCGCTCACGAGGCCAGGAAGCGCTCCACGTCGGCGGCCTCCGCCGCGAGGGCCTCGGCCGGCGCCGCGCGGGCGAACCACGTCAGCCTGGGACTGCCCGCCTCGATCCGCCATGTGCCAGTCGCCACGCCGTCGGCGAGCGCGACGGCTTTGAGCATTCCGCCGCCCTTCAGCACGTGCTGGTCGTGTGCGGCGGCCACGAAGGGCTCACGCGTGCGATGCCCGAGCATCAGCGTGTCGAAGGCGGCAAGCAGCAGAGCGCGCGGCGGCTTCTGCACGGCCCACGCGTCGAGGTGTGGCTGCTCGCCGGCCGCCTGCAGCGCACGGCGCGCCAGCGCGAGCGGCAGCGATGACCACTTGGCCAGATCGTTGGCGTCGCAGGGTCCGTAGCCCGCCACGTAGCGCGCGCCAAGGATCGACAGGGACTCGTCATGATCGACCGCGGGCGGCGGCTCGGCGGCGTGCAGCAGGCCGTCGGCGTCGCCCACGAGCAGTCCCTGCGCCGACAGCCACGGCACGAACGTGTTGATCGGGCCCTGCTCAAGCGAGGGGTGGCCGCGCTCGATGAGGGCCGCCAGCAACGAGGCACGGGTGCGGGGCCGCTCGCCGCAGAGCTCCACCACGTCGGCGCGCATCGAGTTCACCGTCTCGACGACGCCGAGGCGCTCAAAGCGAGCGCCGAACACCCGCTCGTTGCGGTGGGCGAGCAGCGCGTGCAGCCACGCGCGGTCGGACTCGGCGATCAGATGCACCGTCCCGCGCACCGTCCACGTGCGCAGCAGCGGCGCCGCGCGGACGTCGGCCCGCGTCAGGCCCGGCACCCGCGAGCGCAGAGCCAGCGCGGCCGCGCGCAGGTCCTGCGCCTGCACGCCGATCACCGCCTGCGCCGCCTCCACCGCGCTCGCGCACGCGCTAGCCGGCGTCAGGCGCTGTGCGGCAAGACGCGCGCGCCGCAGGCGCTCGGTCTCGCTGATCACCTCGCCCGAGAGCATCCGGTGATCCGGCTCACGCCCGCCCGGCGCTCGCCGCGCGGCGCTGAAGATCGTCCACGAACTCGCTCAGCGTGGCCGTGGCCGCCGACAGGTCCGCCAGCTGCTCGCCCGAGAGCGCACGCAGGTCGGCGCGCATCGCGGAGAGGAACTGCTCGCGATGGGTCTGCCATGCGCGCCGGCCCGCCGCGGTGATGCTGACCATCACCACACGGCCATCGCGGGGAACTCCCTCGCGCGCAACCCACCGGCGTGCCTCCAGGCGCCTCACCAACAGCGTCATCGTCGGCTGGGCCAGTCCCGCGCGCTCGGCCAGATCGGTGATCCTCGCGGCGCCCTCGCCGAGGATGCTCAGCACCTCCAGCTCGGTGCGCGTGATCTCCCGGCTGCGCACCTGACGGGCCAGCAGCCGCATCAGCAGCGCGCTGCGCGAGAGCAGATCCTCCGCCACCTGGTCCACCAGTTGCCCGCGCGACGCTCGTGCCTCAGTCATATTGGAAACTATATAGCTCTCTGATATAGATGTCGGTGGGAAGCCCGACAGCAGACGTGGTTCTCATCCGTCAATCAAGGGAAGAAGGCCAATCATGTTCCTCAACATCCTGCTGGCGGTCGACGGTTCGGCCGATGCCGAGCGCGCGCTGGAGCAGACCATCGACCTGGCTCAGAGCCAGCACTCGCGTGTGACCATCTTCACCGCGGTGCAGTCGCCGCCGTCGCTGGCCTACGCGGGGCTGAGCGCCGACGCGACCGCCAACCTCGTCTCCAGCTCCCAGCAGGAGGCCGAGCGCATCCTGCGAGCCGCCTCCGGCCGGTTTCCCGCCGACGTATCGGTGACCACGGTCCTGAGCATCGATCCGGTCAGGCAGGCGCTGGTACAGGAGATCGAGAAGGGCGGGCACGACCTCGTCGTCATGGGTTCGCGCGGCCGCGGCTCGGTGCGCTCCGTGCTGCTGGGCAGCGTCAGCCAGTACGTGCTCCACCACAGTCCCGCCCCGGTCCTGGTCGTGCACTCGGACGCCGAGCAGGGTCTGCGAAGCGAGCAGGTGCCCGCTGCGGAGGTCTCCGCGGGGGCCGACCGCCCGACGGCGGCGGCCTGACCCGGCGCACCGCGCCGGCGCCCGGTGCGGCGGCCAGCATGGCCCGGTGCGCGCCGCCGGCCCGTCCCTTGCGGGCGCGGCAGATGCGCCAGCCACGATAATTGCGCCGGTGAGCACCGCGCCTGGGGAAAGCAGGGTGAGAGACGCCACCGAGCTGGACGGCGCGGCGTGTGCCGCCATCTACGCGCCCTATGTGCTTGAGACGGCGGTCAGCTTCGAGGAGCTGGCGCCCTCGGCAGAGGAGATGGCCGCCAGGATCGCCACGGCCAACGCGCGCCACGCCTGGCTGGTGCTCGAGCAGCAGGACCGCGTCCTCGGCTACGCCTATGGCGGCAGGTTCCACGCACGTCCCGCGTACAGGTGGGCGTGCGAGGTGAGCATCTACCTGGAGGTGGGGCTGCGCCGAACGGGAGCCGGTCGCGCGCTCTATGAGCAGCTGTTCGCGCGCCTGGCCCAGCGCGGCTTTCGCACCGCCGTGGCGGGCATGACGCTGCCCAACGACGCCAGCGTGGGCCTGCACCGCGCCCTGGGTTTCGAGCCCGTGGGCACCTACCGGCGCATCGGCTTCAAGCACGGCGCCTGGCATGACGTCGCCTGGACCCAGCGCACGCTTCTGCCGGGGGCGCCGGACCCTCCCGCCGAGCCCGGCTAGCCGGTCCGGAGGCGGTGGTGACGTTCATCGCCAGTGCCCTGCTCTACCCGTGCGCGCTGGCCGCGATGTGCGTGGGCGCGGGGCTGCTGGTGGACCGGCTCTGCGGAGGCTTCCTGCCGGGAGCGCTGCTCCCAGGCATCGGTGTCGCAGCGCTCATCGCGCTCTCCCAGCTCACCACCTTCGTGGTGGCCCTCGCGCCGGCCACCCCGTATCTGATGCTCGCCGTCGCGCTGCTCGGCTACGTGCTCGCGCGAGAGCGCGTGGGCGTGCTGTGGCGAGCGTGCGCGCGGCGGCCATGGGAGGCGGGCGCTCCCGTGCTCGCATACGCGCTCGCCCTTGCGCCGGTGCTGCTCGCCGGGCGCGCCAGCTTCTCCTCCTACATGGCGCTCGCGGACTCCGCCGTGCACATGCTCGGCGCCGATTTCATCCTGCACCACGGGCAGAGCTACTCGCACCTGGACCTGCGCAACTCCTACGGGCAGTTCGTCAACGACTACTACAACACCAGCTATCCCTCCGGCGCGGACACGCTGTTCGGAGGCAGCGCGCTGCTGCTGGGCCTGCCGCTGATCTGGGCCTTCCAGCCCTTCAACGCATTCATCCTCGCCACCGCCTACGGCCCGTGCCTGCTGCTGGCGCGCAGGCTGGGGCTGCGCGGGGCCTGGGCGCTGGCGGCGGCCCTCACGGCGGTGCTGCCGGCCCTTGTCTATGCGTATGAGCTGATCGGCTCGGTGAAGGAGATCACGGCGCTCTCGATGCTGATGAGCTCCGCTTGCCTTGTCGTTCTGCATCGCCGCTGGCTCGGAGGCGGCGTTGGCGCGCGCGGCTCGATCCCGCTGGCGCTCGTGCTCGCCGCCGGCGTCTCGGCCCTCGGCATCGCCTTCGGCGCGTGGGCGCTCGTCGCCGTGCTCGTGCTCGCCGCGATCCTCCTCGCGCGCATGCGGCGCGGGCGGATCCGGCCCTCGCCCGCTGTGGCGCTGATCGCGATGGCGGCGTGCGCCGGCGTGCTCGCCGCGCTGCCCAGCATCGTCGATCTGCCGGGGTCGCTGCGCGTGGCCAACACCATCGCCACCACCGGCAACTCCGGCAACCTGCACACGCCGCTTCGAGCCATCCAGGTGTTCGGGATCTGGCTGGGCGGCAGCTACAAGCTCGCGCCCAGCGGCAGCTCGCTGGGGCTGACGCACGCGCTGATCGCGCTGGCGCTGCTGTTGGCGCTCGCAGGCGGCGCGCGCCTGCTCGCGCTGCGCGCGTTCGCGCTGGCCGCATGGATGGCGTTGACGCTGCTCGCCTGGCTGATCATCAGCCACTCGGTCACCACGTGGGCCGACGCCAAGACCCTCATGATCACCTCACCCAGCGTGATGCTGCTGGCGTGGGGAGGAGTGTCGGCGCTGCGCGCCATCCCGCGGCGGGCGCTTGCTGCGCCGGCCGCAGCGCTCGCCGCGGCTGCGCTCAGCCTCGGTGTGCTCGCCTCCGACGAGCTGCAGTACCGCAGCTCCAACCTCGCACCCACGGCCCGCTACCAGGAGATGGCCTCGATCGACTCCCGCTTCGCCGGCAGGGGCCCCGCGCTGTTCACCGACTTCGACGAATACTCCCTCTACGTACTGCGCGGCCTGGACGTCGGTGGGCCGGACTTCGTCTACCCGCCGAGCGCTTTGGCGTCCGCCGCAGGCGGCTATGGCGATCCCGTCGACCTCGACCGCATCGCCCCCTCCGCGCTGGCCGCCTACCCGCTCATCGTCACCCGCCGCGACCCGCTCGCCTCGCGCCCGCCCGCCGCCTACCGCCTGGCGTGGCAGGGCTCCTACTACCAGGTGTGGGTCCGCCTCGCCGGTGCCGCTCCGGCGCTCGCGCACATACCCCTGTCCGGCTCGCCCGCCCACCAGTGCGGCCAGTTGCGGACGCTGGCCGCCGCCGCCCCCGCCGGGGAGGGAGTGCGCCTGCTCGCCTCGCGCGCGCCGCGGGCGGTCCGCATCGCCCTGCAGGCGAGCGAGCACCCCACGGATTGGGGGCACCAGCGCGCGGGCCTGGTCATGAGCCGTCCGGGCCGCCTCACAGCCTCTTTCCAGATTCCCAGCGCCGGGAGCTGGCAGCTGTGGGTGCAGGGCCAGATCATGCCGAGCGTCACGCTCGCGGTGGACGGGCGCCGCGTGCAGTCCATCTCGGGGCAGCTCAGCGGCAACTCGCTCCTACCCGACACCGTGCCGCCCATCGGCGTTCGCCTGAGCGCGGGCGCGCACACCCTGAGCGTGACGCGCGGGGCGTTCAACCTGGCCCCTGGCGACCGCGGCTCGGCGGTGCTCGACGCCGTGTTCCTCACCCCCTCCTCAGCCGGCCCCGCCGGTGTGCTGAGCGCCGTCGCGCCCGCCCGCTGGGCGCAGCTGTGCGGCGCCTCCTACCAGTGGGCGGAACTCGCTCGCACGCAGCACGCGAGCCCCGCAGGCAGCGCCTAACCCGCGGGGTTGACCGAGATGAGCGCGGCGCTCGCCGCCGGGATGCGCACGCTCACCACGCCCGCGTGAACCGGGATGCGCGGCAGGCTCGCGGGCGGGCTCCAGCTGCCCGCGGCGCTCACCGAGCTGCCCCCGAGCGTCACGCCGGAGGTGGCTTTCAGCGACGGCGCTCTCAGCGCCAGAACCGTCGCCGAGGAGAACTGTGAGCCCACGTGCAGGGTCAGCGACACGCCACCGTGATCGCTGGGTTCCTCCTCGGCCACAAGCAGGCGCAGACCGCCGCCGGGCGCGAGCAGCGCGCTCACAGACACGTTCGCCGCCCCGCCCGTCTTCGCGACCGAGCTGCGCACCGGGCGGTCGCCCACCAGCCCCTTGGTCAGCAGCAGCGCATACCACGCAGGCTGCGCCGTCAGCGCGCCTTCGGCCAGCTTCTTGGGCCTGGCGGCGCACACCGGCGAGTAGCCCAGGCAGTTCGCCGGGTTGCCCTCAAGGTTGATGCCCGAGACTTCCGCATCCATCGACTGCGCGATGTAGTTGGCAGCCCACAGCGCGGCGGCGAAGGTGTTGCTGATGCCCGCCTCCCCGCCACAGGAGACAGAACCCGCCTCGTCCATGCGGAAGGGGATGCCCGTCGCGCGCGAGACCGCCATGTAGCGGTCAAGCGATTCCTCCTCTTCGGAGCGGATCGCCCCGCTCAACAGCCTCGCGATCGACGGCGCCGGGTGCTGGTGGCAGCCGAGCGGATAGTGATGGCCGGTCAGCATCAGCGGCTGTTGCGTCGCCGCCTCCCTTGGCCCCCAGCGTATGTAGACCCGCGACCCGGAGACCCCGGGGCCGGCAAGGGGCACGCCGGGTGCCAGCGCGGCGATCGCGTGGCGGTAGCTGTCCACCTGCTGGGCGTAGTGCTGGAAGTCCCACGAGCCGCTGCGCAGGCCGTGGCGCCCGTAGGCGTCGGGCTCGTTGCCGACCTCAACGCCCTGCAGCCACGGGCCCAACGCGGCTTTCGCCGCCGCCACCTCGCGCGCCGCAGCCTCGGGGTCGTAGTGGGCCAGGCCCACGGTCAGCAGCACCTTCCACCCGCTCTGCTGCGCGAGCACACGCAGCAACCTGAAATCCCGTGCTTCCAGCAGCCTCGTCGCCCACCTGGGCGCCGGCGTGCGGGAGTCAGTCCACGCGATCTGCGTGTCCGAGGAGACCCCGCCGAAGCGCAGCAAGCCCGGCCCCAGTGAGCGCAGCATGCTCACCAGGTCGCCGCGCTCCCCGTAGGAGGCGATCTGCGCCAGGTCTGTGACCTCGAAGGACAGCCCCAGATAGCCCGACGGGACAGGGCGCCCAGGGTCGCTGAGGTTCACGTCCACCGAGACGGGCACGGGGGGCGGCCCTTTCGCCGCGGGGCTATGGGCCGCCGCGTCCTGGGGCAGAGCCCGCGTGCCAGACGCTCCGCCCGCGCCGGCGCCGACCAGCGCGAGCGCCACCGCGGCTGCGGTGGTTGCGAGGGTTACGGTGCCCAAAAAGCCCGGGCGGCGCTTGCGGCGGACCTCCTCCGCAGGTGGTTTCCCTGTCTGCATCCGCCCTGCAGTAAACCGATCCGGAGCCCAGCATGGCCCCGTGCGCCCCGCGGCCCAGTGTTTACGGGCCTCTGAGGGACCGTCGCCGGTGCGGCCGGGCACCACCGGCGTGGAGGGCGAGCGCGCGATCTCGCATCCCATCCTCTCCATCGGGGTGCATACGTAACCTCAGCGCATGCCACACGCCCAACCCGCGCAGCGGGAGGATCAGGTCCTGCTCGGCGAGAGCCTGGAGCTGCTTCCCGGCCTCGCCGACGGATCCTTTCAGCTGATCTACATCGACCCGCCGTTCAACACCGGCGCCGCGCAGACGCGCAGCACGGTGCGCACGGTGCGTGACGGGCAGGGCGACCGCACGGGGTTCCAGGGCCGGCGCTACTCCACCGAGCTGCTGCAGCGCCTGTCCTACCTCGACTGCTACGAGGACTATCTGGCGTTCCTTACCCCCCATCTGCAGCACGCACACCGCCTGCTGGATGCGCGCGGCACGCTGTACTTCCACATCGACTACCGCGAGGCGCACTACTGCAAGCTGCTGCTCGACGACATCTTTGGGCGCGAGTGCTTTCTCAACGAGATCATCTGGGCCTACGACTACGGCGCCCGGGCCACGCGCCGCTGGCCCGCAAAGCACGACACGATCCTCGTCTACGTCAGGGATCCCGCCCGCTACCACTTCGACTCCTCCGCGGTCGACCGTGAGCCCTACATGGCACCGGGCCTGGTGACCCCCCAAAAGGCCGCAAGGGGCAAGCTGCCCACCGACGTGTGGTGGCACACCATCGTGCCCACCAACGGCTCGGAGAAGACCGGCTACCCCACGCAGAAGCCAGAAGGCATCGTGCGGCGCATGGTCGCCGCATCCACCGCTCCGGGGGATTGGTGCCTTGACTTCTTCGCCGGCAGCGGCACGCTCGGCGCGGTCGCCGCGGGCCTCGCACGCCGCTACGTGCTCATCGACTCCAATCCGCAGGCGGTGCGGATAATGCGCCAGCGCCTGCAGCGCGTTCCGCGCCCGCAGCCGGCCCTCGCGGCGCCGGGCGCAGCCGACTAGCCTTCTGCGCGTGTACCACCTCGAGCTGCGCCACTCCTTCCACAACCTCAACCGCTTCAACCTGCAGGAGAGCCAGATGCTCGCAATCGCCGTTCCATGGGCGCAGGAACGCGCGATCGACCTGGGCGAACGCAAGTGGAGCCCACACCAGGCCAAACTGCGCATCCTGGAGGGCCCGCAGCTATCGCTCACCGAGCTCTCCATGGGGCGCGGCTGGAAAGCCGCAACGCGCTCCGCCCAGGACGTCACCGACAGCGTCATGGCGCGCATCCGCCAGGAACTCGCCTCGCCCGCGCCGCCCGCCGCTGGACCCGCGCCGCCCACAGCGGAATCCGGCCCAACGGCTGCGCTCGACGCCCCCGCCGCGCCGTCCCCCGCCGTCGAGTCGCCCGCGCCGGGCGATCGGCACGCCGGCTCCGCGCCGCCCGCGCAGCACGCGCCCGCGGACCCGATCGCAGTCGGCGTGCAGCTGGCGTCGCTGCTCGGGGACGATCCCGCCGGCCTGCTCGCCCGCTGGCAGGAGGTCGCCGCCCGCGCGCCCGGGCTCTCGCCCAGCGAGAGCCTCGCCGTGGCCGAACGGCACATCTCCTAGCAGCCGCACAGATCCGGCTGCGCAGCCGGGCGCTAAACTTGCGCCCGAAGCACGTGGTGGGCGTAGCTCAGTTGGTAGAGCTCCTGGTTGTGGTCCAGGCGGTCGGGGGTTCGAGTCCCCTCGCTCACCCCTCGGGAAGCCCTGCAAATCGCTAGTTTTCGGGTTTGAAGGTCGAGCTTCGAATGGCCGCTGGGGAACAATTGGGGAACAATTCCTCGTGGCGTATGTCCCCGAACGCGCATCCGGGCCCCTCCCGGGGTGTTCGAGGGGTCGGAGACAACTTCGTTCCATCTCATCGTGAATCTGTCGCGTTCCAGCACAGGCACGGCGTCTGTGACGGTTGCGCCGAGCAGTCCGCTGCAGTGCAGCGGTTCACCAGGAGCGAATGCGCTCGCGGCGCTCTCGTATTCCTCGCCCGGCCTGGCCGGGCGCCGACAGACGTCGTGGGTCCCCTGTCGAGTCCTCGTTGACAATTGCGCCACACACTTGCTAGAGTCCACATATTCGTTTATAGGGGTGTCACGCTGGTGGCGGTGGGCCGCTGGCGCGCGACGGGGAATGGAGGATGCAGAGGAGTGCTCGCGACGGGGACACCCGAGCCCGAGGCTGTGCTGGGGGACGGCACCTCACGGCTCGTGCGCCACGCTATTAGACACGCTCGGGCGGGGGACCGCGAAGTGGTCTGGTTGCTCTGGGCCCGCTACGCGGACGACGTGCTCGCGCATGTGTCAGGCATCGTTCAGGACACCGAGGAAGCAGAGACCATCACCCTGCAGGTCTTCGCGAGGCTCCTCCCGGGCATCGCCACCTACGTTGAGCGGGACCTACCGTTCGCTGATTGGCTGCTGCGCTTCGCGCGCGACGTCGCGCTCACCCATGTGAGGTTACATCCGTCCCTCGCCGTGTGAGGGCGGCCGGCTTCCGTGTATGCGCTCCGCTGCCGGCTTCGTGTGTGGCAACGGCGCACCGCGGTCACGAATTGGATGCTGGAAGTGGCAGCTAATATAGTCCAGAGGTGCGTTTCTCAGGGGGTGCGGAGGGCCTGGTTGGCAGAGCATGTCCCGAGATCGGCACGGCTGGGGGCCGGTGCGCCCGCCGCGCCGCTCGGTGGGATCCACAACCGCCGGTCTGGCGCAAACCTTGTGTAGGTGCCTGAGAGCTCCGGACAGCGACGATGCTCGACTCATGGCGGCTGTGGCGGCGGGGGACGCCGACGCGGTTGGTGTCCTTTGCCGGCGGCAACTGATGAGGCGTGAGCGGAGTGCGTGCCGGTCGGGGTCGGTGAGCCCGCCGTCGCGCAGCCTCGCTAGGAGGTCGAACGACTGGAGAGTGGTGGTGATGAT